>WNFG01018833.1_pt1 | contig 11047 bp, 10 predicted proteins | sample 5400431 | NCBI WGS metagenome assembly WNFG01 (sample SAMN13153346, study PRJNA577476) | soil metagenome | isolation source: 120 cm saprolite under Douglas fir tree site 2 hole 3 replicate 2 | place: USA:California | collected 2015-04-18
TAAGATCACCGATGTCGACCGCAAGGTTTTTGGCGGGAAGCGCGTCTATGGCAGGACGCTCAACATGCCGAATCTGAATTCCTCGACGGGCAGCTGGGTAATAAAGTTTGCGGAACTCGATGGAGGCAGGAAAGAGGGAGAACTGCTGGAGCCGTTTGCCACGGAAAAATCGGACCCCGGCTATCCGCTGGAATTGATTCGCGCCAACGTGCACGGCACGGTCACGCTGTATGCGGTCATTCACGCCGATGGGAAGGTGGGAAACATTCGCGTCCTCAACAGCCCGGACGAACGTCTGGATTCCTATGCGGCGCAAGCCCTGGCTCGCTGGAAATTTCTGCCAGCAGAAAGAGCGGGGAAACCGGTGGCGCTCGAAGCGGTGGTGGTGATTCCGTTCCGGGTCCGGCGGAGTTTCTGAAAGGGTGGTGCCGCTTGCTGGTGGAGTGCCGGGCGTCCCCGGGGACGGGCGAGACGCCCGTCGCTCCATTGCTAACTTTGGGCAGATGCGGACTTTTCTTCTGACAGGGCCGTGTACACCGCGGGGTTCGCACAGACTTCGTAATACCAGCGGTCGGTCCAGTGCAAGATGGATAGATCGCGGACATCGACCTGGGCGATGCGGTTCTTGCGGATCGCAATCTTGCGAAAAACTCCATTGGCGATGGGAACGGTGCCGACGAAAAACTCGTGCTGCTCGTCGACCCAGGTTCCGTTAAACCCAGGCTCGCTGCGATCTGCTGCCCAAGGCGAAAGCGAGATTTCCTGCTGCAGTTTGCGGAAGGCCGCTTCACTCAAACAGATCCCGCCTACGTTGTAGTTGAGGCGCATTTCTTCGGCTCCGGCTTCGGCGCTGGCGCTGTCATTCTTATTGTTATTGCCTCCGCCTCCGATCTGAACCGAGTAGACCTGGAAGACTCCGGCGTCGGGTGCGAGTTTCTTGCGGACGCGCTTGCTGCAGGAGGAGAGACGGTCGCTCTCATTGATGGCGTCGGAGATCATGATGCGGTGCTCGCCATCCATCAGGTAGAGGGGAGGCGAATCCTGGTACGCGATGCCCAGGCCGACTTCCATCGGCGGCAGACCGGACCGTTCCAGGAGTTCGTTGTACTCGCGCAGCAGGCTCACAATCTCCCACGCCAGGACGCAGGTGCGGCCGACGCCGAGCATGGCTTCGCCTTCGCGCTCGAGCAGCGCCACGATGATGGCATCGCCTTCGAGGAAGACTTTGGTGGCGCCGTATTTTGCCAGCAGCTTGTTTACCGGATCATAGAAATTAAGGCTGAAATACGAGGCGGCATTCATGCCCTTTTCCATCAGCGAGCGGGTGAGGCGCGAAGAGTCGCGCACGTCGGCCTTCAGGATCACGTGGTGAAGAACACGATCCTCGGCGGGCTTCTGTTCTTCGGGAGGGAGAAACTCATAGAGCATGCCGTTGAGCGTGGAGAGTTGGCGGACTCTGTCGTCGCTGACCAGGTTGATACTGTCAAAACCGGCGGTCAGGGCTTCCAGGCCGCGCAGGTCGCGGTGATAGCAGAAGAGGTCGTGCAGAAGACGCGCGGCAAAGCGGCTGCGCTCCGAGCTGCGGCACGAGGCCACGCGTCCGATGGCGGCAAAGAGCCGGTCGGAATGGAGCCGGCCTTCGGCAATGATTTTTTCGACGCGCTCCGATTCCTCGCGGAAGATCAGGGCGTTCTTGAGCTGCTGCGGATTCACCCGGGGCGCATATTCGGCGAGCAGAGGAACCGCTTCATAGGAAGCAACGACCTGCGAAAGAACGCCTTCGCGCTGCAGCATGCGGGTCCAGATGTCGAGGCGGTCTCCTCGGTTGCGATCTTCTGGCGTCGAGTCTTCGCCGTTGCCGGTGCCAACCAGCGCGGCGGCGTTTTCGGGGACGTTGAGTGCCTGTTCCAGATGCTCATCGTCAACTGCTTCCCCGTATCCGAGTTCGCGCAGAAAATTTAACGCAAACTGACGGAGACTGGGGAAACGGTCGGGATCTTTGTCGAAGTTGCCGAACATGTAATAGTGCTCGGCGCAGAGATAATCGTCGCGGCCATCTTCGGTAAGAATCAGCGGATTGAGGAACAGGCGATAGCAGTCAGCGGGTAACTCGCCGAGCAGCGAGCGGCGAGTGCGGGACAGCGTTTCTTTTTCGATTTCGCGAAGCAGACGAAACATCTCCTGTCCGGCGCGGCGGAGGATGATCTTCTTGCGCACCCGGAACGAGGAGACGAGACCCTGCGTCTGCATCATTTTCTCTTGCCGAACGCCCTCAAGCGACTTCGTCTTCATGCGGCATTGTTCGAGAATCCTGGCAAACTGCGTTTGCAGTTCGGTGCGGACGAACTTGAGCACGGCCAGGCGGCCGAGCAAATCGACCGATGGATTGCCTTCTGCCTTGGCGCGATTCAGGATAGCGAGATGAATTGAGACCAGCAGTGTTTTCAGGTCGGCGGGGCTGGGCTTGCCCAGTTTGGCGGTACCCGCGGCGGCGCGTATGAATTTGTTTTGGGCGGCGGAGGGGACGTCCATTTCGAAGAGCGATTCCACCTCGCCGAAGCGGCAGATGTAACGCGCGAGATAAAAACTTAAATCCGTGGTGATGCGCGGGCTGAGAAAAACGTCGTAGCGGAGATTGTCGACACCTAGTTGCAAATCGCTGAAGGCGAGTGTGAGCCCGTAGTATTGCAGGTCCGGTCTACTGAGTGGTTCAGAATTACGCAACCGAAAAACCGGGAGCTTGGGCATGGGCGGCAGTACGTCTCTCGTCTCGTAAGGTGCTTGCAAATTGCGGAAAACAGCAATACTAAGCAGCAGGCTAGCACGTCGCCGTTATGGGTCCAAAGTTACGCTAGTGCAAGCGCAGACGTGTGACGGTTGCTCCAGCCTATTGGCTGGCGCGGCGCGCCTTTTCGAATTCATCGCCTGCCTTCCAGCCGACGAGGTGCGCCTGGTTGGCGGCCTCCCAGCCGAGTGCGAAACCGAAGCGCGCCATGGCGGCGTCGGAAGTGTAGTCCATGCCGGGATGATACTCATCGCTCGGCTGGTGGTAGTGATGGGCGGTGTAGTCGGCATCCTGATCGAGGCCCCAGGCTTCGTCGTGGCCCTTGAATTTCATCCCCTCATTGATGGAAAAAGCCGGAATGCCGACCCGCGCGAGGCTGAAGTGATCGGAGCGATAGTAATGTCCGGCTTCGGGGCGCGCGTCAGGACGAATCTTAAACCGGAAATCCTGAGCAGTCGCCTGCACTGCGGGATAAAATGTGGTTCGCTCGGCTCCGGAAACCTGGACTTCTTCGGGCGCACCGAGCGGCCTCACGTTGTCATAGTTGAGATCGAGCGAAATTTTGCCAGCCGGAATCGGAGGATGTTTGCCCAGGTATTCGGAGCCCAGCAAGCCTTGTTCTTCGGCGGTGACCGACGAAAAGAAGATGGAACGCCGCGGCTTTTGCGCAGCCTGAGCGTAGACGCGCGCGACTTCGAGTACGATGCCGCAGCCGGTGGCGTTGTCCATAGCGCCGTTGAAAATGTTGTCGCCCGTCATATCGGGGCGGATGCCGAAATGATCGTAGTGGGCGGTATAGAGGACGCCCTCGTCTTTTAGCTTCTTGTCGGAACCCGGCAGCACGGCGATCACGTTGTTCGACTCGAATGGACGAACTTTGCTCGTCATGTGTGCGGAGAGGCGCACGTGGAGCGGCGCGGGTTTGAAGTCGCGCGAGGTGGCGTCGGCCATCATCTTGTCGAGGTCCATGCCAGCGGCAACGGCGAGTCGGCGCGCGATATCAAGATGAATCCAGGCGGCAGCTTGGAGCTTGGGAGTGCCGTCGAGCTTGAGATACGACTTCTCGCCCGAGAAAGAGTTGCGAACGACTTCCCAACCGTAGCTGGCCATCTCAGTCTTGTGGATCAGGATTGCGCCGACGGCTCCTTTGTGCGCGGCTTCTTCGTATTTGTAGACCCAGCGGCCGTAGTACGTGAGCGCCTTGCCGGTGAAAAACTTCGGATCGTCCGAGGGTGGTTCGTTGACCAGCATGAGCAGCACTTTGCCTTTGACGTCCACACCTTTGTAGTCGTCCCAGTTGTATTCGGGAGCTTCGATACCGTAGCCGACATAGACGATCTCGGCGTCGATGTTCGATTCCGGCTGTTGGGTCTGGTCGTAGGCTACGTAGTCGTCCAGCGGTTTGAGGTCGAGCGGATTAATATCCGATAACTGACCGCCGGCAGGAACCAGCGTGAAGCGCGTGTCTGCGCCGGGCGTGATCCCAACCATCGGAACTTTTTGCAGGTAGGAACCGTCGTCGCCGGCGGGCTTCAGTCCATCGAGCGCAAACTGGGTGGCGATGTATTCGGCGGCCAGATCGCCGCCGCGCTGGCCGGTGCCGCGTCCCTCGAGAAGATCGTGGGAGAGGAAGCGGACTTGCTGCTCGATGTTATCGGGACGAATGCTCTGCATGGCAGCGATGGCGGCCGGGGGAAGGTGGGATCCGAAATGCGATTCGGGGCGCGGTTTCGGTGGCTTTGCTTGCGCCAACACCGTGGCAATTGGGAATAGAACAGCGGCGAGCAGAGCAATTCTGCGAATCAACAAGCAGGGCACCTCGAAATCTCGTTGTCAACGAATGTGATCCCGATTGTAACGGAAACTTTGTACCGGCCGGCGTTACTTGTGGGAGTGGATGTATCGCAAGTAGAGTGTGGAGCTTGCTGCTTGTCTCGATTATTGGGGTCGACTAACATTCCCCGTGAGATGGATATCCAGGACTTCGTCAAAGAATATCAGTCCAAAACGGAGGAAGAACTGCTGCGGTTGGAGCTCGTTTCCGAACAACTGACCCCAGAAGCGATTGCCGCCCTCCAAGGCGAACTGGCGAGGCGGCAGATCAATGGGACAGACCGTCTGAGCGCCTTTCGCAAGCAGGAAGCACAGCGCCAAACTGAGCAGGCAAGGGATCCCGGAAGACTGTTCTCCGTCTACAGTATTGGTCGTAGTCGGTTTGGCAAGGCAAGGCCGGGTATGTCTACAATTCGGAAACGCGGATGGAACGGTTTACGACGACAGTTTTCGTCGTATTCTTCTATTTCCCGTTAGTACCAACCGGCACCTATCTTGCCGAGAGGGAGCGCGGGTTCTTTGCGAACCCAATCACCTTCTTGGAAAAGCTTCCTCTCGACTGGGAGCAGGTATTGAAGGTATGGGTCGTAGCAGCAGGCAGTTTGCTGGCGCTTATTTGGGTGTTCAAGCGCTGCCGCGCCTACTCTATAGACCTTGAGAGCCTCTTATCCCGCGACCGCGGGATCAGTTTTTCGAGCTTCAACCAGCAACGAAATCGCGGACGTCTTCTCCGGGTTGAAAGATCGGAGGAGGCGCCATTTGCTCGGCGGCGGCGAGCTCGCGGTTGACGTCCTCCACTTCCTGTTTGACCCATCCGACGCTGGTCATTTCGATCTGGCCGCTTTGTCCGATTAAAAACAAAGTGGGGACATTGGTCAGGCCGTAGGCATTCGAGACAGCGTAGCCGTCGGGATCGTCGAGCAGCGTACGGAAGGTAATACCGTACTCTTTCAGAAAGGCGGCGGTGTCGCTCTGGTTGTTCTGCGAGATGCCTACGATCGTGATTTTCTTGTCGCCGTGCGCTTTGTGAATGCGTTCGAGGTAGGGGAACGTGTATTGGCAGGTCGGACAGGAAACCTTGAAGAAGGCGGCGAGTACCGGCCCTTTTTTGAGAGCGGCTTGCAATGAGAATTCGCCACCATCTTTGCCGCTAGAGACGGCGGGCAAGGAAAAGTCAGGCGCTTTGGTTCCGGCTGGCAATGCAGCCATATCTTTCGGACCTCCGAATAAATGGTCGAGCCACTTCATCGAAGAAATGCCTCGGAGCATTATTAGATGATGCCGCCGGCCTTCAGGATTTTCCGCGTCAACCCGGTGATTGGGATCTGCGGGATGCGATCTGCCGCCGGCCTTCAGGATTTTCCGCGTCAACCCGGTGATTGGGATCTGCGGGATGCGATCCATTGCGATCCATTTGCCTTTCGCGGCGGGCGGAGTATCTGTCACCGACATATTCCTTAACACATGAACAGTGTAGTCGGTGATGGTAATGGAATGGCGAAACGTGCGCCAATGCGCCGAAGTCGACAAGGGGCGCGGAGGCACACACGATTGGGGTAGTTCCCACATGCCGGGCATGAGCGAAGTGTTTTTCTGGCGTTGGAGGAGGCGGATGTGGCCGTCGCGCTGACTGAGCATGCACCAGATTTCTTTCTTGACCTGATGTCCCTTGCTCAGTGTTGACGTCCTGCCGGGCGGGGACGCCCGGCGCTCCATGGTTCTGTGCGGGCGCTGTAGGTCGTTCTGCGTTACGCACCAATTCCGGACGGGGCAGGTCGGGCACTTTGGCTCCCGCGGCAGGCACACGGTTGCGCCGATTTCCATCATGGCCTGGTTGAAATCCCCGGGCCGGGAGTTAGCGAGAAGCGCTTGCGCGTGTTGCCAAGTTTGCGGCGTGGTTAGATTGACGCCGATCATTTTAGTGCCGATCAGTCTTTGCAACACACGCTCGACATTGCTATCGACAACGGCTATGGGCTCGGCAAAAGCGATACTGGCGATGGCGGCGGCGGTGTAGCGGCCGATGCCGGGGAGGGCCAGCAAGGCGTCGGCACTCTGCGGGAACCGGCCACCGTGCTTCTCTACGAGCTCTCTTGCGCAGTGATGCAACATGCGCGCTCGTCGATAGTAGCCCAAACCGCTCCAAGCTGAGAGCACGGCGTCTTGAGAAGCCGTGGCGAGCGCTTGCACACTCGGAAAACGTTCGAGGAAAATCCGGTAGTGATCCAGCACGGCGTTCACCCGCGTTTGCTGCAGCATGATTTCGCTGAGCCAGATGCGGTAAGGGTCGCGAGTTTTGCGCCAGGGAAGATCGCGGCGATGCCGATCGTACCAGCGGAGGAGGGCGCGACGAAAACGGCCGAGATCCTTGCCGGAAACAGCAGAGGTGACCTGGGCCGGAGCCGTGGTGGTTCGAGACGCGGCAAGCGGCGTCTCTACAGGGATGTTGGATAGGACACCCATTATTGTTGGCTGACGCTGTGCGCGATGGCGACCCATCCGGCCTTTTGCTGCTGCCACACCGTCATCATGTGCTGCGGCGCCGAGGACAGCGGTTGCGAGCCAGCGGTTCCGTTCACGGTGACGCCGTTCAGCGTGATGATGTAGGTCACCACGATGGTGGTGCCGTTCAACTCGGTCTTCAGATCGCCGAGTGTGTAGTCTTTTAACTGCCAGCTGCGATACTGCTCAAGCGTGGCGGAGCGATCGAGCGTTGCGCTGGGGGTTACGCCCGCGTAGTTCGAAGCGAGAGCGCGCTCCACCTCAACCCAGTTTGCGGCCTGCACATCCTTCCAGAAGACGCGCTCCAAGCCCTCGCCTCCGGTAGCCTCGGACAAGGTGCGCGCCGGTCGATCGCGGTAAAAGGTACAGGCCGGAGCGAAAGCCATAAAGATCAGTAATGACATCAGTGCGAACATCAGAACAAGCGAAGGTGATTCGACGGCTATCCTCGGACACATGGCGTGATTGTACCGTGACCGGACCGAGTGGGGACGGGGCTTTGCCCCGTCCAAGCGGGGCGGAGCCCCGCTTCCACACAAAGCCAATTGACCGCTGGGATAGGGCCCACGATAATGATGAAGCCTGGTAACCGCGTCACGCGTGTGAACATTAATCCGAACCGGCAGGGTGAGTATGACCGAATTCGACCGCAAGGTGGAAGGAGCTTCCGTGCGCTTCAATCGCTCGGTAGCGAATATCGCCGAGACTCTGGAAAAAGAGACGGCGGAACTGGTGACGTATCTGAACGACGAGGTTGTACCAGCGGTGCGAACGCATTCCTCGAAGGCGCTGCGAACCGCGGCGGGAAAGCTCTCCGAGTTCGCGGACTTTCTGGAGACGCAGCGCAAGAGCTCTTGAACTCCCTCTCCTCCAGCTACCCGCCCGCGAACGCGCAGCGGCGGTTGCGGTGGCTGGCGGCATGCCCGCTTCCATGGCTTCTATTCCTTCTATTGCTGGGCAGCGTGCTACTAAGCGGCTGTGGTCGGCATAAGCCTCCTCAGGCGCGGGTCCCACAGCCACCGTCACTTCCGCAGGAAAAACCAGCGGCGACTCCGCCGGCCGCGGAAACGGCGGGTGAAGACGAAAAGATCGATGTTCCCACAGGCGCGAAATCGATCTTCGAAGAAACCGGGATGGCGAGTTGGTACGGCGCTCCCTATCACAACCGGCGCGGATCGAATGGCGAGGTTTACAACATGCACGCGATGACGGCGGCACATCTTACTTTGCCTTTGGGCTCGATCGTGCGCATCACGAATGTGAAAAACGGACATTCGGCGGTGGTACGGATTACCGATCGCGGGCCGTTCGTGGAAGGACGCATCGTCGATCTTTCGCTGGCCGCTGCCAAGGCGCTCGATGTGTACTTACCGGGCACTGCCAAAGTTCGGCTGGAGGTATTGCAGGCGCCTGTGTCTCTCGAAACGGGTGGGCGCTGGGCGGTTCAGATCGGCTCCTTCACCGGGGAGAAAGCGGCCGCTGAATTAGCGGAACACCTGCAGAGGCGTTACCAGACAGCCAAAGTCCTGAAGTTTGTGAGCCCCGCCGGAGGCTGGTGGGTGCGGGTCAGAGTGATGGACGACAACCGCCAGCGCGCAACACTTCTGGCCCAGGAGACGGAGACTGCGGAGGGGTCGGTGTTTCTGGTACGGCTCGACTGACAAATTTTTACAAAGACGCTGTTAGGTAGAGTGATATCGTCTTTCAGAGATATCGAGAACCTATCTCCGAGATTACTTGCCGGATGATCGTAATCCCAGGCAAGGGGGAGACTAACTTATGGCGGATTGTTTATTCTGCCGTATCATTCGCGGTGAAGTGCCATCCAAGAAAGTCTATGAAGATGAGCACACTTTTGCTTTTGAAGATTTAAACCCACAAGGCCCAACCCACGTGCTGGTCATCCCCAAAAGACATATTTCGGGCCTGAAGGAAGCTGCGGCAGAAGACGCGGAACTGGTGGGGCGCTGCCACTTGGCGGCCGCGCACATTGCGCGGCAGCGGTCGATTGAAGATGGCTACCGCACTGTGCTGAATGTGGGCCCGCGCGCGGGGCAATCGGTTTTTCATCTGCATGTGCACCTGATCGGCGGGCGGTTGCTGCAATGGCCACCGGGATAGTGTCGCGCCTCGTAAATTCGTGTCGTAAATTTATTTTGTCATCTTGACCCTTCGGCTCCGCTCGGCGTCAGGGTGACAATGGGGCCTTGTGCCTTGCGCTCCCGAAATCTTCCGACTATCTCTGGCTTACAATCGTGGCATGGCAAACCTGACATTGGTGTACGGTCTGCGGCTTCTGCCCTCCGATGAGGTCGAGGCAGTTGGCGCAGCGACGATCAAACTGAAAAATGGGCGGGCTGCACAAGTCACCATGCACATTCTCGAGGGCGGCAAAGACGAAATTGAGAAGCAGCTCAAGACCAGTCTGGCGGCATTTTTCGACTTCTATCCTGAGATATGACGGCGTGCTCGACGTCCTATGATCGGGCGGCGAAACAGGCAATTGGATGAGACTGATCTCTCTGGAACTCGAGAGCAAGATGCACGAGAAAGGGCTCTGGCCGCAAAGCCGGACCGCGTGGGCGGCGCTCTACGTGCTGGCGCTCGACCTACTCCTGTTCGCGGTGCAGTGGCTGGCGCGTCGTGCGAGTCCAGCAACGTCGGCGAGCCTGACGGGCTGGGTGACTTTTCTCAGCGTATTGGCGATTGTGTTGATCGCGATTGCCGGGTTCCGCTGGATGCGGTCACAGCTGCTGTGGCGGCTGCGCAACCGACTGATCGTTACGTATGTTTTTATTGGCGTGATTCCGGTTTTTCTGCTGGTGATAATTTCGCTGATCACGCTCTATCTTCTTGCCTGGCAGTTCGCCAGCTTTGTCGTAACTTCCGACATCGCAACTCACCTGCGCAGCATGGAAGCCGCCAATCGAGCTATCGCCCATCACCTGGCAACGCAAGTCTCGGACGGTCGAAAGCTGGATGCCGAAATCCTCGGCCGGGCAAGGCCGCGTCGTACGGAGTGGTCGCAGCGTCAGGTGTGCGTATGGTACCGGAACCAGCCGCAGCATTACTGCTCCGGGCCGGAGGGCGCAGCTGGCTTTGACTCTCCGTCGTTTATCACTGGGGATTTCCGCGAAGTCGTGCGCGATCACGGCACACTCTATCTTCGGACAGCGACCGTGCTCGCGGCTGAGCCGGAACTTTTGCGCGTGATTTTGAGTGAGCCGCTCGACAAAACTTTCGTCGAGAAGATCGCGGGAGACCTCGGTCGGATTGCAGTCGATGGGTCCGAGAACTCGACCGCGCCGGCGCGGCAGAACGCCTCGAAACCCTACGTGTTATTCGAGGGCCGGACGCGACGAGAGCAGATTTTCGCTGCGGGAACGATTCCGCCAGCGGGAAACGCGCTCGATTACGGGATTACTTTCGGGATCCCGCTACAAGTGGTGGATTGGGCCACCGGAAAACGACAGCGCGATGGAGCGCTGGCATACGTAGAGACGCGGCCCTCGGTGCTCTATGCGAGACTTGCGGCGCTGGGAGACTTCGCCAGGGGCCTGGAATATATTTTGTGGTCGATTGCGATTGCGTTCGCGATCGTAGTGGTGGTGGCGCTATTCGTTGGAACCAAACTCACGCGCAGCATTACCTCGGCTGTGGACCAACTCTACGAAGCCACCAAGCACGTCAATCGGGGCGACTTCAGCCACCGAATCCCGGTACAGTCGAGCGACCAAGTGGCAGCGCTGGCTGACTCTTTCAACTTGATGACCACGTCGATCGAGAAGCTGGTGCAGGAGCAGAAGGAAAAGCAGCGGCTGGAAGGCGAGCTGGCCATTGCGCAGGAAGTGCAGGCGCAGCTCTATCCCAAGTTGATCACGCAACTGGAGACCCTGGAAGTGCACGGGTTCTGTCGTCCCGCGCGGA
>WNFG01008638.1_pt1 | contig 11046 bp, 9 predicted proteins | sample 5400431 | NCBI WGS metagenome assembly WNFG01 (sample SAMN13153346, study PRJNA577476) | soil metagenome | isolation source: 120 cm saprolite under Douglas fir tree site 2 hole 3 replicate 2 | place: USA:California | collected 2015-04-18
AGAAAGAAGCACGCAAGGCCGTGGAAAACATGGACCGCAGCACCGCCATCGTGAACGAAGGATTGGAGCTGGGTGGAGAACTGAATGCGGCGCTGCGCAAGATCTCCAACGTGGTAACGGAGGTCTACAAATTTGCCCAGGAAATCGGCGCTGCCACCAATGAGCAGTCCCATGGTTCGTCGCAAATCGCCCGTGCCACCACGCGGCTCAACGAAATCACCCACGAAATAAACTCTGCGGTGGAAGAGCAGGCATCGGGAGCACAGGCGGTCGTGAAAGCCATGGAGCGGATGCGCGAACTAGTGCAGCAATCCACGTCCGGGTCCACGGAACTGGCGGCTTCCTCCGATCAGATGTCGAAGATGTCGCGCGGCCTACTGGAATTCATGGACCGCTTCACGCTCGAGGACTCCTCTGGGTCGCGGCCGATGCAGCGTGCCAATGAGAGTAGCCAGCGTGGCGCCGCCAGGCGGGCTACGGCTGGGAGTCAGAGCTGAGCTCCCATGACTGACGAACTTCATATCGTGGGCTTTCAGGTGGGCCGCGAAACCTACGGCGTGCCCATCACCTCCCTGCACGAAATCGTGCGAGTCCCTGAAATCACGGTTGTGCCGGACGCTCCTGTCTATTTGGAAGGAGTGATCAACTTGCGGGGCAAGATCGTCTCTGTCATGGACCTGCGCAAGCGCTTCGGAGAAAAGCAAGTTGCGTTGAACAAGCAGAACCGGATTCTGGTGGTGGAGCATTCCGGCAAACTCGCCGGACTGATCGTGGACTCTGCGTCGGAGGTCCTCAAGATTCCCGCCGCAGACGTGGAGCCACCGCCCTCGGTGTTTCAGGAGGGTGGGCTGAACTGTGTGAGCGGGTTGGGGAAAGTCAACGGACGTTTGGTCGTGCTCCTGGACATGAACCGGCTGTTGGCTCCCGGCAGCCTGCTATCGGCGGAGAGAACGAAGAAGAGCAAACCTGCGGTCAAAGGTGAGACGCGAGGGGCTTCGGCCTCATGAGTTCGATGCCGCCCTCAACTGCGATTGCATTGGTTGGGAACTCTGCCGTCAGTATCAGGCGGGGACGAGAAAGCCTATGAGCGCATCCGGAGCAGCACCTGCTCCCATACTGACGGACGCGGAACTTCGACTGCTTCAAGCACTCGTGTATCAGGAGTGCGGGATGTATTTCGACGAGCGTCGCACCCATTTCTTGCAGGACCGCCTGCTGCGCCGATTGAAAGAGTGCCGTGTCGATTCCTTCTACGGCTACTACCGGCTGCTGATCAGCCAGGAAGGAAAGGGGGAACTGGCCAAGCTGCTGGAGAATCTGACCGTCAATGAGACCAGCTTTTTTCGCCACAAGGTGCAACTGGACCTGTTTCAGAAATTCGTGTTGGAGGAGTTGTTGAAGAAAAAGCAAGCCAAGCGTGAGTACTCGGTTCGGGTGTGGAGCGCAGGCTGCTCCACCGGGCAGGAAGCTTACACATTGGCGATGCTGATTGCCGACGGACTGGCTTATTACTACCTGCGCACTTCCCCGCCAGTGGAATTGCCGCTGCCTAAACCACTGGTGGCGCCCCCATGGCGGGTGGAGGTATTGGCCAGCGACATCAGCTACTCCGTGCTGCGGGCGGGACAGGAAGGCAGCTACAGCGAAAGTCAGATGGCGTCGGTGGATTACACCTTCCGCTTGCGTTACTTCGACAAGATGGGTGAGCGCTATGCGGTCAAAAAGACGTTGAAGGATTTGGTCCACTTCGATTTTCACAATCTTAAGACCGAGTATTTGCCCCAGCGCAACGACGTGATCTTCTGCCGTAACGTGATGATGTATTTCGACGAAGCGGAGCAGAAGCGGCTGGTCGAGAAGTTTTACCGCTGCCTGAATCCCGGCGGGTATCTGTTTGTGGGTCACGCGGAAAGCCTGCTGGGACTGACCGACAAGTTTCAAATGATCCATCGCAATAGTGGAACCGCCTACCAACGCCTCGAGGGGAGCAACTCATGAAGTTCGCAGACGAACCCGGGGCAGAACTGCGGGAGCTGTTCTTCGAAACTTCCGCCGAACTGCTGCAGGCGCTCAACGAAGAAACCCTCAAGCTGGAGAAGCACCCGGGCGATGAGGAAATCGTGCGCGTCATCCGCCGGACGGTTCACACCCTGAAAGGTGACTCCGCCGCATGCGGACTGCGCGAACTCAGCGAACTCGCCCATCAGCTTGAAGATGCACTTTCCTTGGAGAGCGCCGCAGCGCATGCTGGTCTGGCTGAGATCGCCTTTGCTGCCGCGGATGCATTTACTGAAATGATCGCCGCCTACCAAGGCGGAGGCAAGATGCCGGCCACGGAGTCGCTACGGCTGAAGATAGTGGAATTGACCGCCACCCCAGGGGCGAAGAAATCACGCCGAAAGAAGGCAGGGGCAGAATTGGCCCCCCGAGCGCGTGCCGATTGGACCGAGCAGGAAAAGCTGGCCATAAAGCATGCCCAAGCCGGCGGCTTGAATGTTTATCACGTGGTGGCGAAGATCGATCCGCACTGCACCATGCCGATTGCGGGCCGTCAGATCATCCACAATGGCGTCGCCAGTGTAGGCCAGGTACTGGCCGCCCGGCCGGAGGCGAATTCTCTCGCGGGCTCCAAACAAGTCGAGTTCGTGGTAGCCAGTCGCCAGCCGGAGGACCAGATCGCCGCGAAATGCCGGATTCCCACCATTGCCAGCGAAATCAGTGTGACGCTCATGCCGGGCGTGGTCGCGGCTTCCGCCGAAAAAAGCTCACCCCAGACCGAGCCGTTGCAAGAAAAACCCGCTCAAGCTTCGGCCGCCGCAATGGCGGCAGAAAACCGGGCTGCCATGGCAGAGACGAGTTTCTCCCCCACGCAGACGGAAAATATTCTGCGAGTCGAAGCCGGACGCATTGATAGCGTGCTCAATCTGGTGGGAGAACTGATTATCGGCAAGTCGATGCTGCAGCAGGTGCTGGGCGAAATGGCGAAGCGTTATCCCAAGGAACAGTTGCGGGGCCGGTTCGCCGATGCCATCGCTTTTCAGGCACGGGTTCTCAACGACCTGCAACGCTCGGTGATGAAAATTCGCATGGTTCCAGCTGAGCAGTTGTTCCGCCGCTTCCCGCGCATGGCGCGCGATGTGGCGCGGCAATGCGGCCGAGATGTCGAATTGGTGGTGAGTGGGCAAGATACAGATCTGGACAAAGGGATTCTCGACGCCATCGCCGAGCCTCTGACTCACATGGTACGAAATGCAGTAAGTCATGGCATCGAATCGCCAGAAGAACGCCAACGTTTGGGCAAGCCGGCGCAGGGCAGAGTCCGGCTCAATGCTTATCACCAGGGCAATCAGGTCATCGTGGAAATCAGCGACGATGGGCGGGGCATGGATGTCGCCAAAATTCGCCTCAGGGCCATCGAACTGGGACTGTTGCAGCCGGAAGAGGCGGCGCGATTAAGCGAGGCTGAAATCCTGGACATGATTTTCCGTCCCGGCTTCAGCACCGCAGAGCAAGTCACGGAAGTATCCGGCCGAGGTGTCGGCATGGATGTGGTGCAAAGCGTGCTGCACCGGCTGAAGGGCACCGTCGGCGTGCAGACCCAGCTTGGCCAGGGTACTACGTTCCGGCTGAAGTTACCCTTAACCCTGGCCATTATTCAAGCGATCCTGTTCTGGGTGGAACAGCGGTTGTACGCCATACCCCTGAACGCTGTGGTCGAGATCGCTCGGACCACCGCATCGGAAGTCCACCAAGTGGATAACTACGAGGTGCTGCAGCTACGCAATCAAGTGCTTCCCGTGTTGCGGTTGGGGCAGGCGGGCACGGTTGCTGGAGACGGCAAGCCCCAAAAGCTTTTCGTCCTCGTGACTCTGGTCGGAGAAAAGAAGTTTGGATTGATTGTCGACGCCCTCGAAGGCGAAGGCGAGTTGGTGATCAAGGCCTTGGACGACCGGACCTTCGAGACCGATTTGGTCAGCGGAGCCTCCATTCTTGGCGACGGACGGGTGGTGCTGATTTTGAATTTGCCGGCAGTCGTTGAGCACGTCGCCAGTTCGCGGCCCCTGCAAGCAGGCCGCACAAGTTCCGGGTTGTTGTTGACCGACACCGACCGCAGCCGTCTGGCCCTTAGCTCCGCGGGGGGGCAGGCATGAGGAAGCCGGTGCGCGTGCTGGTGGTCGATGATTCCGCACTGATGCGCAAGCTCATCCCGCAGATGCTGGCGGCCGATGATTCCATCGAGGTGATCGGAACGGCGATGGACGGAACCTTTGCTTTGAAAAAGATCGAGGAGTTAAAGCCGGACGTAGTCACTCTGGATCTTGAAATGCCGGGGATGAACGGTATCGACACTTTGAAGGAAATCATGCGCCGGCACCCGGTGCCTGTGATTGTGGTGAGTTCGCACAGTATAGAAGGCGCCTCCATCACGCTGAAAGCTTTGGGGCTGGGCGCATTCGATTTCGTAACCAAGCCCAAGGACGCCTCGTTGCACATGGCGGAAACGGCCAGAGAGCTGATTGCCAAGGTGAAGACAGCGCCCCAGTGCAAGGTGCGCCCAAAGCTGTTTCCGCGACTACTCAGCCGAGCCGACGCACCAACCGAGGTGCCCCCGCAGAAGATCGTGAGGAAGTCAGCCGGGATTCCGACGCGGGTGGTGGCAATTGGAATTTCCACCGGCGGTCCGCAGGCGCTGGAATTCTTACTGGCGCAGTTGCCGGGAGATTTTCCGGGAACGATTCTGATCGTTCAACACATGCCGGCGGGCTTTACCAACATGTTTGCTCGCCGCCTGGATGAGTTGTGTGCCATGCGAGTGAAAGAAGCCCAATCCGGCGATGTGCTCGAGGCCGGGCGAGTGCTCGTTTGTCCGGGAAGCCGTCACATGAAAGCAAAGCGGCTGCCCTTGGGAGACGTCATTGTGCTGAATGACGAAGAGCGGGTCAACGGCCATCGCCCCAGCGTGGACGTCCTGTTCCGCAGTGTGGCAGAAGAGTTCAGATCGGAAGCGGTCGGTGTACTGATGACGGGCATGGGCGACGACGGTGCCGAGGGATTGGGGGCAATGAAAAAGGCGGGTGGCATGACCATCGCCCAGAGTGAGGACTCCTGCGTCGTGTTCGGCATGCCCAAGGCGGCAATCGAACGCGGTTACGCCCAGCGCATTGTGGCACTGGACGTCCTTTCGGCCACGCTACAAGTACTGTGCAATCGGCATGAGCGTAGCGGGGGGACAGGTAAAGCCGTGCAAGCGGGAAATTGAGAAAGCAAGCAAGATCGCTGAATGAGGGTTTGGAGTCGGGTTTGTGACCAGTTCCATGAGCTCGTGACTAGGGTGATCTGGCCGGCGGCACGCCGCCGTGATATGGATGTGGTTAAGAGGAGGTTTGGTTATGGAGCAGTTTGCAGCGGTTAAACGCAGCAAAGACGGGCAGCCGGTCCGCTATCTGATAGTGGATGACTCGGTGTTCGCCCGCAAGAACCTGGCCCGCATGATCGAGACATTCGGCGGACAGGTGGCGGCCGAAGCCGGAGACGGGTTGACCGCCATCAGCGAGTTCGAGCGGACTCGGCCCGACATCGTGCTCATGGATATCACCATGCCGCAGATGGAAGGAATCGAAGCAGCCGAGAAAATTGTCCAAACGCATCCCGAAGCTCGCATCGTCATGGTGTCTTCCGTGGGCTACCAGGAAAACATCGTTGCGGCGTTGCAGCGGGGAGCACGGCATTTCGTGCAGAAGCCGGTGAAGCCGGAAGTTCTGTACGAAGTCATCAAGTACGTGATGGGTGAAGACGGCGCGGTGACCAACGCTGCCGGCGCGGGAGCCTGATCTCATGAAGATGGAGCTGATCCAGCCCTTCATCAATGCGGCGGATGCCGTGTTGTCGCAGGGACTGCAGGGCACCACACAAGTGGGCAACCTCAGCATGGAAGAGGAAGCTTATCGGAGAAAAGGTGTGGCCGGTTTGGTCGCACTCTCAGGCGATATCGAGGGCCGCATCATCCTTGACCTCGATCCGAAAACCGCCGTGCGGGTAGCCAGCCACTATGCCGGCGGCCAACTGCCTGAATCGGATGGGCTTGTCCGCGAGACCGTTTTCGAGCTGGCAAACCAGGTCGTGGGCAATGCGGTCTGTGCGCTCAACGACCAGGGTTTCCGTTTCCGTGTGCATCCTCCTCTATTGCTCACGGCCGACGAAGGTGACAAGAGCAGCGAAGACACCGAAGCACTGGTGATCTGTTTCGAGACTTCCCTCGGCAACGTGTTTATGAATGTCGCCTTGCGCTACAACCGCCGGCCGCAGGCTGATCGCGCCGTGGCTGGAGCGTAGTCGGGAACACAAGATTCGCGCGGCGCGGCCTTTTTGTACGAACATCGTTACCACCTCCGCGTGGCAGGAAGCTCCGCAGCTTCGCCGCGACCAACCCCACAATGATTGGCCCCAGCCAAAGCTCCGCTCCCGTCTACGGGTACCGCCTCACCCGAATGGAGTGACCAAGCTTTCGACGACGAACTACGCCGAGAGCCCTCTTGCCGAGTTCACGCCGGATGCGGTGAACTGCGGGCGGTGCACACCTACAACTGGATTTCCGGGGTTGAGTTGACCGACGGTCGAAAGACGACGCCGCTGACGATGGTCTGAGCGTCGGTGGCACAGTCTTCGGACATCACACATCAGGCCAGCAACGACATCTGTGAGCCAGACGAGTCCTCACCAAAGTCTTGGGCCGGATCCGCGATATTTCTCAGCTCGGGATACTTCTGGATGAGCGTCGGCGGCGCCAGCACCCGTTTGGCGCTCAGCATCGATTTCAATTGCAGCGCATTCACGCCCGCCTTGCTCTCAAAGTGGTTGTTGGTAATCACGTAAGTCGTTTTGGCGCTTCCCGCGATCTTCTCAATTCGTTCTTTCCAGCCAGAGAGTTCCTGCTGGTTATACAGATAGTTATAGCGGTCGTTGCGGTTATCCGAATCGAACCACTGATCATAGTTGCGTCCATGCAAACGGACATAGGCAGTGGGCGCGGTCACATGCTCGGTGGGTGCGAGCGAGCGGCCAATCAGGGGCTGATCAATGTTACAGAAGCTGACATTTTTCTGGGTAAACGCCGCCAGCGTTTCCGCGTTATTCCAACTGGAATCCCGCACTTCGACCACGCAAGCGTATTCAATGAACTGGCGAACCAGCCGGTCAATGTATTCGCGGTTTAGCGGGGTATTTTTGAACGATACCGGAAACTGAATCAGCAAAGCGCCGAGGCGTCCTTCGTTGGCGATGGCGTCGAGGCCTTCGCGGGTGCGAAGTTCGTCCTCGTCTGTGGGACGGATCGTAGCCGCGGAGGTAGGCTCCATCACCGCCATGGGGGAATGGGTAAATGCGCGGTAGAGTTTCGCCGTAAACAGAAAGCGTGGATTTACCGCAGCAACTTTTCTGCACCAGACCTTGGCCAGCTCCGGCTTGATCGGCCCGTAGAAGGAAGTGTTTATCTCAGTCGTGTCGAAGAAGTGAGCTAGGTATTCAAGGGGATGCAGCCGGTTGCGCTGCATACCCGAGGGATAGAAAATCCCTTCCCAGTCTTTGTAAGACCATCCCGCCGTGCCAATGCGGATTTGATGCGCGAGTTCCATGGGAACCTATTTAAGCTTCTAAAAACCCAATAAACATGCGGTCTCTCTTGACTCCGTGCTAACTTCTCATACAGCCAACTCTATGAGGCCTATGCGCAAATCCAATGTCGTCACCTTATGTCCGCCATGCTAACACTTGTCCGCACCTCAAGCATGAAAGTACCCGCGCTGCGACTGCCCGCAATGGCTGCGATGGTCACGAGACGGCAAACCACATCGCCAGTCGACTAGTACACGCACCTGGGGCACCGTGGAGCGGGCAGGCGCGCAGTTCTAACAGCGACTGAACGCCGGAGAGTCGCCAGCAACAACAGCGGCCGTACCCCCAGCAGACGATTCCCCAATTGGCTGAGAACTTCATGACGCGAAAACTGTCGGGAGGGATCCAGCCGACAACGGAGAGGAAGGTTCGTTATCATCTCCAATGTTTCTCGGAGTCCATAGCCGCGCGGTCAAAGTTCGATCCGGCTGATGTCACCGCAACGGACATCGCACAATTCAAGGCCTTTGGCTTTCGTGCTGGCGCTGAAAAACCGAGGCCGAAGGAGCCTTAAGTCATTACAAAGGCTGACTCTTGGTGGCTTTTATATTTGCATCAAGTTGTCTAATATTTGTGCAAATTTTGATGTATTTACCGAACAAACGGGTGATCGCCTCCCATTACAGCCTGCCAGTGAAGTAGCGCGCGACCAGCGATCGGGAAGGATTAAATCTTGTTCTCGCCTCACTCCAATGACAACACCACCCAATAGGTCCCAGCAGGATAGGTCATAGTGCGGCCATAACAAGCGCCGACTGAGAAGCCGCGCAGGTTGCGGCTGCCGATTGCGCGATCTGCGCTAGAGGGAAGCCTGTCCGGATCAAGGCTGGTGTAAGCCAGCACGGTGTAGCGTTGCGCGAGCTGATGAATGGGGGAGGTGCTAAGTTTGTCCGCCAGCTCCATGGAGCATGCGGCATCGTTGGCACTGGGTAGATCGCCGCAATGCGATCCTTAACTTCCGGCAGCGAGTAATTGGGGAGGGCATGGGCGAAATCCTGCACAATGTACAGCCGGTCGCCACTTCGAACCACGCCTAGACCGACCAGGTTGTACGCCGGGTTGAGCAGGTTCTCGCGATGATGAGGGGAAAGCATTAAGTGTTGATGTGCACCGGCGGCGTCGTAATCGAACGCCACATTTTCGCCAGACCGCTCCAGCAACAGGTTGCTGGTTGTGGCCAATCGTTGTGGCAGAGAGGGCTCGCCGAGAAACTGATGAGAAAGGTGTCCCGCGGCGACCATGGCCTCAGCATGAGCGCGTGCTGCCCGGGAAAGTCCGGCATCTAGAGTCAACGGAGGCGCGGCAGCTTGCGCTCGGGACTGATTGGCCAACTCCAGTAGCCGTTGCTCTACAGTAGAATCAACATTGCGAAAAGAGATGTCGGCGGCGGCTGCGGCCGCCGGTCTCAGAGTCGCGTGCTGTGGGGTTTTGCCCGCGCCGTCCGTGCTCTGTTCCGAAACCATCAATTGAGTCGACGGCCGAGCCGGGGTGGCGCCCATTACCAACAGAAGCGCCATTATGATTTTAGGGGATTTAAGCATCAGTCGTGCCTACGTCTGCTCCTTGGGGAAAACTCGAAGTCCAGCCGGCGACTTGCGTGCAGGTGCTAGGCTAGAGGCTGCAATCCAGCTGGAGAAGTTACCTCTGTCTATGGAACTGACGACCAGTGTGGCCCTTGGCCTGTTGTTTGGCAGCGTGATTGCCTGGCTCGCGCTGCGCTCGTCGTCGGCTGCACTGCGGTCGCGTTTGTCATTAACAGAAAAGGAATTGGCCACCTCCCGAGCCGAATTCGCGCGGCTTCAGGCGGCTCACAACGAGCTGGTCGCGGGCAAGGCCCGGGCGGAATCTGCATTGGAAGCGGAACGGAGGACCAGCGCCGAAAAGATCGATTTGCTGAATCGCGCCGGAGAAGACTTGCGAAACGCCTTCAAGGCCATGGCTTCAGACGCCTTGAAAAGCAATAACTTATCGTTTCTTGAGCTCGCAAAGACGAGTCTCGAGCGGTTTCAAAGCGAGGCCAAAGGTGATCTTGAGACACGGCAGAAGGCGGTCGCGGACATGGTCGCGCCGGTGCGCGAATCTCTCAACAAGGTTGATGTCCAGATTCAACAGATTGAAAAGGAACGCGGCCAGGCATACGGCGCATTGCGCGAACAGGTGCAATCTCTCATCACCACGCAAACAAAGTTGCAGTCAGAAACCAGCAATCTGGTGAGGGCCTTGCGCACTCCAAATGTGCGCGGGCGCTGGGGCGAGATTCAATTGCGGCGTGTGGTGGAAATTGCCGGCATGCTTTCCTACTGCGATTTCTCGGAACAGGAAACCATCAGCAGCAGTGAAGGCAGGTTGCGGCCCGACCTCATCGTGAGGCTTCCCGGAGGCAAGAATGTCGTGGTGGATGCCAAAACGCCCCTGCAAGCTTACCTCGAAGCACTCGAAGCCACCGATGACGACGTGCGGCAGGCGCGTCTCGCCGATCACGCTAGGCAAGTTCGCGACCATATGACCAGGCTGAGCTCCAAAGCGTATTGGGAGCAGTTCGAATCTTCCACGCCGGAGTTCGTTGTCATGTTTCTGCCCGGTGAGACATTTTTCAGCGCAGCACTGGAGCAGGATCCCGGGCTGATCGAGCAAGGAGTGCTGCAGCGCGTCATTCCGGCTTCGCCGACTACTTTAATCGCCCTGCTAAAAGCCGTGGCTTACGGATGGAATCAGGAAAAGTTAGCACGCAACGCGCAGCAAATCAGCGCGCTCGGCAAGGAATTGCACGAGCGGTTGCGAAACCTGGCGAGACATATCACGTCGGTCGGCACTGGCCTGGATCGCGCCGTCGAATCCTACAACAAAGCCGTCGGATCACTCGAAACCCGGGTGCTGGTCTCGGCGCGAAAATTTGCCGAATTGGGCGCCGTGGTGGCGGAGGATATTCCTGAGTTGGAACCCATTGACACCAGTGCGCGGGCGCTATCGTTTGACTGGGACGAAGAAGAAACCTTGCCGCAAACCAGCAAGAATGGCGAAGCGGAGACCATACGGTAATCCATTTCCTGAGCTTCGAAGCCTCCAACCGGCATCGTGCCCGCAAATCTTCACTGAAACAGGCTCCAAAGTCTCGAAAATCCCCGCAGACCACCTTGTATCTCGCGACCAAGATTTTACGCTAAAGCTCTCAACCACAAGCAGATACGGTATTCCACAGAAACATCCAGAAAGCCGTAGTTCGTGTTCGGAAATCCATCTATAATTTCGGAAGCTCCTTTGGTTGCAGGAGTTAGGCTTTCCAACTTAGGAATGGACATGGCAGCGAAGTTGCTTACTGATCGCGTACAGGGTGGGGAGTTGTTCCGGCCTTCACAGCTCCCGAAAGCACCTGAG
>WNFG01005108.1_pt1 | contig 11042 bp, 11 predicted proteins | sample 5400431 | NCBI WGS metagenome assembly WNFG01 (sample SAMN13153346, study PRJNA577476) | soil metagenome | isolation source: 120 cm saprolite under Douglas fir tree site 2 hole 3 replicate 2 | place: USA:California | collected 2015-04-18
AAGCGCACTGGCAGGAAGTCACTGACCTGTAGGATGAAACTACGCAGTTTCTGGTGAAGATTCGCCTGCCCCTTGCTGATCTCGCCATCGAGGAGAACGACTTGCTTTCTGGTGGAGAAGGAGGCCCACAGCTCTCCCAGCGTCCTGAGAGGGTGGTTTGGAAATTCGAGCAGAATGCTGCCCATTCTGCGTTGGTAGCGGAATCCCTCGAACAAGACGACGTAGTAAATGGAAAGTGAGAAGAGCTTGTCGGCTTTGCTTGCCAGGTACGCAATGCGATTGCTGATGGCGGTATCGACGACCGGGTTCCCATAGAGTTTGTGCGGGATGGCTTGGTTGTTGACCCTGAAGATGTACTGGTAGACGCGGAATTTCTCGTCGAAGAGTTTCAGTGCCGATTCGAGCCGCTTTGTAAGTCCGTCAACGGAATCTCCGTCGAGGCATTCGAAGTCCACACCACGCACTTCAAGAACCGCACCGAGATCCCCCGCCTTCGTGATGAAAAGGTGCTCGTCAACAAAGCCCTGGGGGCTGATCTGCTCGTTGAATGAGCCGGTTTCATTGTAATTCTTGAAGAGTCGGCGAAGGTTAAACATGGCTCACCCTGCGGATCGTTACCGGACTGAACTTCGCTGGGTCGTAATGCGTGCGAAGCTTGGTGGAGGTCAGCAGGAAACGCAGGATTTGCGGGTCCGTTTCGGTGGCCCATCGGGCGATGAAGTAAAGCAGGAGGAACATCAGGATTCCTCCGAGGAGGCTTCCGAGTAGATTGAAAGTCGCCGCGCCTATGCACATGGCGAAGAAGAACAGTTTTCTCTCGGCACCCAAGATTGTCAGGGGTCGTGAAATTGACCGATAAACTGTGTTCACCCGCCTACAGTTCGGCATTGCTGGCTCCATTCAGAAAGTGCGATCGGATTCCCGTCTCACGGGAAGAGCCAGGCCATGAAGTTCACTGCGGCAATGGCCATTCCCACGCCAAAGAGCACACCGGCAAGGACTCGTTTCGAGCCGCCTTCGCCAAACGCGAAGGTCAACCCGGACACGACGATTGCGACGAGGGAGAGACCGCGCGCAATCGTGCTGGTGAACGCAGTCATCAAAACGTTGACGGCGTTTTCCCAAGGAGAACTACCCGTCGCCTGCGCGAAAGCGGGGGCAGCAAGAAGCAGGCCCGCCGCGACCACTAAGGCTTGCCGGCAAACTGCGTTTAGCCGAATTGCGTTTTGCCAAATTGTTCTCATGTTTCTAATCCTCCTTTGCTTCCGTTCTTGCACTGCGATTGCGCAGGAGAGTTCTCGCGTGCTCCCTGACTGTCAGTGGCACACCGGGCGGAAAGGAGAAGAACCGCTGTCTTGGTTTCCCGTGCCTTACATGGTGTCAAGGCACACTTGGAGCATGTGCTCCTACCAGAGGGTTTCTACTTTCGCGTCCGGCTCGTCGTCTGTCAGCGTTATGCGACGCCTGGCGGCTCACGGTTTCGGTTCGTGTCCGCCTGGCCTGCGGGGAAAAACCAGCGAAAACTCCCCTCACTTACAAGGAGGCTTCAAGAAGGGGAAAAGTGAGAAAGAACTTTAGGCTCCAAGAAGTTGCCTTTACCGTTCCATTGACATCGAAAGCAACGGAATGGCACGCTTCTGATAGCCACTTCGACCTAGCGGGCCACATAACGAGGGACCCAATGGAGAAACCTGACCCGTACGGCGAATGGGTACTCCATAAGAGTAGAGAGGCAAAGGGCGGTATCCCACATCCGGTCGACGACCAGCTCTTGGCTGCTGCGCGCGCAGCTTGGCCGCACGTATTGGCCCACGCGAAGCGAGAACTTGCCCAGAAGAACTCAGCGACAGAAACAGAAGCTCTCGCAGCAGAAGTGTGGGAAGGAGTATTGAAGTCGGTCTCCAGGGCACTTCAAAGAAAGGGCGACAGCAGCTCGGCCATTGGAGATCTGGAGTCTTATCTCTTCGCGGCCTTCCATCACCGCTTTAACAGAGTCCTGAAAATAGAGCAGAATCGACGCGACACAATTGAGCTAGTTTCCTCAACCCTGGAGTTCGAGCGTATCGAGAGTGCTCAGGACACGACATGGGTTGAAGAGCTCGAACGGGCAATTACGATCCGACAGATCACGAACCGCATGGATGGCTGGACGAGGAAGGTCTGGCAGGCGAGAGAGTATGGCTATTCATGGAAAGAGATTGCCATGTGGTCAGGGCTGAGCGAGCAGACGGCGAAGAAAAGATTTGAGTATGGTTTGGAAAAAACTCGACGGAACATTGTTCGATTGCTAAGAGGGGGAAACCCTCAGAAGTCGGGCTGAGGTCAACTGGATGTATAGTCGCGGGGGTAGTGGACGGGGTTCGCAAAGGGAGGCAGGCCTGAACGAAAAGGGATATTCCGCGCAAGACGAAAGGCGCATCCTCGACGCATTGGGTCGAGGTCTGCTCAAAGAGTTTCCAAATCCTGAGCGTACCGGATGCCCTGGCACTGACGTGCTTAAGAGAATCGCATCTCGCAGGATGCCACTCGCGGAAGCGGAGAAGTGGCTCGATCATCTCGGTTCTTGCAGCCCATGCTATAGCGACTTTTCTGAATTCCGAAAATCCCATGAACTCCGCCAAAGGCGCAAGCTGCTCGCAATCGCAGCGAGCATTTTGGTTGTTGCTGGTATCGCCGGTTGGGTCTTGTTGCAAAGGCATAACGAAACTCTGGTGGCTCAAAACGCCGTATTGGATTTAAGGAATCGCTCTGTACCCCGAGGCACTGAACCGAATCCAGTTGAGCCGCCTTTGAAGGTTAATCGCGCCGCCGCGCATTGGAACATCTTTCTCCCGTTTGGCAGCGACGCCGCCCTGTACGACATTCGTCTATTGGCGGGCTCAGGAGAATTACTCGTGTCTACAAAAGCAGACGCGAAATTAACAGACGGCATTGCTGTGATTCGGATATCGGTGGATTTGTCCTCCCGTTCCCCTGGGCAGTATGTTTTGCGACTGACAAGAAATGGGTCTCAAGAGAGTTCCTATCTAGTTGAGTTGCGATGAGGGGACTGCCCTAGCTCGGAAGAGAATGACGCTGGTCTGACAATGCCTGCCGCTCTCCCTTCCATTCCCAACTGTCCGCTCGAAGAGGATCCACACGTGAATCCGAACACTCAAACCAAGGAGTTCTCGCTCCGAGATCCGGACGGATATTACGTTACGATCAGTGCGCTCTCTGCTGCCTGACAACGCGCTGCAGCTGCCGGGCGTTGGTCGGGGCCTCATGGGACAGCGCCGCCCAACCTCGCTCCCCTCGCTACTTGACAAGTTGCCGGTGTTCACCTATTATGGTGAACATGATCGTTACTCGTTTCGCCCGCGAGGTGAAGCGGCTACGAGCCGATCGTGGCCTGACAATCCGCGATCTCGCGGCGAAACTCGGAAAAAGCGTCGGGTACTTGGGCAAAATCGAAGTTCAAGGCGAAATCCCGACGCCGGAGTTCACAGTCGAAATTGCGCGAGCGCTGCAGATCGAGCCAGCAGTGCTGCTACGGCTGGCAAAAGAAGCACGCCTCTCCAGCGTCGCCGCGGACATCCATCGGGAGTACACGGCAGCTCTTTCAGCCCACGCCGAGAGGGCACCAGTGAGTGCAGGAGAAGAGAAGATGGCAACAGTCGCAAGCATGATCAACATGAAAGGCGGGGTGGGCAAGACCACGCTCGCAATGCACCTCGCCCACACGGCGGACTCCCAGAACCTTCGTACGCTCGCGGTCGACTTGGACCCACAATCCAACCTTAGCCAGGTTTTGATGGGACCAAAAGCATACGTGAAATACATCGACGCGGACCACCCCACCGTCGTGCAGATCTTCGACGAGTACGTGCCGACGAGCTCGCGCAAAACCAGTTCGTCGCAAGTCTTGGACGTGCACGACGTGATCGTCAAGAAAGCCGGGTACTGGAGCAACAGCACGCTAGACCTGATCCCCAGCCGATTAGAGCTTTCCCGCTCGATGAAGGACCCTTACGGGAAAGAGCGGCGTCTGGCTAGAGCACTTGCACAAGTCAGCGCGGAATACGATCTCATCCTCATCGATTGCGCACCCACCGAATCAGTTTTGACGGATGCGGCATACTTTGCCAGCCGGTATATCCTCGTGCCGATCAAGCCGGAATTCATGGCCACCATCGGGCTGCCCCTCTTAGCACGCTCGCTGCAGGACTTCCGCGCCGAGAACCCAGAACACGAGATCGAAATCGCCGGCCTTATTTTCAACCACTCCAGCAGCTATTCTGCGGGGCCTGAAGGACAACAGTCCATCAGAGACGTCACCAAAATCGCGACGGACGAGGGCTGGTATATTTGTGAAAACCAGATTGGGTACTCTGCGTCATACGCCAAGTCCGCACGCGAACGCACCCCACTCTCCTCGACCAGCTACGCGCGCGGCCACGTAGTGCGCGGCTTTCGACAACTCGCACATGAGGTCTTTGACCATTTGGGCGTGGCACCGGTGACCGCGTGAACGACCTCCTCGATATCGACGTACGGCTCTTGCTAGTGCGGTATGGCAGGAACAAAGTCCTCCAAGCATTCGCTCGCCTCGGCGAGCAGACCGTAGAGGATCTCGAACGGCAACTACAGTCGATCCAGCAGAAATCGACGAAGCCTAAACGAGTACCACCTAGTGTCAAGGAACTCGCCGAGGCAGCAGCGCAAGAACATCCCGAGATCGCCGAGCCGTTGCGCGCGCTTGCCGTAAAGTTCGAGAACCGCACCTTCCTGCCCCAATTGCGCGACGTCCAGCGATTCCTTGATCGCATCGGTGTCTCGCACGGCAAGCTTAAATCGCGAGCCGCTGCAGCGCCTACCGTGATCCGCACCCTCGCCAAGTTGCCGCCAGACAGCTTCGCACAGCTCCTCGTCGACAAAACGAGCGCGGACAGTGACTACGCACTCCTCGCACGCGCCATTATGAGACCGAAGCCACTCAGCACAAAAGGGAATAAGTAACCTCAACCATAATCCCGGCCCCGCGTGTGGACTGTTCCTCTTGGTAACGTATCGAGGTTGGTCAACGGGCAACCCGGAAGTAATCCAAATGCGAAAAGCTTGGGAGCCCTCTATGAGCGGTAATGCTCGCGGTCGTGGACGACCGTCACATGTCGCGCGCGACTTCTATTGCTCTTTGCATCTGCGGGTCTTCGCCGGCTAGAAGCTGCTCCGGTTTCATTTCTACGTTAAGGCTTGGCGACACTCCTTTGCCCTCGATCAGCCTCCCTTCCCAAGTCAAGTACGCGGCGACGGGCACACCGACGATGTAGCCAAAGCCCGCTTTGAATGCGCTTCCACTTAAGAGTCGCCCTGGAGTTTTTGCGCCAATAATTGTTGCCAGTTTGTTCTCTTCTGCAAACGCGGCCACCATTTCTCCGGCGCTCGCAGTGTGTTCATTTACGAGAATTATCACGCGGCCATGAAATCGTTGTGGGCCGAGACCTTCCGTGACAACGAGAATCGACTTGTCAATGAAACCGTAACGCAGAGCCAACCAAAGGAGTGTCGCTTTGCGGGACGGTATCCTACCGAAGCGTGGCAACTTTTCTCTCGAATATCCCTTTTCCTTGCGAGCGCGCGTCAAACTGTATCCCACTTCCCTTTTGTCGGGAGTCAAATAGCTCATTAGACGCAATCCACCGATGCCGCCACCGGTATTCCCACGAAGGTCCACTATAAGGCGACTCGAATCTTTCAAATGCGCGAAGGCGGTGTCCAGCATGTGAGCCAGATCAATTCCCACTGCTCCAGGAAACATGGTCACTTTTAGCCAACCGATTCCCTCGGGCAATTGTGAGCAGACAACAGCTTTGGGAACGATAACAGGATGGTTTTTCGATCTTGGGTTAGGAACTTGTAGCATTCCCATGACCCGTTTCCCGTCTGGCTTTTGGACGACATATTGGGAGTCGTCTCCTACGGGGAAAATGGGAGGTTCGGGCGGTGTTATTTCACGATTTCGGACTTGAAGAAGAATGTCCCCGGGACGCAATCCAGCCGTATGTGCTGGACCGCCTTCGTGAACGTCTTGGAACATCCACCTCTGGGCGCCATCGAAGCTGCAGCGCATGAAGGTTGCACTGATTGCGTGTCGCCCTGGTATTTTTGGACTCTTCGAGTGTCGAAATCCGGTATGACTCGTCTTCAGTTCGTTCAGCAGTTCCTGAACCTTGTTCTCGAAATCCTCGTCGTTGTTAGTGCTGAGGATTTGTCCTTTCCTACTCGTTGACAGCTCCTCCCAATTTGCCCCATTCATTCCGGGATCGAAATGCTTCCGCGCAACCAGCTCACATACGCGCGAATAAATCTTCTCTTTCGCTTGCGAGTCGAGACTCATTGGACCCCCAGTCGTATGGGAGACCCTCCGTCTCCTGTCAAGACAAAGGCTCCCCAATAGTAAGGTGATACTTGCCTACCGTATTTTGCGAGCACGTCAAGTTTAGCGTTTCGCAACGCTCCGGCCTTGTCCTGGCCCTCAGCGATATGAGTATAAAACCGCTCCATGAGAACGAGAGTATACGTGTCGTCGGCACTCCAGAGGCTAGCAACGACGGCCTTAGTGCCACTCACGAGAAAGGCTTCGACCAAGTTGGTAACTCCTTCTTCGCCTTGCAACTTTCCGACCCCGGTATTACAAGCGGAAAGCGTCACCAGGTCGGCGTTAAAGCGGAGCCGTATGATTTCATGGACCTGCAATAGTCCGTCGTCGTGAGAGTTGGCGTCGACACCCAACACAAGTCCTGATCGCTCTGGAAATTGCGTATCTGCAAAGCCATGCGCGGCAAGATGAATAATTTTGAAATCTTCCAGAGGCTCAGATTTGAACGCGGTCTCGGTGGCTTCGAAACCCAGCAAGAGGACTCCATCTTTACCGACAATTTTGTTGATTTCGACGACTTCTTCGCGAGTCTGCGGCAAATCATACAAAGACGTTCCGAATGTGTCGGACAATCCACGCAGAAGCCTTTGCTTAAACGCGTTCGGCTTGTCGAGTTTGGCCGAAACGTGACCTTGATTCTGATACGACACATCGCCTACGCCCAGGAATGTGCGGCGCGAGGGTTCCGTGTCTTTGGTCCTTAGAACACTCAGAACTGTCGAAGCCGGTGCATAGCTGATTGTGCGCGTTTCCAGCAACAATGCACCCGTCGAATCGTGCAGAGTGTCGAACGGAAGGAGATGTAGTATTCCATCTGGCACGACGATCAATCGTTCGTTCGTTGCCTCCTGAGGCAGCGGGCTTAAGAGAAGACCATAGAGCTGTTTCGCCAGAACGATGTCATCGCCTTTCGCTAGAATCTCGTCCAGATATTTGCGCGTCAACTCTTGGATTCGTTGCCGCCCGGCGGGCAGCACTTGCACGGCAGCGCGCTTCTTGGAGATCCAAACACAATACGAGTGCGGCTCGCCGAGTACGTATTCCAGCACAACTTCGTCAGAGCGTAGACTAGCTTGAATTGCTTTCAGGGACGATGGTTTTTCAAACCAGCCGAGTTTCGATTCTCTTCGGTCAGTTCGCGTCCACTCTAGCCGACGCTCGTACTCGACAAGCTGATCAAGTAAAGCGACTCGTTCTTGTGCGCTCTCTGAGCGCATCAACCGAAGCTGGAATTCCGAAACATTGTTTTCGAGTGCTCGCACGTCTTCGGATTCGTTCTTGCTAAATGTAACCTTGTTTTGTAGAAGGGCTGCCGCAGTGCGTCCTCTCACTCGTTCGAGAACACCAAGTGCCCGCTCGACATTTCCTGTTTGCGCCTCTAGTTCGAAGTGGTGGAGGTAGGTCTCGCTCATCGCGCCGGCGAGGGAGCTGCTCCAGTACGCCTCATGGAGGTTGACGAGCATTCCGTCGATGACATCCTCGGCGTTTGCATAAAGTGTTTCCGCTTGAGCACGGTTTCCACGAAGCGCTTTCAGATCAGCTAGCACCGTAAGGTCCCTCGGAAGATAGTATCTGTCTCCGACCCGCCTGCTGGCATCGACCCCGATAGCGGCGCGTTCCTCGGCGGATTTCAAGTCCCCGGCATCGCGATAGAGGCCCGCGAGGTCGATCATTGCTTGACCCACGGTCCGATAGAAATTGTACTTCTGCGAAATGTCACCCGCTTCTTCCAGATACCCCATCGCTCGTTCCCGATCTCCGGTTTGAAGCGTGAGTTCTCCGAGAGAGAGCAAGATCATGGCTTCATGCCCCCGCTTCTGATTTGCTCTCGCTACTTTCAAAGCGCGCTCCAGCTTTTCCCTGGCTTCCGTCATCTTGCCTTGGGCGGCTAGCGTCTGAGACTCACCTTCATACGCCATGAACGGAAATCCTGCATCGGGATTCGAATTGCTTGTTTTGATGGCGCGCTCGAAAAACGCCAGAGCTTCTCCATAACGCTTCGCTTCATTGAAGCCGTTGCCAAGCATCTCAAGGAGTCGAACCTGTCCACCCACATCGCCGCTCGCCTTGGCGGACAGAAATGCATCGCCAACCATTATCGCGGCACGTCGGCTATCCCCTTCCAGAAAAGCGACGAATCCGAGTTCTCCTTTTGCTCGCGCTTCCCACTGCGCTTCCCCCAGAGTCTGGGCGATCCCTTGCGCTTCGGTCCAGGCTCGCTTCGCAGAAACTGGATTGATTTCCAGGTCCGTGTATCCCTTTGCCGCAAGGCACCAAAGTCTAAGCGGTGGGTCGCTCTTCACATTGGGAATGTCTAGCTGCCGCCCAAGCATCTCCGACACATCGACCCAGGACATGGTTTCCGACTGCGCCCGAATCCGGCCTACGCGAGCGTAGACTTCGTTTCGCGTGTCGCCCCTTTCCTTGAAGAGTTCCTCCGCGCGGACGTAGAGAGGTTCCGCTTTCGGCCAATTGAAGAGCCAAGCGAGGTGGTTTGCTTCCGTTAGGAGAATTTCAGGATTGTTCGCCGTTTGCGTGTCATGCAAGAGATCCGCGACGAGCGGCTTTACGTCGGCTTTTCGCGAGATATAAAGCCAAATGTACTTGCGGGAAACCAGAGCGAGGATCGCTAGAGCCACGGATGCCAGCACCAAAGCAGTTATCGAGAGCCTCAACAAACGCCTCCGTAGCTGTGATTCTGGTTTTGGAGGCATAGATGCGACACCTTTCTCCGCCGCGAACCTGTATCGCATTCGGATGCACCTAGCCGATTGAGGGTTTCACCAAGCTGATAGTACTAAAGTACTAAACAGGAGCTTGGACCGAAGTATTGAACGACTCGAAGTGCGAATGTATGCGCCAAGCATCAGGACCGGTCGCGAAAAGGAACCTTCTCACGGTCATGTCGCGGCCTACTCGGATTGACACGAATGGAAAAGAATTGTAGTGTGACAGAAATTAAATAGGTATCAGCCTTATCAAATCTTTCGAAGCACAAACAACTGACTGAGTCTTTCCCAAAGGAAGTTGAATATGTCCGACAGCCCCCCGTCAACCTCTGGCTCGGCAGATTCTGGTTTGCCGCCTACTCTTGAGAGCCTACGGAAAGAAGTAGATCAAATCAAAAAAAAGCAGGACGAGGAGAGTCACGGAATTTCTGCAAAGATAGCACTATGGGTTGCGGTCGTCGGGCTAATTGGAGCTTGTATTTCTCTACCCGCCGGTTTTGACGACTTACATGCTCGTTTCTGGGGTAAACCGGAAACTGACGTGCGTCGCGGAGATGAACTAGGAATGACCTATGCTCCGCAGAGCAGCTCAGTCACATTCTCGTTCAACGCCTTGATAACAAATGAAGGGAAAAAGGATGATTACATCTCCGGACCAACCGGAAGACTTTCAAACGATTCCACCGTCTCAACCGTGTATCTTCCCCTAGCTCAAACGGATTTCGATTGCTCTTCTCAGGGCGTGCGCTTATCGAGGCCCATCCCAGTGCGGAAGGATGTTCCGCTTCCCCTAAGTTGTTCAGTCACGTCTGTTGTGCCCAAGCCTTCCCGCGAGCCTTTCCAGAGCGCGGGGACATACCGCCTTAAAATTAGTCTTGTCGGGCGCGACCAGAAAGAGCACTTTCTAGACTTCTGTTTCCCTCTATCCGAAAAAGATCTTCAAGAAATGTTTGCATCGAGGACTCCCGTAACGAGCAGAGTTCTCAGCTCGGAGTGTCGATAGCTTTGGTTCAAGGAGGCGCAAATGTTCCCGAAGACAAACGCCATCGCTGAGACTGCAATTCTTCTAGGTGCGGTACTTATGTCAACGGCTATTCTATTGAAAGGTTGGACAAAGGTGAATGCACCAGCAGTCGGAGTGCCACAGATCGCGGGGAATGTGGACTGGACAAGAGAACATCAGGAGCAGATTCCACCTCCCATAAAACTGGCCTACGCAGGAGATACCGCGAGTGGCAGAGTTCTCCGGGAGGTTGTGAATTCAACTGGGAAACATGAACTACTTGACCTGGACACGTCACCTTGCGCAGAAACAAAAGTAATAAGATTTCACTATCGATACGAGCAGGAGAAGATAGGTGAAGTGGAATGCTTCAACAAGAAATACGATAAGGTCAAAGTCGTCCAGAAATAGGCCATTGATTGGCTGCTGATAGGTGACCGCAAAGGGATTGAGGAAAAGACAAAAACGTGGGACAAGGTGATCGTTGACCGGCAGGATGACCTTTTTGAATGGGTCGGCCTCTTAAAGAAAGTTCACGAGTCGCATCATGATTCTCGCTTTTGCAAATAACCACTACGCGGGAATGGACCTGCGACGGTCGAGCTGTTCCGCAGGCTCTGGGGTGATGGCCTGCCAAAACCTATCATTCCTCCACGAATGGAAAAGCAAAGCTCGCTTTTCGACTAGAAATTAGACATTCAACCAGCTGAATGCGTTCACTTACGGGGTCGCCCTTTCCGCCTAGGCTTGTAGTTCTCGACTTCACTGCGATCCAAGAGAACTCTGCCTCCTATCCGCAAGGTGCGAAACCGTCCCTTGTTAACCAGGCGTCCGATTGCTTGGGGCGAGACATCACGAATCCGGGCCGCTTCAGACTGTGAAACCCATTTGT
>WNFG01005109.1_pt1 | contig 11042 bp, 7 predicted proteins | sample 5400431 | NCBI WGS metagenome assembly WNFG01 (sample SAMN13153346, study PRJNA577476) | soil metagenome | isolation source: 120 cm saprolite under Douglas fir tree site 2 hole 3 replicate 2 | place: USA:California | collected 2015-04-18
AGGCACGAAAGCGCCAACGTTTTCCAACCTGGACAGCGGGAATTGATCCACGCCGTGCTTTCGTGCGAAGAGTTCGAGGGTGCATTCTGAGAAGCCTCGCGGCTTCTTCGGTGTCTAGCAGTGGCTCAAAATCTCTTTGACTCTGAACCTGTTTTCGCTCTTTAATGTTCTCGGTTGCCAGGTCGATAGTTTCATTCGCGTTCTCTAGCATTGGAGCACCACCTCACACCGCTGCGCTGGGTTAAAGTCCAGTTGATCTCCCAGCCAATCATCGGGTTCTAAACTGGAAGCAGATATTGGTCAAACGGGTTCACGCGGCGTTTTTCGCGTATTTAACAGGTCGCGTGATGCGTGCTAAGTAACCGGTTGCCGCGCAATCATTTAGCGCGTTCTATCAAAGCCCCCCGGATGGCACGGCGATTGGGTGGCGGCGCCGACGTATGAGGGGCTCATGCGTCCGCCGCGTGCTACTCGTAACCGCTTTGAACTGTGGTAGTTGAGCCAGATAACCGTACGTACGGCAACAGAGGATTCGAGTGTGGCTGACTGGGTCACCACCCGTAGCGATCTCAGTTGAAAAGTCCTATCGATTAGAACGTGATTGACTGTTAGACGCAGGGTCTGCCAATTCGCCCTAGAAAGGGATGGGCAATTCCTGCCCATTTGACGAATTCTGAACACTACGGTAAACAGCGGCATGAGGTGCGACATGAAGATCGAAAAAGCAACTGCCGGTTCGGGGACGACGAATGAGGCCAAGAAAAACATAGTTGCGAGCATCGAGTTCGCAGTCAGGGCCTCGTTGCACGAACAATACGTTGACGCAGACTTCGTCCATTCCATTCTCGGGAAGATTTCCGCTAAGTCTGAAGATCGGGGAAACGAAGAGGACGTTGGTTACTTAAAGGCGTCGTTGGTGCAATTCGGTGAGGCCATGGATCATGGCATTAGCACTGAGAGGCTAGGAGATGGAATCGACGGGAATATTGCCGAATATTGGGAACTCCTGTTCGACTTGGATACCGGCTGCTGGAAAGAAGAAGTGCAAGATGAATATGAGGCCTCCGGATGTGATCTGTTAATCATCGACTGCATGGAGATCAGTCCGAAATTTCGAGGAACGGGAGTCGGCCCAATTGCCGTCGACAGGACTATCGACATCTTCGGTCCAGTTTGTGGATTGGTAGCGTGCAAACCTTGGCCGCTGCAATTTACTCCTGCCTTCGCCCGCGATCGGAAAGCGTTGAACAGATTGAAAGCACCCGGCGTGGGACAAGGAGAGGCAGTGCGGAGGTTGAGGGCGTACTGGTCCCGGCTTGGCTTCTGGCCACGCGGAGAAACCGGGATTTATCTGCTCGGTGTGGCCCAAAGAGAATCAGCTAGATCTGAGAAGACCGGAACGCTGGTTGGACTCGCCTCTGGCTCGGCCGGCAGACGCGTCTGTTAGAACGCTGCCCTGTCACCGACTCCCAGCGCGGAATCAATCAGGCGTCCGCTGTTTCCGCGCATAGCACACCTTTAGCAAATTCTCTCCTGCATTCGCACAACGCGGCTATGATAACCCTCCCGAAAATGATGACACGCCTCAAAATTCCACGAAACCCTTTGACTTAGGGTCGAAATCGAGGGAAGCTAAAATCAAATGTTAAAGGAGTGTTACAGTCCGATTGAAAGATCACTAAACCCTCTCGCGCGCCCGGAACGCAGCGAGCTTTCCCGATCGCGGTTCTCTCTGACTCTCATTCTTTTGGCCCTGACACTCTCATCGAACTTGGACGCCTTGCCCGCCCCGGTTGGTAACCCGCCGAAGGCGCGAACCACTGTCGGTTACAGCATCGACTTCGGACTGGCCGCCATCAAGCCCTCAACCACTCCGGTAGCCATCGAGGAACTGAAGCGCGGAGCCGACAATGGCAACGCGCTCGCGCAGAACAACCTCGCCTACCTCTACACCTTCGGATTAGAAGAAGTCCCAGGACTATCGTGAGGCTGCGCGCTGGTACGCGAGCGCTGCGGCCCAAGGACTCGCAGCTGCCCAGTACAACCTGGCCGCTTTGTACGAGCACGGGCTGGGAGTCTCGCGAAACCCCATGGTTGCCGCCAAGTGGTATCGCGCGGCTGCCGAACAAGGCCACGTGTTGGCCCAGTCACGGCTGGCGCTCCTATACGAGCAAGGGCGCGGAGTCCCCTCTAATCTGAGAGAGGCGATGAGGTGGTATCGCCTCGCCGCCGAAGATGGAGATGGCCCAGCCGAGTGCAGCCTGGCGCAAGGGTACTTTTCAGGAAAGGGCGTTCCGCGCGATCTGCTTCAGGCCGCACTCTGGTTTCGCAAAGCGGCTGAGCAAGGTTTGCCGATAGCTCAAAACAATCTCGCAGCTCTCTTCCATCATGGCTGGGGCTTGGCTCCAGACTACCAGCAGGCATTGCACTGGTACCGTGCGGCGGCCGAGCAAGGACTCGCCGAGGCAAAGAACAACTTGGGCGTGATGTATGAAGATGGCTCGGGCGTCCCGAAAGACTACACGGAGGCCGCACGTTGGTATCGCGCCGCCGCCGAGCAGGGCGATTCCGACGGCCAGTACGATCTTGCAACCCTCTATGCAGCCGGTCGGGGTGTTCCCCTAGACTATGAGAGCGCCTATTTCTGGTACAGTCTCGCAGCCTCGTCAGGCCATGCTCGCAGCGCCAGCCGGCTCACGAGCCTGAGTAAAATCATGACAGCGCGGCAGCTCGAGCGGACGCAAGCCAAACTCGCCGTCCAAGAAAAGCCGGGTGAACGATCCGACAAATCGCAGGCCACGGGACTCTTGCGATTGCCAGAAGACAAGTAACACGCTTCTCAGTGCTTAGCAGAAGCTCATCCATGAGCAAAACTGTGGGCACGTTCAGATTTTCCCCTCCTGGATCACCTCCATAGCGACCGACATCATCCGCGATAGCTTAGTACCATGGTAACTTCGCCTAGCGCATAACTAGTTTCATACTGCTGGGATGAGGGTAACGGGCTTTGTGCTCGATTTCTTGCAGCGAATAGCGCTAGGCCTCGGATCGGTGCTGGGCCTGCTTGCGATTATGGGGCTCGGCATACCCCGTCGTATCGTGCGAGCCGTCCGCCCACGACACCGCTACTAGACACCGCTTACTATAATGAAGACCCCTCACCCAAAACCCCTTCAATGAGCATTTCCGCATGACGCTTTCACTCTTGATATCAAATCCTGTGGGCTGAACGGCTTAGTCACGTACTCATTTGCACCGCTCTCAAGCGCTCGTTTGCGCTCCGTTGCTGTGGTTCTCGCCGAGAGGATGATGATTGGAATCTTCCTGAGCACGGTATTCTGTCGGATATTCCGGCAAAGTTCAAATCCGTCTACATCAGGGAGCATTAAATCCAGAAGGAACAGCGCAGGGGGCCGTTTCTCTGCTTCGAACACGACAGGTGTTGCCCGCGAGAACCTGCGAGCCAGGAATCCGGCAAATTCTAGGTTGTGGGAAACTAAGCGCGCGATATCATCGTCGTCTTCCACGATAAAAATCATTCTTGCGACTCCTGTGGCCTCAATCACCTATTTTCCCGCCATTTGACTCTGTTCGAGCTCGCGTGAGATAGTGGCTCACTTTTCGCCCCACCGCACCTGAGGACCTGAACAAATGTCTTGGAATTTGTTCCCCAAAAGGGTTTCGCTCATTCCGAAAGATATCAGTTTTTTCGCAATGTTCGCCGAAATGTCGAACAATCTGATCGCTGGAGCCAGCGTTTTGGTAGATTTGTTCGCCGACTACCACGAGGTCTCGGGAAAGATCAAGGAAATCCGCCGGATCGAGCACGTAGGTGATGACTTGACGCATTCCATATTGACTAAGCTCAATCAGACATTCATTACGCCGTTCGACCGCGAAGACATTCACAAGCTTGCCTCGTCGCTCGACGACGTTCTCGACTTGATCAACTCCGCCGGCGCCAGGATCACCATGTACAAGATCACCCAGCCGCCTCCCGCCGCAGCCGAACTGGCTCGAATCATCCTCCTGCAGAGTCAAGAACTTGCGAAGGCGGTACCTCTTCTACAAAAAAATGGCGACGTGCTACTGCACTGCGTGGAGATTAATCGCCTGGAGAATGAAGCCGACCAAGTCTCTCGCGGAGCCATCGGTGAACTGTTCGAGCATGAGAATGATCCGATCAATCTGATCAAGATAAAGGAATTGATTGAAGTTTTGGAAACGGCTACGGACAAGGCTGAGGATGCAGCCGACGTCCTAGAAACCGTCGCTCTGAAGAACGCTTAAAGTGGCAAGACTCCACATTCGGGTGCGCTGTCGGTGAAATCTGACCTTCTCCTTCTCGTTATCACCGTGGTCGTGGCGCTGATATTCGATTTCCTAAATGGATTTCACGATGCCGCCAATAGCATCGCTACGGTTGTGTCCACTCGCGTCCTATCACCTAAGCTAGCTGTGCTGTGGGCAGCGGTTTTTAACTTTGTAGCAGCATTTTTTCTCGGGACCGCAGTCGCCAAGACCATTGGCCGAGGCATGATTCGTATAGAGTCTGTCAGCCAGTACGTGGTGATTGCGGGTCTACTGGGTGCTATTGTGTGGGATCTCTTAACCTGGTGGTGGCGACTGCCCACTTCTTCCTCCCACGCCTTGATAGGTGGTTATGCAGGAGCGGCTATCATGCGCTCCGGGTTCGGGGTCATTATTCCCGAAGGCTGGCATAAGACTCTGATTTTCATCGTCGTCGCTCCGATCATGGGCCTCTTCCTCGGATTAGTACTCATGGTTTCTGTCTTCTGGCTCTTGCGAAACAAAGCTCCGCGAAGGATTGATGTTTGGTTCCGCCGATTACAACTTCTTTCTGCCGCTGCCTACAGCCTGGGACATGGTGGGAATGACGCGCAAAAGACCATGGGAATTGTTGCGAGCGCTCTCTATGGCGCGAAATATCTCACGTCCGCCGAGCTTGCCGGCAACTGGGGACATTTTCACTGGCCGATCATTCTCGCGGCCCATGCTGCCATTGCTCTTGGAACCTACTTCGGCGGATGGCGCATAGTTCATACCATGGGATCCCGCATTACCTAGCTGAAGCCGGTTGGAGGCTTTTGCGCCGAGACTGCGGGAGCCATCACTCTGTTCTCAACAGCGCTTGCAGGTATTCCGGTAAGCACCACCCATACCATTACGGGAGCGATCGTCGGAGTGGGCGCTACGACGCGGTTGTCCGCAGTACGCTGGGGCGTAGCTCGACGAATTGTTTGGGCCTGGATTCTTACCATCCCGGCTTCGGCAATTGTGGCGGCTCTCTTATTCTGGGCGTTTCGTCTAGTTAAACCGGATGCGTAGGGCTCATAGCTAAGCGGAGGAACAACTAAGTCAGGCGCGATTTGGTGAGCAGCAACGAAACGGCGAGAAACTTGGTCCGTATAGTCTTCATCCTTGAGCTACGGCTCAAGCCCTGGAAGGGTCGGTGTCATCTCTTTAACGACTGCTTCCAACGACTTTGGATTTAACCCCAATTGGTCAAGGATAGTGGGTGCAATCTGGGCAGTGCGTACCGGTGACTTGATTTCACGGGGCAGGAAACTTGGAAGAGAAACCAGCAAAGCAACATGTGTGTCTTCGTCGGTAAATCCTCCATGCTCTTCGATAAAGCCGTCGTCCGGCTCCACATAAATCACACCCAGGTTCGGCTGAATCACAATATCCGGCATTCGCGGATCGCTGGTAGGATCGGCGAACATCAACTTCAAGGACTCTCCTGAAAAGATCTGTTGGATCCCCGCTTCAGTCTGCCGGCTTCGAAGGGCCTTCACCACGTCGGCCGTGCGTCTGTGATCCTTCAGCCAGAGCATGGCGATGCTTCCGTCCTGCTCTGCATTCAAAAGCAGACTCGGTTCGATACTGTTCACAACTGTCGGGATCAAGTTCAGGTCGGCAGCCCGGAACCTAAGTGGATCTATCGGAACGTCGCCATGTTTAGCGGTGAGTACGATCAGGGTAGAGCCGAGCAGGCGTTTCTCCTTCAACTCTGCCACAATCTTTCCCACTGACAGATCAGTGTGATCGAAAGCATCCAATAGGCCGGCGCTAGGCGTCCCCTCACCATCTAGATATCCGAACCCCTTCATCTTTTGTGCCATGCTAATGGCTTGGAAATTCATGCCGAATATCTCAGGAACGCCTACCTGCTGGGCTCCTGAATGGTCTCTCCCATCAATCTCATTGAGAATGCCGTCGACCTTGCCGTCGTCGTAAGCTTCCATTTTGGGGATGCTTCGAGTCTTCGTCGTCAGGCGAATTTCGGGAGTGAAAAGGTCATCAACGCCCTTTCCCGAGGGTCCATTCAGGAACTCGTATGCTGGATGCTTATCCGACCAGGCGGTGCGCCCGCCGGCCTGCTTAACGACTTCGAAGATATTGTTCACACGAACGTAGTCGTGCGGATAAACGGGAGTGCAATTCCTAGCGGGATTCAAGGGCAGCTTCCCAGGATTGATTCCGCCTCCGTCTGGCGCGTTTGAATCATTGTCGATGGAGCTGTCGTATACCACCGTAGTGCCCATCGAGGCGCACTTGGATCCAGGAGGAGACAAACTGCGATCGTAGCTATTTTCAAAAATCACTCCTGTAGAAAGAGGAGAACCTCCCGTCACCATTGCAAGCAGTCCTGGCCACGAGTTCGAGGGTAGGGAGGTACGCGCATTCTTGTATGTGATGCCGTGCTGACTGAGTTGCGCGAGATTGGAATTGGGCCTCGCCTTCACATAGTTAGCCAGATCGAGAGCATGCAGACCATCGAGGCTGAGCAACAAGACCCGTCTTACACGGTGCGGATTTGGTGTAATTGCCGGAGATGCTTGAGCCGCCGCAACCTTGCTTCCACCTCCGAGGAATGCCAGCAACAGCATCAGTGCAGCGCTTGACTTGACTCTGTCCAGATCGATGATCAACGAACTCTCCTTCTTATAACGCCCATGGTTTGGAACCGCTGAATCCCGCCGGGTAATCCCGATACTTAGAACGAGAAACGTGTAGAGAATTGGAAACTCCGCGAGCCGAATTTGGGGACTATTGCCCCGGGTCGACCGTAATCCGGGTTTGGGGTTGCGGTCCACAGCTGGTCGGTGCTGTTGCTCGGGTTTGGGTTCGGGCCGTTAATGGTGTACTGCACGTTGTCGACTACGTTCTGCTGGAAATTTGGGTGATTGAACAGGTCAAAGGCCTCGGCGCGGAATCCTAACTGGTAACGCTCGCCGAAGTGGAAAACGCGAGAAACGCTGAAATCGACATCTTTGAAAGTCGGGCCGCGGAAGGAATTGAACTTCTCGCCGGGGACGATCGAGAAATTCACCTCGGGGTTATCGAAGACCGCGGTGTAGGGGCGGCCGCTGGCCAAAGTCAAAATGCCGCTGAACTCGAAATTTCTCAGTGCGCGGAACTGAGGAGACCAAACGCCGGTCGTCACAAAGCGGTGGGTCTGATCTAGTTGCGAAGGCCCGCGCTGCGAGCGCTGGTCGAACTGATTGAAGTATCCGGTCCCCTGGTCCGTGGTGCGCGATAGTGTGTAGGCCACCGAAGTAAGGAACTGACGTGAGTGGTGACGGAGCGAGACCAGCAGGCCGTTATAGATGGATAGGCCCGAATTGTCGATAGCATTGATCGGGCCGAAATTGGGATCAACGAAGCCGTCGATGGCGCCATAGTCTGGCGTGGTATAGGTTTTTCCATTTGGCAGGGTCACGGTCGCGGTGGCGAACGAACCGGGGGAAAAGATTGGTTGCTGATCCGGAGGGACCAAGTTGAGGTCGAATCCGAAATTGCCATTGGCCTGGCGGGTAACACCGTTGGAATTTCCCAGCAGTCGAACACCGTGGCTGTACACGTAACCGACACTGAGCGCTGTTTGGCTGCCGAACTGGTGTTCCACGGCGGCATTTGCCTGCTCGACGTAGGGACTTCGGAAATTGGGAGAAAAAACAACGATGGATGGAGTACCGCCTACGCCGGTCGGAAACGAGGTGAGGCTGTTGGGGTAAGTGACCAGAGGATTGGAGTTTCCAAATTTCGGTCCGACAACCACGAGGAAGGGACGAGTAACGCCATTCGACGCGAATGCTTGAGAAACGTCCAGCAAGTCTTCCTGGATATAGAACAGACCGAAGGAGCCGCGAACCACGGTGTTTCCTTTGCGGTCAAGAGCGTAAGCGAATCCTAGCCGGGGCGAAACATTGTTCTTGCTGTAGGGGATGTGGCAAGTGGCGGCGAACGCGGGATTGCATTGTTTAGGTTGCGGCAGGACTTGCAGGTCGTAGCGCAATCCGTAATTTAGGGTCAGCCGGGGCGTAGCGCGGAACTGGTCCTGGGCAAAGAAGGAATACGTGGGCGAAGTCTGAACGATGGTCGATTGCCCAAACGATTGCAGGTAGAGTTCGAAATTGCCACTGGGCACATCAGTGAGATCAGCGAAGCGATACTCACCTTTGGGTCCGTAAGTGAACGAGTCTGCATTGTGGCTAATGTTGATGTCCACACCGGACTTGAGGTTGTGGTTCCCCAATACCTTGGTGAAGGTGTCGGTGAATTCGTAGCGGCGGTCGGTGTTGGCGAGTTGAAAGCGGTTTCCACCGAAGACAAAGCCGGTATCCGGATTCTGGATCGTCACCGCCGGAGATGTGGGTGGAGACGCCGGAAGGTCGAAGTGATAGTCACTGCCGAGGTGGAAGCGGAATTCATTGACGGTCGTCGCGTTGAAACTGGTTTGCAGCGACGCCTGAAAGAAATGACTGGTGGCTCCGTCGGTTAGCGAAAGACCGTCGCCGGTTGAGGTGGGTGTGTTGAAGTATCCATGCGGGCTGCGGAAGCGCTGGTAGTTGTAGGTGACACTGAAGGTGTTCTTGTCGTTAATGAGACCGTTGATCTTTGCGAAGCCGACGTTCTGATTGAAACTGCGCGGGAAAGAACCGGCCGCCGCCTGAACCTGAGTAGCCAAGCCGGGATTATTGGCAAAGAAATCCGAAGGCAGACCATTCACGGCAGGGCCGTCATTGACAGTCAATGGTTCGTTACGCACCTGGCCCTCATAATTGCCAAGAAAGAACAGACGATCGTGGATAAGCGGTCCGCCAACGGTGCCGCCAAACTGCTGCCTCCGATTGTGAGGTTTAGCAATTCCTTGTTCCTCGTTGATCTTGTCGTTGGCGCTAGTGGAGGAGTCGAGGATGTAGTAGTAGGTGTCGCCGTGAACCTGGTTGGTGCCACTCTTGGTGACAGTATTTACCAGCCCGCCTCCGGACTGGCCAAACTCGGCTTCGAATCCGGTGCTGGTAACCTCGAATTCACGAATTACATCTTCGCTAAACTGGAAAGGGATGGTGCGTCCGATCTGCTGTGCAAAAAAGGCGTTGTTGTTGTTGCCGCCATCGACCGTGTAGTTGTTGAAGTTTCCCGCGACGCCGTTGAAGCTGATCATGCCGAAATCGCCGTCTGTGGTGGCGCCTGGGGTGAGAAGCGCAAAGTCGGTGAAGTTACGCCCATTCAGGGGAAGAGACTCGATGCTCTGCTGATCCACGACCGTGCCGAGAGATGATTCGGCAGTATCAACCAAAGGTGTGGTGGCACTCACTAAGACGGTAGTCTCGATCCTGCCAACGGCGAGTTGCGGGTGAATGATGGCGCGCGTGCCGACCGTTACCGTGATGTCCTTTAGCACGAGTTTGTTGAATCCAGCTTTCTGAATGGAGACCTCATAGGTGCCGGGATCAAGATACAGAAAGGTAAAATCGCCCTCGGCCGCGGACTGTAGAGTCGTGGAAATCCCCGTGTTCTGGTTGCGTACGGTAATGTCTGCACCTGGCACGGCTGCTCCGCTGGAATCGGTCACGATTCCTTCAAGCCGTCCTGTGGCCGAAGCAGACTGCGACTGAACTGCTGTTGGAGAAAGCATCAAAATCATGGTGAGAAGGAGTGGCAAACCTGAAAAAAGGACAGACGGGTAACGGCGTGGGATGTACTGGCGCATGTGTCTCCGTTCTTGTGCCGCAAATCATATTGCAAGCTCCCTGAAATTAACCTGAACATGACTCGAGGCCGCGATCTGGGTTTAACGGGTGGGCCTGGGACACACACAAGCTACTCGATTTTTTGTGCGGCTTCAAGGACGGATGCAATTCCTCGATGTCTTCGGCCGAGCACCTAAAAGGAGTGCGGCACTCCCCGGTCCACCTGAGGCCGAGGCAACAGCTGCAGCAGATGCCTCACCGTGCTTTGCACCCGGTGAAGAAGACAAGGACTGGGAGAATGGCGGACCAAGGGTGCCTTGAAGGCGCGGATCAAGTCGAAGCGCTTTTTTACTCTTTCAGCTTCCAGCTCGATTTCGATTCGAGCGAGGGGATCAAGTGTCTTTCGGGCTTTGGCTGATCGCCACACTTGTCAACATGTGGGTCGGCGTTGGAAAGTAGGCTATTCCATCAAGGATGAGGTCCGATGGCTTTGCTCGTCTTTGCGGTCGGCGCGATAATTGTCGATGCTCGTTTGTGGTGGAGATCCTCTTAAGAATTGGAGTGTTCGGAATCCGCATCAGGGACTGCATCTGATCAAGTCACTCGCACTTGCAATGAAAATTCTGGGGACGTTAAGGGGACGATAAGAAATGTCCTCCAGCACCACTTCGTACCAAACGACGTCCGCCGACACCGTTTGATATCAATCAGTTACATCTCGTTGCTGCCCTGTCACGGCAGAGGCCGCGGGTTCGAGTCCCGTCGTCCCCGCCATTCTTTTGAATGGTTTACAAAGGACCCCGAAAACAGATCTGGGTCCGTTTGGGTCCAATAAGCTTTTCCGTATCTGCCGATTCGCCGTTCCTCCCCATCCAAATAATCGGGAGAAACGAACTTTTCGGCTAGTGGATTAGGGTTGATTTGCTTCCCGACAACACACCCCCAGGCAGGATGGCATCCACGAGCTTCCCCTGCGCGAGGCGTTTGCTTTTTGTCGTTGCCTGGAGATACTTGTTGGTCACGTGCAGATCGCTGTGA
>WNFG01006877.1_pt1 | contig 11042 bp, 8 predicted proteins | sample 5400431 | NCBI WGS metagenome assembly WNFG01 (sample SAMN13153346, study PRJNA577476) | soil metagenome | isolation source: 120 cm saprolite under Douglas fir tree site 2 hole 3 replicate 2 | place: USA:California | collected 2015-04-18
ATACGCAAGCGGAGCGACGTCCAGCCGTTCTCGGACATCAGTCGCGACAGCACGGCCAGGTCGTCGGGTCGGATCGTCGTCATCGGGCTTCCTTCGCGTGCCAGTCGATCGCCTCCAGGTGCGCTGGCAGAGCATGCTCGACGACCACGTGGCGGACTCCTGTATCCAGAACGGCCCGGAGGCCCTCGGGTGACTCCAGCACCCTGCCTCGAACCGCCTTGACGCCGGCGACGAGTTCCGGCAGTCGCTGTACGTCGCTGCCTCCCTCTACCGCGTCCAGATGCAAGACCTCGACGTCAGCGGGCTCGTGGGGGCGGCGCACCTGCAGAGGGCTCGCCTCCGCCGCCCACTCGAGGAGCTTGGTGATGCAGCGGTCGTCGTCCTCCCGGGCGGCGACCACCTCGGCGACGCCGTGGTGCACCGTGCCGGCTGAGCCGTCAACGGTGATCTCGCGCCCGAGGAGCGTTCGGGCATCCTCGATCCCGCAGCCCACCACGCAGGGGACGCCGAGCTGCCGGCTGACGACGGCTGCGTGTGAGGTCCCGCCGCCTACGGCGGTCACCACCGCGTTGGCGGCGATCACGCCGTGGATGTCCTCGGGACTGGTGGTCTCGCGGACCAGCACGACGGCGTGCCCCTCGGCGGCCAGGCGTTCTGCCTCATCGGAGTCGCCCACCGCGAGGCCGGCGCCGACCCCGCTGGAGGCTGGTTCACCCCGGGCGATGACTTCCCCGGGTTCGCCCTGGATGCGGGGGCGCAGGAGCATCCGGGCCTGCTCGGCGGTGACCCTGCGCAGGGCCTCCGCCCGCGTCAGGATCTCCTCCTCGACCAGGTCCACCGCGAAACGGACGGCTGCCTGCGGTGCCCGTGCGGCGGTCCGTGTCTGCAGGATGTAGAGGCGACCGCTCTCCACGGTGAACTCGATATCCTGCACGTCCCGGTCCTCGCGCTCCAGACGCCGAGCTATCTCGGCCAGTTGATCGTGGACCTCCGGCATTGACTCCTGCAGCGCCGCCAGCGGCAACGGGTCGACCCGGCCGGACACGACGTCCTCCCCTTGGGCGCGAGGGAGGTACTGGCCGTAAGGGTCGCGCTCCCCCGTCCGCGGGTCGCGGCTGAACAGCACACCCGTGCCGCTGTGCTCATCCCGGTTGCCGAAGACCATCGCCTGCACGGTCACCGCCGTGCCCAGGTCGTCGCTGATACCGCGCGAGGACCGGTAGCGACGCGCCCGACGGGAGTCCCAGGACTCGAACACCGCCCGGGTGGCCGCCACGAGCTGCTCCAGCGGGTCCTCCGGCACTACCAGCCCGCGCGCCGCGAGCGCGTCGTACCAGTCGTCGACCGATCCGCCGGGATCGAGAGACGGTCCTGACCTACGCAACACCGTGGCGACGTACATCTCCAGGAACCGGCGCAAGGTGTCCCGGGCGAACGACTCGTCGAACTCGCGGGCCAGCTTCTGCGCGGCGATGCGCCCCATCCCGAGGTTGAGGACCGTGTCCATCATCCCCGGCATGCTGATCGGCGCACCGGAGCGCACCGAGACGAGCAGCGGTGACTCGCCATCGGGCCCGCGCCCGGTCTTGCCGGCCAGCCAGCGAAACTCCTGGCGGATCGCCTCCTCGAGGCCGGGTTCCATGTCGCCGTGCTCGCGGTAGTACCGGCACGCCCAGGTGGGGATCACGAACGCCGGCGGTACGGGCAGTCCGCGAGCGGCGAGCCGGGCAATGCTCCATGCCTTGCCACCGACGAGCGCACGCTCCGGCAGCTCGGTGACAGAATCCAGTCGCAGGATCGGGGAGGGCATCGTGGTCGCGCTCATTCGTGACGCTCCTGACCGAGCATTCGCAGCAGGTCCTCGTGCAGCTCGAACCACACGGTGTGATAGCTCGCGATGGTCACATCGCTGACCCAGGCCACCTCGCCGTCCTCGGCCTTCTCCAGGGCCGAGGACAGTCGGTCCCGGTAGACGGCCAACCGCGGAACCTCGTCCGCGAACCTGTCGAGGATGCCTTCAACGGTCTCATGCACCGAGCCCAGCGCGTCGATCACTTTCTCGTCGTACGCGGCATCGGTGTGGTCGTTCGGCACATGATCGCCCGCGACGTGCCGGACTTGCCACTGCGACATCACCGCCTTCAGCTCGGCGTTGAGCCGCTCGAACTCCTCCATGGTCACGTGGAAGGGCTTGCTGTCCCGGACCGTCGCGTACAGCCGGCCGCAGTTGGCCGCGGCGGCCAGCCTGGCCAGCGGCGACAGCAGGACGTGGTTACCGGCCTCCACGACGTGCCCCAGGGCGACCGACCTCGCGATCACCGCGGCGACAGCGGTCTTATCTGCCCCGAGCAGCTCGGCCACGTGCGCGGCCGTGCCCTTCTTCACTACCGCGAGCGCGTGCAGGACCTCGTCGGTGTCGGGGCGTCGCCGCCGGATTCCCGCCCGAACGTCCAGGATGTCCGCACCGGTCAGGCTCGAGCCGCGTCCCGTGAGCGTTCGGGAGTGCTGCTGCTCGAGGGTGTACAGCCCGTCCGCCTCCGCCGTGCCGGCGTTGTACTTCACCCAGGTCTCACACAGGAAGCGCCGGCCCTCGCCGTGCGTGCCCGGAACCGACTCGCGGGCCAGGCGGTTGTACTCGTCCAGGCCGAGCACGCCCTTCGAGGTTCGGTACCGGTCATTCTTGCGAAGGAGCACGCTGTCGCCGGGCCGGATCGGACCCGAGGTCGGCACGTACGGCGTGCCGTTAAGGACGTCGTACGGCACGAGGGTGTACAGCCGGGCCTGGTCGTTGCTGTGCTGCATCAGCGTGTGCTCGGCCAGCCGGTGGTTGTTCATCATCCCGACGCAGAGCTGGACCAGGGCGTCGCGGGAGTACTCGTCGTTGAGCAGCGGCTTGAACTTGTGCGCCCGCTCGTCGATGAGCATCCAGTCCGCCATGTCGTAGACGCCGGCGATGTGCGCGAGGTCCTTGAAGATGGAGAAGTAGACGATCGCGCCCGCGTCCAGCATCTCGTCTCGCGACCATGCCGCGATCCGACGCCACAGCCCGTCCATCGCCGCGCGCATCTTCCCGGTGAGCTCATGGAACGTGCGGATCAGTTCCTCCCGGCTGCCCATCCCGACCGGCTGGTAGCCGTCGGTCAGCGCGTCCGAGGTGTAGAGCCCGACGCCCGAGACATGGTGCGCCTGGAACTCGGGGTCGCTCTCGAAGCTCCCCCAGTCATCGGTGAGGTAGACGTGGGTGCCCTTGAGCGCCATCGTCACGGTGAGGGAGCTGTACGGCACGTCCGCGGCGACCCCGTCCAGCCAGGGGTAGTCGCCTTCGGCCAGGTCCATGAAGTCACGGATCATCAACTCGCGCCCGTCGGCCATCTTGTAGGGGCCGTCGTTGTGCAGGCTGATCCGGCTCTCACACGAGATCAGGAAGCCGTACTGGGAGGTGGTCGACATGAACGCCGTCGCGGCCTCGTGCAGGTCGTCGCCCGGCTCGCAGTCGAACAGGTCGCTCTGGAACACCTGCACCGTTCGCTCGGGGTGCACCTGGGCCCGGTGGCCGAAGTCGCGGTTCGACAGGTGGCCGTCGTCGCGGTGGTATGCCAGCTGGTAGCGCTTCCAGAAGTCGAGGACGTAGACGAGGTCGCCGAGCGCGTCGGTCGGTCGGATCATGCCCATCTCGAGCAGCCACTGGCGGCCCAGCAGGTAGAACCCGGGCATGGCCCAGCCGACGGCGAGGGCGCCGATCTTCCCGGACATGTTGCGGGCCCGGTCGCCGAGCTCCTCCGCCGGCATCGACGCCTCGATCTTGCGCAGCAGCTCGGGGTATCGGAAGTAGGAGTTGAGGTAGCTGTACATCATGTACGCCGGTACCGGGAACAGCTTTGACTCCTGGACGGTGCGCGTGACGCACAGCCAGTAGGTCTCGTCGGCGCTGCCCTGGATGAGGTTGTTCGTCTCGAGCAGCCGGGCGTAGGTAAGACCCTGCTTCGCCGCCGTCCCCATCGTGCTCATGCCTGCTCCTTCGACTGCGAGAGGCGCCACACAGTCGCAGTCACCTCGGTGCCGGTCTGGTAGTCCTCCGCCGTCCGCGCCCTCGCGGTGCTCTCGAGGCGCACCCGGTCGCCGTTGCGGATGCCGGTGACCTTCGCGTTCATCAGGCATGGGATGCCGTACTCGCGGGTGAGAATTCCGAGGTGGCTGCGAGTGGTTCCGCCCGCGCAAACGACGCCAGCGAACTGTTCGAGGATCGGCGCGGTCAGCGTCCCTCCGGAGTCGTCGATGATGGCGATGCTCCCCTCGGGAACTCCGCCGGTGAGCAGCGACAGCACCTGCTGGGTGCTGCGGACGTACAGCGCCGTGCCCTCGGCGATCGCCGACCGCCGCACCACGTTGTCACCGGCGCCGCACACCTGGAAGCCGTCTTCCAGGACGTCTCCGAGCTGCGCCTCGGCGTGGTCGAACCAGTCGGACCCGCCCTCGCCTCCGACGTAGATCTCGGGCCTCTCGGCCTGAGAGATCGACGCCGACCAGGCGAAGCGATAGCCGGTATCCAGCACCGCCTGCTCCACGCCGACAAGATCCGTCTCCGTGATGCGTTCATGCGAGCTGCCGAACACGAAGCTGTCCCAGTCGACCCCGGATTCCGCCCAGCGTCGGCGGACCACATCACGGATCATGCTGTGGACAGCGTCGACTAGCGGGTACGCCGTCGGCCCCGCGTACTTGTTGCGATCGGTGAGAAGAGATGTCATCGCTGAGCTCCTCCAGCTGCGGGTCGTCACCGGACTGCCCTGTTACGTCCGATGTGGCGCCGATCTCATCGTAGGAGGTCTGCTCGTATTTTGTAAATGCTACGTCACTTTAATTTTTCTGCTCGCTCCGAGCAGCGGCAGCCGGCCGGGCAGAGTCGGGACTTCCAACCCACGACGGCACGTGAATAGACGCCCAAGACGAACGCCACCTAGACCCTCACGAACGAGATCGCCACATGAGTGAACTCCGTACGGTTCGGCCGCAGCGCTGAATTGCCGGCGCACCAAGGTCAGCGGCTCGCCGGTCGCCCGGCTCCGACTTTCAAGATCTCACTGACTCGGCGTTCTCGCGCCGCGGCCGCTTCAAGGCCGCCGACTCGCCAGCACCACCACCTGCGGAGTGGCTCGGCCGCGCCGCTCCGAGCTCCTGCGCCACCGCGGTGGTCGCGGTCCAGTCCGACTCCTTCGTTGGGCCGCTACCGCCGCGTCTCCACCCCATGGGACCAGATCTCCGTGAGAGCGGCCGCGGCGTCCTGGGCCGAGACGTCCTTGAGGGCGTCACCGTTGAGCGCATACCGCTGGAACGCGTAGAACTCGGTCATGCTGCCGAGCAGCTCGGCAGCCACTTCCACATCAAAGTCGTCGCGTATCGCTCCGGTAGCGACTCCCCGCGACAGCGCGTGAGCGATACGTGTGTAGAAGGACTGCCGCGATTTCCTCCAGATTTCGCGCACGTCCGGGTCAGTCTGCGCCAGCTCCACGATGACGCCCATGAGAGCGACGTTCCGGTCGTAGAACTCGAAATATCGTTCGGTGGTGACCCGAACGGACTCGGCCGGGTGCTGGTCGTCCCACGGCGCGCGAGCGAACTCGAAGGCCTCGGCGAGGATCTCGTCGAGCAACACCAGCAGCAGCTCGCGACGATCCTTGAAGTAGCGGTAGAAGGCACCGGACGACAGGCCCGCGGCCTCGGTGATGTCCAGCACCCGCGCGCCGGCGTAGCCGTTGGCCCCGAACAGCTTCTTTCCCGCTTCGAGCAGCCGCCTGCGGGCGTCCCTGCCCTTGACGGTGGGCGGAGGAGCTTTCGACACCTGAGTCACAGGACCATCCTCGGCTTTCTCATGCGGGTGACCGATCGTGTCACGCCTTATGGGGGAATGGTTGCACACAGGTCTGAACCGTTCCCAGCTCAGCGCACTCACAGTACGGAATCATCGAGCTCAAGGAGCAGACAGTCACCGGACTCGAGCAGGTCGAGTTGCGCATCTACGCGTGGGAGCTCATGCCGGAGGAAATAGCGGGCTGTGGTCCGCTTGCCTTCGTAGAAAGTTCCTTCCCGCCCCCGGCACGCCGCTGCCTGCTCAAGCCACAACCACGCCACTACGATGTGCCCCACGGCCTCCAGGTAGACCGCCGCATTGGCCAGCGCCCTGCATTCATCACCCGTCGCCCACAGAGCCTCGGTGACAGCGAGGATCCGGTCGGCGTACTTCTCTAGCACTGCTGCCTCGTCGGGCAGGTCGCGGCGGACCGATCGTGCCGTCGCACGCATGCGACCCACCAGCAAGCGCAATCCCGTGCCCTCGGCAGCCCTGACCTTGCGACCGAGTAGGTCGAGTGCCTGGATCCCGTGCGTGCCTTCATGGATGGGGTTGAGACGGTTGTCGCGGTAGAACTGCTCGACCGGCGAGTCCCGCACGTAGCCACTGCCCCCGAGCACCTGGATCGCGAGGTCGTTGGCCGCCAGACCCCATTGAGACGGCCAGCTCTTCACCATCGGTGTCAGCAGATCGAGGAACAGTCCGGCTTCGCGCCGCTCCGTCTCAGTTGGCGCGGTTTTCGACTCGTCGAGCAGTCGTGCGGCGTAGAGCACCAACGCCACCGCACCCTCGACGTAGGACTTCGAGGCCAGCAACATGCGACGGACGTCTGGGTGGCGAATGATCGGCACGGGTGGCTTGCGAGGATCTTTGGCACCGAGCTCACGACCCTGGACCCGTGTCCGAGCGTGACTCAGCGCGTGCAGGTACCCCGTGTAGCCCAGCGCCGCGGCGCCGGCACCCACGCCGATCCGCGTCTCGTTCATCATGTGGAACATGTAGGCGAGGCCGTGTCCCTCCTGCCCGATGAGATATCCGATCGCTCCGGGCAAGCCGCCCGGACGGTGCTCTCCGGCGCCGAAGGCGAGCACCGTGTTGACGGTTCCTCGGTAGCCCATCTTGTGATTGAGGCCGACGAGCGTCACGTCGTTGCGTTCACCACGCCCGCCTGGTTCGACCAGCCACTTGGGCACGAGGAAGAGGGAGAGGCCACGCGTGCCAAGACCCCGGGAACCGGTCCTGGCGAGGACTAGGTGGACGATGTTGTCACTCATCTCGTGATCACCACCGGAGATCCACATCTTGGTGCCGCTCAGGCGGAACGTTCCGTCGGTCTGCCGTTCCGCACGAGTCGTCAGGTCCCCCAGGGAAGAACCAACATCGGGTTCGGAGAGACACATCGTGCCGAACCAACGGCCCTCGACCATGGGTGTCACATAGGTTTCGACCACGTCGGGTGCCGCATGCGCCGTCAGCAGATGCGCGTTCGCCATCGTCAGCATCACGTACCCCGCCGTAGCGAGGTTTGCGGCCTGGAACCACAGGAAGGATGCTTGCTGCACGACGTGCGGAAGCTGGGACCCGCCCAGTTCCTCGTCCATTGTGGCCGCGAGCAGTCCGCTTTCGGCGAAGGTGTGTAGCGCGGCGGAGACCTCGGGGAGGATGCGCACGGTCCCGTCCTCCAACGTCGGCTCCTGCAGGTCGGAAGCTCTGTTGTGCGGAGCGAACTGCTCGGTCGCGATCTGCGCGGAAAGGCTGAGGATGGCGTCAAACGTCTCACGCGAGTGTCCGGCGTACCGGTCTCTTTGCGTGAGTCGCGTGACGTCGAGCCACTCGTACAGCATGAAGTCAAGATCGCTACGGGAGAGGATCAGCGACGACATGACCTGGACCTCCGCAACCGGCATCGGCCCCGCTAAGCCGTGGCCCGACACCTGGTCAGTAAAAGTGACGCCACTGTAGCTTAATCTACTCGAAGGTGTCGAGCGTTCCTACCACGCTCGGCAATGAAACCCTTGTGGAGCAGGCCCGGGGCCAGGCGAGCCCGCCCGTTGGTGCCGACACGGGTACGTGTTGACGGCCGACCAAGAAGAGAATATGATGTCACTTTCACCTTGAGCGTTTTCGCTGCGATGGAGGAGGGAGGAGCGTGGCGTGTCCGCGACCCGCTCTACGCCGGGCTCCCCGGGCACCGGAAGGCTCTGAGCGCCGTGTGGGCCGCCGCACGTCGTGTGACACAGCCCAATGGACACGGAGGGCAACCGCCCTGCCCGACGATCGACCCGGAGGACCCCGTGGCTGAACCCGCATTCGACGTGCTGTCGCCGGTCGACGCCCAGCTCTGGGACTGGGACACACCCGAGACGCCCATGGTCATGGGCAACGTCTGCCTGTTCGATGGCCGCCCCTTCTTCGACGAGTCCGGCAACTTTCGCCTCGCAGACGTGCGCCGCTCGATCGAGTCACGGCTGCACCTCGTCCCGCGCTACCGGCGCAGGATCGTCGACGTGCCTCTCGGCCGGCCAATCCTCGTGGACGACCCGAGCTTCGACATCGCCAACCACGTCCAGCTGCTAACACTGCCCGAGCCGGGTACGGAAGAGCAGCTGAAGGCCGCCTTCGCCCAGGTGCACGAGGGCCTCCTCGACCACTCGCGGCCGCTGTGGAAGATCGTGTTCATCCAGGGCCTCGCGGACGGCCGCGTCGGCATGATCCAGAAAATCCACCATAGCCCGTTCGACGGCGCCACAACGGTACGGATCATGGAGACACTCTTCGACAGCGAGCCGAAGCCCAAGCCAGCACCTCCGCCGCCGTGGCACCCGCAGCCTGCACCCCAGGCCCTCCAGGTCGTGGCGGAGAACATCCGCGGCTCGCTGCAGGCCGCCTGGCGCCTCGGCACCGGGCCGCACGGACCCTCACTGTCACCTCGGCGCCTCGGCAGGTCGGTGAGAACGCTTGCAGCACTCAGAGGCTTCCTCCCCGCACCGCCCACATCACTGAACGGGCCTATCGGCCCGCGCCGCCGCTTCGACTGGATCCACACAACCCTCCCCGACGTCAAGTGCATGCGGCAGCAGGTGACAGGTTCCACGCTCAACGACGTGATGCTCACCGCCGTTGCCGAAGGCCTACGCGAGCTGTTCCTGGCCCGCGGCGAGGACGTCGCGCATATCCGCCCCCGCGTGTTCGTACCGGTCGACGTCCGCGACGAGGCGGGCGCCGAGGCCGGCAACGTATTCAGCGCGCTGGTCCTGCCGCTGCCGATCGACGAGCCCGACGTGGTGGCTCGACTGCGTGTGATCGCCAACGAAATGGCAACGCTAAAGTCGGGCCACCAGACCCAGGCCATGCGGCTGGCGATGAACCTCTCCGAACTCATTCCCCCAGTGCTACTGGCGGCGGGTGCCCGGCAGACTCACAACCGCGGCATGTTCATGAACCTCACGGTTACGAACGTGCCCGGCCCGCGGCGGGAGCTCTACCTGCTCGGCGCCAAGATGCTCGAGCTGAACCCCATGCTGCCCCTCGGCACCGGGCTCACACTCAACGTCGCGGTCGAATCCTACGTGGACCGGCTAAGCGTCGGGCTCTGCTGCGACCCCGAGAAGGTTCCCGACCTCGACGTGTTCAAGCGAGGCGTCGCCACCGCGCTCGACGAACTGCTCGCCCGCGCCATACGTTCGCCATATCGCGGGAAGGAGACATCATGACGGTGGGACGGCTGGTCCCACACCGGCGACCTCGGCCCGGCCGACGCGGACGGGTTCATCACCCTGTCGACAGGAAGAAGGACATGATCATCACCGGCGGGGAAAATGTCTATCCGATCGAGGCCGAAAGGGGTCTCATCGCCCATTTCAAGTGCCCGACCTGGGTCGAGTTCGTCGGCACGCTGCCCCGCAAAGCCACCGGCAAGCTGCTGAAGCGGAGCCTGCGTAAGCAGTTCCCCGGCGCCACCACGGCAGTCTCCCGGTGAAAGCCACCACTGGCACCGACTCTCAGATGCAGGCCGACGGACGCTCGGCGAGCGATGCCTGGTCGACACCCGAGCGTCGCGCCCTGCGTGACGTGGTCGCGGCCTTCACCGTTCGTGAGATCGTGCCGCACCTGCAGCAGTGGGAGGATGCCGGCGAGGTCCCCCGCAGGCTGAGCGAAAAGGCCGGTGACCTCGGTCTGCTGTCGCTGGGGTTCCCCGAGGCGGCGGGCGGGGCCGGCACGTTCGTGGACTTCGCCCTGGTCACTGAGCAGATCATTCTCAGCGGTGGCACCAGTGGGCTGTGCTCGGCGCTGATGACCCACAGCATCGGCGCGTCCCACATCGCAGCCGCCGGCGACGCCCGCCAGATCGCAGACTATGTCGCGCCGGCGCTGGCCGGCCGGAAGATCGCGTGTTTGGCGATCACCGAACCCGACACCGGCTCGGACGTCTCGGCGATCCGCACGACCGCCGTCCGCGATAGCGACGACTACCTGGTCACCGGCACGAAGACGTTCATCACCTCGGGCACCCGGGCCGATTTCGTCACCACCGCAGTGCGCACCGGCGGCCCCGGACACCGCGGCATCTCCCTGCTGATCGTTGACAGCGCCACGGCCGGGTTCAGCATCGCCGTCCGGCTGAAGAAGATGGGCTGGCTCTGCTCGGACACCGCCGAATTGATCTTCGACCAGGCGCGGGTCCCCGCCGCAAACCTCGTCGGCGCCGAAGGAACCGGCTTTCGTCAGATCATGCAACGACTTGACAGCGAGCGGCTGCTCATGGCGGTGCAGGCCTACGCGACCGCGCAACGCTGTGTTCAGCTCAGCCGCGACTGGGCCCGCACCCGGCACACCTTCGGCCAACCGCTGATCCAGCGGCAGGTCGTCCGCCACCGGCTAGCCGACATGGCCCGCGAAGCCGCGACCGCGCAGGTCTACGTCCGCGACGTCATCGCCCGCTGGTCGGTCGGCCACGCCGGCCCCGGGGAGGTCGCGATGGCCAAGAACACCGCAGTGTTCGCCTGCGACCACGTCGTCGACCAGGCCGTGCAGATCCACGGCGGCATGGGCTACATGCGCGAGACCGAAGTCGAACGCCATTACCGCGACGCCCGCATCCTCGGCATCGGCGGCGGCACCAACGAGATGATGAACGAGATTATCGCCAAGCAGCAGGACACCACGTGAACGAGCGACCCGCCGTGCAGAGCCT
>WNFG01010637.1_pt1 | contig 11040 bp, 9 predicted proteins | sample 5400431 | NCBI WGS metagenome assembly WNFG01 (sample SAMN13153346, study PRJNA577476) | soil metagenome | isolation source: 120 cm saprolite under Douglas fir tree site 2 hole 3 replicate 2 | place: USA:California | collected 2015-04-18
GGCCGGGGATGAGGTTTTCCTGAGCAGGCTGGGCGAGGCTGTCGACGGGCTCACCGAGTACCGGACCGGAAGCCGGTGGTATCAGATGTCCGGCCAGATGTCCGATGGCCCGGCGGCAGTCGCGTACTTTTCTCCTGAGTACGGGATTACGGCCGCGCTGCCCCAGTACTCGGGCGGCCTCGGAATCCTCGCCGGCGATCATCTGAAGTCAGCCAGTGACCTGGGCGTCCCGCTGATCGGCGTCGGGCTGTTCTACCGGCACGGCTACTTCACCCAGTTCCTGTCAGCCGAGGGCTGGCAGGCCGAGCGGTACCCGGCGTCGGACCCAGCCGGGCTGCCCATCGCGCTGCTGCGCGACAACGTCGGCGCTCCGGTCAGGGTGACGGTGGGCCTGCCCGGGGGCGGGGTGCTTGCCGCTCAGATCTGGGTCGCCGACGTGGGCAGGATCCCGCTGCTGCTGCTGGATTCCTACACCGAGGACAACGACCCGCTGCTCCGCGACGTCACCGACCGGCTGTACGGGGGCGGCAGCGATCACAGGCTGCGCCAGGAACTGCTGCTGGGCATCGGCGGCGTCCGGGCGGTCAGGCTGTACTGCGCGATCACCGGCCACCCGCGGCCCGAGGTGTTCCACACCAATGAGGGTCATGCCGGGTTCCTCGGAGTGGAGCGGATCAGGGAGTACCTCGCCAGCGGCGCGTCCTTCGCTGAAGCGGTCGAGCTGACGCGGGCGGGGACGGTGTTTACCACGCACACACCGGTGCCCGCGGGGATCGACCGGTTTGACAAGAAGCTGATCGAAGCCCAGTTCGGGCCGGGCGGCGGTGAGTCTGGGCTGCCCGTCGAGCAGATTCTGGCGTTCGGCGCCGAGACCTACAGCGGCGGCGACCCCGAGGTCTTCAACATGGCCGTGATGGGAATGCGGCTGGCTCAGCGCGTCAACGGTGTCAGCAAGCTGCACGGCCAGGTCAGCCGGGAAATGTTCACCGGTCTGTGGCCTGGCTTCGACACCGCCGAGGTGCCGATCGGATCGATCACCAACGGCGTCCACGGCGCGAGCTGGGTGGCCACGGAGATCATGAGCCGGGCCGAGGAAGTCCACCCGCCCGGTGCTGCCGGATGGCTTGCCGACGACCCGCTGACGTGGGAAGCGGTCGCCGCCGACCCGGGCCTGATCTTCCAGATCAGGCAGCTGCTCAGAGGTCACCTGGTGGCCGAGGCGAGGTCCAGGCTGCGGACGTCCTGGAAGCAGCGCGGCGCGTCGGACGCCGAGCTCTCCTGGATCGACGGTGCCTTGGACGAGAACATCCTGACGATCGGGTTCGCCCGTCGGGTGCCTTCCTACAAGCGCCTCACCCTGATGCTCCACGACCCCGCCAGATTGCGGGCGCTGCTGCTTGATCCCGAGCGGCCCGTGCAGATCGTCATCGCGGGGAAGGCCCATCCCGCTGACGACGGCGGCAAAGCGCTGATCCAGGAGATGGTCAGGTTCACCGACGACCCGGCCGTTCGGCACAGGATCGTGTTCCTGCCCGACTACGACATGGAACTTGGCCGGACCATGGTCCAGGGCTGCGACGTGTGGCTGAATAACCCGCTCAGGCGGCTCGAAGCCTGTGGCACCTCGGGCATGAAGGCGGCGCTGAACGGCGGCCTTAACGTCTCGGTGCTCGACGGCTGGTGGGACGAGTGGTTCGACGGCCAGAACGGCTGGGCCATCCCGTCGGCTGACTCGGTCGCCGATTCTGACCGCCGCGACGCTGTCGAGGCGGCCGCGCTCTACGACCTGCTTGGCCGGTCAGTCGCGCCGCTGTTCTACGACCGCGGCGCCGACGGGCTGCCGCGCCGGTGGCTGGAAATGGTCACGCACACCCTGCGCACGCTTGGTCCCAAGGCCCAGGCGACCCGCATGGTCAGGGAGTACACCGCCGATCTCTACCTGCCGGCGTCCCGGTCCTCCAGGGCGCTGACCGACGACGCTGACCGGCCCTTCGCCGGCGCTGCCGGGCTTGCCGCCTGGAAGCAGCGCGTGACGCAAGCCTGGCCTGACGTCAGGATCGAGCACGTGGAATCGCACGATGGCGAGCAGTACCCGGGGGCGAAGCTCGCCGTGCGGGTGGGCGTCGCGCTCGGCCAGCTGTCGGCGGAGGACGTGAGCGTCGAGGTGATCTACGGCAGGACGGGTGACGACGATGAGATCGCCGATCCGATCCTGGCCGAGCTGGATTTGGAGTCTCCGCCAGGATCGGACTCGGTCGCCTGGTATTGCGGCCATGCGGTGCTTGGCCAGCCTGGTCCCTTCGGTTACACCGTCCGGGTGCTGCCCAAGCACCCGCTGCTCTCCGGCCCGGCCGAGATGGGCCTCGTCGCCGTGCCGGTCGCGCCGACCGGCATGGTAAGCGGCGACCTGCGTTAGCCCGCTCCGGCCAGGTTCGCGACGAGCCGAGGCGCCATTGCTCCACGCAATGTAATTGGCGCGTCACCGTGCGGATTTAAGGCAAGCTGGACGTCAGGCCGTCGTTCCGGAAACGACACGCTCCGTCCCCTGAGCAAAATTTGTCGTCTTAGCGATTAGAACGCCAGCAAAAATCGAACGACGTGTGACATCCTGTGATTCGACGACTTCAAGGAGTAGCGCCAGTAATGGTCACTGTAAGTCACGACGTAGTCACTTTAGTACGCCAACGAGAGGATCCGCTGCAGTGAGAATTCAGATTGAGCCGGACAATAGGCTCCTCACGCCTGCCGAGGTCGCGGCCATGCTTCGAGTCGACCCCAAGACCGTGACGCGCTGGGCTCGGGCCGGCAAGCTCTCCTCGATCCGGACGCCTGGCGGTCACCGCCGGTATAGCGAGTCCGAGGTCCGCGGGTTCCTGAACAGCTGGCCGGGTGTCAACCTGCCGAGCGCTATAGGTGAGTGACAGGGTCACCGATCCCGCGTTGTGCGGCGGAGGGCGTTCCCGTGCGGAGCGGGCAGGCCCTCCGCCGCTGTCTTGGCCAGCCGCCAACCTGTGTCGCGCGGAGGACGCGCCGCCGCGATCGCCGAAGGGGCTGCGTAAAATCGCCGGTGCGCGTGCTCGCACGCTAACTCTCGGCACAGGCAGGACCCTCGGAGGTCGACATGGGCGAGTTCGTGCGGGTGCAGATCGATCAGGCGATCGCGACGATCAGGCTCGAGCGGCCCCCGATGAACGCGATCAGCTCACAGCTTCAGACCGAGCTTGCCGAGGCTGCCGCGGGTGTCGCAGATGACGAGCAGGTCAGGGCCGTAGTCCTCTACGGCGGCGAGAAAGTATTCGCGGCCGGCGCCGACATCAAGGAGATGGCCGACGCCAGCTATAGCGCCACGGCGACCCGAAGCCGGCGGCTGCAGGATGCCCTTTCCGCGGTGGCCAGGATCGGCAAGCCGGTCGTGGCCGCGATCACCGGTTACGCGCTCGGCGGCGGGCTAGAGCTCGCGCTGTGCGCTGACTTCCGGGTCGCTGGCGAGAAGTCGAAAGTTGGCCGACCTGGTAGCCAGGTACGCCAACGGCCCCGCTGTCGCGCTCAGGGCAGCAAAGCAGGCGATCGACGACGGGCTGGACGCGGATCTCCATACCGGCCTGGAAATCGAGCGGCTGCATTTCGCCGGCCTCTTCGCGACCGAGGACGCGGGCACGGGCATGCGCAGCTTCGTGGAGAATGGACCGGGGAAGGCATCGTTCACCGGGCGGTAGCCACGGCCCTCGCGCCACGACTATCCGTCTGGCCCGGATCGGCGGAGGAGGACGGAACGAAAGATGACACAGCCGGGTGATGGCGCGCAGGCCGACGACGGCCTCTCACTGGACATGGTGGCCGCAGCCTTGCGCGCCGACAGCTCGGACATCGCGATCTACGCCCAGGTGCTGACCGAGTCGCTTGGTGACTCCTTGCCCGCTGGCTGCGTTACCGTTGACCGGAACAGAAGCATGTCTGACCGGATGCGGGATCGGCCAGGCACCGTCACGAGAGTCTCCGTTCGGCTCGGCGAGAAGACCATGACGCTGGGCACTCAGCGTGGAGCACCGGTCGCTGAGATCTGTCACGAGGTACGCGGCATCGTGCTGTCACGCAACGTCGTGCCGATCGCCGAGTGGGCTGCCGAGCTGGCGAGAGGGCTTGTCCAGCACGCCGAGCAGAACGCGGCCGCCGCCACGGCCCTGCGCCGCCTGGTCGCGGGCAGCTAACGGCCTCCGTATATGAGCCCGCGAAGGCCAGGGCCGTCAGTAACGGCGGCCCCCGATATCTGGGCGGCCGGTGCGCAGAAGGCGATCCGTAAGCTATGAGGTCATGAAGGTACAAGACCGCACACCCGATCGTCTCGGGCCGTACCGCCTAGTCAGGCGGATCGGCGAGGGCGGTATGGGCGTGGTGTACCTGGCCTTGAACGCGGCGGACGAACAGGTCGCGCTCAAGGCGCTGCACCCGGGGATGGCCCAGGAGTCGAACGCCAGGCGGCGGATGGGCCGTGAGGTCGAGACCATGCGGCGGGTACGTAGCCGCTATGTGGCCGAGGTGATGGACGCGGACCTAGACGGCGATCCGCCGTACATCGTGACCAGGTACGTGCCCGGGCTGACCCTGGACGAAGTGGTCGCCGGAGGCGGCCCGCTTTCCGGTCCTGCCCTGGCGAGGCTCGCATACGGGCTGGCCGAGGCGCTGGCCGCGGTTCATTCCGCCGGAGTCGTGCACCGAGACCTCAAGCCGGGCAACGTGATGATCTCCGACGGAGAGCCTGTCATCATCGACTTCGGCATCGCCCAGCTGCATGAGACGACCAGGCTGACCATGACCGGCATGTTCATGGGCACCCCTGGCTACCTGGCGCCCGAGGTCATCGAGGGCAAGGAGAGCGGCGCCGCCTCCGACGTGCACTCCTGGGGGGCCACAGTGGCCTTCGCGGCGACCGGCCGGCCGCCGTACGGCACAGGGCCGTTCGAGACCATCTTCTACCGGATTATGCATGGCGGCCCGAACCTGGACACGCTGCCCGCGCCGTTGCAGCCCCTCGTGCTTGACGCGCTCTCGCGCGACCCAGCCAGGCGTCCGTCACCTGCCGAGATCGGCCAGCGGGTCGCCGCGATTGATCCTGGCGCCCTGATCCCGAGCCCGCCGGCCATCGCTGCGCGGCTGGCGGCCGGCGACACGATGATTGACGAGCCGCCAGGCGGCGGTCTCGGCGGCCTCAACGGGGGACCAGCGCCTGGCGCGCCTCCCGCGGCGACCGGTACCGATCAGGACCGGCAGGCATGGCCTTCGACAACCAGGCCGTTGACCACATCGCGACCTGGGGATGTTCGTGATCTGCTGCCCCCGGTCAGCTACCGGCCGACGGGCCGGGCAGGGTTTGCCGGCGGCGCGGGCAGGGCCGGTCCGCCAGGGGCAGACCTGGCGCGCGCGGGCGCGGGCTTGGCGGGCCAAGCTCCGGCCGGAGTTGCGGCGCCCGGGCAGGCGGCGGACCCGGCAGCGCTGTCGCAGGGCGGACCTGGGCTGCTGTCGCAGGGCGGACCTGGGCTGCTGTCGCAGGGCGGACCTGGGCTGTCGCAGGGCGGACCTGGGCCGTCGCAGGGCGGACCTGGGCCAGGTGGTTCGCGGCAGAGCGAGCGGCCGGCGGGCGGCGGTGAAGCGGCCAGGACGGTGGGTCCGGTGTCGCCGTGGAGCCCGCTGGTGATCGCCACCGTCGCCATGGTTGTGGCGATCAGCGTCATGGCGCCGATCCTCGGCACGGGGCTCGCGCTTGCCCTGCTTGTCGCGCTGCGCGCGGTCACCATTACCGGACGGCAGCTCGCCAAGCGGCGGTCAGGCGACGGGAGCCGGGCCGGCCTCTCGCTGCTCGCGGTCGCGCTCTACCCGCTCGCGGCATTGCGCTCGCTGCTCGGGCTGCTGCTGGCCGCTCCGGTGGCGCTGCTCGCGTTCTGCGTGGTGGCGGCGATCACCGTAATCGCCGGGCCGGCGCGCCCGCTCCCTCAGGCGGTGGCTTTCGGCGCGGGAGCGCTTGTCGCGGTCGTCGGGCTCGGGCCTGGTTCGTCGGGTAGCAGGTCGGCGCTTGCCCGGCTGTACACGTCGGCCGCGCGCAGCACGATCCTGCTGGCCATCGCGTACGTGGGGGTCATCGCGGTCGCGGTCTGGGCCGGGCTCACCGCCTGGTATCAGTCGCCGGCGCCTGCCTACTGGCCGGTCAGCAGCCTGCACAACCAGCTGCTTCACTTCCCGGCCATCAGGACCATGCTGACCGACGTGCGGCAGAGCCTGCTCAGGCTGGCGCACCAGATTGGCCTGTAGCCCCGCGACGCTCGGCGGGCTGCCTCGGCATCGGCACGGAGCGTGTCTGCTCCGGCCGCACCCTGACGGCGTTCTGCTCGCCGGCGAGCTCCGGTTTGGCCAGACCGAGCCCGATCACCTCGTTGGCCAGCCTGATCCGGCGGTTGGGCCCTTCGGGGATCTTCAGCTTGGTGTAGAGACGCAGGAGGTGCTGCTTCACGGCGGCCTCGGTGACGACGAGGTCGGCGGCGATCTCCCTGGCGGTCGCCGGGGTGACGAACGCGTCGTCGGACAGCGCGGGCCGGCACAATGATGCGACGACGTCGAACTCGCGCCGCGTAAGCTCCGGTGCGGCCGACCGAAGCTGCTCAGCTTCGAGGTTCTCATCGGTCTCGATCCCGCTGATTCTGCACCGGGCCGAGCCGAAGGTCAGGGCATCTCCGTCGGCCAGCAGGCGCCTGGCGACGAGCCGGCCGTTCACTCTGGTCCCGTTGCGCGATAAACCCAGATCCATCACGTAGACATACGGCCCGCGCCTGACCAGCTCCGCATGCAGCAATGAGACGCTGGGATCGGTGAGCCTGATATCCACGTACTTTCCGCGGCCGACCATCGTCAGCTCCGGCTGGAGCGGGATCTGGGCTCCGGTGCTCGCGACCTGGATTTGGGGACCTTCCATAGACAGCACCTTCCGCGCAGGAGACAGCCCTCCTCAGCTGCATGCTTACCCGGCATAACAAGATCCAACCGGGCAACCCGGACAGAGACGGGCTGGCCCGCGCGTAGCCATCGGATTCGGCGGGAAAGTACACTTCCGAGCGGGCGGTCTGGAGGCGATGTAATGGCGCGGCAGCCATCGAAGGGACTGGCGGACGTCGTGGCCGCGGCGACCGCCTTGAGCGATATTGACGGCAGGATCGGGCGGCTTTCGTACCGCGGCTACGACATCAACCAGCTGGCCGGGACGGCAACCTTCGAGGAGATCGCCTATCTGCTGCAGCGGGGCGGCCCGCCGACTGCCGACGAGCTTGCCTCCTACCACGCCGAGATCATCGCCGGGCGCCGGCTCGGCACCCTGGTGACCGAGGATCTCGCCCGGATCGCGCATCACCAGGAGCCGATGGAGGCGCTGCGGACGCTGGTGTCGCTGGCCAGCGCCGACGACCCGGACAAGGATTCCAACGGCGCGGACGCCAACCTGCGCAAAGCCGCGAGGCTGACCGCACAGCAGCCCGTGCTGGTCGCCGCCTACGAAGCGGCCCGCAACGGGCGGGAACCGCCTGCACCTGATCCCCGGCTTGGCTTGGCCGGCAACTTCCTGTTCCAGGTCACGGGCCGGAGGCCAAGCGAGCGGTCTGCTGAGATCCTCGACATCTGCCTCGTCCTGCACGCCGACCACACCATGAACGCGTCCACGTTCGCGGCCCGGGTATGCGCGGCCACCCTGTCGGACATGCACTCAGCGGTCGTCGCGGCCCTGGGGACGCTCAAGGGGCCGCTGCATGGCGGCGCCAACGAGCAGGTCATGCGCAGCATGGAGGAGATCGCCAAGAACGCTCAGGACGACCCGGTCGAAGCCGCCGGCACCGAGGTAGCGGCCAGGCTCGGCCGCGGCGAGAAGATCATGGGCTTCGGCCACCGGGTGTACAAAGTAGAGGATCCGCGCGCCACCCACCTGCGCGTCCTGGCTGCTGAACTGGCCGAGACGGCAGGTGACGACACCTATTACCGGATGTCGCGCAGGATCGAGGAGACTGTGCTCGCGGTGAAGGGGCTGTATCCGAACGTGGACTTCTTCGCGGCGACGGTCTACCACTACCTCGGTATACCGACGGATTTGTTCACGCCGGTATTCTCGGTCAGCAGGATGGCCGGCTGGACAGCGCACGTGATCGAGCAGCATGCGGACAACAGGCTGATCAGGCCAGACAGCGAGTACATCGGCGAGGCAGGCCTGATCTGGATCCCGCTGGCGGCACGGTGAGCCACGCAGCACCTCAGCGATCGGCGCCTTCACCGGGACGGGTGATCACGGGGGCCGGCCGGCATGGTGCGCGCAGGCGCGAGGTCCGGGGACGCCGGGGGCACGGAGAGCAGGACCATGCCGGACAGTCACGAGTCGGGCAATTGCCGTATCTGGCCGTCATGGTCGGCGTCGGCATCGCGCTGCTGATAATCAGTCAAGGCGTCCACCTCGTCAGAAGCGGTACGTTGGTATTCGCGGGCGTGCTGCTCATTGCCGCCATGGCCAGGCTGGTCCTGCCCGAACGGCGGGCGGGGCTACTGTCATCGAGGCGGCGATTGCTGGATGTGGCGATCCTCGGGACGCTCGGCATCGGCCTTCTGGTGGCCGGGCTGGTGGTGCCGGTTCCCAGCTAGCCCCGCGACCAGCGCGGTTGAGTGTTCGAGCCAGAAGTGATGAAGGGATCATTGGCGTGTCCAAGATCAAGGTGGCCAACCCCGTCGTTGAACTCGACGGCGATGAGATGACGCGTATTATCTGGCAGTTCATCAAGGATGAGCTGATCCTGCCCTACCTGGATATCGATCTGCGTTACTACGACCTGTCGATCAGCAGCAGAGATGCCACCGATGACCAGGTAACGATCGATGCCGCCAACGCGATCAAGCAGTTCGGCGTCGGGGTCAAGTGTGCGACCATTACGCCGGACGAAGCCAGGGTCGCCGAGTTCGGCCTCAAGAAGATGTGGCGGTCACCCAACGGCACGATCCGCAACATCCTCGGCGGCGTCGTCTTCCGTGAGCCCATCGTGATCGAGAGCATCCCGCGGTTCGTGCCCGGCTGGACCAAGCCGATAGTCATCGGCCGCCATGCGCACGGCGACCAGTACCGGGCCAGCGACTTCGTCGTCCCGGGCGCCGGCACCGTGACGATCTCTTACCAGCCCGCCGACGGGTCCGCCGGGCGGCCGGTCTCGATGCAGGTGGCCCAGTTCACCGGCGGCGGGGTCGCGATGGGCATGTACAACTTCGACGACTCGATCAGGGACTTCGCCAGGGCCACGATGCGCTACGCGCTTGACCGTGGCCTGCCGCTGTACCTGTCGACCAAGAACACTATCCTCAAGGCCTACGACGGCCGGTTCAAGGACATCTTCGCCGAGGTATTCGAGTCCGAGTTCAAGGCCGATTTCGATGCCGCGGGCCTGACCTATGAGCACAGGCTCATCGATGACATGGTGGCCCAGGTCATCAAGGGCGACGGCGGCATCGTCTGGGCCTGCAAGAACTACGACGGTGACGTGGTGTCCGACATCGTGGCGCAGGGCTTCGGCTCGCTGGGCCTCATGACGAGCGTGCTGATGACGCCGGACGGATCCTGCATCGAGGCCGAGGCGGCGCACGGCACGGTGACCAGGCACTACCGGCAGCACCAGCAGGGCAAGCAGACGTCCACCAACCCGATCGCCTCGATCTTCGCCTGGTCCAGGGGCCTGGCCTACCGCGGCAAGCTCGACGGCACGCCCGAGGTCACGGCTTTCGCCGAAACGCTGGAACGGGTGTGCATCGAGACAGTCCTCAGCGGGATGATGACCAAGGACCTTGCGCTGCTGATCGGCCCGGACGCGCCGTACCTGACCACCGAGGAGTTTCTCGGCGCGCTGCACAAGAACCTGCAAGCCGCGATGGCATAGCGGGCTGGCCCGGGGGAGCACCCCGGAGCCCCCGGAGCGCCCGCGAGCAGCCAGAGCTAAGGAGAGAACGTCGATGGCTCGTTCAGGGAAGGTAACGGTCGTCGGAGCTGGTTTTTACGGCTCGACCACCGCGCAGCGGCTGGCTGAGTACGACATCTTCGATGAGGTCGTGCTGACCGACATCGTTGCGGGCAAGCCCGAGGGGCTCGCCCTCGACATGAGCCAGTCCCGCCCGATCGAGGGCTTTGAGACCACGGTCACCGGGCAGACAACCGGTCAGGACGGAACGGGCTATGAGGCGATCGCAGGCTCGGGAATCGTGGTGATCACGGCCGGCCTGCCGCGCAAGCCAGGCATGAGCCGGATGGACCTGATCGGGGTCAACGCTGGCATCGTCCGCAGCGTGACCGAGCAGGTAGTCAAGCACGCGCCCGAGGCGGTGCTGATCGTCGTCTCCAACCCACTGGACGAGATGACCGCGCTAGCAGCCAAGGTCTCGCAGTTCCCCGCGAACCGCGTGATAGGTCAGGCAGGCATGCTCGACACCGCGAGGTTCACCTACTTCGTGGCTGAACGGCTCGGGGTGCCGGTCGGCTCGGTCAGGACGCTCACACTTGGGTCGCATGGCGACACGATGGTCCCTGTCCCATCTGCTTGCACGGTCAACGGCACGCCGCTGGCTGACCTGCTCGGCGCCGACGAGATCGCGGCGCTGGTCGAGCGCACCAGGAATGGCGGGGCTGAGATCGTCGGCCTGCTGAAGACCGGTTCTGCCTACTATGCGCCGTCCGCGGCCGCGGCCAGGATGGCCCGCGCGGTCGCGCTTGACACCGGAGCGGTCATGCCGGTGTGCACCTGGGTGGATGGCCAGTACGGGATCTCCGGCGTCTACCTCGGCGTCGAGGCTGAGATCGGCGCGGACGGCATCCGCCGCGTGGTGGAGCGCGAGCTCACCGAGTCAGAGCTGGCCGGGCTGCGTTCGGCGGCAGATGCGGTCCGCGCCAAGCAGGCTGATGTAGCCAGCCTCTAGCACCCTCAGAACTCGCCCTGCGGCGCATGCCGTGCGGCCTGCCGTCAGGGTCGTAGACGAACCGGTAGAGCG
>WNFG01014654.1_pt1 | contig 11040 bp, 5 predicted proteins | sample 5400431 | NCBI WGS metagenome assembly WNFG01 (sample SAMN13153346, study PRJNA577476) | soil metagenome | isolation source: 120 cm saprolite under Douglas fir tree site 2 hole 3 replicate 2 | place: USA:California | collected 2015-04-18
CTTCCCCAGACCCCTTCTCCTGCTAGGAGATGCAAGAACACTTTTACGAAAGCGGAAGCTGTGTCCAAAAAAACTGTGCCAGCTTAGGGGTTCACCCCAAAACTTGGGAACAAGTTGGGAACAAACATTGACAAATACCGTGCAAAACCGTGAGGCATGACATAGGAAAATGCTAGACGAACCAACTACTTAGCGTGTCTGCTCTTACCTTGGGCGCAGGAGGTCCCCGGTTCAAATCCGGGCGCCCCGACCACTTAGTGATTGCTGGAGTCAGAGTGAAGAATCCATGGCCACAATCCTGGTTGTTGACGATCACCCTCCCAGCCTCCAGTTTCTTACCACTCCACTGGCTTAGAAAAGGCAGTGCTTTGCCTCCAGCTCAGGATTTTTTCATGACACGGTAGGCTGTTCCTCCGACTGTAGTGACGCCTGACGCCCGGAAACCGTGGACTCGCCAGCTGTCCAGATGCTACGCAGCTCTTGGGCGCGGTGCACGACACGGTCGATCAGATCCGCGGATACGAGCGGTTTGCCGGATTCGCGCGCCTTGGCGCTCTTGGGAGAGATTTCGAGGAGCTGGAGTTTTTCGAAAATGGGTTTCATGGCGCGTTCGGGGTTGCGGAAGAACTCTGTGCACCGCATGCGCGTGAAGACCCAGCCCATGCGCTCAAGGACAGACTGGCGGTCCATATCCTCGGCGAGCTTTTCTAGCGGGTGATACCGGTCACCGTCGCACTCGATGGCGAGCCGCTTGTCGTCACCTTCGACTACTAGATCGATTCGAAAAGCGCCCACCCTCCATTGCGAGGCCACCTGATAACCGGCGGCCATAAGACGCTTCATGACCTCACGTTCGAAGGTTGACTGGGCGCGCTTTTCTTTTTCTTCCAGTGCGTGCATGAGGCGGCTGGGGTCTTGCGCGTGCTCGATGAGCTGGCGGCGAAGATCGTCGACCTTGAGGTCGTTATGGGGGCTGAGAGAATGGACGATCCACATCTGATCGCGGGCGCGGCTCGCGGCTACATTGAAACGCTGTTTGAACAATTCCTGATCGCGGAGCGAAAGTGGTCCTCGCTGAGCGGTGTCGACGAGGGAGATAAAGATGACGTCGCGTTCGTCGCCTTGGAACTGCGCGGCGTTCCCGCAGAGGAGGCGGCGAAGCTCGTATCGGTCTGGTGAGATGTGTTTGCGAAGGAGACCATCGATTTCTATGGCCTGCTCGTCGCCGACCAGAGAGACGACACCGAAACTGAGCGGTTGACCTGCATCATTTTTCTTATACTCAGGCTGCTCAATGGCGGCGGCGACCAGCGAGGCCACTGTGAGAGCTTCCTGACGATTGACCCTTCCGTCGCGGCTGGAGCCGGAGACGCGATGGGCGATAGTGTGCGGGCGAAGACGGACGCGACTGGCGTCGCGCAGCGGCTTGATGCGCCAGTCATAGGAAATCATATTGCTGAATTGAATGATTTCCGGGACGCAGCGGAAATGCTCGACAAGGCAAGTCGTGCCGCCGAAGGACTGCCGCGCTAGGTCGTAGATAGAGATTTGACCGTCGTAGAGATCGGCGTTGGGGATGCCGGGGAGGTATTGGAAGATGAGGTTCTGGATGATGCCGAGATCCTGGCCGACGGCAGAGGGGCTGACCTGTTCGTGGTCACCGACGACCAGGACAGTCTTGCCGAGGTACAAGGCGACGAGGGCCATGACGTCGCTTTGGCTGGCTTCGTCGATGATGACGACATCAAAGCGAGTTATACGGGGATCAAAATTCTCGACCGCTCGCGATAGCGGCATGACCCAGACCGGAACCGCGCTGCGGCACTCGCTCATTTTCCGGGCAGCTTCCGCGCGCAGAAGAGCAACGCGAACGCCGTGGCCTTTGCCGATGCGGCGAATCGTGTCTAGCCAGCCGACGAGGGCTTGGCGCTGGCGGGGAGAAGTGCGGCGGGCCTGCGCGGACCACGCGCGCTTGTCGATGAGCTCAACGGTGACGCGGCGAAGTTGCTCCTGGAGTTTTTCGCTCTTGGTTTGGAGGGCCTCGAGTGAAACGCCGGCGCGGCGATCCAGTTCGTCATTGAGCTGGCGCCAGGTCCATGCAGACGCTGGGTCGCGGGGTGGTTCACCGCGGCCATGTACGCCTGTGCGGTTTCGAATCGCGCCGGCCCAGGCAGGGGCGGCGGTCTCCAGCTTGGCGAGCAGCGCGCGCCGAAGATCGAGATCGGCCTGACGGCTTTTTAGTTCTAGGAGACGCTCGTGGGCGTTCCGGTAACTGCTCGAGTCTTCGTTTTTCGCCGCTTCGAGGAGCCGAGCGATCACTTTCGACGATTTGGCAAGGCGAGCCACAAGTTTGAGCCCGTTTTTCAGATCGCGGAGTTCTTCATTCAACTGGAGCAACTTCAGCTTCTTGAAGCGGGAGTCCAGGATGGGGACAAGGGAATCGGTCACCGCTAGTCCGATCCGAACCAACTCGCCATCGGAGCCGACGACCGCGGGCTGCTCAGCAAGGAACTTCTCCCAGCGGAAGCCGAGATCTTCAAATTGCTGCTGGAGAGGAAGCCAGGTATGTTCGTGCCATCTCAGGCAATCTTCGATGGAATCGCAGAACTGCATCAGTGTCTTTTCGACTTCTTCCCCCATCTCATTTGAATTGGGAGTCCCGAGAGCGGCTACTTGGCGGTCCCAACGGGACGCAAGATCCCTGCGGAGGCTCTTGAGCCGGGAGAGTTGGCGCAGCGCATGAAAGTGTTCGGGAAGACGAGGGCGCGCGTTATTGACTCTCGTTTGTTCTATGAATTGGCTCCAAGACTTGTGAGTGAGAAGCGTGAAGGAGCCAAGTTTGCCGCCATTTTCGAGATGGCTCAGGATTTCGCCGGCGATGCGTTCTTGATCCTCGAGGGAAGGATCGCTAGAGATTTGCGGGCCGAACTTGACAAGCGATTCCTGAGTGTTTGCGGCCTCACGATGAACGCGGCGGACGAAGCCGACCAATTGGTCCCAGGGTTGACGATATATATCGCCGTACTTTCCTGCGTAAACCGCAGCTAGCTTCCATTTGTCCTTGCCCGAAAGAGGCTCGACAGCTTGCGCCAGATTGGCAGTGATGGTTTGCAATTCGTCCGCCGAAGCCTGAGCAGCTTGGGATTGCCAGAGATCGGATCGAAAATCCAGATCTTCCATGCCAAGACGATTCTGTTCGTTCACGGAAGCATCGAACTCTTCGGGGCCGGGGAGATCGTGGAGCTCCGGCAAATGACCGGAGAGTTCATTTTCGTCGTCGCGAGAGACGGAAGCGTTCGTGCGGTAAAGGTCAGCCAGTTCACTCGGGGAAAGCGGCAAAGGGGCCACGGCAGCGACTGGGCCGGGGATCCAGCTGCAAGTGTCCTTTTCCTGCGCCGCTTTGCGAGCGGCATCGGCGGGCGCCCAGGATTTTCCGGAGATAACGATGTCGCGGTATTCATCGGCGCGAGCTTCGGTGAGTTGGCTCCGAATTTCATCCTGCTTTTCCAGAAGATCAAGACGTTGGGCTTCCAATTTTTTCGCTCCCGTCTCGAGCAAGCCGGCGTCGGCACGGGACAATCGCTCGGCGATCGACCCAACAGCGCTTTCCAACTGCTTGCGGCTGTCTAAGTCGCTTTCGAGGACGCTGACACACAGTGGACGCAGCTCAGGGACAATGTGGTGCCGCACCATGCGCAAGGCTTTGGTTGTGTGACTCGTGACCAAAACGCTCTTGCCCTGCGCCAGCAAATGGCCGATCAGATTGCCGATGGTGTGGGTCTTTCCTGTTCCCGGAGGGCCTTGCACCAGAACTCCGCCATGTGCTTCCAGTTGCTTTGCAATTCGTATTTGTTCGGGGTTTGCGGGCTTGCTCAGAAGGACTTCGGCATCGGTTTGCTCGCTACTGTTCTCTGGCGGGCCTGTTTCTCCAGCATCAGGAATTGGGGATTCTTCTCCAACGATGTTCAGAAGAGACCAGGGCAAATCTTCACGGGTGCGGAGGTCCGCAAGGATTCCTTCGATTGCGGCCGAGAAGCCGAGCGTACGGGCACGCAGAAATACAACCGGATCGCGTCCGATGCGAGGATCAATCTGTTCGCTGTCGGGTGCACCATCTTCGATGAATTCTCCGCGCGGGGAGAGCTGCACGACCAAGCGTTTGAGGAATCCGGAAGCGGAGCCATTGAAGAGCGGATGAAACCCTTCTTGTTCCAATTCTTCGCGGCAGCGCCCGATCGCCCGTCCGTCCACGTCCGCCATAGATTGGAACAAGGCGGAGTAAAGCTCGGCGGGATGGTCGGCTTCCGAGAGCGTGAATTCGGGTACCGAAGCGTTGAATTGCAGTTGCAGGCGCTGGAGGAGGATGGGATGGTAGATGCCGCCCTCAGGACGACGCCAGCTCAGGATGCCGTCCCCTAAAACAAGCTCGAGCCGTCCCCTAAAACAAGCTCGACGCGTTCAGCCTCACGATCGATGCGGCCGTACAGCGCATAAAGTGTTTCGAAGATCTTCATGGAAGCGCGAGCGGGCCTTTCACTATTTGCCCAATCATCGCGCAGGGCCTTCCAACGCTGAAACGCCACGGGTCTGGCCGAGTTGTCAGCGAACCTCGCGATGCGAGATTCGATATTTTCCTCCGGCTCGCGCCGGGATTCGAGGACGGAGCTATCACGTGAAGGGTCATCCCAGCCGGCTTCCAGCCATTCAGCAATCTCCAGGGGAGGCGTAGGAGGAAGAGTCAGGGATGGGCGTTGGGCCTTTAGAACGAAACTTCCGCTATGTGATTCGCCGTTCTGGCTCTCCGCGCCCGCGACTTTCGATGCCCCGGGTTTGTTTCCGCCTCGCTTAATCGAAGGATGGTCCGGGAGATCGTGCAGCCAGAGGTTCCAAAGCTGTTCGCGAATCTGCCGTTTGGCAGGATTGCGATGCTGGTTGAGTGCTTCGAGGTAGCGGAAGACGCGCGTGAGTTTGTCACGGGCGAACCGGAGTTTCTCGGCATCCATTGTTTAACTGCCCTTTGAGGACACGTGTAGAGGCTGGGGTTGGCTGGTGGAGCATTTAGAATATCAGGATTCAGCCGATATTCACAGCGCGCCCCAGAAGTAGAACACGGAACGCCCCGTTTTAGTTGCTCTGCAGCTGATGTGGCAAGGTTCAGCTTCGGAAACACGATGAAATCCTGCTCCCTCATCCGAAACCGGGAACGTGAGCCAGTCCGGCAGTGTACGAGTTCAAGAGGCTGTGAAAATATTCAGCTTGGAGGCGAAACCATTTGCAAAAACTGAGTGTCTAAGTATGATTGAAGACGCAAGGGCTGCTGGCTGAGCCTTACCCCTGTCCTGGGCCTGCCGATTCGGCAAATCTTCACTTCTCCAGCCCGCTGAAGACGGTGCCGAAAATTGGAGAATCCCTTCGAAAACCATGATCTGGGATCGTCGCCGACAAAAGAGAAATGTGTTGGATGAATTTGCTTTCATTCAAATCGAGCGTGATGACGGTGGAAGGGTGTTGAACGTTTCCGAAGGTGGCCTCAGTTTTGAGGCTTTCACTCCCGTTCCCCGGAACGGACCGGTGCACTTCTGGTTTTCATTCAATCTCCGGGAGCGAATCGAAGCGTTCGGTGAGCTTGCTTGGACTGATGCCACAAGAAAAGTTGGAGGTTTGAGGTTTCTCGGCCTCAGCCCGCAAGTGCGCGAACAAATTCGCACCTGGGCGAGGCTAACCTCCAAAGCTGAGAATCCGCATGGTGACCTCGCTTCTACGGTTGCGCCAACATTTGACGATCCTAGCAGGCAAGCGAGCAAGCCAGATGCTTCGATGACGTCTGTATCTGGTGGGCGGTTTTCGAACGCTATACGCTTGCATGGTGCATTCGCTTCTGAGAACCATGATTCCGCGGCCCAAGCGGTCGACGCGGTCCACACATCCGCCGAATCATTCGATGCCGCACATCTCGTTCCGCTGGAGCGTTTCCTTACCGCGACGCGGCGCCAATTTATTCTTGGTGTTCTGTTGGGGGTTCTGATTTCTAGCGTTGTGGCTATACCCGCATTCAAATACTCCAACAACCGCAAGCAAGTCCCTGCATCACAGGCAATGCCCGGATCAACAGCCGTCACAAACTCCGAGTCGCAAGCTGGTGCGCCAGGGACGACCTCCGTACCAGGGGCAGTGCATGCCGCCTTGACCGCCTCCACAACGGGGACAGCGCAGCGATCAGTGCAATTGGGACACGCTCCTGATAACCCCTTTGGACCCGCCCCTGCCCAACCTCGTCTCCGATCACCGCAGAGGTCCTCCGGAAACCAGTTGACGCAGACATCATCCCAACCCCGGCCGGATGATACAAAGAGCTCAAGAAAGATCTCCGCCACACCGCAACAACTGTGGTCCTCCGTTCAAGCAGGAAACGCTAAGGCGGCGTTGGCGCTTGCAGATCTCTACATACGGGGTGACGGCGTCCCCGTGAATTGTGACCAGGCACGCGTGTTATTGCTCGTAGCTTCGGAAAAACGCAACGCAGATGCTATTAAGAAATTGCGAGATTTGGACAAGAGCGGCTGTCCTGCACCGTGAAAGTCCTCATCCCTATTCTTGACTCAGGTACGCCCGAGGCTTCCTTTGTCCTTCGGCTTATTCATTTGGATCTGAAATCCTTTCTTGGGGGTCTCAGATCTCTCCGGAGGCTGGACGCTGCAAGCTGTATTCGCGCTTGCCTGGTTGGTATTTCCCCGGCCTATCAGCAGATTCCCGCCGCGGCCTCAATCCGCCAACTGTGCCCCTCCCGTCCGCCTTTCCCGATTCGCCGTTAAATCACCTGCCGTGCGCTGTGGCGGGACATTCTGATTGAGGCGGAAAAAGTTGTTCGGATCGTAATGCGTTTTGACAGCGACGAGGCGGTCCCAGCGTTCGCGGTACGCTTCGGGAACCCGTTCCTGCTCGTCGCCGCTCATGAAGTTGACGTAAACGCCTGGAGTCATAGAGGGCTGCAACTCGGAGAACAGGTTGCGCACCCATGTGATGTTCTTCGCATCCTCCGCTGGATCAGACCAATTCCCCAGCAGGTTCACGATGAATGGCGAGCTGCGATCACCAAATGCCGTTTCGTCCGGGCCCACGCGAGCCACAGCGCCGCCCAGGTAAGCGAGCTCGATCTGACTTGTAGGCGAGGGAATTTTGGCGAGCGCGTCAATCATGCAAGCGACGGTTTGATCGTTCAACGATTTGAAGTAGCCAGATTTGGTGTAATACCGCCGACCGTGAGGAAACTCCGTATCCGCCATGGTTTGCAGCGCAAGGAACGTGAGCGCACTCTTGGTGACGGCCACCGGATTGCAAATGCGAAGAAGGCGGTCCACGTGAGGACGGCCATCTTCCGGATTGCCGACCCACACCAAAGACTGGCTCGCCACTGGCCGCCCTCGAACACTGGCGGGAACGCTTTCCGTGTCCGGAGCGATTGTCAATGAGATTCCCCACCTCAAGTTGTCGGGAGCTTCCGGCATGAAGTCTCGCCAGTGCTGCAAGATGCGCGGAATATCATCACCGAGGCAAAGGCCCGCGCCGAACAAAACGGAAGTCACCGGGTGAAGCTTCACCTCAAACTCGGTTACCACTCCGAAGTTTCCACCTCCTCCGCGCAAAGCCCAAAACAGGTCTGGGTTTTCCGTCGCGCTTGCGTGAACTACCGACCCGTCTGCGACGATCAGGGTGAACCCTTCGACGTTGTCGCAGGATAGTCCGTACAAACGATTGAGCCAGCCGGTCCCGCCTCCGAGGACCAAGCCGGCAGCGCCGGTGTGCGAGACCACCCCGGATGGAAAAGCGAGACCCGTTGCTTGCGTGGCCGCGTCGATCGTGCCAAGAAGGCTGCCGCCGCTGAACCGGGCGCGGCGAGTGTTCTGGCCCACGCTCACGGAGCGCATGCGATTGAGATCGATGACCAGGCCGCCGTCACAGGTGCTGAACCCGGCGAGGCTATGGCCTCCGCAGCGAATTGCCGTGACAACGCCCGCCGCACCCGCGGCTCGGACAGCGGCTTGCACGTCCTCAACATCCGCGCACCTTGCAATCAAACCTGGAGTGCGAGTGACCAAGCCGTTCCAAATTCCGCGCGCGTTGGCAAATTCGCCGTCACCCGGGCGCAACAGTTCTCCTTTGAACTGTCGCCGGAGCGCGGAGTAAAGCTCTGCGATGGCTTTGGTCATGCGGACTCTTCTTCTTGCTTCTGGAAACGAACGCGGGATATTCTAGCCTGCGAAGGCAGAAAACGCGCCCCAAACAGATGCTGTGATTGGAGTTTGGGTTTTGGCCTGCGCATTCCACATCTCTTCAGTTCCGATTCTTAGGGGCAACCGGGAGCAAAGACTTGGAGGTCAAACTGTCAGGCGCCATCAACCGTGAGATTCTCTCCCCTGCGGCTTCCAACTTTCCCGTTGAATCCATTCGCAATGAATTCCCCGCACTGGGCCGGACGCCGGGATTCATCTTTTTCGACAATGCGGCGGGAGCACAAGTTCCGAAGATCGCGCTGGACGCGGTCAGCCGCCATCTCCTGGAATGCAATGTCCAGCGGGGAGGACGCTACGCGAAAAGCCGCGAAGTAGACGCGACGATCGCCCGCGCACGGCAGAGTGTCGCTGATCTTGTGAACGCGCGCGACTCCAGCGAAATTGCGTTCGGGATGAATGCGACCTCGTTCATTCGCTTGGTAAGCCTGGCGATCGGACAAACGCTCGGGAAGCGGAACGAAATTGTCGTTACCGACATGGACCATGAGGCCAACGTCGCCACGTGGCTGGCGCTAGAACGCGCAAAAATACTTTGGTGGAAGATGCGTGACGATGGAAATCTGCACGTCGAAGACTTGACTCCCCTACTTTCCGCGAGAACGCGGCTGGTGGCGTGCACGCTCGCTTCGAATGCGCTCGGTTCCATCGTGGATGTCGCGGCAGCCGCGAAAGCTGCGCACGAGGCAGGCGCGGAAATTTTCCTCGACTCCGTGCACTACGGCCCTCACGGGCCAATCGACGTGCGGGCGTTCGATTGCGATTATCTGGTCTGCTCCGGCTACAAGATCTTTGCGCCGCACATGGGATTCTTGTGGGGACGCCGCGAACTACTCCAAAGGCTACCGACCTTCCGCGAAGATTTCATTCCCGATGAGCCACCTGGAAAAATTGAAGCGGGCACCTTTATCTACGAAAACGTAGCGGGAATGGATGCTGTCGTTTCCTATCTGGAAACTCTGGGTAAGGCCGCAAGAGAAAATGTAGGGCCGTATATTCCTGTTTCCAGGCGAGCCGATGTCGTGCGCGGGATGCAAAGGATACAGGCCTACGAAGAAACGCTTTCGTTGGAACTCTTGCGAGTGCTACGGGAGTGCGGTGCGACGATATACGGCCTAGCGGAAAAAGAGCAGATCCGTGAACGAGTGCCCACGCTTTGCTTCAATGTGCGCAATCTGTCCCCGGCAAGCGTTACCGAAGCGCTGGCACGCGCCGGCATCGGCGTCCGCGACGGTCACATGTACGCGCCGCGGCTGATGAGGCGGCTCGGTCTGAGTGCGGACAGTGGGGCCGTCCGCGCTTCCCTGGTGCACTACAACACCGTGCATGAAATTCACCGCTTCGGAAACGCTCTGCTCGATCTGGCCAAGCATGCATAAATCTCCGGAGTCGGCCCACGCCCGGACGCCCCCGTCGCCCGGTCCTGGGTCTCCTGTTAACCCATCAGGGAGCAACGAACTAAGACGCAGGCTGAGCCAGCGGCAGCTCAGCATGCTGGCGATCGGTGGCGCCATCGGTGTGGGCCTGTTTCTTGGCAGCAGCGTCACCGTCCGGCTGGCGGGCCCTGGTGTGATCATCTCCTACCTCATTGGTGCGGTCATCGCCATGATCGTCGCCTATTCGCTGGCAGAAATGGCTGTCGTTCATCCCGTGGCAGGTTCGTTCGGCGTCTATGCGCAAACCTATCTCAGCTCCTGGGCGGGCTTTGCTGTGCGCGCGACTTACGCACTGGTGCAGATCATTGCCATCGGAGCAGAAGTAACGGCCGTGGCGATTTATTTTGCATTTTGGTTTCCGGCGATCCCTCAGTGGGTGTGGGTGGTGGCCGTGTCGATTTGCCTTGTTGGCCTCAATACGCTGCAAGTAGGACGTTTCGGCGAGTTTGAATACTGGTTTGCATTAATCAAAGTTTTGGCAATTATTGTCTTCATTCTTCTGGGGCTGGCTCTGATTTTCGGCTTGGGGCCGTCGCCAGCCATCGGCCTCTCAAATCTGACCGCCTTCGGCGGCTTTCTTCCCTTCGGATGGAAGGGCGTCTGGCTGGCCCTCACTCTTGTGATTACGAGCTACATGGGCGTGGAAGTGATTGCCGTTACTGCGGGCGAGGCCAAGCGCCCCGAAGAATCCATACCCCGCGCCATGCGCAGCATTGTTTTCCGGCTCGTGGTTTTCTACGTTCTCGCCGTCGCAATCATGCTGACGATGACGCCCTGGAATCAGCCCGGAACAGGTATAACCGGCAGCCCTTTCGTTCGCGCTCTTTCCTCCGTCGGCATTCGATACGCAGCCAGTCTCATGAACCTGGTGGTGATCACTGCCGCGCTCTCCAGTGCCAACACGAATCTCTACCTTACTACGCGCATGCTTTACTCCCTGGCGCGGGGACGGTACGCGCCTGGCTGGCTCGGACATCTCAGCACTAACGGGGTTCCGCGTCGAGCCCTGGCCGTTTCCACTGGAGGCATGATCGCCGCGATTCTGCTTGCGATTTTTACTCCCAGCCGCGCCTTCTTGATGCTCTATGGCGTGGCGGTTGCCGGAATGTTTTTCGTCTGGATCGTCATCCTGCTGACGCACCTCGCTTTTCGGCGGGCTCTTGGACCTGAGCGTGTTGCACAGCTTCCCATGCGCTTGCACTTTTTCCCTTATTCGACCGTGCTGGGCATTACTGTCCTTCTGGGAATCGCCGCGAGCACATTTTACGTGGACGGATTGCAATACACGGTTCCTGCCTTCGCGCCGTTTCTGCTGC
>WNFG01005110.1_pt1 | contig 11039 bp, 11 predicted proteins | sample 5400431 | NCBI WGS metagenome assembly WNFG01 (sample SAMN13153346, study PRJNA577476) | soil metagenome | isolation source: 120 cm saprolite under Douglas fir tree site 2 hole 3 replicate 2 | place: USA:California | collected 2015-04-18
GACAGCAGCAACGTGATTTTGTCCATGTGTACGATGCGGCGCGGGCTTGCCTGCTCGCCTTGGAGAGCACGGCCGCACAGGGCGGCGTTTTTAACATCGGATGCGGAAGAAGCCGGACCGTTCTGTCGATTGCCGAGGAGGTGGCGCGGATCGTCGGCAAGTCCTCGATCACGCCCCATGTGACCGGAAAGTATCGCGCCGGCGACATTCGCCATTGTTTCGCAGACCTCGCGCTGGCGAGGAGCAAGCTTGGCTACGCCCCGCAAGTCGGTTTCCGCGAGGGGCTCGCGGAGTTCGCCGAGTGGCTCAAGGACAAGGTCGCCGAAGATCGCGTTGACCACGCCACCGCCGAACTCGAATCCCGAGGACTAGTGGCATGAACGCCCTACATTCGGCGCGAGGCGATGCGGTGGCGCCTGTTCTGATCACCGGCGGCGGCGGATTTATCGGATGTAATATAGCCGATGCGCTTGCGGCCCGGGGCATGTCCGTCCTGGTGTTCGACAACATGTCGCGAGACGGCGCGCAGGAAAATGTAACTTGGCTGAAGCAGCGGCACGGCGATCGGATCGCGATCGAGGCGGCTGACATTCGCGACGTCGAAAAGGTCGAGCGGTCGGTGGCGCGTTCCTCAGCGGTTCTGCATCTCGCGGCTCAAGTCGCGGTGACGACAAGCCTGGGCAAGCCGGTTGACGATTTCGAGATCAATGCGCGCGGCACATTGAACGTGCTGGAGGCGCTGCGACTGGGAAATCCGCGCGCGCCCATGGTGTTTGCCTCCACCAACAAGGTCTACGGACGGCTCAAGTCCACCGGCGCCTTCGTTCGACACGGCAAGCGTTACGTTGCGGCGGACGCAGCAGTTGCGCGGGGCGTCGCGGAAACCGCCGTCCTCGACCCCCATAGCCCCTATGCGTGCTCCAAGGGCGCCGCCGACCAATATGTCCGGGACTATGCGCGCGTGTACGGCCTGCGCACTGCGGTGCTGCGGATGAGCTGCATCTACGGACCGCGCCAGTTCGGAACGCAAGACCAGGGTTGGATTGCCTACTTCACGCTGCAGTCCATCAAGCGTCGGCCGATCACGATTTTTGGCGACGGCTTGCAGGTCCGCGACGCCTTGCACATCGATGACGCAATCGCGGCCTGGCTCGGAACACTCGCCAACATCGATGCGGTCCGCGGCCGCGCATTCAACCTGGGCGGCGGGCCGGAGAATGCGGTGAGCCTGCTCGAACTCATCGATCTCATAGGGCGAATGCATGGCGATGGTCCACAGGTACGGTTCGGCGCACGGCGGTCCGGCGATCAGCCCTGGTACGTATCTGACACCGGCGCCCTTTCGGCAGCGATCGGTTGGCGGCCCCTTGTGCGGCTGCAGGATGGCCTGCGCATGTTGGAAAAGTGGCTGCACGGTCGATTCGGCGCAGCGCCGCACACGCGCCGGGAGGTCGCATGAAAGTAGCGCTCATCAATCCCAATTGGCGCTACGGCGGCAGCATATATTTTGGATGCCGGTCGCCGCACTTGCCGCTCGAACTCGGGATCACGCACCAACTCCTTCAACGCAACGAGCACCGGACGCTGCTCATCGATGCGCATTTGCGTAATCTCAGCACCAGCGACATCGTCGCCGAGTTGAAACATTTTCGTCCCGACATGACCGTGGTCACGACGGCGCCGACGTATCTGTTCTGGCGCTGCCCGCCGCCGGAACTCGCCGTGCCGCAGGAATTGGCGCGCGCCCTGCACGGCCATGCGGGTTTCCTGGTCGCCGTCGGTCCGCACGGATCGGCGACGCCGCGGGCGGTGTTGCGGAAGCTCTGCGTCGACCTCGTGGTCATGGGAGAATGCGAAGAGGCCCTCCTGCAACTTGCCGGCGGTGAACGCGATGTCGCCGGTACTTGCTTCATCGAAGGCGGCGACGTCAGGATGATCGGAGGGCCCCGAGCCGCGGCTTTTGTGGATCAACTCCCGCTCGCCTGGCCCGGCGAGATGATCCGCCGTCACGACCATCATCATCATCGCTTCGATGCCGAGCCGATCGGACCGGGCGCGGAAGTCGAAGCTTCGCGCGGCTGCCCGTACCATTGCGTGTTTTGCGCCAAGGAGAATTTCCGCAACAAATATCGCCGACGGCCGGCGAACCTCGTTCTGCAGGAAATCGACGCGCTTGCCCGGCAGGGCGTCGAATACATCTATTTCATCGACGAGATCTTCTTGCCGCACGAAGAGCTGCTGCGCGGCTTGCTCGGACGCGGCCTGAAGTTCGGCGTGCAGACCCGCATCGACCTGTGGAAACCGCAAGCCCTGGAATTGCTCGGTCGCGCTGGCTGCGTCTCGGCTGAATGCGGCGTCGAAAGCCTCACGGCCGAAGGCCGCGACATGCTCGCCAAACATTGCCGCATGACGACCGAACAGCTCGCCGACCGACTGCTCGAAGCCAAGCGGCACATCCCGTTCGTCCAGGCCAATCTCATCGCGATGCCGCAGGACGACGGCGAACTGGTCCGCCGCTGGCGCAAGCAAATGCGGGATGCCGGCGTGTGGGCCAATGATCCGGTGCCGCTGTTCCCTTACCCGGGCTCGCCGGATTACCGCCGTCTGTGGGGCGAGCCGGACGACACCGCGTGGGAGCGGGCGCACGACCACTATCTGAATCAATTCCGTGCATTCAGCGACGTGCAAGAGCAGCGACCGCGTCGCTTGTGTGAGCTTGAGGTCGCAGCATGACCATGCCGCTGAGGATTCTTATGACGACCGACGCAGTCGGCGGCGTGTGGGTCTATGCGACCGAACTCGCGTGCTCGCTTTGCAAGGCCGGCAACGCGGTCATGCTCGCCGTCATCGGCCCCCGCCCGCGGCCCGATCAACTTCGCCCTTTGCGCAGCGTTCATGGCCTTCAACTCAAAATGACGGATCGGCTGCTGGAGTGGATGGACCCTGAGGGGGCCGACATAAAGCGCGCCGGCGAGATGCTGCGCAGCATCGCCGACGCGTTTCAGCCGGACGTGGTGCACCTCAACAGCTTTCGCGAAGGAAACCTCAACTGGTCGGTGCCGGTGCTGATCGTTGCTCATTCCTGCGTGCAGACTTGGTGGCGTGCCTGTCGTCCCGGCCAGCTCGGCGGCGCGCGGTGGTCCACGTACTGCGAACGGGTCGCGGCCGGACTGTCCGCCGCGGATGCTTGGGTCGCCCCGTCGGCGGCGTTTCGCGACCTCATCTCGACGACGTATCGCCCTCGCGCTCAAGGCAGCGTCATCGGGAACGGATTGACCATCGCGGCACGCGCAACCGCAAAGCAGCCCTATATCCTCGGAGCCGGGCGCCTCTGGGACGAGGCAAAGAATCTCGCTGCCGTCGCCGCGATCGCCTCCGAGCTTCCCTGGCCCGTGCGCGTCGCCGGCGAAACGCGCGGACCAGACGGGGGCGACGTGAAGGCTGCGTACCGCCAAATCAAATCCCTCGGCGCCCTGCCGCGCCCGGCGCTCCTCGACGAAATGCGCGACGCTTCGATTTTCGTTTCACCCGCTCTCTATGAGCCGTTCGGACTGACCGTCCTGGAGGCCGCGGCATGCGGATGTGCCCTGGTGCTGTCCGACCTGCCGAGCTTCCGCGAATTGTGGGACGACGCCGCCTTGTTCGTCGGTCCACGCGATCGGAATGCATTACGAACGGCATTGCAATCGGTCTGCCGGGACGACGCTTTGCGGGCCCGGCTTCAAGCCAAGGCGCGAATGCGGGCCCGGCGCTATTCGCAACGCGCCATGGTCGGCGCGTACCTGCGGCTCTATCGGGAGATGACGGCCTCGCCGACGCGAGTATCGACCCGGCGCGCCGGCGCAGCGTTGGAGCTCGCCGTATGAAGGTCGTCCTGTTCTGCCAGTCGATCGTGTCATGCTGGAACAATGGACACGCGCATTTCCTGCGCGGCATAACGCGCGAATTGCTTCGGCTCGGCATCGAGGTCGTTGTCTATGAGCCGAAGGACGGCTGGAGCCGGATGAATGCCGTGAGGGACGGCGGCGCAGCAGCTCTCGCGGAAGCGTCCGCGCTGATGTCCGGGGCTGCGGTGCACACCTATGATGTAAACCATATCGACCTCGATCAGGCCACGGACGGCGCCGACGTGGCGATCGTGCAAGAGTGGAACGCGCCGGCTTTGATCGCAGCGATCGGACGGCACCGTGTCGGCGGCGGTCGCTACACGCTCCTGTTCCACGACAGCCATCACCGCTCGGTCACCGCGCCCGGCGACCTCGGCTCATTCGACCTTGACGGCTACGACGGCGTACTGGCGTTTGGCGAGGTGATCCGCCAAATTTATCTGAAGCGCGGCTGGACGCAGCGCGCCTTCACGTGGCATGAGGCGGCCGACACGACGCTGTTTCAGCCCGCCACAGCGGCGCAGCAAGACACCGACTTGATCTGGATCGGCAATTGGGGCGATGACGAGCGCAGCCGCGAACTCACCACATACCTGATCGAGCCCGCCGCTGCTCTCGGACTTCTCACCCGCATCCATGGCGTTCGCTATCCCGATGACGTCCGCACCATGCTGGCCGACCGCGGCATCGCCTATGCGGGCTGGTTGCCCAACCACCGCGCGCCCGAAGCCTATGCCCGCGCGCGTGTGACCGTGCACATTCCGCGCCGGCCCTATTACGACGTATTGCGCGGCATACCGACGATCCGCGTGTTCGAGGCCATGGCGTGCGGCATCCCGCTGATCTCCTCGCCGTGGCGCGACGAGGAACGCCTGTTCCCGGAAGGCGCCTATATCGGTGTCGCAACGGGATCCGAAATGTCCGACGCCCTTTCGCGGGTGTTGCGGGACAAGGATTTGGCGCACGATCTTATCGCCACGGGCTTGCGGGCGATAAGAGCGCGCCATACCTGTGCGCATCGCGTCCGGCAGCTCCTTTCGATCGTCGAGGAGCTCGGAGGAAGGACGATGCGGAAAACGCAGCCCGATGGAGCGTCCGCAACGCAGCCGGTGCCGCAATGAACATCGCATTCTTCGGATCGAGCCTAGTCTCCTCCTATTGGAATGGCGCCGCCACCTACTATCGCGGATTGCTGAAGGCGCTTGCGGCCCTCGGGCACCAAATCACCTTCTATGAGCCCGACGCATTCGATCGCCAACGGCGCCGCGACATTCCCGATCCGCCTTGGGCCAGCGTCATCGTTTATCCGGCGACCTCTGACGGCTGGCAAGCGGCTCTCGCAGATGCGGCCCGGGATGCCGATCTCCTGGTGAAGGCGAGTGGAGTAGGGGTTTTCGACGCGGAGCTCGAACAGGCGGTCCCGGCGATTTGCCCTGCGCGTGCGCTGTGCGTCTATTGGGACGTCGACGCCCCGGCGACCCTCGAAGCGATCGGCGCCGATCCCGCCCATCATTTGCGACGCTCCGTTCCCCTCTACGATCTGGTTCTGACCTATGGCGGCGGTGAGCTTGTCGTTGCAGGGTACGGGAAGATCGGGGCACGCATGTGCGTGCCGATCTACAACGCTCTCGACCCGACGACGCATTATCCGGTCCCCGGCCGCAGCCGCTATCGCTGCGATCTCGGCTTTCTCGCAAACCGCCTGCCGGACCGCGAAGCCCGCGTCGACGCGTTCTTTCTCAGAGCGGCGACGACATTGCGCAATCACAGCTTTTTACTAGGCGGCGCCGGCTGGCACGACAAACTCGTCCCAGCAAACGTTCGTTGCACCGGCCATGTCGGGACCGCCGACCACAACGCTTTCTTCGCCTCGGCATTAGCCACGTTGAATGTCAATCGCGAGAGTATGGCGCGCTGCGGCTTTTCTCCGCCGACGCGCATCTTTGAAGCTGCGGGCGCCGGCGCTTGCCTGATCACCGACGCGTGGGATGGCATCGAGCAGTTTCTGGAACCCGGCCGCGAAGTGCTGGTCGCCGCCGACGGGGAAGAGGTCGCCGAGTTGCTGGCGCAACTTGGACCTGACGACGCCCGGCGGATCGCGGCCGCAGCAAGGGCTCGGATCCTTGCCCATCACACCTACGAACGTCGCGCTCATGAGGTCGATGAATTGTTGGACGCGACGACACGGAAAGGCGAGGCCGCAGCATGATTCTCGACATCGTCATGTTCGGATTGTCGATTACGTCATCCTGGGGAAACGGTCATGCTGTGACCTACCGGGCTCTCGCGAAGGCATTGCACCAGCGCGGACATAAGGTGACATTCCTCGAGCGCGACGTTCCGTGGTATCGTGACAATCGCGACTTGACCGCGGCGGAGTACTGCCGAATCGAGCTGTATGACACCTTGCGCGAAGTTCCCAAGCGCTTTGGACAGCTCGTAGCGAATGCGAATCTCGTGATGATCGGGTCCTATGTGCCGGACGGGGTGAGACTCGCCGACTGGATCACGAGCCGTGCGCGCGGGATCACGGCGTTCTACGATATCGATACCCCGGTCACGCTGGCGGGCCTCGATGCGGGCGAGACGCCCTACATCTCCGCCGCCCTCATTCCGCGCTTCGATCTCTATCTCTCCTTCACGGGCGGCCCGCTGCTGAACGTCATCGAGGAGGTTTACGGCAGTCCCCGGGCGCGGGCTCTCCACTGCTCCGCCGACCTTTCCTCAAGCGCCGAGTCCGTTGCTCCATCGCGTTGGGCCCTGGGTTATCTCGGTACCTATGCCCCAGACCGCCAGGGCGCGCTGGAAGCGCTGCTCATCGAAACATCCCGTCATCTGAGCGACCTTGAGTTTGTCGTCGCCGGTCCGAAATATCCGGACGATGTTCGGTGGCCGGCAAACATCACCCGCATCGCGCATCTGCCGCCGACCAGACATCAGGAATTCTACGCGAGCCAGCGGTTTACCCTGAACATAACGCGCCACAATATGCGGCTGGCGGGATTTTCGCCGAGCGTGCGCCTGTTCGAGGCCGCCGCCGCCGGTGTCCCGATCATGACCGACAAATGGGCTGGCCTCGAGACCTTCTTCGCGCCCGGACGGGAGATTCTCGTCGTCGAGGGGACGCGCCAGGTCATTGAGGTCATCAATGAGTTGCCGGAGGAGCGCCGGCGGGACATCGCCGCGGCCTGCCGGCAGCGGTTTTTGCGGAGCCATACGCCGCAAAGTCGCGCGCGGCAAATCGAAGACTATTACCTGGAAGCTATGGTGGAACGGCGGACAACCAGGCGATTGGAGGTTGTCGCATGAGGTTGGAGCAGGTTGGGTCAGAGCACCTGCGGCCGGCCGAGGCGCAAGGTTGAGCTTGTGCAAGGGCTTCTCACGCCAGCTCTCGCACCCAAGCGAAGGGAGCTGTCAATTGCTCGATACGGTGATTCCCATTCATCGGAACGCGCCTGGAACGCGTTGCGATGGAGATCAAAGCACTTTCCGCCGTGATCCCCATACCTCTCGTGGGATTCACGCTTTTTTGGCGAGATTCGGGCATTAAGGTGAATCCTCGGACAAGCCGCCGTGACCTGAAAGAAAGTGTGAGTTGCTGCGTTGTCCGGACGACGACCGGCGCGTCTTGGTCCAATGGGCCCAATTCGACGCCCTGTTTTGTTTCTGTGCAAAACGCCCGCGAACACGGGGCGAACCTGTCTTCGGAGTGCTAGCTTTGCCTCTCTCTGCCGCAAAATCGAAGATGAAAGTCGACATTCAGACGCCTTCCCGTCGGTCCCGAGGCAAATCTCTGACCTTGGAGGAGCCTGTTGTGAACTCGCCAACTCGCCACGCGGACGTTTTGGGGGGGTCGATGGCCCCTGAGGTGTCGTTGTCACAATTAAGAATTCTTGTTGTCGAAGATGAGGGCCTCATCGCCCTCAATCTGGAGTTGATTCTTCGTCGCTTCGGATGCCAAGTTGTGGGACTCATTTCGGAAGTCGGCGACATCATGGATGCCGTCCGCAAGCACCGCCCCGACGGTATTTTCCTTGACGTCAACCTGCGAGGTCGCAAAGTCTTCGATGTGCTTCCGGAGCTCATCAGCTTCGGCATCCCGTGCGTCCTTTCCTCCGGCTACGACGATCCCAATCAGTTTCCCGCGGCATTCCGCAATTTGCCAAGAATCGCCAAGCCGTTCGATGAATCGGCTCTTCGCCGCGTTTGCGTCGAATTCGGCTTGCTCGCTGAAGCTCGGCACGCAGACCAAGGAGAGGCCAGGGCGAAGAAGGCGAGACGCGCCAACGCCCCGGTGCGGGTACCGCTTCGCCTCGCCCCGCGGTGCTGATTAATCCGGAGTTCGCGCTCTCTGGACCGGATTCCGGTCAGGTTTGAGCACCCGCCCTCTCTCCGGGTCGTGGCCGGCCCCTCGATTGTTCTGCTCCGTGCCTTCAAAATGCGAGGTCGCCGCGACAAGCCCGGCGACGACGCGGTATGTAATTAAAGCGACCGAGACCCACCCTAATGAACCGGCGAAGGCTCAGCGGTGGAGAGCGGCCGCAACGCGTCCGCCCGCAGCTGAGGAACCGGGAAGGTCAGAGTGCAGCGAAATCCTTCGCGATCGAAGTCAAGACCCGCGGTGCCCACAAGATCGTAAGATACGACGCGCGAGATCAGTTTGCTCCCGAAACCCGACTTAATCTCTCCCTCAACCGGGGGGCCGTCCGTTTCGATCCAAGTGAATCGCACTTTTCCGCCGTCGGTTCGCCAGACGATATTAACCCGGCCATGTTCGACCGAAAAGGCGCCGTACTTCGCCGCATTGGTGGACAGCTCGTGCAACACCATGCTCAGCGGAACCACCATGTTGGGGGGAAGCGACAATCGCGTGCCTGACCATTGTGCCCGCTTCCCGTGGTCCCCGCCGTGATATGGCGCGAGGCTGCGCTCCACCAACTGCTCGAAGTCAACGTGGCCCCAGCGGCCCTGGGTCAGGATATCGTGCGCGAGCGAAATGGCGCGCAGCCGGCCATCGAACGCCCGCTTGAATTCCGACGGCGACTGGTTGGCCGAAAGCGTCTGCCAGGCTACGGACTGCACGATCGCCAGAATGTTTTTCACGCGATGGTTGAGTTCCGCAATGAGCATCGTCTGCTGCGTCTCGGTCCGCTTGCGATCGGTGATCTCGGTCAGCGTGAATATGGCGCCGATGCAGCCGTTGAGTTTGTCGCTAAGCGGACCGGCGCTGAGCAGGAAATACTTGTCGTAATGCGCCGGCAAACAAATTTGCGCTTCCGCGCCATGAAGTGAATGTCGTTGGAACACGAGATCCAGAATTTGCCTTGACGACATGCGGACACCGGAAAGAAGCGCTTGCGCAGGGGGCGTCACTTCCATCGGCAAGGCATCGACCAGCAGTTTCCCCTCGAGGGATTTGCCCAGCAGGCGTTCCGCCACCCAACTCACCTTGCTGACTTGCCCGTCGGCATCGCAGACGACGACCGCATCGGTCGCCTGCTCGAGAATCGAGCGCGCGAACGTCTCCGCCGCCGCAATTTCCTCGGAATTCTTCTGAGCCGTGAGATCGGTGATGATCAACAGCAGCGCCGGGTTTTCGTCGAGAGCCAGAGAGCCGACCGCAACCAGCGCCGGCATCACACTGCCGTCCCGGCGCCGGAATTTGAGTTCGCGGCTAGACGGCCGTTTTGCGCCGGCATCGAGCAGACTTGCGAGGCGTGCCGCTTCTCCCGGCGCGACGAAGTTTCCCACCGGCTGGCCGACGAGCTGCCCGACCGGATAGCCGAGGAGATCGGCCAAATGGCGATTGCTGTAAAGGATCTGTCGATCTTCGTCGAGAGTCAGCGCACCCTCGTGCATCCGCTCGACGACGAGGCGATAGGGCTCCTCGGCGCCGGCCAGCGTTGAAATCTGGGGCCCCGCCGGGCCTCTGACGACCAGGGCATCGATCGTGCCCTTGGAGATCGCCTGCAGGGCCTCCTCGGCCTCGGTCAGGCGCAAACGCAGCGCCTCAATCTCCAACGTCTCAACTTTTTTGACCATGCTCTTCACGTTTACTCCGCCGCGAGTCGCAAGCCAGTCAGCACTCGGATGGAATCCAACAAGATCCCTGCCACGCACCTGGTCGAAGGCGGCGGGACTCTGATCAAGCCTGGCGCCGCAACGCATCGGCGCCCTGCTCTCTCAGGCGGCACACAGCCATCCGCGATTTTCAGATCGAAATGCCCACCAAGATGCGCGTTGCAGAGCCTCGCGATTTTGCGCACGGCGCAGAGGGCTCTCTGCATACGGTCGGCGACGGATACCTGCGCCACATCGTCCGTGTTCATGGCCGCTATGCCTTCGCACTGACATCGATACCAAGCCGCGTCAGCACGCGTTTGCCGTTCGAAAGATCGCCGATGACGCGTTTGATCTGCTCGGGCATGTGCCGTACCAGGGTCGGTATGGCGATGATCTGATCCCGTTGCGCCAGGTTCGGGTCCACCATGAGATCGACCACATCGAGACGATACCGTCCTGACAGGTATTTCTCGCAGAGCCTGCGCAAGTTGTAGATCGCTGCAATCGATTTTGGCGTCTGTCCTGCGACATACAGACGAAGGTTATAACCCAGCGAATCCTCGGCTCTTTTGCTCATGTCGCTTGCTTTCCAAATTGAAAGGCATCCGTGTTGAGGACTGCTTCCGACCGTGCCCGCGGCCGGTGCCGGCCCGCGCCTGCCTGAAGGCTTCCTGGGCAACGCGTGCCGAACCGATCCGGATCCCTTCGGATCCGATATAGAACTCACGCAGCGAGAACGGTGCACTGCTTAGGACGAACTTGCGGACCGGGTTTGGACCCGGCATGCGGCGCGATTTGAGGAAATAAGGCTGGCCGTTATGGCTGCAGAACATCGCCGTGATGCCCTTCACCTTAAAAAGATTGACCAGGATCATCGCCCTTGCGCCCCAGCCCGCCCGCCGAAAACGCTCGATGTTAGATCGATCGCGCCAGATCCGGCCTTGGTCCGCTCGACCTCACGGTCGCGCAGCGCTTCAGCGGCTCTATCGCGATCAGTCCCGCGCACGTCGCCCCCCTGTCACGATCTCTCCTAGCATCGGACGAAAGCCTGTCAAAGCGCTTGTTGTTTGCGAGGCTATCGTTGTTCAA
>WNFG01007786.1_pt1 | contig 11038 bp, 18 predicted proteins | sample 5400431 | NCBI WGS metagenome assembly WNFG01 (sample SAMN13153346, study PRJNA577476) | soil metagenome | isolation source: 120 cm saprolite under Douglas fir tree site 2 hole 3 replicate 2 | place: USA:California | collected 2015-04-18
GGATCGATGCCAAATCGTCGCGCCGCTTCCCGCCGGCTCACCCCCTCCACGTACACCGCTCGTCGCACCTGCCCGTATAGTTCCACCCGCTTCATCCCTCCGCCCACCTCTGCCGCTCCCTGGCAAATGGGCTATGCTGCCGGATTTTTACTCCGGCGCAACCGGTCTATCCGGCCGCTTCAGTGAGGGATTTTCTCTCCGGCGCTTACACTTGGGCGTTATTCCAAGGCACTACAGACCTTCAGCAGGGTTGTCGCGGCTCGGAACAGGCGATTCATTCAGACGAACGGCTCGAAGGAATAAAAAATTCGCCCCGAGGAAAGGCAAGTAGGAGGGCAAGATCGCTGCCAGGTCTATTAGATGGAACGGAGAGCGCGCGAATCGTAGTCGGCCTGAAATGGGCGCTGTGTACTTCTCATCAGATGTGCAACTCCAAAGGCGTAGCAAATACTCCACGGTAAAGAGCAAAACTGAAACGGTTTCGATGACACCAAACAGTCGGCCTGCCGAGCGATACAGTGCCTCTACAGTTCCGAGCGTGAATGCTGCCCCGCTCGCGCCGATCAAGCCCACGATCACCGCATTCGTGACCTCTGTTGCCCGGTCAGAATTATTGCCCTCTAAGATTTCATACACGCGCTTCTTTACAGTCATCTTTTTCCCCATCCCGCCGCGTTATGCTTGCGGGGTTTCTTCCGCTAAGAGGCTGCCCGCAAGCGCAGGCCCTCGGCGAGTTCCTAGCCAGTTGTCCTCGGACTCGACCACCATGATGTTCGCTATGAATCTTCGGTAGAGACAACGGTCCCGAGCCTGAATAGCACGAACAGAGATTTTAACGCTTCGATTTGTCGAGGTCGCTCTCGTACTTCTCGGCTGACTCGTATTACGAGCGGGAGCAAGTCCATACGCATCTGCTCGACTTCAGCGCGCAGTTCCCGCATCTCATGCTGGAATTCCGCGCGCAACTCTTCAAGCAGCCCAAGCGCGCGCAATCGGCGCTCTTCTGCGCTGGAAGGGTTTGAACATAGGCTCCAAAATAGCGACGTATCAGAACCCGGAAAACCTCTGGCTTGTGGTTGTGCAAGTCGCCTCGTAGCCGATTCGCGCCATAGGCACGAAGCCTATGCCCGACGGCCGCTTTCTCGATTTCGAAACTTTTGGGTTCGGGATACCAATTCATACCGAAGCTGATGTAAATGGGGGCACAGAATCGAGCACAAAGCCTGATTACAAATTCGAGGGCTGAATCCGTTCGCTTGCTCCAGCATAGCGGTCTGTAGCGGTCCCTATGGCGGATTTGAGACTCAGCTCTTTGGCGGAGGGCTGGGTCGCTGTCAACGCCGGGTGCGGTCCGAATTAGGACACTCAAGGCGGGAAATGGAGCGGAAATCCGCTATTCGCACAGCATCCGAACAGAAGCCCGAATGAAACCCCGCCATGCCGTCGCGTTCGCGTTGGTTGGATGATTGATATATTGGTTCGAGTTATGACTATGTGTTGATCGTCGGATCGTCCAATCGGGAGGGCCGTGAAATGATTTTCAAGGTTACCTTCGTTGACGGCTCGGTCGAGACGGTACATGCGAGCAGCCCTGCAGAAGCTAGACGTTTCGCAATCCAAGAGTTTCGCGAGCGCATCGTTGTCAAAGTGCAACCAGCGGGATTAACAGACATGGTGAATCGGCGCCCACAAACGCAAAAAACGCCCCGTCAAGGAAATTAGGACACCACCCTTTTTTTGGTAGTGCGGGCGGGTTGCAGGAGCGGGACGGCTCACTGGCCACGACGTGCTCGCTTCGCTCGCACGCCGCGCCCCCTGTTACCGACCTCCGCGCGGTCTTTGCCGTCACGAGCACGCCCGTGCGCGCGAGGAGCCCTACTCTCGGACTTCACGCTCAGCCTCATTGATTAGCGTCGAGAGCTTGACTCCGAGTGCTACGGGAAGTCTGTGCGCCACGTCGATTGTCGGCTTTCGTTTGCCGCGTTCCAGCAGGCCGACATACGTGTGATGGATTTCTGCCGCCTCCGCGAGCGCTTCCTGTGAAAGACCCTTTCGTGACCTATGCCTCCTAATAACGTGCGCGAACGCCGTTGATAGCCGCGATCTGCCTCCCATCACGGCTTGTAGTGCGATTTCTTGCCTTTACGTGGCCACAGACTATAGTCTCATCTTTGGTTTCCCATTATGGGCGGAAAATCGTTCCTTCCAGCGCTAAATGTGGCCAAAGTAAACAGCGTCATCTTTGCCGGTCTACTGGTTGTCGCGTGGGCAGGGCTGGCTCTACGCCCGAGGAGGGGGTGGACATGGCGGCGGCCATCATTCTTCTTCGGGAGGAGTCTCTCGCGGGAGTCATTCTTCCGGTGGAAGTCATTCCTTTGGTGAAGGACACAGCGGCAGTCATCATTCCTCTTCGGGAAGAATCTACGGCGGAAGTCATTCCTATAGTGGCCGGTCCCCCTACATCGTTTCAGGCAGCCAAGGCTTCTCGTCGTCTGCTGCACGCGATTCGCATGGGCGGATCGAGCGGAGTTCCACAGCGAAGCGAGATTTCGAGCGGATGACTGGATATCCGCACGGCAGGACAGGGTACGTTATCGATCATGTGGTGCCGCTTGCCAATGGCAGAGCAGATTCACCTTCCAATATGCAATGGCAAACTATCCCCGATGCGGAGGCGAAGGATCGTTGGGAGCGACTACAATGAGGAACCTGTAAATTGCGGTCATCCTGTTCGGTCCGTTGGTTTCTTATACTTGGCGCGCTGACCCTGTGTGCTTGTGCGGCGGGTATGCGGGCGGCTGACAAGTGTAATGCTGACCTTGGCACTAGATGGGCCGGTAATGCGTGCATGGACGCCGTCCAAGATCCGACGAATCAGGCTCTCGTAACATCAATCGCTGATGAAGCCTGCGCCCGCGCAAAGTTGGGCTTCAGCGATTCGGCCGTCGCTAGTGCAGCGTGCGAGGAAGCGCATGTGAAGGCCGAAAAAGCTGCTTGGATTGAGATCGAACGTGCAGCAAAGGATGGCAGACAACCCAATCTAGTTATTGACGATCTCATGCCCGGTCTTCCGACAGGGCGCGCCGCGACTGCCCCGGATGCTTTGGCACAATCGAACAAGGACGAGACAGAGGCGACTGTCGCTAGAAATGACGGTTCAAATCGACCTTCGGATCCTCCATCGGCTTCACCCGCATCTGCCTCAAGCTCTCAAGATTCCGGCATGAACAATTCGACGAACGACGATTCCACCCGTGCCCGCTTGAGGTTCCCACTGCCACGGAACGTGATTCAAAATGAAGGTAAAGCCGAAGTTCCTCATGCCGTTGGCTCGCTCTCCGCGCAAGACACTGCACAGCCGCTCGAAGGTTCACCGCCAAATCCTGAGGCCAATGTGCTTGTCTTACCTCAGGCGAGCCCGGAGTTCATCGGACTTTGGTGCGGGGTGACGAGTCTGACTGATACGAACGCGACGGGATCGGACATTCCGCCACAACTCATGAGTTTCTGTTATACGTTCCGGAGGGAGGGACAACAAATAGTAATTATCGGCGACCTGTTCAAGGGTGAACGAGCCAAAGTTTCGTCATCGCCTCCGCGAATCAGCGTTTTTGGCACCAGCACGAAGTTCAATGTGCAGATAGAGGCACAGGAGGGCTTAGAACACACGCAATACGATTTCGCGCTACTCGACTCCGCGCGGATGAGTTTCAGATTCACTGGAGAAGTTATTAGACTTGGAGGCTTGTTTACGAGGACGAGGCGATTTCGAATGGTCTACGATGGCGATCTGCATCCGGCGTCTCCAAGGGACGCGGATGTCATTCAGCAACAATGGCAAAGACTGCGATTCAGCCCGAATGGCCATGTTGACCAAGCGATCCCGCCGCCCCAGAACACCCAAAATTAATCTTGCCGAAAGGGTTCATAGTCAGGGTCCACGAAAACACTTTGCGAGTCTAATGGGAAATGAAGTTCCCGAAACGATGCGCTCGACTGACGCATTTGAAGAACAAAGCATGAAACTTCGCCACGCTGTCGCGTTCGCTCTGCTCTCGACCTTATTTGTTGGCTGCGCAGTCGAGGGCCACTCCTACGAAAGGGCTGCGGTTGCTCCAGCGAAAAGCGCAGTGTACGTCTACCGGCCTTACAATGTTTTTGGCTCAGTCGTGGAAGATCCCGTAAGCTGCGGGCACCAATCCATGTCGCTTGGGCCAGGCGGCTACCATCGGCTTGTCGTCGATCCGGGGCATTTGCGATGTAGCGCCCACACAGAAGTAACGACCGCAGTCGAGTTCGACGCGAAGGCTGGAGAGAGCTACTACATACGCGAATCTCTCGGGCCCGGAGTGATAGTCCCTCACGTCCACCTCGATCTGACGAGTACTGATGAGGCCGAAGACGAGATTCGCGGGTGTGCTGAACAATAGACGGACGTTGGTTGGCGAAGATCGACATCCGTCCGCCATTGTCGTTCGCGCGGTGTTAGGTCGCGGGGCGTTGTGCGGTCTCGTGAAGTGCCGTTTACTGGTGAGACGGGCGGAGGAACGCGATCTTTTCTGGGGCGGGCTTGAACTGGCCGCAGCGTGGAAATTGACCTATCCAGTTATCGCCGCACTAATAGCCAGCGTCAGCCCAATTGAACGGGATGAACGACGGCGGCCGTTTCCCTGCCCCATCCCGTTATGATCTCCCTTGAGCGCGAAGCGAAAGAACGTGACAGGCCCCAAGGCGGGGACCGGGGGCACGAACTGCCAGACGCATAACGTGTGCTCCCCGGTCGGTCGAAGCGAGACGGAAGATCGGTGTCGCAGCGTGCCCGATCCACTCAGTCTCTTGCGATCACTGTCTTATGGCAGTGGCACTGGACACCACGCCCTGTATGATGTTCCCCACAGCGTTGAAGCTTGTCGTGATGATCTCAATACGTTTACCCGAATCGGAAACCGCCAAGCTTTGTGTGCCGGTGGCCACCAGGGTTGCACCTGCGCTATTGAAGACTACCCCGTTGCAGCCCCCTCCCTGATACTGGCTGAAGCTTTCGGTACCCGACCCGGTCGTCGGATCAAACGAGATCGTGGTGATAACAAAGGTTTGTGGCGGATTCCCTAGCGCCGGTGAGTTCGTACCGGAAACTGGTGCGCTTGTGATGTTGATCACTACGCAGGTATTTCCAGCCTTGTCACGAGTGAAGTGCGAAACAAAGGCCGACTCGAATGGCACCAGGTGCGAGGTGCTGAGACTGCAATCGGCTAGAGCCGTAAACCCCGCATTAAAGCATACCGTCTCGAATCCGCTGCCCCTCGCGGCGTACTTACCGGCTAGGCTCGCCAGTGTAACGCCTCCTTCGTCATCCTGAGCTTGGCTTACCCTGACCGGACCGCCGACCATAGTCGCCATCAAGAGTACCAACCCCAATCCTGTCGCAATACGCACCTTCATCATGGTCTTAGCTCCTCCCCGTTTAGAGCGTTGGAACGATTTCAGACAGTCCAAATCGGATGAAACAGAAGAAGCTTTTAGACGATGCGGGAGGCGCGCGAGCGTTCGCTCGTTGAGCCTCGCTCCATCGGAAGTAGTTCGTCAGGCTGGCGGCAGCGCCCATTTCCCCATATCAAGAGTGCTTCAGGCAGCCTCTGGGCTTTATGCACCTTGTAGGGTAAGCACTACCATTAATGATTAGAGCAAAGTCAAATAGATTTTGACATTTAGTTTAGAAGCGCCAGAACGATGTTCGCTGGCGAAAATCGACATCCACATTAATTCCAAAGAGTAGGCTAGTGGCGCGCGAGGTTGTACAATAGGGTTGTGCCCACGCCTCAATTGAAACCCGGACGAAACCGACAGGCGGAGTCCTCACCACGCGGACTTGCGAGCGCCGAGCGACATCGGGAATGGATCGAGCTTCGGCGTCAGGGTGTGCTCGAATCGGAGATAGCCAGCCGCCACGGGGTCACTCAACAGGCGGTCTCAAAGGCGGTTCTCAAGCACGTCCGCAAGCTTCCTGCGTCTGAAGCCGAGTGCTTGCGAGAGACCCAGCTTGCTCTGATTGATTCGATGCGAGAAATGTCACTTCAGGCGTATGAGCAGGCCGGTAGCGACGAGGCACGCTTGGGGGCGCTCAACACAATGGTGAAGCTGGAGGAGCGAACGTCCAAACTCCTAGCAGGTTGCGGAAAAACTAGTGTTGGAACCCAATACTCAGTATTTATAGCTTGATAAAAGCCGTCATAGTGCATCATTGCGTCAGTCGAAAGCGGGTCAAAAACCCTTTTCCACAACCTGCTAGTGCACAGTGCGCAAAGCGCTGCCAGCCTGTGAGGCTGGCGTGCCGGAGCTTCTGTGGCTTTCCCGTCCCGACTCGCTCAAAAGAGAAGGGGGCGAGGCAGAGAGTGCGCGTGAGACTTTAGCAGACCGAATATCAAGTGAGAAAATTGCCAGCCGCCATCCGCCGCCTCACGCCGGCCTTTTCAAAGCGAGCGGCGCCGCTCTTTAGGTTCTACGCTCCTCTTAGCTTTTGCCGCCCGTAAAGGCAAGTGAGCCAAAGACCCACGATTTCGCGAGATGGTAAGTGAGCGCAGAACGTGATACACGTCAAATTACGCAAAAGGCCGTTCAGCGTCGACTTGTCTTCCGCGCCTGTTCAGTCATCGGTTCGCGGCCCTCCGCTGGATGTGACTCGAGCAGTGCGTGGAGGATGGAATCAATGAAAGCCAGGCCGCTTGCAAAAACGCAATTCTCGGACCTTCAACTGTTGGGCCGCCTGAAAGACTTGTCGTGGCTGTCGTCGGTACAACTTAAAGGTATCGACGACTCGATGACGGCAAGGAACGTAAAACACAAGGACATGATCTTCGAGGAACGAGGCGTACTCAGCCTCGATACCCACATCCTGCTAACAGGCGTTGCAGAACTCAGCCATCTCTACGGCGCACGCTCGCGGGTCGTCGCAATTCTGTCGCCCGGTGTGATCTTCAGAATGCCCTGGCTCGTGGCATCGAGCACAATTTCCGATGGACGGCGCTGAGCGACTGTAGGGTCTCGGAACTGGCGACCGAAAGTTTCATCAATATAAGCTTAGGCATACTTCCGGCTCATTATATCAGGGTGGCGAATACAGGGAGCCCCCGAATGGGGTATCTTATGGGGCGCTATTCAGGCTTTCTCGGACTCGGCCTAGTCGAACGCGTGGCTGTGGCGTTGCTCGAGTTGTCTCTTGAGTTTGGAGTACAGAACAGCCGAGGAGTCCTAATCCGAATTACTCTCACCCAAAGCCAACTGGCCGATCTGGTAGGCGCTTCACGAGCAAAGGTTGGCCGAGTGCTCCTCGACCTCGAGCGCCGGAAGATAGTCGTTCGCGAAGGACGCCAACTTGCCGTGCTCGAGCGAAGCCTCGAGGCGCTCGTGAGATCAGAGGCCCAAAGCGAGGCCTGAAGAGTTCCGCCCAGTACGCCCACCAACCGTTACTCGGTCGGGGCACCCTTGCCTGCGTGATCCAGCCGTTGTTGCGTCTGGCTTTCTGCTACCGGTGGCGCAAAACTGGCAAAAAAGCCCCAGCCATTTGCGGATTATGATCCTTGGGGATCAAACATTCCGGCTTTTTCTCATGTCTCTCCTCGTTTAAAAAGCGGAAAAAAGATCAGTTAATGGCGGACGCCGAGTAATCCAAAAGGAAAGGCTTCTCAAATGCACTCAGAAGCAACAAAAGGCGGAGCTAGCTGGGATTCGACCGATATTAAACTGATGACCGATCGGACGGTTCTGAAAAATCTGTCCGAGTTGCTTTGCGCCAACGGCGGCATTTTGGTGTGCCATCTCTGCGACGATGTAAGTGAGGTAATCGCGGGAATCCTCGTGATCAGAGGTAGCGAAGAAGCATGGCTCCTCTGCGGGCCGTGCCTGCGCAAAATACCTTTGCAGGGACCGCTTGCCTCGTAATCAATTTTTCTGCCGGTCAGGAAGACCATGAAACTGCCGCGATTATCTCGGCCATCTGGCGGTGATTCCTCAACCACACAGATGATCTTGTCCGCCCCATCCAGCCGCCAGATGGCCCTTCTCAGATTTGCGGGTCCGGCCGCCGCCGGTCAAACCAGGCCTGACGCAACATTCAAGGAATCAACAGCGTCTTGAGCCTTCGGGAAATGCCGCAACAAACCAAAGACAGCAGATCGACCACGGCCAGCGCGCCTGCGAATCAAGCATCTGGCTGGTAACAGCGTGGCATTACGTGAGCATTGGTTATAGCGACCAGCAGATGGGCCTGCTCGTCGGGACCGACGACGAGAAAGAAGCGCGACGCGAAGCTGATGAGCTCTGTAGCAGTTTTGGGGGTCGAGCGAAGATTCTCTTCATACGAAAGGTGGTGATCCAATGAAACGCCTCTTCTCGGATCCCAAACCAGAAAGCATTCACGAAACTAATGAGATGACCGACACATCTGAGATTCCTTTTGCAGAAAATCGCGATCGTAAGTATCGATTTCAACGCGAGTCCATTTTGCTGAATGCGCCCCGAATCTTCCGGAGTCTACGGTCTCTTCAGCGCCCTTTGGGTATACATCGGTGAAGCCGAGAACCTCAGGGCCCGGCTTCTGGAGCACTTGGCTGGTGACAATCCGGGCATGGTTCATTATCAGCCATCGAGCTTCGTGTTCGAGCTTGTCTCGCCCACGGAGCGGCGTTGTAGACGCGAGGAGTTGACCAAGGAACTTCAGCCCCTGTGCAATGGAAAACAATTCTCCTATCCGACCAGGTCGTAACCCCCGTTTGAGATTCGATACTTGGACTCGTAAACACGCGCTGTTCAGCTCACAATCTAAGAACGGCTACAGTGTGTGATGGATGCCCCGGGGTCGACCAAGCGAAGCAACCAAGACCTTTATCCATCGGGCAGCAATATGCCGATTAAACAAACATCCCATGATTTGGTCGTTGATCTGACGTGGGCGGATCTCTATACCGCCAATATTCGCCAGGACATGAAAATACTCATTCGCACCGTGAAAAAAGTCTCGACCCGCGCTGAACTCACGGAAACGCTATTGCGACAGCAACTTGAGAAGGCGAATTGCACGGCCGCCGAGCTCAGAAAAATGCTCGGGCTTGAGCCACGTCATTCAAAATGTTGAGCCGTCTTTGCGGGAGGTCTGGAGTGAACCTCTCTAGATGACGCGGGGCCAATGCCCGTAGGGCGGAATCAATTCAATACTGCCGGAACAGGAACGAGTCTACGAAGGCGTTCAAGGTAAGTCTGCGACGTGCGCACAGCGAACGGAGTGAGCGATTAGGAATTTGTCGGTGTCACCGATGGCTTTCCTGTCCCGACTCGCTTAAGAGAACGAAGGTTTCACTTCCAACATCCTAATTGCTCACTCCGCTCGCTGTGCGCTTTTCGTCATTCTCGAAGAGAATCCCGGATCCGGGACCCTTTGCGAGGGTGACAAAAGAAAAGAGCGGCTCAGATGACGCGAGGCCCAACCCGTGCGGCGGAATCGGGTCTGCTTCTCCCTCGTTCCTTGATTATGCGAACAATTTCCCCATGCACAACATTGACTTTTAGTGATCAAGTGCAAACTTCTTGACGCCGGCGCATTCCGTGGGCTACAAGCCGAACCGGGGGAGACAGGACTCGTTGGCTTTTTCCGTTATTCAGAGACGGCGCGACGCGCCGGTCAACGACAAGGGGATCCCTCCGAAACTTATAGGTGAACGGTGACTATCCCGACCGGGCGGGATGGCCGCACGTAGTTACGCGCCCTAAGCGCCCGGTGTCGGTCGTCCGGAAGTCTTTCCGTACGGCGGAGGAGGGGCTCACATGTCACGTCCGAAAACCGCTATGTCGTCCCGTGTCAAAACAATTGTTCGAGCTTTCGGATTGGCGCACACTCTCTTTCTTCTGGGAACATCGCTCCTCGTCATTCTCGCTTGTTCAGCGAATGCTTACGCTCAGGTGCCTGTCTACACCGTCACGGATCTCGGGGTGATTTCGGGCGACGACGCCTCGGGTCGCTACCAGCATCAACAGCAAAGGCGACATCGCTGGCTACTCGTATATCAGTACTGCTCCAGGGAGTCATCCCTTCGTTTGGAGCAACGGCGTATTGACCAATCTCGCGCCCGGCTCCACCGGCCTTGCCTTTAGCATAAACGACAGTGGCCAGGTCGCGGGCGTCTCGCCGTATTCAGGAGGTGGTTGCTTCCCAGCTATTACTGGGCGTCCCGTGGTTTGGCAGAACGGTGGAATGACCGATCTTAGCACCAAGTTCCATCTTGGTGGCGACGGGGGCTGTTTCGTTAACGCCTATATAAATAACCTGGGACAAGTGGTCGGATCGAATGAACACACGGTCGGCACAGGGGACGCGCATTACGTATACTTTTTCGATACGAACGGCTCTGTAACTACGGGCGGCGATCTTGGCCTCGCTACACACATTAATGACAAGGGCCAGGTAGCGGGCCAAATTGGTCCACCTGGATCTGGTTCCCCGAGGAAAGCGGCACTCTGGCAGAGCGGAACAACGACGATCCTTGCTCCGGACGCGATTGCTTATGACGTAAACGATTCTGGACAGGCAGTTGGCTCGACCCAGGGTCCCAATAGTCACGCGATATTGTGGATAAATGGAACGGCGAAGGACCTAGGCACACTAGCAGGGGGTGCGGAAAAACTAGCAATTCTCATTCGTGAAGTGTATATTAATTGACTATTCGTGATGGTGAGAATGTGAGGATGCGGGGGACGGATCACCAGCAGAGCGGAATGTTCAGCTACGTCTCGGCGGAGCGGCGCGTAGCCAGCGACCATCCGTTGCGTGCGATTCGCGCGATGGTTGACGTGGCGCTGCGCAATATGGGCCCGCGGTTTGAGAGCATGTATGCGAGAGTCGGGCGGCGTTCGATTCCGCCGGAAAAACTCTTGCGGGCGCTGTTGCTGCAGGTGCTGTATACCGTGCGCAGCGAGCGCATGCTGATGGAACAGTTGGACTACAATCTGCTGTTTCGCTGGTTTGTGGGGCTGAATATCGACGATCCGG
>WNFG01005113.1_pt1 | contig 11035 bp, 7 predicted proteins | sample 5400431 | NCBI WGS metagenome assembly WNFG01 (sample SAMN13153346, study PRJNA577476) | soil metagenome | isolation source: 120 cm saprolite under Douglas fir tree site 2 hole 3 replicate 2 | place: USA:California | collected 2015-04-18
AGACCCTTCATCTGCAACGCACGGCGCGGGTGGCCGGAGATCCACGCATCCTCATCATCGACGACGAGGATGCGATTCGCGAATCACTCGACACCCTGCTGACCCTGGAGGGCTTCTCCGTCAGCACCGCAGTCGACGGTCCTTCCGGCATGGAGCTGTTGTCGCGCAACGAATACGATCTGCTGCTCCTGGACCTCGCTCTTCCCGGCCAGAGCGGTATCGACCTCCTGCCTCGAATCGTCGAGATGCAGCCCAATCTTCCCGTCATCATGATTACCGCGTACGGCACGGTCGGCAACGTCGTGGACGCCATTCGTGCTGGCGCAGAGAACTTCGTTCAGAAGCCGTGGGACAACGAAAAGCTGCTAGCCGACATTCGCGCCGCCGTCGCCCGGCACCGTGCAGAAGAAGAGCTCGTCCAGCTTAAGCGCACGCTGAAGCAGCGCTACAACTTCGAAAATATCGTCGGCAAGAGCGAGCCGATGCTCCGCCTCTTCGACCTCATCGCCCAGGTTGCTCCGAGCCGTTCCACTGTTCTGATCCAGGGCGAGAGCGGTACAGGTAAGGAACTCATCGCGAAGGCGATTCATGCCAACTCGCCCCGCCGCGACCGGCCATTTGTTCCCGTCAACACTGGCGCAGTGCCATCGGAGCTGCTGGAATCGACACTCTTCGGCCACGTCAAAGGTGCCTTTACCTCAGCCGTGACGGCAAAGAAAGGCCTCTTCGAAGTAGCCAATGGCGGCACCCTCTTTCTCGACGAGATCGGCACGATGGGCATGGATATGCAGGCGAAGATCCTGCGCGTCCTGCAGGATCGGCGCTTCATGCACCTTGGCGGAGTCCAGGAGATCCAGGTCGACGTTCGCATCATTGCCGCGACTAACGTCAATCTACAGGAAGCTGTGCGCGAAGGCCGGTTCCGCGAAGACCTCTTCTATCGGTTGAACGTCATCTCTCTGGAATTGCCGCCGCTCCGCTCTCGCCGCGAAGACATTCCTCTTCTCGCAGCACACTTCCTGAAATTTTACGCGGAAGAGAACGGCACGGAAGACCGTTCGCTCTCGCCCGAGGCGATGCGGATCATCATGGACTACGAGTGGCCGGGTAATGTGCGCGAACTCGAAAACGCCATGGAGCGCGGTGTTGTACTCTCCACCTCGCGGACGATCAGCCCCGATCTTCTGCCGACACAACTTACCGGGAGCACCTACTCCGCGAGTCTTCTGGACCACCAGCCCAATGCCTCCCTCTTCGACCTGATGGAAGAGATTGAGCGCCGCATCATCTCGGATCGACTGGAGCGCTGCCACTGGAATCAGACCGACGCAGCCGAGTACTTCAAGATTCCGCTCTCCACGCTGAACCAGAAGATCAAACGCCTGAACGTCGAAGTCAAAAAGCGCGCGCGCGATTAGCTTCCCGGCTGGATGACGATCTTCATCGAATCAGCCTGCGGATGCGACGCCAGCTCAATCGCAGCAACTGCGTCTTCCAATGAAAATCGATGCGAAATAAGGTTCGTCAGGTCGAATCCGGAACGATAGCCATCGAAGACCAGCCGATTGACATCCTCATTGAACGAAACCGACGAGCTGTACGAGCCCATCAACGTCTTCTCGTCCATGCAAACCGCAGCAGGATCGAACGGCGCCTCTCCGTGTTGTGTCTGAGCGAACAGAACGACGCGTCCACCCGGCCGGATCGCGTCCATCGCGACCTTGATCAAGGCATTGCCGCCAACCGCAAGCAAAGCAACATCGGCCCCGCGGCTATCCGTGGCAGCCTTCGCTGCGGCCGCGACGTCCCCCCGCGCATCGAGCGGATGATCGAGCCCGAACTTTGCCGCAATCGCGTGACGCTCAGGATACAGATCGCTGGTAAGCACAGTCGCTCCAGTCCTGCGTGCCAGAGCGGCCTGTAGAATCCCGATCGGACCCTGACCGATCACCAACACCGTCTCATCGGATTGCAGGTCGAGCAGTTGAATTGCCTTGTAGCATGTGTTGACCGGCTCAAGAAACGCAGCCTGTTCAAACGGAATCTCATCCGGAATCTTTACCAGGCCGCGCCGCACAATCCAGTCCATTACGCGGATATACTCCGCGAAGCCCCCGCCGGACGGCGCAAAGCCGGCGGTGCACCCCACCTTCTTGTAGACCTCGCACTGCGCAAAAGTCTTCTTTCGACAGTAGAAGCACTCACCGCACGGGATGTGATGGTACGCCATCACGCGGTCGCCAACTGCGAAGCCGCTGACACCATCTCCTACTCGGATAATCATTCCGGACATCTCATGTCCGAAGACACGCGGCGCATCATGCGAGCCAGTATGAATCTTCTTCAGATCTGTCCCGCAGATTCCGCAGGTGTGAATCTTGACCAGCACCTCGCCTGCGCCGATCTCCGGCACCGGGACCGTCTCGACGCGAACATCATTCACGCCACGATATACCGCGGCGCGCATGGTTGCCGGGACTGTATTGATCTCTTGTTTTGTAGACATGCCCCTCAAACTCTCTGTCTATACCAGTCTAGCTGGCTCTCAAGTTCAGCCGTAAGAGATTGAATGGCCCGCTTGCTATTTCCAGCCAGGTGAAACAACTTCGACCAGAGGCGCGGCCGCACGACTGAGTATGCTGCAAACGCCGCCTCGCGAAATTGGCCATCCTGTGTGGCAAACCGGGCCAGTTCCTGAAGTTCGAAGATAGCATCGTCCGAGATGGCCTTGATCGCCTGAAAGGGCAGACTGTGTGCCTGTGCGATACGAGCGACTGTTGCGGCCTCCATATCCACCGCGTTTGCACGGTAGGATTCGTAGAGGCGCTGCTTCTCCCTGATGCTGGCAATTGCTGGAGCGCTGACGAGAACCTGCTTGAATTGTGAGTTGCTGTAGCGTTCACCAGATTGTGTATCCACGACGACGCCCGCACGAACGACGTCGCCGATCCTGAGCGATGGATCGCACGCCCCAGCTAGGCCTACCGAAAGAAGGGCTGTTACCGGTTTCATCGCGATCGCTGCCTGGACGGCCAATGTCGCGCGTGCCGGCCCCATGCCTGCGCAGGCAACGATCGCAAAATCGTTGGTATATAGGACGGTCTTATTTGGCAGCCTGTGCTCCTGCCAACCGCGGACCAGGTGCTTCACCTCTCTCGGTAAAGCCGCAATGATGGCTGGACACTCTTTCATAGAGGCTGCTGCCTGTCAAAGGCAGGCGCATATCCGTGCGCGATAAACCAATCGATCGCGGCCCGCAGCGCGGGATACACCGGCAAAACCTGAAACCCAAGCTCGCGTTCAGCCTTCGCTGATGAGGCAAACATCATCTTCTTCCCCATGCGAACGGCTTCGACGGTGGCGCGCGGCTCCTTGCCTCTCACCTTACCGGTAATGGTCTCATCGAAAAAGGCGAAAGCCATTGCGACGGCGTGCGGCACCTTCCTCTTCGGCGAAGGCAGACCGGTGATGGCCGACATGCGGTCAAGAATTTGCTTCAGCGTAAGGTTCTCTCCACCCAGAATGTAGCGTTCCCCGGGCGTTCCACGTTCGAGCGCGACTACGTGCATCCGAGCCACTTCACTCACGTCGACGAGGTTCAGCCCTGTGTCCACGTATGCGGGAAACTTTCTGTTGAGAAAGTCGACGATGATCCTTCCGGTTGGCGTGGGCCTGGCATCGCCCGGGCCGATCGGCGTCGTCGGATTCAGGATCATGACATGCTGTCCCGCCTTCGCAGCTTGTATGGCCTCGAGTTCGCCCAGGAACTTCGATCGTTTGTAGTGCCCGATCATTTCCGCCAACGCAACGGGAGTCTCCTCGTTCACAATTGTTCCGTCCGCCTTGAAGCCCATAGTAGCAACGCTCGAGGTGTAGACGACGCGCTGGATGCCAACCTCGCGCGCCAGCTTCAGGAGCTCTCGGGTTCCATCGACGTTGGCGGCATACATCTGCTCCGGATCGCGCACCCACAGCCTGTAGTCTGCCGCGACATGAACCAGAGCATCGCAGCCACTGAGCGCAGTCCGCAGCTTCTCTGGCTCGCGCAGATCGCCCTTCACCATCTCCGCGTCAATGCCGGTAAGTGAATCAAGCCGGCTTGTCTGCCTGGTCAACAGCCAAAGGCTCGCGCCCTCCGCAGCATATTGCCGAGCCACATGGCCGCCGACGAAGCCTGTCGCTCCCGTAATAAAAACGCGCACGTCTCGCTCTTTCCCCACGCATCCAGCAACCGCAGCGGTGCCGACTGCAGGTTCCGAAATGCAAGCTTTAGTCCAGCTTCTCAGGCTCGATCTGGATATTCCGCTCGCCCGCCGCCTTCTTCTCCCAGTACTTCTTCACCCAGGCCTCGAAGGTCTTGCCTGCCGCTGTATCTCGCCCCGTGAACGCAAGAGCTGCGATATCGGAATAGGCAACGTTCACCTTTGCAAGCGCGTTGGACGGGATGATGCGAACGAAGGAATCGGCGAGAGAGGAGCCGGAGCGTCGATCGAAGAGGTAGCCGACGATCTGCGAACCGTCCTTCCGTGTGATCGTGACATCGCCGCGATAGTCGAAGGCTTTTTCCAGCGCCTCGCGGATCTCAGCGTCAGTCGCCAGCGTCGGAATCCAGCCCTCAAGTTGTTCCCGCTCGCGGCCCGCTGCTACTTCGATCTCGTCGGGATTTTCATGGGCCAGCTGTGCCAGCTTTGCGGATTCCTGCGTCTCGGTCGCCATCGTCAGTCTCCTGAGACTTCCTGAAGTTCGGCGCTCTTCGATGCTGCGCCCGGTGCTGCAATCTGCACGAGCGGCCCCGCGTGCGCCGGCTTCCATTCGTTCAACAGCTTCATCGCGCCATCGTCTTCATACTTGCTTAAGAAGATCGCCTTCGCGGTCTGCAGCAGCCCCTTGAGGGAGCCAAAGGTGTAGTTCACGCCGCTGGCCTCATAACCGGAGTGCACCATGCAGTTCGCGCACTGCGGGTTTCCGCTCTCGGTCCCGTAGTTCGACCACTGCACTGTCTCCATCAGTTCCTTGAAGCTGTCCGCGTAGCCATCCTGCAGCAGGTAGCAGGGCTTCTGCCAGCCGAACAAGTTGTAGGTCGGCATGCCCCAGGGAGTGCAGGAGAAATCGCGCTTTCCCATCAGGAATTCCAGGAACAAAGGCGAAAGATTGAAACGCCACTCGGGATTGCGATTCGAAAGAATCGCGCGGAACAGGCGGCGAGTGCGCGCCTTTCCGAGGAAGTGGCTCTGATCGGGTGCCTTGTCGTAGGAATATCCGGGCGAAAGCATCATGCCTTCAACACCCAGATTCATCATTTCGTCGAAGAAGTCGCGGACGCTCTGCGGGTCCGCGCCATCGAACAAAGTCGTATTGGTGGTCACGCGGAAGCCGCGCTTCACCGCCTCTTTCACGCCTTCGATCGCGACATCGTAACCACCTTCGCGGCACACGGAAAAATCGTGGTGCTCGCGCTCGCCGTCAACGTGAACGGAGAAAGTCAGATACTTACTGGGCTTGAACAGGTCGATCTTTTCCTTCAGCAGCAGAGCGTTGGTGCACAGATAGATGTACTTGCGCCGGGCCACCAGGCCTTCGACGATCTCCGCAATCTGGGGATGCATCAGCGGTTCGCCGCCGGGAATGCTGACCATGGGCGCGCCGCACTCATCCACCGCGCGGAAACATTCTTCCGGGCTGAGCTGCTTTTTGAGGATGTGAGCGGGATACTGGATCTTGCCGCATCCGGCGCACGCAAGATTGCAGCGGAACAGCGGTTCCAGCATCAGTACCAGCGGATAGCGCCTGCGTCCGGCGAGCTTCTGCTTCAGCACGTAGCTCGTGACGGTCCACATCTGGGATATAGGTACGGCCAAATTAGAACTCCTGTCTCAGTTTTCCGTTTTGCATATTTGGTAATTGAGTAATTTGGTAATCGGGTAATTGAAAACCGGCGACACTCCACGTTTTTCAATTACTCAATTACCAAATTGCTCAATTACCAAATCCCTTTCAGTCTCTCTGATACCCCACCCCGCCATCCCTGAATAACGCCGTAAATTCCTTCGAATAAGCGGAGAGTGCGATGAGCGGGAAATAGTTGCGGTACAGGTGATACGCGAGGTAAAACACCCTCGGGAACCCCGTGCCGGTGTAACTTTCTTCGTCCCAGGAGCCGTCGGGCCTCTGGGTCTGCAACAGATAAAGAATGCCGCGCTGCACCGAATCGCTGCGCGTGTCGCCGGCGGCCAGCAGGCCCATGATGGCCCAGGCGGTCTGCGAGGGCGTGCTCGGGCCGATACCGCGCGTGGCGGGGTCGTCATACGATCCGCAGCTCTCGCCCCATCCGCTGTCGGGATTCTGCACCATGCGCAGCCACTCGGCTGCCTGCTGCACATACGGCTCGTGAAGGTCTACATCCATGGCCTGCAGTCCGCGCAGCACCTGCATGGTGCCATAAATGTAGTTCACGCCCCAGCGTCCAAACCATGACCCGTCCGGCTCCTGCTCGGAGATGATGAACTCGATGGCCTTTTGCACCCTCTTGTCTTCGCGGGTGAAGCCGAAGCTCGCCAGCATCTCAAGGACGCGGCCCGTGATATCGACGGTCGGAGGATCGAGCATGGCATTGTGATCGGCGAACGGAATGTGCTGGAACACCATGCGGGTGTTGTCCTTGTCGAACGACGCCCAGCCGCCGTTTTTGCACTGCATCGCCCATATCCAGTCGATGGCGCGCCGGCTCACGCTGTACTGATAGCGCTCGCGGGGGTTCTCCACTTTATCGAGACCCAGCAGCACCATGGCCGAGTCATCCACGTCGGGATAGAACTCGTTGTTGAATTCGAAGTACCAGCCACCCGGCGGAACGTTGGGGACTTTCACCGCCCAGTCGCCTTTGGTGCGGACTTCCTTCGTAAGTATCCAGTCGGCGGCTTTCAGCAGGCGCGGATCGTGCTTGCTGACGCCGCTCTCGCCCAGCGCGAACATGGCGTAGGCCGTGTCCCAGACGGGCGACATGCAGGGCTGCATTCTGAAAGTCGGTTCGGAGTGGTCGGGAATGCCCGGCTCTTCGATGCCCAGCTTCTCAAATTCATCGATGGCCCGAATCACCTGCGGATCGTCGGTGGAATATCCAAGACACCGCAGGGCGATGATGGAGTTCAAAATTCCAGGATAGATCGCGCCCAGACCGTCGGACATCTCGAAGCGCTCCAGCATCCACTCTTCGGCTTTGCGTACCGCCAGCTTGCGCAGCGGGCGGATATGAAACTTCTCGCAGAAATGGACCACCTGGTTCAGGACCAGGAAGAAATTCCGCCACGAAATCGGCCGGGGATCCCACTTGAGGTGCAGATGCCGGCCGTGACGCCCGCCGACAAACAGCTCGTCGATGCAGCATTCCGCCGGAAGCTTCTTGAAAGGCTTCTTCGCGTAGCAGATCGAAAGCGGCACCAGGATGGCGCGCGACCACGATGAGATTTCGTAAATGTTGAACCAGAACCAGTTCGGGAACAGCACGATCTCCGGAGGAATCGCGGGCACCGCCTCCCAGTCATACTGGCCGAGGAAGCAGAGATAAATCTTGGTAAAGGTGTTGCATTCGGTCACGCCGCCCATGGCCAGAATCCTGACGCGGGCACGCTCCAGCACCGGATGATCGGCCTTGTAACCCATCAGCTTCAGGGCGAAATAGGCTTTTACCGAGGCGCTGATGTTCGACGGGCCGCCTTTGTAGATGGGCCAGCCTCCATCCGCATTCTGATGACGCAGGATTTCGGGTATCGCCAGTTCCATGCGGCTGCGGTTGCCCGTGCCCAGCAGAGTGTGGATCGCGATGTAATCGGATTCAAGCGTGGTATCGGCTTCCAGCTCGCCGCACCAGTAACCGTCGGCGTGCTGCGTGGAAAACAGAAACTCGCGCGCGGCGGCCATGCCCCGGTCAACCCGGCCCAGCATGTCGTCGATCTTTCCGAAAAGCATCTTCGCGGGGGAATTGCTCATGCTTACTCCACTGCGGCCGGAGCTGCTTCGATGGCCTCGACGATTTCCGGCGGCAGGCCAAAGCGAACATTTTCCGGCATAACTTCCACTTCTTTAATGGTGGTGAATCCCTTGCTCTTGAGGAACTCGACAGCCTGCTCGACCAGCACTTCAGGCGCGGACGCGCCGGCGGTCAGGGCCACCGTATTCACGTTATTCAGCCACTCCGCCTTGATGTCGGAATCGGTGTCGATCAGATACGACGGTGTTCCGAGGTTGGTCGAAACCTCGACCAGCCGGTTGGAGTTGGAGCTGTTCTCGGAGCCCACGACCAGCAGCAGATCGGCCATATGGGCTACATCTTTGACCGCCGTCTGGCGGTTCTGGGTGGCGTAGCAGATGTCCTGGGCGTGCGGTCCCTCGATCAGCGGGAACTTTTTGCGCAACGCCGCGATAATATCGCTGGTCTCATCGAGACTCAGGGTCGTCTGCGTGATGTAAGCGATGCGCGTCGGATCGGGAACCTTGAGCCTCTCGACCTCGGCCACGCTGCCGACCACCTGGGTCACGTCCGGAGCTTCGCCCAGCGTGCCGATGACCTCGTCGTGATCGCGATGCCCGATCAGGATGATGCTGTAGTCCCCTTTAGCGTACTTGACCGCTTCCACGTGGACCTTGGTGACCAGCGGACAGGTGGCATCGATGACCCGCAGGCTGCGCAGCTTGCTGGCTTCACGCACCGTCGGGGAAACGCCATGGGCGCTGTAAATCAACCGCTGGCCATCGGGGACTTCGTCCACTTCATCGACAAAGATCGCGCCCTTGGCCTTAAGCTCTTCAACAACATAGCGGTTATGCACGATCTCTTTGCGGACGTAAATCGGAGGCCCGAAAGCATCGAGCGCGATGCGCACAATATCGATCGCCCGGACTACGCCGGCGCAGAAACCACGGGGCTTTAACAAAAGTAAAGTCTTCGATTCTGGTGATGTCATGCTGGTTATCGATTATACCTTTTGGGGACTGTGTTGAAAGACTAAGCTTAATAAATTCAGACCCCGCAAAGGCAGGGCAACCCATTGAAAGCGCTATATTTAGCATCAATAGGGAAGAATCTCGCAGTGAACGGTACTAAGAAAGTACCGGTCTGTTGCCGAAATTTGGCACCCCTGACCCGGTTGCGGGGATTTTGGCCGGATTCCGGACAAGTCGGAAGCCTTTACAAATCATTACAGGGCATCATGCATTGGCTTTGATTAACTGCTCGGCATGCTGCCGCGAGGTATCGGTGAGGTGGGCGCCGCTGAGCATGCGGGCGACTTCCTCGGTTCGCTCTTCAGCGGTCAGCAGCCGTACCGATGTACTGGTGCGTCCGCCGGCCTCGCGCTTCTCGATCAGGTAGTGATGGTCGGCAAAGGATGCGATCTGGGGCAGATGAGTAATGCACAGCACCTGGCTGGTGCGGGCCAGCATCTTGAGTTTTTTGCCGACGGCGTCCGCGGCGCGCCCGCCGATGCCGGCATCGACTTCATCGAACACCAGGGTTTTCTGGATACTCGACTTGGACTTCCGGCCGGTCTCGATAGTGGCCTTCAGGGCCAGCATGACACGTGAAAGCTCTCCGCCGGAAGCGATCAGCTCCACCGGCTTGAGCGGCTCGCCCGCGTTGGTGGAGATCATGTAGGCGACGGTATCGAAACCGGAGGTCGTCCAGCAGGCCGGCTGCTCGTCGCCGGTGACTTCGATTTTGAACTGCGACTTCATGGCCAGCTGGTTGATTTCCGCCTCCACCAGCTTTTGCAGTTCGCGGGCCGTGGTATGTCTCTTCTTCGATACTGCCCGCGCCGTAACCAGATAGGCATCGGCGGCCGCCGCCAGTTCCTTCTTCAATTTGGCCACGATCTCTTCGCGGTTCTCGACTTCGTCGAGCTTGCGGGTAACCTCTTCGCCGTAGGCGATGACTTCATCCACGCTCGCGCCGTATTTGCGTTTCAGCTTGTCGAACAGGGCCAGCCGGTCTTCCACCTGAGCCAGCCTCTCGGGCGAGGCATCGATGCCATCGGCATAATCGCGGACCGTGGCGCTCACGTCTTCCAGCGCCACTTTGGCCATTTGCAGAACGGTGAGCGATTCCTCAAATTTCGGATCGTACTTTGCGAGCTCTTCGAGGTGTCGGCGCGCCCCCGCCAGATTGGCTTCCACCGACGTTTCGGAATCGTAGAGCAGATCGTAAACGGCCAGCGAAGCCGCATGCAGTTTTTCCGCGCTGCCAAGGACGCGCTTTTCCGTTTGCAGCTTCAGGTCCTCGCCCGGCAGCAAGTTCGCGGCATCGATTTCCTTCTTCTGAAAACTCCACAGGTCCACCATGCGCAGCCGGTCTTTCTCGTCGCGTTCCAGTTCGGTCAGCCGCCGGCCCACGCCCGTCCACTCGCGATAACGGGTCTCCGCTTCTTCCGATGAAATGCCGGCGTAGGAATCGAGCAGCAGCAGACGCGCGGCGGCGTCAAAAGCCAGAATATTTTCGTTTTGCGCGTGCACCGAAGCGAGAAAGGGAGCGAGTTGCCTCAAAAGCGCGACAGTTGCGGGCTGGTTGTTGACGAAGACGCGGCCTTTGCCTCCGGCGGCGACCTCGCGCTTTACGATGATCTCACCGTCGTCGCTTTCGAAGCCGTTGGCCTCGAGAATCGGCCTCACCGCCGCCCGGTCAGTCTCGAAAACCCCGCTGACCACGGCCTTTTCCGCGCCATGCCGAATGGCTTCGGCAAACGCCTTGTTGCCCAGCAGCAACGCCAGAGCATCGATCAGAATCGATTTCCCGGCGCCGGTCTCACCGGTCAGCAGGTTGAGCCCCCGGTCGAATTCGACCGTCAGACTGTCGATGACAGCGTAATTTTCAACTCGTAGTTCGAGCAGCACCGATGTTTTGTCCCTGAGATTTGTGCGAAGTCTAGCATAATTCATGCGGCGGGGAATTCGAGGGGAAAAGAAGTGATGAGCACCGGCGAGATCGGTTTTCCCGAAAGCAACCTCCCGACTCAGAAACGCGCTCTCTTCTGTCATTCCGAAAGCG
>WNFG01005919.1_pt1 | contig 11035 bp, 11 predicted proteins | sample 5400431 | NCBI WGS metagenome assembly WNFG01 (sample SAMN13153346, study PRJNA577476) | soil metagenome | isolation source: 120 cm saprolite under Douglas fir tree site 2 hole 3 replicate 2 | place: USA:California | collected 2015-04-18
GCCCAGACGAAATACATGCTGGCGGTGGCCAAAGGCAACATCAAACGCGGCGCGGGATGGTTTGACGTGATCGCCGGTCTCTCCGTGGTGAATGCGATTCTCGCGATGATGGGCAGCTGGGTGTTCCTGGCCGGACTCGGCATTACCACCGTCGCCAACCAGGTGGGCGCCTCGTTCGGCACTTCCGGACGCGCCATCGGCTTCATCATCACACTCGTGGCGGCGGGGGTGTTTGTGATGTTGGGGCACTTCGCCAAACAGGGGCAGACATGGGCTCTGATTCTGGGTATCGTCTTTTACGCTCTCGATACAGTGCTGGTTCTGATCTTCATGACGCAGGCATGGCTCATGATCGCCTTCCACGCCTATGCGCTGTTCATGATCGCCAAAACATTTTCGGCCATCAAACTCTATGAGCAGGCCAAAGAGCAGGCGGCTGCGCAGGGCATCATGGTCTAATACCGCGATCTTGATCAACCCGTAGAGCGGTAGCTCGCTACGTCTAAAAGCCGGCGGGCTTATGCACCACATCGCATGGTTGATTTCGGCCACTGAAAGACAGTCGCCTCGGCCCATCCGGCAATCGCGACCCTTTACGCGCTTTCTTTCCTCTTTTAGAATTGAAAGGCAGGCCGACGTAGCTCAGTTGGTAGAGCAGTCGATTCGTAATCGACAGGTCATCGGTTCAAGTCCGATCGTCGGCTCCAGAATTTTCCTTCCCGCCGGAAATCAGCCGCGAATCAACGCGAATCAGAATAAAGCTCCAGATTCGCGGTCTTAATCGGGTTTTTCATTCGCGTTGATTCGCGTTGATTCGCGGCTGATTCCTATCGCGGGCCTTGCGAAGCAGGTCTCTTTTTGGCGATACTGCGAACCATGCGACTCGTCATGGTCCTCGCGCTTTTTCTGCTTGCGATTTAGTCGCCCTCACGTTTGACGATCTACCCCTTGCCGATGCCGGCGCGCAGACGAACGCGGCCCCGGACGACCGACTGGCGGAGACCCGGGCCGTCAACGAAGCTATCCTCAGAGCCCTGAAGAAACATCACGCGCCCGCCATTGCCTTCGTGAACGAAAAGAAAGTCGGGGACTCGGACGCTATCCGCAAGGTTCTGGGTGAATGGGTTCGCAACGACCAGGACCTGGGCAATCACACATTTTCACATCTCGATCTGGATAAGGCGTCCGTGGAGGAATTTGAGAAGGAAGTGATCGATGGCGAAGCCTCGATCAAACCGCTGATGTCCGGAGCGGGCAAACCTCTGCGTTATCTGCGCTTCCCTTTCAACCACACCGGCGACACGGCGGAAAAGCAGAATGGCGCTGCCACTTTTCTGAAACAGCGCGGCTATGAAGTCGCCGCCTGCACGATCGACGGCTCCGACTTTGTCTTCGCCCGTGCTTACCGCCTGATGCTGGACAATAAAGACGCCGCCGCGTCCGTCCGCCTGCGGGCGGCCTATCTCGATTACACCCGCCAGGAGATTGAGTACTACACGAAACTCCACCTTCAGATTTTCGGCCGCGAGATTCCGCATGTCATGCTGCTGCATGCCAGCCGACTGAATGCCGACATGATTGAGCAGCTTTTGAAACTCTTTGAACAGATGAAATACCGCTTCGTCACCCTGGCGGAGGCGCAATCCGACAAGGCTTATCAGACTCCGGATACCTACGTTACAGCCCATGGCCCGATGTGGGGCTATCGCTGGGCCAGAGATTTGAATATCAAAGTGGACGGACGACTGGAGCAGGAGCCGCCGGCGTGGGTGACGGAGTATCAGTGACTGGTGGAAGGCTATGAACCCCAACGTCTACATCATCGCCGGACCGAACGGAGCGGGTAAAACGACCTTTGCCCGGAAATTTCTGCCTAATTACGCCGATTGTCGAAATTTTATCAATGCCGACCTGATCGCCCAGGGCCTGTCGCCCCTCGCTCCGGAAACCGCGGCGTTTCGCGCAGGCAGACTCATGCTCAATGAAATCGAGTTCCAGGCAAATCGCGGCGCCGATTTCGGCTTTGAAACAACACTCTCGGGCAGAGGACATCTGAAATTGATTCGAGGACTTAAAGATCGCGGCTATCAGGTCCACTTTTTCTTTATCGGACTGCTGAGCGTTGAACTGGCACTGTCCAGAATCCGGCAACGGGTTTCAAAAGGCGGACACAATGTCAGGGAATCCGACGTTCGTCGCCGCTTCGGCCGCTCCGGCAGAAATTTTTTCGGCCACTATCGCCCTCTCGCGAGTTCATGGTTTCTGTTCGATAACTCCGCGGGAGCGCCGACTCTCATTGCATTGGAGCAGCAGGGCAAAGTGCGTATAATCGAACATGAATCGTACGACACATTGGTATTGCGCTATGGGAAACTCGGTTAAACCTTCAACGAGCGTGCTCGAATTGCCTCTCGCTCAGCGTGCCGAGATGGCCTTTAAGGAAGCGGTCCGCGAAGTGGTCAACGAACATGCCGGCCACGGGTGGCCTCTCTACATCTGGCGCGAGGGAAAAGTTATCGAAGTTTCCGGCGAGGAACTGAAGCGGTTGGCTGCCGATAACGAATAAACCCCGATTTTACCAGGCTTCCCTTCCCTAACATTCAATTCGCACTCGGCGCGGCATTGAAATGCCGCTGTTTTTCATTCGTCCCCTGAGGAGACTCGAATCGGCGGTCCTTCGCTATCCGCCGTTGAAACGGCGGGCTATTTTCAGGCGTCCCCTGCGGGGACTTGCGCCTTATTCTCTCCTGCTTTTCCTTTGCGTACGTTGCGTCCTTTGCGGTGAATCTTTTCATTGGTGAATCTCTTTCGTTACATCCCGGGCTTTGCTTTTGGTTTTCCGCATCACGTATATTGAAAATCAGAGTCCTCATGCGCGAACGCAACCGGAATTCGGCTCTTTTTCGATTCGCCACCCGAGCGATTGTTCCGCTGGCAGCCATGCTGGCTGCGCCGATGCTCTGGTCGCAGTCCTCTACGGCCGAGAGCGGAGAACCGCCGGACATAGGCACAAACACAAAATCAGCCTGCTCGAATTCCAAAAAGATCAAGTTCAAGATGCGCGGCGGTCCTGTCGTCATCACCGCCGCATCCGGCGCGGTCATTTTTGAAACCGGCATGGCTGTCGATGCCGACGGCGCTCCCAACGCCTACGCTCCGCACAACCGGGGACTGGATCGTCTGGAAAATGCCCGGCGTGGCCATCACTGGGTGGGCATCGCCACCGACCAACACGGCCATCCGTTCGTACAGAAGCGGGGCCGATACCGCGGATATTACGTCTCGACCACTTCGCTGGAGAACGCTGAGATTCACGATCCCGCCAATCCTCACAAGTATGTGAATGCAACGAAAATTCCCTACATTGTGCTGCCTCCCGAGGTGGCGGAGCGATTCGATATCTCGCTGGGCGACATGGCCGTGGTGATCAACAAGCGGAATGGCAGATCTTCCTTCGCAATCTTTGCGGACACAGGCCCAAGCCACCAGATCGGCGAGGGTTCCATTGCCCTGGCCAAAGCGCTGGGTTTGCCGTCTGATCCGCGCATCGATACCACAGAAGGCGGATTGCTCTATATGGTCTTTCCCGGCTCCGGCCTGGGACCTGGAAAACTGCGCACGCGCGATGAGATTAATGAGGAGACGGCTGCGCTCTATGAAAGCTGGGGCGGGAAAGAACAGCTTCAGGCGTGCTCGCTGCTGCCGGGGCCTTCGGGAGGATATGAGGAATCGATTTTGGGATCACAGACCCTTACACCTCGCCCGCCCGCGGAAAATATCGCTTCGAATAAACCAGCAGCACCAGTAAACCCACCGCAAAGAGCATCCCTAATCCCATCGCGAAAGTCATGAAACCGGGATTCGTCTTGAAGATATCGAACGCCGGCGGGCTGATGCCCATGGTGCGATAGATTTCGTCCATGTAGGAATGCATATCCAGACGAAACATGGTCACCAGGCCGGACACGGTGCTGAACACCAGGAAGCCGATCGTCGTCCACCAGCCCTCGATGCGCAGCTTGAAGAGACCCCACGCACAATAGCCCGACAGCGTTCCCAGGATCAGCGAAATCAGCCGCGCTCCAACACCATGAACGACAAATCCGAAAACAATCGTCATGGGAATCAACGCCGCGGCCGCCAGCGTGCTCAAAGCTGAAAATGCATACCAGATCGCCAGAATGATAACCGGCACCGGAACCTGTCGGGTTGCCGGCTGGTTTGCAGACAGCGTTGTGGATGCGGGCACGGGGAGCGTCGCCGACGGTACCGTCGGAATGACCGGACCGGCAATTGCGGGCACGCCAAATCCCTGAACGCCGGACCGCTGCGCGCCGGCGGCCAGGCAGGTGGCTTTCACGTTTTTGCTCGCGTAGAAAAGCAGGAAGATCAGGGGCACCAGCACCATGAAAATGACCTGCGTCGTCACCATGACGGTCGTCATTATGCCCTGAAAGCCTTCCGGCAATGTGGCCCCGTTTTGGCCCATGGTCGCCTGCTGCTGCTTCAGAATCATCGGCAGCAGGAAGGCCACGCTCAGCGTGCCCAGAACGCCGAACGCGAGCCAGATGGAACTCAGGACGATCATGGCGATGCGCGCCCAGTTCCGCGCGCGTATCGAGCCGATGCCAACGGTCAGGTATACGGCGGCGAATGGCCCATAGAAAAGGAAGCCGATGAGGGCAAAAAGTCCTTTGGGCATGCCTGGCTGTCCCGGTGGCATGGGCATCGACGGGACCACCACCGTCATCATGACCACCATCAACAGGAAGAAACAGGCAATGAGAATCTCGATCACGCCAAAGGCGACCAGCCATCCCCGGCGGTCTTTGAAAGAAGGGGCGGCGGGCTGAATCGTCTGGCCAGAGCTGAACGGTTCCATAGTTTTCTCCCTGCGGTACGTGCGGGTTATCTGGGCATGAAGCATAGCACGGTACTTGTCGCGGAGAGCCGGGAACTACTATATTTACGCGATGGGCGGCGGCATCACTCTTCCCCGATGATTATCTGCGGCATCATCCTTCTGATCGCGCTTCCTGTGCTGATGCTTGAAGCAAAGCTCACGGATCGCGACTGGTTCACGCGCAAATTCGGCGAGGCGCGCGGCCCGCGGATCGATCTCGTTGCCGCCGGCTTTGTGAGGGCGGCGGCGGGCGCCGCGTTTCTGATCATCATGATCCATTCCGTTCAGACGGGCCGGTTCGAGGGAGTCAGGATCAGCGCATCCCGCGCGGACAGCCCCTTCTGGTTCTGGAGCATCGTCGGGGTCTGCCTTCCCAGCGCAATCGGATTTACCCTGTGGGGATTCGCGGATCTGGTGAAAGGAATCAGGAACAGATAGATTGCCAAAATTGCCAAAATTTTTAATTGCCAAAATTGAGAGTCAAAAACATTTGCCGCTGTTTTTGACTTTCAATTTTGGCAATTACCAATTTTGGCAATCTCTATCTTTTTTTCTTCTTCCTGTCTTTGTACATTGTTTCCAGCAGATACTTCACCGAAGCACATTCCTGAATTACGGTTTCGAGTTTGGGAACGGTGGTGGTCAGTTCGTGCTCATCCACCACGCCGTCGGCCAGGGTGTCGGCGATGCTTTCGAGGGCCTGGCCTATATCGCGAATCAGGTTGGAGATGACCAGGAACTCCTTTTCCGAAGTGTGTTTCGGGTCGGGAATTTTGAAGGCCACGCGTCCGGCCTGCGATTCCAGAAGATCGAGCGGCTGATAGTCCTTCAGCAACAGGCAGATTTGGGGCAGAAGATAGGCCGGAAAATGCCGTTCTCCGCGCAGCCAGTACATCAGGGAACGGTAGTTGGTGCCCAGTTGCTGGGCCAGAAGCCGCAGATCGTACTCGGCTTTGGCTTCAACGGTCTGGCTTAAGACGGTCGGCAGGGTTTTGGAGGTCACATCGTAGTCCGTAAGCGCGTGTTTGTCCCGTTCAAAAATGCGGTCATTTTGAACAGCAGGAATGTTCATTGTAGCTGAATTGCGCAGAGCGCTTGCAGGTGGTTTAATCCTCCTGAGATCAGGAACGCGGGATTTGTGAAACGCTTTTGGGCCTGAGTTACGGTAACCGGTACAGGAACCAAAGATGATCACACAACCGCCATTTCCCCGTTGAAAGACGGCCGGCGACCGACTAGGATTATCCGGCGATTATTCTGTGGAACTTATTGAATCGGATACACTTGGAACCGCAGGCGAGCGGCCGGCGTAAAAGAACCATAAGAGAAGCCGGACTTCCGGCGGCTTCAGCGGCACTATGGCAGGCATTATAAAGATGAGGCGCTCTCATGAGTTTTAAAGACCTGATCAGGAACGCAATTTTCGAGGAAGAGCCGCAGCAGGCGCATCCCGCGCAGCCGTCGGGGCCCGCGGCGCGGCCCTCGCGGCCGATCGCGGCGGCCATGACAACGGCACCGGCGATGCCGGTTAGCTCGGGCAGCACGACTCCCCTGCGCGACATGGGCGGCTCGGACGTTGGCCGCGACAATGAGTTCTATGGTCGACTGCTGAAGCAGACCGATTTTTCCGCGGTGCCCGATCTGGCGAAGATCGAGACCTACGCGGCCCCGCTGGCGGATGTCATTCCCGACAAGAGCATGCGTTACAAGGCGGCCATGGCCACGGCGAAGTCCCAGTCGGGGCTCACCAAAGCCGCGATTATGAAGGGCTTTGACGACCTGACGGCCACCCTGGAATCGGCATCCACCTCCTTCAGTCGGCAGACCGATGAAATCTCCAAAAACGAAATCGACGGCAAGGGCGGCCAGATTGCCGATCTGAACGCCTCCATCGAGCAGAAACAGAAAGAGATCGCCGACATGCAGCAGCAGGTCAGGGCGATGCAAACGCAGGCCGACACTTCGCGCGCGCGGTTGCAGCAGGCCCGGACCACGTTCCAGTCGGCCTACCAGCGGCGCAAGTCGGAAATCGAACAGCAACGCAGGGAATTCGAAACCCTTTTGCAGTAAGGAGACCATTATGGGAAGCAACGCGCCCGAATCACCGGTAATGCAGGGCTTGAAATCCTTCTGGCAACGGCCGGAAGGCACACTGGGAAAGATTATCCTCGTTCTGGGCGGGATCGGCCTGGTCTGGGGCGCCGCGACGTTTCTTACGCCCATCCTGGCGGCGCTGGCCGCGCTGACCGCCAGCGTGCTGACTCTGGGCGTTACGATCGCCGCGCTGCTGTTGTTTCTGTACATCGTTACCAACAAGCGCGTGCTGACTCTGGGCAAGGTCATCTTCCAGAGCGCCATGCGGTTTCTTACCGGCCTGTTCATCGAACTGGACCCCATCGGCATATTGAAGAACTACATCGCCGAGATGAAAAAGAACCTGGCGGTGATGGATGAACAGCTCGGCAATCTAAACGGTTCGATCCGGACGCTGCAGAACCAGATCGACACCAACCAGAAAGAAGCCGAACACAGCATGGCGCTGGCCAACCAGGCCGACAAGCGCATGGCCGCCGGCAATCTTGCGCCGCTGGAACAGCAGCAGTACATGGCGGCTAAGGTCACCAACCAGCGCCACGCGGCCAGCCTGATCAATATCAACAAGTCCCTAAGCGACCTGCGCAACAAGCTGCAGATCCTTTACGACCAGCTCGTTCGCTGGCGCGCCACCGCCGAGTTCCAGGTCACCGACAAAGAAAACCGTGTCAATGAAGAAGAGATGCGCCGCCGCGCACTCAAGAAGGCCTACTCGGTCTTTCAGGCGGCCAAGAAGATTTTCGCGGGCGATCCGGTGGCCAACGAGATTTACGACCAGACGCTGGAATACCTCGCCAACGACGCCGGTCAGATGCTGGGCGAAATGGAAGACTTCAACCGCCTGGCCAACAAGCTGATGACCAACATGGACCTCGAAACCGGAGCGGTCAACGACGAGGCCATCAAGCAGCTCAATGAATTTCAGCAGAAACTTCTGCCCACGGCGGCCACGGCCACGCCCGCGGAAGGCGCAACCAGCCCGGGAACACCGGCTGTGGCGGGCGGACAAAAGAACGACTATACGGATTTGATTAAGTAGCTGCTGATTAGCTACTGGCTGCTAGCTACTAGCTCCTGGCCTGGATCTGCGGGATTTGGCATCCTCGCGGCGGAAAGGCATTATTGACGAGCTTTAATCAGAAGCCAGCAGCGAGCAGCGAAAAGCTGTTTTAGCCAGAAGCCAGCAGCTAGCAGCCAGCAGCTAGTAAGCTTTCAAGCACCCAACGCGGAGGAGAGCGCAAAACATGTTCAACAACACGACCATCACCACACCACCCACCGGACACCGGCTTAAGCCTGGAGCGAAGATCCTTCTGCTGCTGCTGGTCGGCGTGGTCCTGTTCTTTGGCTTCCAGTTCGCGGCGAACCACGGCTGGATTCCCTCAGCGGGCATCGTGAAGTCCATCATCCCGAATAAAGCCGCTCTGCCCGATCTGCGGGAAGCTCAGGTGGCCAATGTTGATCCCGCGCCCTATCCAACGGGGTCTCTTGCGTCGGTGAAGGCGCCGCTGATTCGCGCGGAAATCTGGGCATGGAACGCGCAGATGGGCTTTATCTACGCGAATGGCGGAATCAACACGACGAAGAACAGCCTGATGGAAAAACATGCCGTCAACCTCAAGCTGATTCGACAGGATGACACCAGCCAGATGCAGAACGACCTGATTGCCTGCGCCAGGGAACTTGCAAAGGATGGCGCCACGCAATGCTCCGGCGGGACCAATTTTGTCCTGATCATGGGCGACGGCTCGGGCCAGTTCTTCGCCGCCGTGAATCCTCAGCTCAAAAAGCTCGATAACGGCAAGGGCGATTATGTGGCCCAGGTGATCGGCGCAACCGGCTACTCACGCGGAGAAGACAAACTCATGGGTCTGCCGGAATGGCGCAACAATCCCTCGGCGGCCAAAGGCGCTTTGATCGCCGGCGTGCTGCGCGACGGCGACTGGAACATCGCCATGAAGTGGGCCGCGGACAACCAGATTCAGAACAATCCCAACGAAAAAACTTACGACCCCGACGCTCTCAACTGGGTCAACGCGCCCGATTACCTGAAGGCCGCGGAAATCTATAACGCCAATACCTGCGAAGACCGCAAAGTCGTCAAGGATGGCCGGCCTACGGGTGAGACCAAAAATGTCTGCGTCAACGGCGTGGTCACGTGGACGCCCGGCGACGTCAACATCGCCCACGGCCGCGGCGGACTGGTCTCGATCGTCTCCTCGAAACAGTACAGCTCGCAGATGCCCGACGTCATCATCGGCATCAAGAAGTTCAATCAGGACAACCGTAATGAAATCCAGGGGATGCTGGCCGCCACCTTCGAGGCCGGCGACCAGTTGAAGGCCTTCCCTGAAGCGCTGAAGCGCGCCGCCGATGTGAGCTCCAAGGTGTACAACGAGCAGACCGGCGACTACTGGCTGAAATATTTCAAAGGCACGCGCGAGCAGGATAAGACCGGCAACCAGGTCGAGCTGGGCGGTTCGGCGGTCAACAACCTGGGCGACAACCTGCTGCTGTTCGGCCTGCAACCGGGCGCGAACAACAACTTCCGGTCCACCTACACAGTTTTTGGCAACATCGCCACCCAGCAGTATCCCGAGCTCTTCAAAGACGCGAGCAAGATTCCCGACGTCAAAGAGATCCTCGACACTACCTACATCCTGGGCGCTTCCTCGGCGATGGGCACCTCGGGTGCGGAGCCCGACGTCGCCACCTTCAACAACAGCGGCAGCACCGGCACGGTGGTTTCGAAGCGCAACTGGAACATTGAATTCGATACCGGCAAGGCGACCTTCACGTCCGAGGGCGAACGCAATATGTACCAGATCAAAGACGATCTGGCCATTGCGGGAGCGCTGTTCGTTACCGTCAACGGTTATACGGACAACGTCGGCAACCGCTCGGCCAACCTCGAACTTTCCTCGCGCCGCGCTCAGGCGGTCAAAACCTGGCTGCAAAGGAAAGCGCCCTCTACTTTCCCCGAAAGCCGTTTCCGCATCCATGCGTTCGGCGATGACAATCCTCTGGCTTCGAACGACACCGCGGAAGGCCGCGCCAAGAACCGCCGCGTGGAAATAATTCTTTCCGGCAACGAATAGGAGCTTTTCGTGGTCACAGTCAAACCGCACACCCCCGATGAGATCGCCCAGGCCGCCGGAGCTTCCAGCGCGCCTGGGGCGGCGGAGCCACGCCGCAACGGGCTGACGGACGACCTTCTCGGGTCGTTTTCTCCCAACCGCGTGGTCTCGAAGAACACAGTGCGCATCATCGTCGTGTTCCAACTCGCGGTGCTGCTGCTGGTGTGGGCCACATCGTCGTTTCCGTTGCTGCCCAAGCCCAAAGGGGTCTGGGAGGCCTTTCTCGATCTCTGGGGCCATGAAGGCCTGGGCGGTGAGCTGATCACCAGCTTCCTGCTGAATGTGCAGGCCATGGTCATCGCAACCGTCATCTCGCTGGGACTGGCCTATCTCACCGTGGTGCCATTCCTTCGTCCCATCGTGGCCGCCGTCTCCAAGGGACGATTTCTGGGCATGGTGGGCCTTACCTTCTTCTTCACCCTGATGTTCGGCAGCGGACATCACCTGAAAGTCAGCCTGCTGGTGTTCGGCGTGGGCGTCTTTTTTGTCACTTCGATGATGGACGTGGTCGCCCAGGTTCCAAAAAACAAGTTCGATCTCGCGCGCACGCTGCGCATGGGCGAGTGGCGCGTGGTTTGGGAAGTCATTGTGCTCGGCCGCGCCGACGCCGCTTTTGACATGCTGCGCCAGAACGCCGCTATGGGCTGGATGATGCTCACCATGGTCGAGGGCATCTCCCGTTCGGAAGGCGGCATTGGCGCCCTGCTGCTGAACCAGAACAAACACTTCCGGCTGGAAGGGGTCTTTGCCATCCAGATCTGTATCCTCATTCTCGGTTTGTTTCAGGACTACGGTCTGGGGCTGGCGAAGAGATTTATCTGCCCCTATGCCGATCTTCAACTGGAAAGACGCTGACAGGTGACCATGCCGCCAAAATATAAATACGCCGACACGCTGCTCA
>WNFG01012525.1_pt1 | contig 11031 bp, 9 predicted proteins | sample 5400431 | NCBI WGS metagenome assembly WNFG01 (sample SAMN13153346, study PRJNA577476) | soil metagenome | isolation source: 120 cm saprolite under Douglas fir tree site 2 hole 3 replicate 2 | place: USA:California | collected 2015-04-18
GGAGGTGTGGAGCGGGGTGGGGACCCTTGCGGTCGCCCTGGGGGATGCAATGTGTCGGGGAGAGAGCCCCCGCACCTACGCGATCCACGCCGCTCCAGTTATGAACATAATATAAACCCGGCATCCGTGTAGGAGATGCCGGGTTTATATTAAGCCAGGCCGGACCTTATGCCGTTTCTACTGCCGGACCACTGCTGCTCGGAGTTGCCTCACTCGATGCCGCTGGAGGTGTCTCTTCAGCGAAATCGCCTTCCTGTGCAGGACGTTTAAAAACATAATAAGCCGAGTTCGCGGTTAGTGGCTGGATACCCACCAGTTCCCAACCATCCTTCCCCAGCGTATTCATAAAGCGGCGAGCAAAGGTGCTGCGTCGCTCGTTGCCGATGAGCGTCTCAAGCCCCTCGCTGGAAATGCGCCCACGATAATCAATATATGCCACTTTGTATGCCCATTGCGCCATGTTACTCTCCTTTCCCTCTGCTGCGTCCCCTCCCGGGTTCGCTTAGGACACTGTTACGAATAATATGTGCAGCAAGTAAGTATTACGGCTTCTACCAGCATAGCCCTATGGCGCCATATCCGATGACCCCTCTGGACAAAACGCTTCTTTATGAGTCCGCCTCGCACGCAGATTTCATACGTTTCATCTGAACAACTGGCACTGCGCCGGGTTCCACAATCAGTGCTGTGCCAATTGTAGGACCATGCCGGTAGATTCCTCTGCACAGGAGTAAGTATAGCCACGAATCCCCCTCTATGCACCGCTAGTTTCAACGGTTTTTTGCACAGATAATACTAACGGGTTGGCCCTGTAGATTTGTACAGGATGGCTAAACTTACGCCATCGGCAAATCAAACGAAAATGTAGTGCCCTGATTTTTCTCTGTAGACCGCTCGAGGCGAAGTTCACCCCCATGGGCCTCGACAATACATTTGGTAATATAGAGGCCAAGACCGGAACCTTTTTGTGAACTGCTTGTCTGTAAACGGCTATAGGGACGGAAGAGCTGGTCTATATCTTCCACGGGAATGCTCACACCCTCATTGTGCACACTGATATGCGCTTTCCCTGGAATTTGCCACATGCGCACCGTGATGGTTGTCTCTTCATCAGAATATTTGATAGCATTATCTAGCAGATTCCCCAAAGCCTGCTGGAGACGACCATAATCCCAGTTGCCAATAATTTGCGTACCTGGCATCGCTATAGCAAATTGGTGATACGGGGCAACTGGCCGTAATTGCTCCACCACTTCCTTGACCAGCGTAACCGCGTCGCAGCGATTGCAAGACAGGGTAAATTGTCCGCTCGATAGACGTGAAGAATCGAGCAAGTCACTTACGAGACGTGACAGGCGCCAGGCCTGGCTGATAATAATGTTAGTGCCGCGCTCGATAGTCTCACGACGCTGGTTGGGGCGGGCCACAATCTGGGCGTAGTTGATGATAGGCGTCAGCGGGCTGCGTAACTCATGAGCAATCATCGCAGTGAACTGTTCTTTACGCGCCAACTGCTCAGTTAAAAGGCTGTTTTCCGCGCTAAGTTCCTCTACCTGCCTTCGCAAAGCATCGATCACTTCGTCCTGCGATTGCCCATGCTGCACTTGCATGCCTTATCTATCTCCCTCATATCCATCTGGGGGAATTCTGTCTCTAATATAAGTATACGCCTTGGAAGTGATACTAGATCAAAAAGAACCCCGCCCTAGGAATAATGGGCAGGTTATTACATAATCCCTGTAAATTATCATATTTAGCTTGACTACCGCCGCCAGGTAATCTCCGATCATCAAGCCTCTTGCCTCACATCTCCGGCAGTAGATCCAGTTCTAGTAGTTCTTCTTGTGCTACCTCACTGAGTTGCGTTAAATCAAGGCTGGGATCAGCGTGTGCAATCAGATGGCGGAGACGTTCAATAATCCCCACACGTATATAGTGGTCAGAGGTGAGTAACAGCTCACCGATCGTTATTTCAATTTGTCGCCGTTGCATAGCGGCAAGTGTTGACTCTGCCATAATTGATTATTTTTTATTTCGTCCCTGTGGTTACTTTATTTTCGCTTGTCTTCGCACCAGGTGCATTTGAACTACTCTCGCCTGACTTGCTCTCGCTGGCGGTCTTCCCCTCGCTTTCCTTTCCGGACTCGGTACCCTCGCTCTTTTTAGCATGCCCATTCTCGCCCGCTACGGAACCGGAATTACTATGATCGGTCTTATAGAACCCCGGACCTTTGAAGACAATGCCGGCCGGAAAAAGTACTCTGCGAATGGGTCCCCCGCATTCAGGACAAATTGTTAAAGGTTCATCAGTCATTTTCTGCCGGGTCTCGAAGCGGTGGCTGCATTCCCGGCATAGGTATTCATACGTTGGCATACAAGAATCACCCCTGAATTAACTCACTACGACGCCATTATGCGTTGAGGAAGAATAGTTACAACTATTATATAGCTTACAGCCTCATTGTTGTCAATCGCCTGACAGGTCTGCTAACAATGAACCTGCTTCATTGATTATAACGTGACTGGGGCAGCAAAGTATTCCCGTAGGCTTCCTGTCTGTATGAGCTGCGAATCCCCCAGAGAGCTCACTCCACCCGCCCAATATATTCTTTCACCTTCTCAGCTGCATCGCGGGTCATACCATTGAGGGCTGCTAGATCCTCGACGCTAGCAGCGCTGATCGCTCTAACTGATCCAAAATGTTTCATCAAGGCTTGCTTGCGTTTAGGCCCGATGCCTGGAATCTCGTCTAACACCGATTTGAATGTGCGCTCTGAGCGCAGCTTGCGATGGTAGGTGATACCGAAGCGGTGCGCCTCGTCGCGAATACGCTGTACCAGGTACAATCCTTGCGACGAACGCGGCAGCATAATTGGATCTGGTGATCCCGGTATAAAAATTTCTTCGTTCTCTTTCGCCAGTGCTACGGTGGGGACATCGATACGCAACTCTTGTAGCACATCCATGGCGGCGCTGAGCTGCCCTTTGCCCCCATCGATAATAATCAAGTCCGGCATAGCCCAATCATGCTGAAAGGAAGTATCTTGTTCTTGTTCTATCTGTTCGGTGCTTTCCCCCTCTTTTAAAGCTTGCCTGCGAAATCTCCTGCGTAACATCTCCTGCAGGCTGGCGAAATCGTTGGGGCCTTGGACCGTTTTGATCTTGAAACGTCGATACTCGCTATTCTTGGGACGTCCAGCCTCGAAAACAACCATCGCCCCCACTGAATTTGTACCCTGGGTATTCGAGATATCGTAGCATTCGATACGATAAGGTGGAGCAGCCAGGTTAAGCACCTCCTGAAGTTCCTCCAGCGCCATCTGCGTTTTTTGACTATCAGTCAACCATTTGATGCGCTGCTGCTCCAACACTTCCTGTGCGTTCTGTTTCACCATCTCGACCAGGCCCAGTTTTTCGCCGCGTTTGGGCGCACTAATTACAACCGCGCCTCTTCGTTTCTCCTTTAACCAACTCTGTAAAACCGCCCGGTCGTCAGGTTCGACCTCGACAATGATTTCAGCGGGAACATGCGGTGAGCTTTCGTAGAACTGTTGCAGAAATGAACCCATCACCTCGGCAGGGCTGCTTTCACGAGTTCCTTGCAGGATAAAATATTCTCGTCCAACCAGCTTGCCACCGCGGAAAAAGAAAACCTGCGCGCATGTCTCATCCCCAGCACTGGCAAGCGCAATGACGTCCTGGTCATCCTGTCCCTCAGTGTGAATGATACGTTGTTTTTCCAGGATGCGTTCGACCGCTCTAATACGGTCGCGGATGCGGGCAGCCTCTTCAAAATTCAGATTTTCAGACGCTTCCTGCATCTGCTCCTGCAGGTGTTTAACTACCTCGTCGTGCTTGCCCTCCAGAAACAGTATCACCTACGCGGCAGCAGTTTTTGCTTCCACCCGGCTGGCGGTTCACCTTCGCGCGGCGCTGCCCAGTTACTGGCATCATAGCGACAGGTACGAAAGGCAAAAAGCTTATTCAGCAAGTCTAACGTTGAATCTACCGCGCCAGAGTTGGTGTACGGCCCAAAATAGCGATTACCATCACGCTGGAAACTGCGCACACGGTAGACGCGCGGAAAGTCCTCTGCCAGCGAAACTTTGATATATGGATAGTTTTTATCGTCGCGCAAAAGCACATTGTACTTGGGGCGATACTGTTTGATATAATTGCTCTCCAACACAAGTGCTTCGACCTCATTCTTGACAACAAGAAATTCAATATCGTCAACCTTTGCTATCATACTGCGGTTCTTAGGACCCAGGTCGCTGGATTCTTGAAAGTAGGAGCGCACGCGGTTGTAGAGCGAATTGGCCTTACCAACATACAAAATCTTCCCATCAGCATCTTTCATCAAGTAGATGCCCGGCCTATGTGGTAGTGAATTGAGTACAGACTGGATTTTTTCGTTCATGGCCCCCATCTCAGAGGTGTGCTTGTTGACGGTTTAGTGTCGGAGCTGTGATGTACTGCAACAGTATATCACATGGAAGGACAATCCTCTTTCACTATCCCCTTTCATCCCCCCCAGGGCGACCGCAAGGGTCCCCACCCCGCTCCACACCGCCCCCGCCCTTACAATGAGGACGAGAGGGTCATCAGCCTCAGCGTGTCATTGTAAGGGCGGGGGCGGTGTGGAGCGGGGTGGGGACCCTTGCGGTCGCCCTGGGGGAGGGAGAGCGTGTGCGTGACAAGGATGCTCAATAAGCCTATTTTCTATTAAATACTTCATTTTGTGTAAAATTACCATTTCAAAAAGTAGCCAGAAAGCTCCACCTGTAGTATACTAAGACTCGTTATCATCCTGTACCATGTTGACGTTTCTGGTGCAAACGCGCAAAAGCTATTTACACATTCTATTGGTTTTTTCGTATGAGTTGTATTGGCACTGCTGGACATATCGATCATGGCAAGTCCACCCTGGTTAAGGTGTTAACAGGTATAGATCCCGATCGACTGGCTGAAGAAAAAGAGCGTGGCATGACCATTGACCTGGGTTTTGCCTGGTTAACGCTCCCAAATGGGCGCGAAGTCAGTATCGTAGATGTGCCTGGGCACGAGGGTTTCATTAAGAATATGCTTGCAGGTGTAGGTGGTATTGACGCAGCCTTGTTGGTAGTTGCCGCCGATGAGGGAGTCATGCCGCAGACACGCGAACACCTGGCAATTCTCGACTTGCTGCGTGTGCAACGAGGCGTCGTTGCACTCACGAAGGCCGACCTTGTCGATGAGGAGTGGCTCGAATTGGTGCGTGAAGAGGTTGCCGAGCAACTCAAACCAACCACGCTGGCCGGTGCTGAGATTATCCCGGTTTCCGCCTATACTGGCCAGGGCATTCCTGCCTTACTGGCGCAGTTGGAGCGTATTCTCGATGAATTGCAGGAGCGGCAAAATATTGCTCGTCCTCGCCTACCGGTCGACCGTGTATTTACCATGACCGGTTTTGGTACCGTTGTGACGGGTACCTTGCTGGATGGCATGTTCAGACTGGGACAGGAGGTGGAAGTGCTGCCACCGGGCTTGAAAACGCGCATTCGCGGCTTGCAGACGCATCGGCATCAGGTTGAAGTAGCTACTCCAGGCAGCCGTGTTGCCATGAACCTCGCCAATGTGCCTCGCACCGAGCTTGAACGTGGTAATGTAGTTACCCTGCCTGGACAACTACAGAACACGATGCTGGTCGATACTCGTGTCCAATTGCTTGCTGACGCAGCACGACCACTCGGCCATAATACGCTTGTTGACTTCTATAGCGGCTCACAGGAAGTGCCCGCGAAAGTGAGGCTGCTGGATGTTGAGGAGTTAATGCCAGGCCACAGTGCCTGGGCGCAGTTACGTCTGAGTCGCCCAGCAGTGGTTGCTCGCCGTGACCGCTTTATCCTGCGTATTCCTTCACCCAGTATGACCATCGGTGGTGGCCAGGTGATCGATGTCCAGCCTCGTTATCACCGCCGTTTCCAGCAACCCGTACTGAATGCCCTGGAAACGCTCGAACGCGGCTCACCTGACGAACTCGTACTGGCAGCCCTGGATAGAAGACAAGAATCCTCGCGCGCTGGGGCAAAGTCGCTACATGGGTTGGTAGGGTATGAGTTAGCGGAGATCGTTAAGCAGAGCAATTTGTCTCAAGATGTGACGCAGCAAACGTTGGAGTCGTTGTTATCAGAAAGACGTGTGCGCAGGTTAGGCTCGCTCTGGTTCGCGCAAACTGTGTGGGAGGCGTTGAAGGAAGAGTCCACCCGACTGGTGAGTGAGCAGCATCGCCAATATCCCTTGCGCAGTGGCCTCTCGAAAGAAGAGTGGCGCACCCGTATAAATCTATCACCAAAAATGGCATCGGAAGTTTTCCTTGCCTTACAGCAGGAAGGTCAACTAGCGGAGGCTATCAGCATATCAGGTACATCGGGTGGATTTATTCGACTGCCAGGGTTTGTTCCCACCTTCAACGCCGCGCAACAGCAGCGGGTCGAGCAGCTCCTGCGTCTATTTCGTGAGCATCCTTTTAATCCCCCAGGGCGTGCTGAAGCAGAGACTATCGTGGGTGCCGAGGTATTAGCGTCTTTGATTGAGCAGGGGCAACTGGTGAAGTTGGGAGGCTCCAGCGATGCACTGCTTTTTCTGCGCGAAAGCTATGAAGAGGCAATAGCAAAACTCGTGGCCTACCTGCAGGAGCATGGCAAGATGACGGCTGCCGAGGCGCGCGATGTTTTAGGAACTACCCGGAAATATATCCTGCCCCTTCTTGAACATATGGATGAACGACGTATAACGCGTCGTATAGGGGACGAACGATTATTAAGCGTATCTGGACCATAATACTTATCAAGAAAATAGTGTATTTTTAGCACAAAGTGTTCCATTAAGTGGCATAATGCGTTAAAATAGTATACGCGGGCATTTAATGCGTTTCTCGTGAGTGGGTGGCTCTCCACCCTTCACTTTGCGGAGAGCTATGCAGATCGAAATTCTGGGTGATCGATACCAGTTACAGGACCCTATAGGTCGTGGTGGCATGGCCACCATTTATCGTGGCCGCGATATGCGTATGGATCGCGTCGTCGCTATCAAAGTGCTGCGCGAAGTCTATAGCACCGACCCCAAGTTTGTGACACGCTTCCAACGCGAGGCGAAGGCTGCGTCATCCCTGCAGCACCCCAATATCGTGCAGGTCTTCGACTACGGACAGACCGATGGCAACTATTATATTGTCATGGAATTGGTAGAGGGCACCGATCTGCGTCGCTACCTGCGTTCCCGGGGGATGCTTGACATTGATCGCACCGTCATTATTGCCCACGACGTCGCCCTTGGCCTGGGTGCCGCGCATCGTCGCGGGATCGTCCATCGCGACGTGAAACCGCAGAATGTGCTGGTGGGTCGTGACGGCTCCATTAAGTTGACCGACTTCGGCATCGCCAGTGTCTATAAAGATATTAATGATGAACGACTCACCACCACCGGGATGACCCTGGGGACAGTTCAGTACTACCCACCCGAGCAGGCCCAGGGCGACATCGTCAGCCCTGCTGCCGATGTCTATTCGTTGGGCATCGTCATGTATGAAATGCTCACCGGTCGTCCGCCTTTCGATGGCGAGACCCCTGTAGCCGTGGCCATGCAGCATATTCAGGAGAAGCCAACTCCGCCCAGCCAGCTCAATCCCAATATACCGCTGGCCCTGGAAGAAATTATCCTGCGTTGCCTGGAAAAAGTGCCGGAGATGCGCTTCCGCGACGGCTCGCAATTGGCGCGCGCGCTGGAGCTGCTGGGCGACCATCAGATGGGGGAAACCCTGGCAGCCCCATTCACTCCTGGGCACACACCGGTGCCCAGCGCCTACAATCCGATTCCACCACGTCCCAATGATAATGGGCGTGGTGCATATAATAACGCTCAGCAGCGACCTTTCACTTCATCTCCTGAAAATATATTGAATGGTGCTTCCCCACCCACCCACAACGGCGCGGGTGGACCTCCCAGCTCAGCAGATGAAGGGACATTGCTGTTCGGTCGGCAGCCGTACAACCCACCCGAGTTTGCTCCTGATTCCACTACAACCCGTCCTTTTCAACGTGGGAACATTCCGCGCTCCGGGGTAGTATCACCAGGACAACGCGAATCACGCCTGGCCGCTCTTGCCACTGTACTTATCCTCCTGGCAACCCTGCTATTGCTAGGCTTCAGTATTTTCCTTGCTATTCGGCTAGGTTTCTTGCCTCCTCTGTTCAGCAATGGCGGCAGCACTCCGACGCAAGTTGTTGTGCAGATTGTTATACCGGATCTTCGTGGATTGACGTATCAAGAGGCGCAACAAACAGCAACGAGTCATGGATTCCAACTGACGTCACAAAATGGGACAGTTGGTCTTGTGAGTGATCAGAGTCCGAGCCCTCTCGCCAAAGTGAAACAGGGTGAAACCATCGTTGTCCGGATGGATCCACATGAGACGAAGGTCCCTCCTGCCACTGTATTGGTGGGCAATACACTTGATAAGGCAAAGCAATCGATTCTGGGTGCCCATCTAAAATTTAATGTGGTATCTGATGGTCTACACGCTGGTGGTCCCAACACGGTTTCAAGGGTAGCTCCGGCTCCTGGTAGCTTTGTGGTGATAGGTTCGACGGTAATTCTTTATGTGTGGAACTTAACCCCCAATGGCACTCCTGCTGCGACGCCGACTCCATCATCGACAGTGACACCGAATCCGACGCCGAGTCCAACGCCGACTCCATCACCATCACCATCACCATCACCGAGTCCTACACCCAGCCTGACGCCGAGTCCGACGCCAAAACCAGACCCGTCACCAAATCCAGACCCGTCACCGAATCCGAAACCGATACCCACTCTAACGGTATTCGGGCGCCAGGATTGGTGGCTACTAATTTAACAAACCGGCGCAGGAAATCCTATCCCATTCATAATGTGATATACTTTTGAAGTTTCTGTTTTATCGAGCCAGGGATGGGAATCAGTGCTGCATCCCCTCCCCAATTAACACCACGAGGATCTCGCTCATGATTGAACAAGAAGGAGCCATTTCGCCTAAGAACACATCGTTTGTTTTGCTCTCTTTCGAAGGACCCGATGTTTATTCTACCGCCGGAGGTCTTAGTACTCGCGTCAGCGAACTCAGCGAGGCGTTGGCAATGCAGGGTTATACTACGCACCTTATATTTGTTGGGGACCCCTCCAAACCGTCAATAGAGTCTCGCATCGATGGACATCTCATTCTCGAACGTTGGTCGCAATGGGTCAGCAAATATTATCTCAACGGCGTTTATGACGGCGAAGAGCAAAAACTCTATGACTACAATGAGAGTGTTCCTTATCATATTTACAATGAGATTGTGCGCCCCGCCCTGGCTGAAGGCAAAACAGTCGTCATTATGGGCGAAGATTGGCATACAGCCGAAGCAATGATACGCACATCCGACCTCTTACACTGGTTCAGTGTTCGCCGAAAGGTCTTAATGCTCTGGAATCTCAACAGCTTGATGTCGCTGCATCGTATTAATTGGGGTCGGCTCAACTTTGTCACCACGATTTGCACGGTCAGCAAGTACATGAAGCACAGGATGTGGAGTTACGGCGTGAACCCTCTGGTGATTCCTAATGGGATTCCAAAGCGCCATCTCACACCTGTTGATGCCAATGCAGTTACACGCCTGCGGGAGATAGCGCGGCAGGGCGATTCACGCCGCCTCTTCTATTTTAAGATCGGCCGCTTCGACCCTGATAAGCGTTGGATGATGGCTATCGAGGCCATTGCCCGGCTGAAGTATAGCGGTTACCCGGTCACGCTCTTCGTGCGTGGTGGTATTGAGCCACACGGGACCGATGTGCTCAGCCACGCCTTTAACCTTGGCCTGAAGATTCAGGATGTGGTGGCCCAGCGGCCGAACCTGGAGCAGTCCCTGGATGCTATGGCACATGTCGCTTCCCCTGATATTGATATTTATAACCTGCGCTTCTTCCTACCAGAAGAGTTTGTGCGTACGACGTACAATGCTGCTGATGCAACTTTAGCGAATAGCGGTCACGAGCCGTTTGGCCTGGTCGCCCTCGAAGTTATGGCCGCAGAAGGCATCGCTGTCACGGGCAGCACTGGCGAAGACTATGCCATCGCACTGGAGAATGCGATTGTCACCGAAACCGATGATCCCGATGAAATTGTGGGCTACTTGCTCTATTTGCGCCGTCACCCGGAAGAGCAAGAGCGTATCCGTTGTGCCGGTCGCCGTACCGCGGAAGAGTTCCTTTGGGATCAAGTGATCGAAAACCTTGTAAGCAAATTAGAATTCCTAGCGCGTAAGCAAAGCATACAACTTCCGTAGGGGGCCCGATTATGGTTTCAGATCTGGCAATCTATACTGTGGTGCATCAGCCTCGCCGCCTGAAACTCCCGGCACAGCCCATTCCACGAGGTGCCTCGCTAGCTGATATGTATCACTGTATTTTTGACGAACGAATGAACGAACGCTACTTTAGAAAAGTAGCACAATATAGCTACTATCCTGCCGCACGCATGTTCCTTGATCTCGTACGTCAGGGAATGCGACTCTCTATCGGCTTTTCACTCTCCTTCCTCCGCCAGGCCGAAAGCTGGGACCCTGCTCTGCTCGATCTTTTCCGCGAGCTGGTGGCCGAGGAGAATGTGGAGCTTATCGGCGTCGAGCCATATCACACTTTCTTGTTTTTACTTGATCTTCCAACCTTCATAATGCGCATGCGCTGGATGGTCGACGAGTTAGAGAAGATTTTTGGCAAAAGGCCAACTGTGACTGACACGACTGAAATGTGCATGTCCGCAACTCTCTATGACGCTCTTGATACCGCCGGTTTTAGCGGCGCGGTGATGGACGGTCGAGAGTGGGTGATGCAGTGGCGCGAGCGAACCCACCTCTATACCTACAGTGATGAAAGGCCCTTCCCCGTCAACATCACAGCTCCTCGCTCCATTTCTGGCACCAGGCGTTCGCAACAGCGCCTGGTGAGCGATAGCGTACGAGAAAATGGCCCTTT
>WNFG01008508.1_pt1 | contig 11030 bp, 9 predicted proteins | sample 5400431 | NCBI WGS metagenome assembly WNFG01 (sample SAMN13153346, study PRJNA577476) | soil metagenome | isolation source: 120 cm saprolite under Douglas fir tree site 2 hole 3 replicate 2 | place: USA:California | collected 2015-04-18
TACGACCAGCGGACCGCGCAAGGCCGCCGTCTTCATCTTCGGCGCTCACCGGGCTGACCTGACGTTCGAAACGAGGCCGCGGACGAAGGTTCTTGGCGTTACCGAAGGCATCGGCGTCACCAAAGTCGTGCTGCAGATCGACAAAGCAGCCGGCGCCTCGGCTCTCGATGTGACGGTCTTCAAGAAGGGCATCGCCGCCGGGCAGCGCACCAGCGTGCCGTTGATGTAGCGCGCCGCGCTTGATAGCCTCGCGGCCATGTCAGAGAACTGGATCAAGCTTCACGACTTTCAGGACATCAAATACGAACGCACGAGCGACGGGATCGCCAAGATCACCATCAATCGCCCCGAGGTTCGCAACGCCTTCCGTCCGCTGACCGTCGGCGAGATGAAGCAGGCGCTCGACATGGTCCGCGACGACTCCGACATCGGCGTCGTCGTACTTACCGGTGAAGGAGAGGACGCCTTCTGTTCCGGGGGCGATCAGCACGTCCGCGGCAAGGGCGGCTACATCGATCCGAAAGAAAAGATCCCGCGCCTCAACATCCTCGACGTCCAGAAACAGATCCGCAGCATGCCCAAGCCGGTCGTGGCCATGGTGGCCGGCTATGCCATCGGCGGCGGCCACGTACTGCACGTCGTCTGCGATCTGACGATTGCCGCTGACAACGCCCGCTTCGGCCAGACCGGCCCGCGCGTCGGCTCCTTCGATGCCGGCCTCGGCTCGTCGTATCTGGCCCGCATCGTCGGCCAGAAGAAAGCGCGCGAGATCTGGTTCCTCTGCCGCCAGTACGACGCGGAGCAGGCGCTGGAGATGGGCCTGGTCAACACCGTCGTACCCCTTGCCAGGCTCGAGGAGGAGACTCTGACCTGGTGCCGCGAGATGCTCGCCCTCTCGCCGATGGCCTTGCGCTTCCTCAAGGCGGCCATGAACGCAGACTGCGACGGGCAGCTCGGCCTTCTCGACTTCGGCGGCGACGCCACCCTGCTCTATTACCTCTCCGAGGAAGCACAGGAGGGGCGCAACGCCTACGTCGAAAAGCGCAAGCCTGATTTCAAGAAGTTCCCACGGTTTCCTTAGGCGCTTCGCGCGTTGTCGGTTATCGGTTGTCCGAGGCCGTTCGACGACGCGCGAGCACAAAGCTCTGGGCACCGACAAATGACAACCGACAACCGACAACCGACAACGCGCGTAGCGCAATGAAGAACTGGCTCCTCGCCGCACGCCCGAAAACGCTTGCTGCATCGGTCACACCTGTGCTCGTCGGCACCGCCCTGGCGTTTCGAGACCTGGCCACGATGCATTGGCAGCCGTTCGTTTTCGCGCTTCTCGGCGCGGTCTTCATCCAGATCGGCACCAACTACGTCAACGATGCGCTCGACTTCAAGAAGGGCGCCGACACACATACGCGCCTCGGACCATTGCGCGTGACCGCCGCCGGCCTGCTCAGCGCCGAGGCCGTGCTGCGCGGTGCATACGTCTGTTTCTTTCTGGCCGCGCTCTGCGGAATCCCACTCATCCTCCGCGGCGGCTGGCCCATCGCCGCGATCGGCGTCGCCTCGATCGCGGCCGCCTATGCTTACACCGGGGGACCGTATCCGCTCGCGTACCACGGACTCGGCGAGGTCTTCGTCATGATCTTCTTCGGCCTCGTCGCCGTCTGCGGATCGTTCTATCTGCAACGTCTGACGCTCGATTCCACCGCCTGGATCGGCGGCTTCGCCGTCGGATCGCTGGCCGTCGTGATCCTGGCCATCAACAACCTGCGCGATATCGATAACGACCGGGCCAGCAACAAACGGACGCTGGCCGCGCGCTTCGGCGCGGTCTTCGCGCACGCCGAGATCGTGATCTTCGCGCTGACGCCGTTTCTCTGCGTCGCCACAGTCGCGTATCTCCGCGGCTCGGGGAATCTGGCTATCCCGCTGCTCGCGCTCGTTCCGGCATTGGCGCTACTCCTGCGAGTCGCCCGCAGCCGCGGCGCGGAGCTCAATCGCTGCCTGGCGCTGGCTGGCGCGCTGGAATGGATCTTCGGAATCCTTTACGTGGTGGGAGCGGCTCTTGGTTGACTACTGGAAATACGAGCTGAAACCGAAACGCCGGCTGAGCTCCATCGCAGCCGAGGGGCCACGCCGCGGCGCGCTGATCCGGATCGATGGCGGTTTCGCCGACATCCATCCCTGGCCTGAGCTCGGTGACGCACCACTCGATGAGCAGTTGGCGATGCTCGCCCGCGGCGAGACAACGTCGCTGACCCGCGCATCACTCAATTTTGCAGGCATCGATCGCGCCGCCCGCCGTGATGACCGGAGCCTTTTCGAGGGCCTCACCATCCCGCCAAGCCACTGGCCCGGCCCCGATCCTCCCGGCGGCTTCGATACGGTCAAGCTGAAGAGCATCGATCGAATCCCAGAGCATGCCCGCCTCCGGATGCTACGATCCTCCCACGCGAGCGAATCGACTTCATCGAGGATCCGTGTCCGTATGACGCGGCGATGTGGACCGCGCTTCGCGCCCGCACGGGGTTGCGGCTGGCTCTGGATCGCGCGGGTTTTGCGGGGCAAAAAAAAGGGGCCGACATCCTGGTTATCAAACCCGCAGTCGAGGAAATCCCGCATACGGACGCAGAGCTCGTCGTCACCTCCTACATGGACCATCCCATCGGTCAGCTTTGCGCCGCCTACGCCGCCGCAACCGCCGGCATCACCACGACGTGCGGCCTGGTCACGCACGTGCTCTACGAGCCCGATCCTTTCATCGACCGAATGCAAATCGACGGAGCGCGCCTCGTCCCCCCGGGCGGAACCGGGTGGGGATTCGATGATCTGCTGGAGAGATTGCCGTGGCGAACGCTTTGATGATTGGAGCAAACATTCACCGCGGCTCCGCCGCTGTAAAGACCCGTAGCCCCCGGCTTCAGCCGGGGGATTCAAAATCGGTTCCCAATTTCCCAAGCCCGCTTCAGCGGGCGACAGGACAGGCGCCACGAAATCCCTCTCTGTCGCCCGCTGAAGCGGGCTCGCACAATTGGGAACCTTTCGAGAACCCCCGACTGAAGCCGGGGACTACGGCTCTTACGCCGGCTTCGCCGGCGGTAGCGTCGCGCTCGACATCCTGCGCCCCGCCATCAACCGACAACCGACAACGCGTTACGAAGCCGCGTCGTAATCGCCGCGCCATAAACCCATGATCGACTTCCAATCCTCCGCCTACCACCTCCTCCTCAACCCGCGCATGCCGGCCGAGGAGCACGAACGGTTGGAGCGGCTCGTACCGGATCTTGACGCGCATGTTTTCGTCGCCACCTCGGGATCGACGGGCGCGATCAAGCTCGTGGCGCTATCGAAGCAGGCCATCCTCGCTTCCGCCGCCGCGGTGAATGAACGGCTCGAGGTGACGTCACACGATGTCTGGGCGGCGGTGCTGCCAACGTTCCATGTCGGCGGTCTCGGCGTTTACGCGCGCTGCCATCTCGCCGGCGCGCGCGTTCTGCCGATGCCGTGGGACCCGCGAACCTTTGTCGAATCCGAGGCCACGCTCGCGTCGGTCGTGCCGTCTCAGATGCGAGACCTGATCGTCGCGGGACTCGAGCCGCCCCCGACGTTGCGGGCCATCCTCGTTGGCGGCGGTGCGTTCGACCCGGTAGCGGCCTCTGGCTGGCCGGTTCTGGCCAGCTACGGCATGAGCGAATGCTGCTCGACGATCTCGGTCAAAGACCTCCTCCTCTCGCACATCGAAGCACGCCGCGAATCCGATGGCCGCCTGGCCTTTCGCGGCCCATCACTCTTCACCGGCTATGCCACGGATGAAGGCCTGATCGATCCGAAGATCGACGGCTGGTTCATCTCCGAGGACCTCGGCGACGTCGACGGACGACGGCTGACAGTCGACGGCCGCGCCGGAGACTTCGTCAAGATCGGAGGCGAGTCGGTCGACCTCAAGCGCCTCGATCGCATCCTGCACGAGCTGGCAGGTGACGATGCGGCGATCGTGGCCATGCCCGACGAGCGCCTCGGGCATGTCATCCATCTCGCCACGACGATCGTCGAGCCAACCTTTGCCGATGCATTCAATGCGCGCGTTCATCCGTTCGAACGGATTCGCGCCATTCATCGCGTTGACGGGATCCCGCGCTCGCCATTGGGAAAGCTGCTGCGCGCGGAGCTGGCGAACATCCTGGCGGGAACAACGTAGGTCGGACTCTCCAGTCCGACCGGTTCTTGCGCGGTCGTAATTCCAGGACGCCTTTCTTCATGAGCGGTCGGACTGGAGAGTCCGACCTACGTCTGCTGTGTGCGACCATACCTCCATGCTGCGCAGGCGCACCGCGCTCTGGATCGCGGCGGCGGCCGGCGTCGCCGTCATGCTGCTGCTCGCGTTTGATCTCCTCGACGCGATCGAGTTGCCGGCGCGCGACGCAGCCTTGCGGCTTCTCCCGCCGCGCCCGGCGACGGCGACCGCGGTCGTGGCCATCGACGAGCAGTCGTTGCGCGCGATCGGCCCCTGGCCGTGGGACCGCGCAACACTCGCGGCCCTCGTGAATCGCGCTGCCGATGCCGGCGCGCGCGGCGTCATCCTCGACATCCTTCTCGCCGAAGCCCGGCCGGGAGATGAACAGCTCGCGGCCGCGGCGCGGCGCCTGCCCGTGCTGGCCGTCGCCGTTGTCGATGAACACGGCCTCTGGCTCGTGCCCGCGCAGCCGCTGGCGCAGGCGATGGTGGCGGCGCATGGAAACTTCGAGCTCGATCACGACGGCATCCTCCGGCGGCTTTCCTCAACGAAGCAGAGCGGCGACCGTGCGCTCACGGCCTTGTCGATCGACGCCGCATCGCTGATCACCGGAGCGCCCACCCCTGTCGGTCTGTCGATCTCGCCGTCGTTCCGGACCCGTCCCAACGCGATCCCGGTGATCAGCGCCGCCGACCTTCTTCGCGATCCCGCGCTCTGCTCGCGGTTGCATGGCAAGCTGGTGTTCATCGGCCCGACCGCTTACGCCCTCGGCGATCGCGTCCTGACTCCCACCACCACGCGCCACCGGCCCGACCCTGGCGTGACCGTTCACGCCGCCGCGACCGAATCGATCATCCGCGGCGACGTCATTCGCGAACTTCCGCCGATCGCGGGTGGCCTCTTCGCCGCGATTGCCGTCGCCGCGATCGTCCTCGTTCGCCGCCGGCGCATCGCCGCCGCGATCGTCATCCTCGCCACGATCGCCGGAGGGTTCCTGCTGCTGGCGGATGGCATCGCCATCCCGTTCATCACATTGATCGCCTCCGCCGCGCTCGCCGTCGCCGGCATCGAGACGAGGATCATCATCGCGGCCCTGCGCAGCAGTGAAGAGCGCTACATCGACCATCGCGAACGCGATGCGGAGTCGAAGCGCGTTCTGGCGCACGAGCTCAAGACGCCGCTGGCCTCGATGCGCAGCCTCACCCAGCTCATGGGTGGATTCGAGCTCACCGACGCGGAGCGCAAGCGCGTTTCGTCGCTACTCGAGCACGAAGCGGGGAAACTGGAAACGATGGTCGGCACGCTGCTCGATCTCGAGCGTCTGCCGCTTCGGGACTTTGCATCCTCCTCGTCCGTCATAGACCTCGGAGCCCTCGTCGCGGCGCGCATCGATTTTCTGCGCGCCAGCACCAACCGCACATTGTTCCTCTCTGCCGATCCGCAACTTCTCGTCCGTGCTGACGCGGCGCTCATCGAGCGCGTAGTCGACAATCTCGTCGGCAACGCTCTGAAATACACCTCGGCACCGTCGCCGGTCACCGTTCGGGTCGTGCGCGGCGGCGACGATGCGGCCATCATCGTCGAAGACCGCGGTCCCGGCATTGCCGAAGCGGATCGGGAGCGCATCTTTCAACGCTTCGTCCGCGGGACGACCGCGGCGGGAACGAAAGGCCTCGGTCTGGGGCTATCGCTCGTCGCCGAAATCGCGCGGTGGCACGGCGGCGCGGCCGGCGTCGACGCGATACCAGGCGGCGGCTCGCGATTCCGGATCACACTACCGCTGGCCGCCAAAGCGGCCAAAGCAGGAGCGATGTAGATGGCGACAGTGCTCGTGGTCGATGACGATGCCGGCATCCGCGAGAGCGCGTCCATGGCGCTGGAGAAAGTCGGTCTGAAAACGCTGCAGGCCGGCGACGTCACCTCCGCGCTGCAACTGCTCCGCGCTCATCGCGTCGACGTCGTCCTCAGCGACATCTACATGCCCGGCGAAACCGGCCTGACGCTGCTCCAGGCGATCGCCGAGCGCCGCGATCCGCCGCGCGTGATCCTGATGACCGCGCGCGGCACGATCGAGACCACCGCGCTGGCGCAACGCATCGGTGCCTTCGACTATCTGGCCAAGCCCTTCGACCTCGGCGAGTTGATCGCGCGCGTCCGTGCCGCGCTCGGGGACCGCGTTGCTGACGAGGTCGAGATCGAAGTCGGTCCCGCCTCTCGCATCGTCGGATCGCACCCGTCGATGATCGCCATGTACAAGGCGATCGCCCGCGTGGCCTCGCTCAATGTGCCGGTGGTGATCCTTGGCGAGAGCGGCAGCGGCAAGGAGTTGGTGGCGCAGTCGATTCACGACCTCGGCGACCGCGTTTCCGGGCCGTTCATCGCCATCAACTGCGGCGCGATCCCAGACACGCTCCTCGAGAATGAGCTCTTCGGCTCGACCCGGGGCGCGTTTACCGATTCCCGGCAGGACAGGCGCGGCGCACTCTCCCGCGCTGACGGCGGCACTCTCTTTCTCGACGAGATCGGCGATATCTCGCCTGCCTTCCAGGTCAAACTCCTCCGCTTCCTGCAGGATGGAATCGTCACGCCGCTCGGCGCCGAGAAAAGTCATCGCGTCGACGTCCGCCTCATCGCGGCCACGCACCGCGACATCAAACGGCTTGTCGCCGACGGCAGGTTTCGCGAGGACTTGTACTACCGGCTGGCCGGATACGAGATCGCCGTCCCGCCGCTGCGCGCGCGGGCGGCTGATATCCCTTTGCTCGCCGACCACTTCCGCCGCCGCATCACCGCGGAGATGAAACGCGACTCGATTCCGGGACCGTCGCAGGCAGTGCTCGATGTCCTCGCCGCGCATCGTTGGCCCGGCAATGTTCGCGAATTGGAACAGGTCATCCGGCGCACCATCATCGACTCCGGGGCACTCGTCGATCCGGTGGCGGCAGCGAACGCGCTGCGCGACATCGCGCCGGCGGCCGAAACGCAGCCGGCGGCCGCACCCGCGCCGGCCGAGGAGGAGCTGGTCAGCCTCGACGAAGCGGAAAAGCGCCACATCGTCGCCGTCCTCCGCGCCACCGGCGGGAATCAGACGCAGGCCGCATTCATTCTGGGCATCGAGCGCAAGACCCTTGCGCGTAAGATCAAACGGCTCGATATTTCGATCGAATCCCAGTGAGGCCGTAATGAAGACACTCCTTGCATCGTTCCTCATGCTCGCCGCCGCGGCAGCCACCACCCCGCAGACGCCGGTCGGCTATCGATTCGATGATGTGAAGAACAACGTCATTCTTAAGACGGCGAACCATGACTCCGCCGCCACAAAGGGCCTGCATGCCCAGAGCGGTGACCGGGTTCACACCGGCCTGTTTTCGTACGCACTCATCGCCGCCGAGGAGCATCGTGCAAAGTTTGAGATCTTCTCGTTGACCGATGTGCAGCTCGCCGGCGGTAGCCCGGGCGTGATCCTCTCGCTCGAGCGCGGCCGCATCCACGCGTTGTTCGACAAGATCACCGGCAGCGAGCCACGCATCGTGCAGACACCCGGCGCACTTCTGGCCGTCCGCGGCACGCAGTACAACGTCGAGGTGGACAGTTCCGGGAAGGCTACTCTCGACGTGTTCGAAGGGACGGTCGAGGTCCAGTCGCCCCTCCGCCCCCAGCCGGTCTTCGTCCATGCCGGCCAGAGCTCGGTTTTCAGCGGCCACGAGCCGCCGCCCGAACATCCGACGACCACGCCGCCCGAGCGCCGGCAGCCTGCGCCGGCCCGCCCTGATGGCAGCGATCCCCACAACCCCGGACAGGGTGCGCCCGGCCGCCCCGGCGATCCGGGAGCGCACGGCTCCCAGCCACCGGGACAACCACCGCAGCCACGACCCGCGCCGCCGCCAAGCGGACACCACTGAGAAAGTAGTCGCCGGCGATCGGAGCGCTGGCGCTCTTAGGTGACGATCCTGATCTTGAACCCCCTCGGTTCTGATCTTGAACCCCTGGTTCTGGTATGCACGACTGTCGAACATCGATGATGCGCGGGGGCGGAAGACACCCAAGGGCTCCTTTGGTTAACCCTGTATAATCCTCCGTCTGTTTCCACGCATATGAGCGAGTCAGCCGCGGCAGAAGAATCGGCCGTCACGACGCCGCGTCTCGGCGTTCAGGCAGTGCTGCGCACGGACGTGGGACTGGTTCGTTCCGAGAATCAGGACTTCGGCACCTACACCACGCCCCGCGAAGAGAGCCATAGCCATCCCGGCGGTCGGCTGCTCGTCGTCGCCGACGGCATGGGTGGACATCGCGGCGGCGCCACCGCCTCCCGTCTGGCCGGCGAGACGGTCAAGGCGCAATACCTCGGCAGCGAGACCTACGACATCGCCAAGGCCCTGCGCGAGTCTCTGACACGCGCAAACGCCCGCATCTTCACGGAGGCCCAGGCCAATCCCGACCTGCGAGGGATGGGAACCACGACCTCGGCGCTCGTGGTCAAAGACAACCAGGCCTGGTTCGCGCACGTCGGCGACTCACGCATCTACCTCGTCCGCGGCGACGAGATCCGCCAGATCACCGAAGACCACTCCCTCGTTGCCTCGATGGTGCGGGAAGGACTGTTAACGCCGAAGGAAGCGGAGACGCATCCGCGCCGCAACGTCCTGCAACGTTCGATGGGTGTCGGCGAAGACGTCGAGATCGACGTCAGCGGCCCGTTTCCCATTCAGCAGAACGATGTCTTCGTTCTCTGCAGCGACGGCCTGCACGGTCTGGTCAAAGAGCCGGAGCTGAAGCAGATCGCCGGACTGCCGATCGATCAGGCAGCCACGGAATACGTCCGGCTCGCGCTCTCCCGCGGCGCGCCTGACAACGTCACGGTCATCGTCGCGAAGATCGTTCCGGCCGACAACATCGGCGATGAGACGCTGGTCGATGCCGACGAAACGCTGGCCGATCATCCGCTCGACGAGACGCAGCGCGACACCGCGCCGATCGTCCCCATCACCGAGGAGCAGGCGGCCGCCGAACCAAAGGCAGAGGAACCGGGCGACGTCGCCGAGACGACCGTCGAGACGCCGTTCCAGGCCGAACGGCTGGAGAAGACGCTGGAGACTCCCATCGTCAGTGCGAAACCGGCTGCCGGCGGCTCGTTCCTCAAGTGGGCGCTCATCACCATCCTCATCCTCGGCGGTGCTGCCGGCGGGTGGCAGTACTGGAAGCAGCATCAACACCAAGGAACCCCGAATACCCACTCCAAGTAACCTCGAATCATGGCCGCCCCGCCCCGTCTCCTCTTCGTACTGCTGCTCCTCACCGCATTCGGTTGCCGCGGTGAAGTGACACATCTCGATGAGGCGGCGAAGATGCCGTATAGCGTGAAGCCGGCCGTGGTCCGGGTCAACGCCTTTGCCGAGGCCCAGTTTCACTACACGCCGGCGACGATTCAGGCGATTGCCGATTCTCTGAAACGCGATGGCTTCGAAATTTCCGTTCAAAAGACACGTGTCGGCGATGACCTGTTCGTCCCGACCGGCGCGGGCGGATCCGGCAGCGGCTTCATCATCCATCCCGATGGTCTGATCCTCACCAGCGGCCATGTCGTAGCACCGACACAGAACGACGGCGCGCTCGACCGCGATTTGCTGCGCAACGGAGCCATCTCGGCGCTGCTGAAACACTTTCCGGTCGATGACCTCCGCAAGCTGCATCGCAGCGACGCCCTCGACCGCTACATCGCCACGCTTGCCGCCAACGGCCGGCTGGAAAAGCGCGTCGTCACGAACGAGATCGAGCTTTCCAATGGCGAGAAGCTGCCCTTCACGATCGACCACTTCTCGCCCGACCTGGCGCAGCGCGGCACCGACCTCGCGCTGCTGCGCGTCAGCCACAAGAACCTGCCGGTGCTCACGCTTGGCGATTCCGACTCCACACATGTCGGCGAATCGATCTGGTCCGTCGGTTACCCGGCCGTGGCCAGCAGCACCGATGACGTCATCGGCGGCTGGCTTTCGCGCGACAGCGATCTGATAGCGACGTTCAACCCTGGCATCATCACCGCCATCAAACGCAACGTTACCAACACGCCGGTGTTTCAGTCGAATGTGGCCATCTACCGCGGCAACTCCGGCGGGCCGGTAGTCAACCGCGCCGGCGAGGTAGTCGGCATCTCGACATGGGGACGCAGCGACGCCGAATCGATCAAGTTCCTGGTGCCGATCAACGTCGCTCGCGGTTTCCTGAGCGAAGCACATGTTCCGGTCAACGTCGAAGGCGAGTTCGATCACCACTACCGCGCCTCGCTCGATGCCGCGCAGGATGGGAAGTGGACCGTGGCCTCGGCGGAGTTGGCCAGTGCGAACAATCTCTTCCCGAACTCTCCCGATCTGATCCGCTTTCGCCACGACATCGACCGCGCGCTGCAGTCGATGCCGCTCTGGCGCAAGCATCCCATCGCCACGGCGGGCGCCGGCGGCGTACTGGCCGCTCTGGCCCTAGGACTGACCATCCCGCGCGTGCGCCGCCCGCGCATCTCCCCCGACATGCTCAAACTAACCACCGAGCGCGTCGTCTCGCCGTCCAGCGCGCCGTCCGGCACGCCGCTGATCCTCGGCAAGTTCACCATCCTCAACGGACCGCGCGCCGGCGAGCGGCTCGCGCTAGGCGGTTCCGGCATCCGCGTGGGACGGGAATCGGCAATGTGTGAGATCGTATTGGAGAACCCGAAGGTCTCCCGGCTGCATGCAGAAGTGGTCTCGATCGACGGCAAAGTGCTGCTGATCGACAGGAATTCGTCGAACGGGACGTACGTCAACGACCA
>WNFG01012340.1_pt1 | contig 11028 bp, 6 predicted proteins | sample 5400431 | NCBI WGS metagenome assembly WNFG01 (sample SAMN13153346, study PRJNA577476) | soil metagenome | isolation source: 120 cm saprolite under Douglas fir tree site 2 hole 3 replicate 2 | place: USA:California | collected 2015-04-18
TCGTCATCGAACGGATCGTCCTCGGCCGTCTCGGCGAGGTGATAGGTCTGCCGCTTCTCCACCTGGTCGTAGCGGATGAAGTCCTGATTCGTGGCCCGGATGCCGTCTTCCTTGCGCTCCATGAAGGGACGATAATCCCACGAAATGGCCATCCTGCTCGAAGGCGGCTGCCGGGTGACGGAGCTGGAGGAGGGAAAGCCGGTGCGGCACGGAGCGCTTCGCATCCGCAAGCACTTCGGGCGTGACGGCGGCGCGCGGGCCATCTCGCTGCGCGTCCTCGAGCTGAAAGGCTGGGCGTCATTGCGCAACGAGGCCTCGGACGAAGTGCTGTACGTGATTCGTGGGACGGGAACGGCGACGCTCGATGGACAGAAGCATGCGCTCGCTCCCGACAGCGGCATCTTCCTTCCTCCCCTGTCGGCGCTGGAGCTCCAGTCGGAGTCGCCGATGACGCTCCTCAGTGCGCAGTGTCCCGAGCCGGGAACGCGCCTCGAGGGCTATGAGGCGACGGCCGATCGAGGTGCCGTGGTCTCGCTGAACGAACCGCCGCTGCAGCGCACGGGCGACCGCTGGTATCGCGAGATCGTCAATGAGGAGGTCGGGAGCCGGCAGGTGACGCAGTTCGTAGGCATCATCCCGCCCGGCCGCGCTCCCGATCACTACCACCTCTACGAGGAAGTCCTCTGCATTCTCGACGGTCACGGCGAGATGTGGGCCGGCGACACGCACACGCCGATCAAGCCCGGCTCGTGCATCTTCCTCCCGCGCCGCCAGGTGCACTGTGTGGAGAACGCCGGCCCGGGCGACCTCCGGCTCCTCGGCGTGTTCTATCCGGCGGGGAGCCCGGCGGTGAGATACACATAGGGTTCGCACTCCGAGGGTGTGAAGAAATCGAACTGTCGGAGGTCGCCAACAGCCCCTCACCCCGTCCCTCTCCCGGCGGGAGAGGGCGATCGAGCGGCGTGACTTGCACGTGTAAGTTCTTCGTTGATTGAAGTGCTTGTTGGCTGCGCTTCTGTGTCTTCGGATCTCCGTGAGTGATTGAACGTTCCGTCAAGGCCACGGGACCATGCATCGTTTTCCTGACGTTTCTCGCGCTTAGATACTCGGGAGGGACCGAGCACGCTTCGCGGATGCGACCACGCCATGCGCAGTTAACATGCGGTCCTCCCAACGAAGAAGATGCACGGGCAAGTCACGCTGCTCGATCGCCCTCTCCCGCCGGGAGAGGGATGGGGTGAGGGGTTGCCGCCGACATCCGACAGTTCCATTTCTTCACAAGGGGAAACTCAGTGTGATCGCCAGGATGCGAACAGCCTCATTGTCCGGAAGGGTCAATGTCGCCGCGCCGACCGGGATGTCGAGCTCGTACGCGAACAGGTACGAGTAGTGGTACGGCTCGTTTTTCCCCTCGGCATTGTGCGTGTGAGAGGCGAACCAGGCGATCGGCGCGGGTTTGATGAAGCCGGGTGTGAGGCCGGCGAAGACGGTCGCAGTCCGTTTGCGTGGGGGCGCGTTGAGCGGAGCGTCGGGACGCGGCGGGAGCACCTCTTCGCGTTGTTGCCAGAGCCGCGTGTCCCACTGACCGATGTTGCCCGTCCACGATTGAATGGTGAGGTCGGCTGCGCGGTTCCCGATGCGGAACGTCGCCTTCTGGTCGTCCTTTGATGCCGCCGCGGCGAGCAAGTACGCACGCCTGAAACCTTGCGGCAGGTTGATGGTCTGACCACGGGCGACGACGGCCTTCGCCTTGACCTTGAAGTGAATGTCGCCGTACGCGATTTCGTCCGGGAGCATCTCGGCTGGCAGATTGCCGCCGTTATCGTCGAAGCCGGCAGTCGACGCCTCGCCGTCGTGCGTGGCGACGGAGCGGTCGAAGATCAGATCGAGCGGTTGCCACCGCGGGACGGCGATGTGCGCTCTCGCCATCGTCACAGCGAAGGAGCGGATCTCGTACGGCTTCAGCAAGGTGACGAGCGCGCCGTCGACCAGGCGTGCATTCAGGCGTGCCTTGCCAATGGGCTGTTCCTGCCCATTCACCTCCCGCGCTGCCTCAACAGGTAAGGCGAAGGCGATGCGGAGGTCGTTGGCCGCCTTGCCGTCGAGTTCTACGACGCGCACAATCACGTCATCGCTCTCCTCGGCCTTCTTGAGTGCCAGCACACGGACGCGCGGATTGCTCACGCTGACGAGTGAGAACTTCTTCCCGCGCTGGCCGACATGTTTCGGCGCTTCGAAGGCGATGAGGGGCTGGCTGAGACGCAGCGCCTGCCAGTCGGTCTGCTCATGCCGCCAGTCGCCGGCATGCGCGACCAGACCGTAGACGAATTCGTGGTGCCCCCAATCCTGCGAGGTCTGGTCGCTGTACGACAGGCCGTTGCCGCTGCCCAGGCCGGGTGTGTAGATGAGCGTGAGGCGGAGCGTGGAGTCGTCAGGCTTGTCGGAGCCGTACTTGGCGCCGGTGAGCACGGCGACGCCGTAGGCGCCGCTCGCGTCGGTGAGATCGAGCCACTCGTGCGACGGCACCTCGAACTGCTTCTCGTTATTGTTGCCGCGCTCGATGGTCCCAACTTCCCAGTTGTACGTAGCACGTGGATTGGCGGCGGTGAGGGGGAACGTCGCCTTGAGCGCCGCGGCGGCGGTCTTCCAGTCGACGGCGTTGGCGATCTCGATGCGATTCCCGGCATCGCCGGCGCTCAGTCGGACGGTCTGCACAAACCGCGAGCCCTCGGACTCGCGCGCGATCTCGATGGCGACGCGCGCCGATCCGCGCTCGACGATCCTCACCCGCGCGGGCCCTCCTACGTAGCCCCGGGGCGGCTTCTTCTGATCGTCCCAGTCCATGTTCCACGCCGGCCAGTCGTGCGGATTCTCAGTCTGGAAGGCGAGACGGATGGGGGCGGAGAGAAGCTCCCGATCGAGCTTCTTGTCGAAGATGCCGCCGATGTCGCCGTTTGCGTCGATGGCGATTCGATAGCGCGCGTTCTCGAGGGACGTCTCACCGACCTTCAGCTCCGAGGGCGCGTTGGCTGCGGGAGCGGACTGCACGTCGTACACGGCGAAGCCGGCCGGTGGCACGTTGGCCAGGAAGAGCACCTTCTCTCCGCTCCGCTGTGCCGGCACGGGCGCGCCATCCGGCCCGAGGACGCGGATTCCGGCCGGCGCGCCCTCCGGGAATGCAAGCGTCGTCTCGACGACATCCGCACGCGCCACGTTCAGCGGGTTGTAAACGACGACGGCCCTTCCTTGCGTGCGGGTGTCGAGCGCGACGGCAACCGTTCGCATGGCGCTGGTGAGGACGCTCGTGAATTGATTCGTGGCGATCGCATCGTCGTTCCACGAATATTGATAGGCCCGCGGTGTGGCCGTGCCGGCGGCGATGTCGTGGAACTGTCCGCCCATCACGAGCGTCCAGGCGTCGTTCAGTCGCCCTTGCGGATAGGCGCGACCGCCGAGCCACATCGCGCCGACGGCCGCCTTTTCCGCGGCGTCCGCCAGAAGCTCGTTGTCGTGGTTCCAGCGCTTCTGCATGGCCTGCGACGTGAGCGACCCGGCGGAGTGATTCGTCAGCTCGAGATCGCCGCGATACCGCGGCAAACGGGGAGTCTGGCTCTCGGGCACGTCGAGGAACAGTTGCTCGGCGGTTGCAGAGACCACGCGCAGTGGTCCGTCATTCTTCGTGACGATGCTCTCCAGCAGGGCAACTGACGACTCGCCCGGCGCGCCGCCGACGTCGCCGGTACCGTAGTAGTGATAGTCGGTGAAGAGTCCGCTCACCTCGCCGTTGCGCGTCACGCGCGCGGGCCAGTCGATGTAGTTGCGGGCCTTGTTCGCCGGGTCGCTGCGCGAGAGGTCGTAGTGGACGTCACCGCCGTAGCTTCCGGGGTTGAAGGCGGCGATGACGCTCTTGCCGTCCGGCCCCTCCCAGACTCCGACGTTGAACGGCAGCCCTCGCCGCCCACGGGCGCGCTCGAGCCCCACGTCAGCTTCTGCGTGGAGAAGCCGCGGATGCCCATGTGCGCGAGGATGCTCGGCAGCGAGGCCGGAAAGCCGAAGCAGTCGGGCAGCATGTACTCGGCGCTGGTCCTTCCGAGCTCGCGGCGGAAGTAGTGCGTACCGTAGAGGATCTGCCGGATGATCGACTCGGCCGAGGGGGAGTTGACGTCGCCTTCCTCCATCGACGAGCCGGAGGGGAACCAGCGTCCGGCGCGCACGTACTCCTGCAGCCGCTTGTAGTCGGCCGGGTAGTACTCCTTCATCATGCGGTAGCGGTTCGCGCCGCTGAAGTTGAAGACGTAGTGCGGATACTTCGCGAAGAGCGCGAAGTTGTCGTGCATGGTCTTGGGCAGGAATTCTGAGATGGTCTGCGGGTACTCCCACCGCCACTGCGTGTCGAGGTGCGCATAACCGACGACGTACAGGGTGGGCTCCTTCGTGAGGTCGGGGTTGTGCTCCCGCTGCTGCGCCATGGAGGCGGAGGCGAGGATCAACGCCAGGAGAACGAATCGCAGTCGAGGCATGAAGACAGTTTCGCACTTTCGCAAAGCGCGACATAGCCGCAACCAAACCAGGATGGCAGCCACTCGTTTGGGCGTTTGAAACCTTGACCACAGAGACGCAGCGCGGCGTAGCCGCAACCAAACGACGAGTGAGACGGGCCGAGTCGGTGCCGCTCGGTGTGGCGACCGCCTGCGCGGCCGCTTTCTTTGTTCACCGTTGTTCCCCCGGCCGAGCCGGGGGCTAGTCTGTCCGACGCGCCTTCGCGCGTCGCTGGTAGCTCCGACTTGGCGCGACAGTGAAAACGTTCATCGCCAGCTTGTCGATCGCTCGAGAGCATCAGGAGGTCACCTATTGCCGATGCCTTCGAAGTCTGGAGGCGCAGGAGTGGCCGCCTGGCCGACGCGCGAAGGCGCGTCGGACAACCTAGGTGCGCCCGGCATGGGCGCAGAACAGGAGGTGAACCTCGAAAAGCGAGGGGTAAGTCCTCTGGGGACCCTGACGGAGGGAACCCCACACCGAAGTGACAAGGGCATGGAGCGAGAGAGGGTGGAAGCCTCGTGAGGGGATGTCTGGTGGAAGTCTGATGGTGCCGTGTCGAACCGAGCGCAAGCGAAGCACCGTAAGGCGGTCGACCAGGGTGAGCTGGCCTACAGCAGCAAAGCCCAATATTCGTCGGATGGTCGGACGTAGTGGCGACGGGAGTGACACGGAAGTTCTGCGTTCTTACCCGGGGAGGTCTCTCGGCCTCCGCGAGCAGAGGAACGCTCGGCGGTAGTCATCGAGGACGAGAAACGAGATGACGAAGGGACGAGAGAAGTCGGATGGCCGCGTAGTACCAGAAAGCCGTCGAAAGGCGGCCTTAACTGCCAAGGGGCAGGGAGGGAAGGTGGTCACGGCCAGCGAACAGACGCGACAGCTACGAATGAACCTGGGGACAGCCGACAGCCCGAAAGGGAACGACGCTCATGCAGAAGCAGGCCAGCCTGTTTCAGTTGCTAGCGCGGTGCCGAAGCCCAGGAGCAGGAAGAGAGGAGTCGCGCCGGCGATGACGATGGAGGAGGTCGCGAACGAGGGAACGCTGAGAGAAGCGTTTGTGCAAGTAAGGTCCAACGACGGAGCACCCGGACCTGACGGGTGGAGCGTGGAAGAGGTGGCAAGACATCTCAACGACATTCTGCCCGTGCTGATACGCGAACTGCTGGACGAGACCTATCAACCCGGAGCAGTCCGGCGAGTGTGGATTCCGAAAGCAGGAGGCGGGCAGAGAGGGCTAGGCATCCCGGACGTGATCGATCGGATGGTGCAGCAAGCGGTGCATCTGGTGATGCAGCCGCACTACCAGCCGACCTTTCACCCGAGCAGCCATGGCTTTCTGGAAGGGAAGAGCTGTCATACGGCCATAGCCGAAGCAAAGAGGTATCTGGAAGAAGGCTACGAGTGGGTGGTGGACATCGATCTGGAGAAATACTTCGACCGGGTTCATCACGAACGCCTGCTAGCACGGCTGGGGCAGAAGGTGAGCGATCACCGGCTGCTACGGCTGATCCGACGGATGCTGAAGGCCAAGGTGGTGATGCCGGATGGAGTGGTGGTCAGCACGGAAGAAGGAACGCCGCAAGGTGGGCCGCTCTCGCCGCTGCTGAGCAATATCGTGCTCGACGAGCTCGATTGGGAGCTGCAGGAGCGCGGACACCGCTTCGTACGCTACGCCGACGACTGCAACATCTACGTACGTAGTGAGCGGTCCGGGCAGCGGGTGATGGAGAGCATCGTACGGTTCATCAGCAAGCGGTTGCGCTTGAAGGTGAATCCGGCGAAAAGCGCCGTGGCCCGGCCGGAGGAGCGGCACTTTGTGGGTTTTCGACTGCGGCGAGAGCCGCTGGACGGAAGCGTGGAAGTGTTGCTGTCGAAACGATCGAGAGATCGGATCTACAAGAAGGTTCAGCAGATGACGCCGAAGCGATGGGGGCAGAAGTTGTCGGGCTGCATCCGTGAGCTGAACGCGTATCTGATCGGCTGGATCGGCTTCTTTCGTATCTGCACGGAGTCGGAAGAGCGGACTTTGCGAGGCATCGACGCCCACATCAGACGGCGCTTGCGCGCCATCCTGCTACGGCAGTGGAAGCGCAAGCGCACGATCGTGAAACGGCTGATTCGTTTGGGAGTAAAGCGGAAAACCGCATGGAAACAGGTCTACAAGGGGCGTCAATCCCTGTGGGCGCTGAGCCACAACGTGGCGGTGGAACAAGGACTGCGTAATGCATACTTCGCTGAGCGTGGACTAACCTCCGTCTTCGAGCGGTGGACCGCCTGGAACCGAAGCATCGGCATGGCCTCGACGCAACTGACGTTGCAATGGAGATAGCTGCGGGTGTCCAAAACACTGGCGCTGGACTACGGCAGACGTGCCGAACGTCAGCGTCCCGAAGAGCCGGATGTGGACCCACAAGTCCGGTTCTGTGAGAGGGGCCGTTCGAGAGAACGGTCCCTACTCGACCCGGGGGTGCGCATGCCAGCAGATCGAGGGTGCTCGCAGAACCGCACCCCCGGATACCAGGGGAGTAGAAATTGCACCCTGAAAGGGTGCCAGACTGACCCATGCTATCGACACATGTACGTCTTCATGTGCTCGATCAAGAACCGATTGCCCTTTATCGAGACCGATCGAGGAACGCGGTTGAATACGATTCGCGATACCTGTGGTGAGCGCGATCTGCCACCCCTCCAGGGTGGCATTTCTGGGTGCAACGCTTCCGGGGGTGCGGGATCTGCGAGCACCTTCGATCTGTTGGCATGCGCACCCCCGGCTACCGTCTACGACGCCTTCGGCGTCGCCGTCTGTGAAAGGTTCCGATTACATACGCGTAACGTCCAAACCCCACGGGCGCTGTGCGTCACGCTAAACTCCGCGGCATGACGACGCCACGCACGGCCCTCGCAATCGTGTCCATTCTGGCTACGCTGCATGTACACGCCCAGCGCGCCAAGCCGTACATGTCGACGAACAAGCCGGCGCTGCCGGCCTCGCACTGGCTGGCTGTCACCGGCAAGCCTTTGGCGGCAACGGCGGGGGCCATGACGTTTCAGAAGGGCGGCAACGCCGTCGATGCGGCGGTGGCGATGACGGCGGCGGCCTGCACGATGTGGGACACGCTGTCGTGGGGCGGCGAGACAACGGCCCTCATCTACAACCCGCACACGAAGAAGGTCATCGGCATCGACGCCCTCGGCGTGGCGCCCACCGGCGCGACAGCGGACTTCTTCCGCGCCAAGGGTCTTCGCTATCCGCCGTCGGAGGGTCCGCTCGCGGCGGTAACGCCGGGCACGCCGGGCGGGCTGCTGACCATGCTCGCCGAGTACGGCAAGCTCTCCCTCAAAGCAGTCCTTGCGCCGGCCATCGAGATGGCCGACGGCTACGCGGTCGAGGCGCAGGCGGCCAATACGATCGAAGCGGACAAGGCAAAGCTGCGGCAGTGGCCGTACTCGCGCAAGTTGTTCCTCGTTCACGAACGCGCGAGTGGCGAACAGACGACGAGCACGGAGCTGGCCGCCGAGAGCAGCCCCACGGCACGACAGGATCGCGCTGCCGCCGCGCCACACGGTCGGCGCGAGGGCCCGGAGCCGGGCGAGATGTTCCGGCAGGCCGACCTAGCCACGACGTTGCGCAAGCTCGTCGAGGTCGAGCAGCAGGCGTTGGCGCAGGGGAAGTCGCGCAAGGATGCGATCTACGCCGCGTACGACCGCTTCTACAAAGGCGACATCGCCCGCGAGTTGGTGCGCGCCACGCAGGAGCAGGGCGGCCTGATCACCATGGACGACCTGGCGAAGTGGCAGGTACACATCGAAGAGCCGGTCCGCACGAACTACCACGGTGTCGAGGTCTACAAGCTCCGCGAGTGGACGCAAGGGCCAGCGATGCTCCAGGCACTGAACATCCTGGAGAACTTCGACCTGAAAGCGATGGGGTACAACACGGCGCCGTATCTCAATACGGTCTACCAGGCGCTGAGTCTTGCCTTCGCCGATCGCGACTTCTACTACGGCGATCCCTACACGCCGCCGGTCGAGCCGATCCTCGGACTTCTATCGAAAGAGTATGCGAAGCAGCGGGCCAAGCTGATCGATCCCGAGCGCAATCATCCCGACTTCACACCGGGCGATCCGTATCCGTTCCAGCGCGAGACCAACCCGTTCCTCAAAGAGCTCGCGGCCTGGCCGTCGACCGCGCATGTTCCGCAGCGCACGCAGTCAGCGGAGCTGGCCTTCCAGCAGGCATTCCTGGCCGGAACGACGTCCGTCGAAGCGGCCGACGCCGAGGGGTGGGTGGTGAGCGTCACGCCGAGCGGTGGCTGGCAGCCCGCTGTCGTGGCGGGACACACGGGGGTTGGCCTCAGCCAGCGCATGGAGGCCTTCGTGACCGACCCGGCGGAGAGTCCGTTCAACGTAGTCGCGCCCGGCAAACGGCCGCGCATTACACTCACGCCGACGCTGGCGCTGAAGAATGGCGCGCCGCTGCTCTGCTTCTCCGTCCAGGGGGGAGACTCGCAGGATCAGAACCTGCTGCAGTTCTTTCTCAACATCGTCGACTTCGGGATGAACGTGCAGCAGGCCACGGAGGCCGCGAACTTCAACACCTACCAGGTACGCAGCTCGTTCGGTCAGCACGAGTGGGAGCCGGGCAGGATCCTGCTGCACCCGAGCGTGCCGCCGGCGGTGCGCGAGCAACTGGTGAAGATGGGCTACACGCTGACCATCGAGGAGAAGACGTCCGGTCCGATCAATGCCATCCAGCTCGACCAGGCCCACGCGACCATGCTGGGCGGGTCGAGTAACTACGGCGAGGACTATGGGATCGGCTGGTGAGGTTTTAGTGGTTAGTGGTTAGAGAGAAGCACCGCCCATCATGCCGCGTTTCGCTTTCTGTTCGAGTTTCTAGTGGTTAGAGGTTAGGTCCAATGCCGCGGCTGAAGTTTCTAACCACTAACCACTAACCACTGACCACTAACGGCGCGGGTGCTGCATTGCCGGTGTGACGGGCACGAAACGATCCCGATGGATGTGCCGTAACTCACACTCGGGACCCGTCGATCGGATATCGTCACGTGCCGAGGAGGAGTCGATGCGTTCCAGGTCTCGGGCGTTCGCGCTGGGGGTTGTCGTGGTTGCCGCCGCGGTGGGATGCGCGGCCGTTCGTCAGCAGAAGGCGGAGGCGGTTCGCGCCGACCAAGGAGAGTTCCACAACCTCAAGGTGCTGCCGCAGAACATCACGCACGACCAGCTCATCGCTACGATGCGCACCTTCGCCCGCTCGCTCGGCGTACGCTGCGACCACTGCCATGTCCCGCTCCCCGAGGGATCGAAGGAGCACTTCGACTTCCCCAATGACTCGAAGCCGGAGAAAGAGGCGGCCCGCCTGATGATCCGCATGACCCAGAACATCAACGGGCAGTACATCTCCAGGCTTCACGAGTCCGATGCGTCCGTGGTCTGCTTCACCTGCCACCACGGCAAGTCCGTGCCGGAGATGCAGGCACCGCCGGAAGCGGCGGGGACTCCGTCCCACGCACCGTGACTTGTTTATTCGATCGAGTCGGTCCAATGTCGACGGGGGCAGAAGGCAGAAGGCAGAGGGCAGAAGTGGATTTCTCTGGGATGCGCCATCCTCTTCAACTGCCTTCTGAGACCGGTCTGAGGGTGTGTGTGTCGATAGACCGATCACTCTTCCGCCACCACGCACCCGCTGTCAGTTGAATTGCCAGCCACCCATCTCGGGATGACTTCCAGTTGCTGTCCATGCGATGCAGTCGTGCCCGGCGGGTACCTGCTCCGCGTTGTGCCGGGCGCGCGCCGCGTTCCGCGGGACCCGCGCCGGGTGGCTGGCGACGTGGCGCAGGTTCGGTTTACTGTATTCTCGCGTGGCCTGGTATCCGGCGCACGTTCGACCGAACGCGCTCTGAACTGAATCGTCTGATCTGCTTACGTCCTAGGAGGTCACGCAGATCTGAGCCATGTGATCTGCATAGGTAAGAATTACTCACTCAGATCTGAGGCGTTTGATCTGTTTCCATTCGCTGCGTCCACTCTGAACAAGAGGTTCTGATCTGCATGCGTAAGAATTGTCCATTCTGATCTAACGCGTCTGTTCTGCACTCACTCCTCGAGTGCGAGCAGATCAGCGCCTTCAGTTCTGCATGCACTCCCGGACTCAAAGCTGATCTAACCGAGTAGTTCTGAGAGCGTTCCGATGGTCCGACCTGATCTAAGCCTTTAGTTCTGGATCGGTAAGACTTACAACCACTGATCAAACGACGCAGATCAGCATGGACTCATGATATCGTAAGCTGATCGCAGCCGGCCCCGACGGCGAGCCCTCGCTTGACGTCGACAATCGTCAGGAACGTACGTCTGAGTGAGTAGGAGGGTAATCATGGATGACGACCACACGAACCACGTTCCGACAAACCGCGCCGCACCGCTCGCGGACGAGACGGCGCAGCCGCCGAACGAGACAGGGCAGCCGCTGAACGA
>WNFG01022146.1_pt1 | contig 11026 bp, 9 predicted proteins | sample 5400431 | NCBI WGS metagenome assembly WNFG01 (sample SAMN13153346, study PRJNA577476) | soil metagenome | isolation source: 120 cm saprolite under Douglas fir tree site 2 hole 3 replicate 2 | place: USA:California | collected 2015-04-18
ATGAGAGAGACGCAGACCGGTGAGGTTGGTGCCGTGTACATTTGGGATTCAGAGGAATCAGTACGTGCGTACCGGCAGTCGGACCTTGCGCGAACAACTGCAAGCGCTTATAAGGCAGTGGAGCAGCCAAGGATTGAGCTATTTGAGACTATCTTTACCTTACGTCCTGAAAAGTTACCCTAGAAAATCAGCCAGTAATCTATCCGCATGCCAAAACGAGAAGGCTCTCTTGAAAGCGATGCCATGCCCACATCTTTACACAACCATAGGCATGGCATCGAAAAGCGCGGAGTAGGGTTTGCCATTATTTGTTCAGCTACATTTGTGCAGTCCAGCTACCTTTTCTAGCATTGGTCTGCAGGGTACCCAGACCCTGGTTGCAGTCCACTGTAACATTGTCTGAACTGAGTGTGCCGCTGATGGTGTTTTGACTGGTGAATGTCCCTTCCAGGTGTTGGTAAACATAGGGCGTGTGTGCTACACAGGATACCCCATTGGAGAAATCTACCTTATCAGTGGTCGCTGTCTCAGTATAGGAGAGCTTGCCTCCCTTATAGGTACCACTGCATGACAAGACGACAGTCTCGTGATAGGTGACGCCGGTACTGGTACTCCCAAGGGAGGTGTGCGGCTGACCATTATCGACGGCCTGGCAAACCGTCCCACCGGATGGGTCGGGCTTCCCGGTAACCGTCAGGGTTTCTGTACCCGTCCCAAGCTGCTGCCCTGTTCCTGCGTCCTGGACTTGTACGTTCGCTTTGAGTGCAAAGTTCATATCGTCAGGGGGAGCTCCATTAGGGCCAGGGGTGTGAGCGTGACCCTGGGGCACAATGGCCACGGTTACGCCGGCTTTTGTGATGTAACCACCGGCATCTTTGGCAGTCAGCGTATGATTGCCCACCGTCCAGGCATTTGTGATCGCCAGGTCTGCTCTGACATTGCCATCAGCATTGCTTTGCACATTCTGGCTGCCTGGTACAGGTACGCTATCAAGCAGAAAGGTGATAGCGGAGGAGCCAGAGAAGCTGTGGCCGCTGACATGCAAGACTGTACCGGTCGAGCCAGCCGGGGTCGAGCCAACCCTGTAGCTAGTGGTGACGCTCATCACTGGCTGTGGCCTGGTGAGAAGGTAGGCGGTGATGCCACCACCCGCACCCAGGACAAGGATGGCTGCCAGGACGATAAGCAGGATCTTGAGCCGCTGGCTCGACTTCGGAGGCACAGGTAACGGCGTGTAGGGCTGCTGGAGAACAGGCATACCGTAGCCGGTATTTCCACCCGGTGCCCAGGGCGGCATAGCTGATTGCTGCAACATCGATGTGAAAGGCGGAGGAGCAGGCTGCTGGTTAGCTCCTGTATTGATATCGAGTAAGTACGCATTCTGCGGGGGAGCAGGCTGCTGTTCTGGAGCATAGGAGGTATAAGGGGCTGGTGGCTGATATCCCAGTTGTGCGCCTTGACCACTTGTGATATGCCCAATTGCTCTCAACTGAATAGTAGGGTCATCTTCAGGGTTGCTCTCTTCCACAAGGGGGCCGCGAAGGGCCGGGCGGCCTGCCTCGCACGTGAAAATCGTGTCACCGATGCGGATCCTGTCACCGCCTCGAAGAAGACGCGGAATATGGGGATCAAGTTTTTGTTCGTTGACAAAGGTGCCGTTCGTGCTCCCTAAGTCGGTGAGGCTGTAGCCCTGGACACCAGGGCGAATTTCGGCATGATGTGACGAGGCGGTGGGGTTGTTTACGACAAGCTGATTGTCCAATGCCCGTCCAATCGTCAATACACCGGGTCCCAGGACTGTGCGTCCCAATGGGCTTTGAAGGACTGCTTCCATAGGTATTCTCCTCCACATCTGAAGCATAAGGGATGAGGCTTGCAATGTGCACGCAACAGAATTTTTACAATTTTCTAAAGTCGTATGCTATGAAATCTTTTGCATTATTTTTGATAGCATATCCGTTTTAATACTATCAAGACGATGAGGTTACGAATTTTTAGGAGGCAGATTTCTCATGGCGATTTCCTTGTCCGGTGACCAGATTTGCCTGCTGCGCATGCGCGCTCAGCGGCTCACTCCGCAGCCGCCCGGTACGGTTGGTGGTGTCGCTCCTATTGTGAAGGACCTGTGTGGCATCCAGGCGCAGGATGCACGCGCCGCAACGCTGGGGGTACGTGCGCGTAGCGCTGGTCTGCTGGCTGCTGACGTTGAGTATGCGCGGGTGCAAGAGCGTACGATCATCCGTACGTGGGGCCAGCGTGGCACGCTGCACCTGCTGGCGACAGAGGACCTGGGCTGGCTCCTGCCGCTCTTCGGTCCCGTGTTTATTGCAGGCGACCGCCGGCGGCGTGAAGAACTGGGCCTGGACGAGGATACGTGCGCGAGAGCTATCAGCGTCATCCGCGATGTACTTGCGAGCCAGGGAGCGCTGACGCGGGCTGAACTCGTCGAGCAGTTGGCAGCCCGCGGTATCCGTCTCGAGGGGCAGGCCAGGCCGCACCTCCTGTGCCGGGCAGCGCTCGAAGGCATCATCTGTTTGGGGCCTGACCGTGGCGCAGAGCCGACCTACGTCCTCCTGAGTGACTGGGTAGAGCCAGGGCGCGCTACCCTCTCACCGGAAGCAGCGCTTGCAGAACTCGCACTCCGCTATCTCCAGGCTTATGGCCCTGCCACGCCAGAGGACCTGGCGGCGTGGTCGGGTATGCCCATAAGCAGGATACGGCCAGCATGGCCACGCATCGCTGATCAACTGCTTGAGGTAGAGGTCGCTGGCTCTCCAGCCTGGATGCTCAAGACATACGCAGCATGGCTGGACGAGCCGCCCACACCCGCCCCAATCGTTCGCCTGCTGCCCGGCTTTGATATCTACCTGCTCGGCTACCAGAATCGCGACCTGGCAGTGCCGCGCCAGCATACCAAACGCATTAACGCCGGTGGTGGGATGATACACCCGGTACTGCTGGTAGACGGTCGCGCGGTGGGGACCTGGAAGAGCAAGCGACAGAAGAATCACCTGGAGGTCGTGGTAGAGCCATTTGACCAGCTCGCCATCCAGGTACAGCAGGGACTGCAGGCCGAGGTCACCGATCTCGCGCGCTTCCTGGGAGTACAGGCCAGTTTGATGCTTGCTCCCGGCACATAGCAGCAAAGCCCGAAAGCCAAGTCTGGACCGGGTTGAATGCCGTCTCGTTGCACTGCATTACATAAAAATCGATAGAGCATCGAATAGGGCGCAACTGTGGCGCATTTGCGCCGTATTTTTTTGCTTTTTGGCTTGCTCGTTGCATGGCATTACACAAAAATCGATAGAGCATCGAATAGCGTGCAACTGTGGCGCATTTGCGCCGTATTTTTTTATTTTGGCTTGCTTCTGCCCTAAACCAAACGAGGAGCCTGGCTGACGCTCTTTAGCGACCAACAATGAGGTGCTCATGATCGATACTCCTGAATGACTCGATCTTATTCCGACCGGCAACGTACCTTGAAATGGGTCTTGCCAACGCGACTGCGTCGCTACGGACTGCGTCCGTCAGGCAAGACCAAAGGAAGTACTGCGTCCTTCTTGAAAGGCAGCTTGTCAACGAACTGCGTTCTTCTTGAAAGCCGTCTTGCCAACGGACTGCGTCCTAGCTCCGCTCAGGCAAGCTGTAAGGAGTGCGCTTCGCTCAGCCGGTCGGAAAGGTAGTACTCGTGAGTAGTGATGCCACAATGTGGCAACAGGCTTCCCTTGAGGGTTTTGCGCTGTTCGCTGATGTTCGCTGTCAATCGTCGGTTTTGCTGTCATGGTTTGACAGCGTTGGTGAACTGGTTAGTTCTTAGGCAAGGTTCAATTGTGAAGAAGAGTCCTTGACCGTTTGAACAGCCACCCCGTGTCACCCTGAGCCCATTCGCTTCGCTCAGTGTAAACTCCGCGAAGGGTCTGTCGCGATGGGCAGCGAGATGCTTCGCTGCGCTCAGCATGACAGGGCTGGACCTTGCTGTTGGTGCGGAACTGTCAAGGGCATTTGAACCTTGCCTTCCTAAGGCAAGGTTCAATTTGGACGAATTGTCCTTGACCGTTCATGCAGAGTAACTTTTAAATGCGGACACCATCACATCTACCGAGAGGGCCGATAAATCGGCGGTGTGCGCGAAGTATTGATACGCGCTCCGCTTCGCTTCGCTGAGGCACCTACAGATGGTTGGAGTAGTTTGTTAATGTTCATGAACAGTCACACCGTGTCACCCTGAGCGAAGCGAAGGGGCTGTCGCGATCGGCAGCGAGATCCTTCGCTGCGCTCAGGATGACAGGGCTGGAGCTTTCTGTTGGTGAGGAACTGTCACGTTCCTTTGAACCTTGCCTTATATGATTTACTCACATCGTAGCCACGCCTGCTAACGGGACATGAGCAGGAATCCCAATCGCGCTACATCTGGATTGTTTCCGTAGGGGCTGTCCTTGAATTGTGCATGGATCATGGCAATACGTGCGATGTTGATACGAGAGTTAATCCCTTTCGCGACAACCAGTGCAGCCTCTGCCATGCTTGTTGCAAGGGGGAACATGCCTCTATTCGCATAGGCTTGTGCTTGGAGAATATCGTTATAGGCCTGGCGGCGCTTTTGCGTAGCAGGGCTTTTCACCAGGGAAAGTTCCGTAATGGCTTCTTTATTCCACTGTAAAGCAATGAGTGCTGACCCTTTGGTCAGATGATAGCGATCCTCATTCAACCTCAAAAAATGCCGGTCGTCTTCAAAAGGAGCCAGTCTGGTAATACGTCCACCTTGATCTATTGTTTTCAAGGCATCTAGCTTGTCCGTTTCACTTCGTGCCGCCTTTGCTTGTACATGACCGGCTTCAAGTAAAATAGCTCCTTTCAATGGCAAGGGGATATATGGCTCAAATGTACGTGCCGTTGCATAATCATCAAGAGCGGCGGCAATGTTTCCTTGTTCCTGCAAAGTTATTCCACGCCGGTGAAGGATGAGAGCCAGCAATTCCTTCTGATTGATTTTTTGGGCCAAGCGAAAGGCTTTGTTGAGATGGTCAAGAGCCTCGTTATAGTATTGCTGGTCACGGAGGATATTCGCAATGAATTGGTGATGGTCACAGAGCAATTCGATGATCTGAGTTCCTTGTTTTCCTTGTATATGAGATAACGCCTGGTAGAGAGTATTTATCCTCTCCAGGATGTCATTCATTGCACCATGCGCTGTATACGTATGGTTTGACTCCCAATAAGACAAAAGAGTAGTTTGATACTCTCTCACGTCTATGAGAGGCTTGTTTCGCGTGTTCGTTTCTGTTGCAGTTATCAGGGCTTGTGTGTCCGTCTTTTGTTGATGTGCCACTTGCTGCTTGAGGATTTCTTCAAGTGACACAATGCCTAAGAGCACATATGGAATATTGAACAGGTCTGCCAAGAAACGGCGACGATCATAGGAGTTCATACCGGCATCTCTATTTTCCAGGTCTCGTACGGCTTGCTCCGAAATCCCAAGAACACTTGCAAGATCCTTTTGTGTCCAGGGTTTCCCTTTGTCGTTTCTTTTCAAAGAACGGTAGTATTTTACAACTTTACCAGGTCGGGGAAAGCCATCCTTTCCACTCTCAAAAGGATGGTATCCTTGATCGACCCACCAGTCTGACATAGCGCCTCCGTCTTAATACTCTATGTCACTATAGTATACAACCTCCATTTTGAGCATGCAACCTATTACCGCAAGTTAGACTTATGCATAAGGTGAAGTGGCTTTTTGTGGCAGATCGTGCATAGTACAGTTTGTAAGGGCCCATATGCAGTATCTGAGAAAACACAGGAAAGGGAGCTTATTCATGGCAGAAAGCGAGGTAGCCAGCCTCATGCAGCGGATTGACCTGGAGCGCGAGGCTGCACAACAGGGGCTAACAGGATTGGCGTATGGAACAGCACGCCATGATTTCATCACCGCACGTATGGAGCGAGGCGCGGAGCGTATCCTCCTGCTCATCCAGGAGGGCAAACTTGCAGAGGCCATCGCGCTCATGGAGACGGAGACCTGGGGCGTCGATGGTGAAGAGGAATTGGGGTGAAGGAAGATGGAACTACCAGGAACCAGGGGATCAACAGTCCTACTGTCCCGCTCAGTCTTGCTGATGTGTCCGTGCTGGATCAGGTGCTTGAGAGCTACCTTGTTTACCTGCGTGGGGCGACTCTCCTGGCACGCAAACATGCAGCACAGGTACAGGTAGTGGAGGGCTTACGGCGACGGTTGGCGATGATTCCACCTGATACCCAGGGAACACCTGTACTCTTAACTTTCAATGAGGTCGAAGCGCTTGATCGTGCTGTTGAGAAGTACATGTGCATCTACCGGCAGTGCGTCCCGAGATCGATCGAACGTGACACTGTGTTAGAGCGATTTGAAGCATTCCGACAAGAACTCAGTCGGATGCTCTGTCCCCTTGTTGATTAGGTTCTGTGCCCCTCTACACACCTCTCAGACGCGGAAAGCTTCACGTACATTGCGATCTACCAGCATGTAGATCAGAATAATGAGAGAGATAAGCCCACCACTGAAAATACCACCTATTGAATGACGGGGTTGCCCGAGACTAAAAAGGTTAATCGCGATATTGACAATCTCCAGTATCACTGTGGCCCAGTACGCCCAGGGCTTGAGCGTCCATAATCCCCAGGCAAAAATGAATGAGACGATGCCCAGGGCCAGAGGTATCCAACCAATGAAGAGTCCGGCTAATGGACTCACCAACATGATCCCCGTCAGGATAAAGATGCCGAAAATAATCTGCAGGATCGCTGAAATGAACAGCAGGATTGCGATGATGGTGACGCCGAAAGGACGCTTGCGCGGCGTCTCGAGCATGTTTTGCATGGTATCCTCCAATCACAAGCAGGAACTTAAGAATGATACGAATGTGCAGTCAAAGCTACACCTGTTTCCCGGCACGGGGCGATGCAAGCATCCCCACCACCCGTCCCCACCGCTCCCGCCCCTACGCGGTTTTTCCGGCACGGGGCGATGCAAGCATCCCACCACCCGTCCCCACCGCTCCCGCCCCTACGCGGCTCTTCGATGACGGGTTACACTCTATAAGAGCCTTGGGGCATTTCCTCGCTCAAAGGCCCAGCCGGCAGGGTTTCTGGCTACGAACCGGCTGGCGCACCTCGTTCTCTCTGGTACTAGTATAAGCAGGAAGCGTCATGGAAGCGTCATGAGCACCGTCATGTTCCCCTCGTTTTGCAGTGGAAAGAGCTACGCGGGCGACCACTGACACTTATCCGTCTTGCCTGGCACTTATCCGTCCTGGCAACGAGGCTGCGCCTCTAGCGCTGCGCGCTCAGCCAGGACGAAAGGAGCAACGCTGGTTCTTGCCCGTCTCGGCAACGCGACTGCGTCGCTACCGCTGCGCGGTCAGCCGAGACGAAAGGCACTGCGCAGCTAGTGCTCCGCACTCAGGCAAGACGCAAGGAGCAAGGCCCACCAATAGGCATCAAGCTAAGCCTGGAAGCCAGACAGGAGGCCGGATGATCCGTAGGGGCGAGGGCGGATGATGAGGGGAAGGGCAAGAAAGATACGGGGTATGTTTACAAGGCCTTGATGGTCGCCCGGTGCTGGGGTGTGATCGCGTTGCCCCACAGGTGAGCACAGGGAACAGGACGCGGGCGACCATAAAGGCCCTCTCCGCCACTCCTCACCACTCTCGCCCCTACAGAGACATTCCCCCGCAAGGACGGAGACCCCTGCTCGTTAACCCCTTGCTTAACTCATTACTTCTGCTTTATGATACAAAGTAGTGAGTCTTGACACAATAGATCCCTGGAGGAAACAGGAACACATGGCGACGACTGCGCAAGAACTGCAAACGACAAAGACGACGCTTCCACCAGGCCCGCGCCGGTTACCCTATATTGGCCATCTTCTCTCGTTGAGACAAGATCCGCTTGGCTTTCTGCAGCAATTACAACGCACGTATGGCAACATGGCCACAATCTATATCGGAAAGAATCCGGCTGTCCTGCTCTTCCGCCCGGAACACGTGCGCTACGTCCTGGTGGAACACCCGCGCAATTTCTCGAATCGCGCCCTGCTCCAGCAGAATAGCGATGATGGTTTCGCCAGTGAGGGATTGCTGACCATCGATGGCGAAAAGCACCGCCAGCAGCGCCACGCCGTACAACCGGCCTTCCATAAAAAGCAGGTCGAAGGCTATGCCACGATCATCCAGCAATACACGCAAGAGCTGCTCAAAACATGGCATCCGGGTGATACGGTCGATCTCTCGCGGGCCATGCAAGCGTTGACGCTGCGTATTGTGAGCAAGTGCCTCTTCAGCATCGATCTGTCATCCCAGCTTGACCCTCTCAGCAATGCCTTCGACGGCGTCATTGGTAGTTCGACAAGCATGGCCGAAGATCTGCTGAACATTCGCATCGACAACCCCATTACCGGCTATGGCAAGCGTATGGCTGCCTCGCGCCAGCTCGATATGTTGATCTACACATTGATAGCGCAGCGCCGTGACGATGACCGCGATCACCATGACGTGCTTTCCATGCTGATGTCGGCACAGAGCGGGGAAGAGCCGGAGACGAAACTGACCGGGAAACAGATTCACGACCACATCCTGACCTTCCTCGCGGCGGGCCACGAAACGACCGCCATTGCCCTCGTCTGGACGGTTTACCTGCTCTCACAACATCCACAGGTGCGTATCAAATTGCAAGATGAGATCCGCTCAGTACTCGCCGGTCGCGAGCCAACCCTTGACGACCTTGTCAAACTGCCCTATCTCGATTGGGTGCTGAACGAATCGATGCGTCTCTATCCACCGGCCTGGCTGCAGGTGCGCCTCGTCGCCGAAGAATCTGAGCTGGATGGCGTGCGCCTGCCGGTGGGTACCCTGGTCATTCTGAGTCAGTGGGTCATTCATCGCTTGCCCGATATCTGGCAGGACGCGGAGGCGTTCAAACCTGAGCGCTGGGATCCAGCGAACGAGCAGCAACTCCCGCCTGGAGCGTACTTCCCCTTCGGAGGTGGCCCGCGCACACAGTTAGAGGCGCGGCTTATCCTCGCGAGTATGCTCCAACGCTACACGCCGCAGCCCGTCCCCGGCTATACCCCTGGGTTCCAGCCGGTGATCACCTTGCGCCCGAAACGGCATTTACGCGCGATCTTGATACCCGCGTCTTCCAGTGACTCAGACGCTCGCTGGAAGCAGCTTGCGCGCTTAAACGATACAGCCGTACCAGAAGGCGCGGAACGCCAGGGATGCAGGACTGCACTCCTGAGGCTGTTCGGGTTATTCTAGTGGTCAGTCCGGTTTGAATTTTGCGGTGAGGCCTGACACCCGCGCGGTGGGGCCTGACACCCGCGCGGTGGGGCCTGACACCCGCGAGGGGTGTCACTACATTTCTGCAGGTTGAGGTCTATGGGATCATTCGGTCGACTGCCAGGCCTGACACCCGCTGGCACTAATCCGTCTCACCAACGCTGGTTCTTGCCCGTCTCGGCGATCATTCGGTCGACTGCCAGGCCTGACACCCGCTGGCACTAATCCGTCTCACCAACGCTGGTTCTTGCCCGTCTCGGCAACGCGACTGCGTCGCTACCGCTGCGCGGTCAGCCGAGACGAAAGGCACTGCGCAGCTACCCTGCGGGTCAGGTGAGACGCAAGGAGAAGGGGTGTCACTACATTTCTGCCTCAAAAACCTATCTGGACTAACTACTAGCATGGTGCGCTGGATCTCCCTGCCTCACTGCTGCCGGATAGAGACCCTATCCACAGCTTATTGCGGCAAACACCCATGAAACGACCGCTGAAACAGGCTGGCAAAGGCCGGATCAGACGGCGAAAGGGTACGATTCAGCGGAGTCACGACTACCGCATCAACGCCGGGAGCAGAGTAGAAACGCGCAACCCGGTAGGTGACATGATTGGCATTCAACTCCTGCAAGAAATCCGGGTGAAGATCGTTGTGCGCAGCCAGCAGGAGCACGCTGGCGCGATCTGCATGCATCACGGCTTCATCATCGGACACAATACGTCCACCAATTTTCGTCGCCACAATCGAATCGTCGGCCTCGAACGTGATATGATCACCAACCCAACCGGTGGCCCAGACGTAATGAATATGTTCGCTCCTCAGGTAACCAACGATAGGATCAACATTTGTTGGATTGCGCGAAAGACAGCCGGTGGCCTGGAATGTATAGTTCGGGTCAGCCTGCGCATAGGCAATCCCCTGTACACCGAAATAGAGCGCCAGCACCACCAGCAGTCCAACCTGGATCGAGGCCAACGACGGTAATTTCCTGGAAGAGGTGAATCTGAGAGCAAGGTGCGCATCTGTACCCTGTTGAGCCTGGCTCTGCTGCAGTCCAGGGAAGATGATGAGCGTGGCAATCAGAAATGGCAGCGCGTCCACCAATGGCACCACGTAGCGTCCCGCGCCATCAGCCGGGCCACACCCGGACCCGAGTGCAGCAGCAGAGTTAGGCGCGAACCAGAAGATAATTGATGCGCAGAGAAAGAAGAGCATGGGCAGCGCGGTGAGCTGCCGGACGCGCACAAACACCGGGTACCGTTTGGCGAGAAAGAGACTGGCTACCCCGAGCGCAAGGCCCGAGAAAGCAACGAACAGCCCAAAGGTTACAAGATGCGGATTCGCCGTCGTGACATCGGGCTGCGTCGCCAAAGCTCCACCCAGGGCTCGCGGAGCAAGACAGTACGTAGAGAGTCCTGCGATTACCGCAATGTTCAGCAGGCGGCCAGCCGAGAGCGTTCCTCCACTATGGAGGAGGTAGGACACATTCGCCCAGTGGTTTTGCGCACCCCAGATGAGGCCGGGGAGAAAACCAACCAGCAGCGCAGGCACCGCACTCAGAACGAGCAGCCCTTCTTCGAGCAGCCGCGACCGCCCAGGAGGTTGACGGTGCGGTTTCACCAGTTTTAAGACAAAATACCCACCAATCCAGATGGCGATGGCCGCACAGGCATAAATAATCAGCGGGTCAATCCACAAACCCAGGCCGATAAGCAACCCA
>WNFG01008167.1_pt1 | contig 11025 bp, 11 predicted proteins | sample 5400431 | NCBI WGS metagenome assembly WNFG01 (sample SAMN13153346, study PRJNA577476) | soil metagenome | isolation source: 120 cm saprolite under Douglas fir tree site 2 hole 3 replicate 2 | place: USA:California | collected 2015-04-18
CGCGTGATCTTCGCCCCCACCCAGGTGCCGAAGTCGTCGAGATAGGTGTACACGACGGGCACGACCACCAGGGTCAGCACCGTCGATGTGATCAGCCCGCCGATCACGGCGTGCGCCATGGGCGCCCGGAACTCAGACCCAGCGCCCAGTGCCAGCGCCGTGGGCAGCATCCCGAAGATCATCGCCAGCGTTGTCATGACGATGGGCCGCAGCCGCAGCTCACCCGCATCGATCAACGCCTGCCGCCGGTCGGCACCGCCGGCGCGGGCCTGGTTTGCAAAGTCGATCAGGAGGATCGCGTTCTTGGCCACGAGCCCCATCAACATGATCACGCCGATCATGCTCATGATGTTGAACGTGCCCCGCGTGATCATCAGGCCGAGCATCACCCCGATGAGGGACAGCGGCAAGGACAACATGATCGCCAGCGGCTGCAGGATACTCCCGAACTGGGACGCGAGGATGAGATAAATGAACACGATCGCGAGCGTCAGCGACTCAAGGATATAGCCCACCGTCTCGAGGAAGTCCTTTTGCTCGCCGCCGAAATCGAAGCGGTAACCGGGCGGCAGCTGGAGCCGGGCCAAGCGTGTCTGCACGTCCCTCGCCACGTCAGTGAGCGCGCGCTCTTGATAGTTGCCCTCGATCGTGGCGACACGCTCCAAGTTCAGCCGCCTGATCTCGTTGGGCGCCCCGGACAGGCGGATCTCAGCTACCTGCCCGAGCGGCACCATCACCGGGGCTCCCGTGCGGCGGTCCGTGTGGCTCGAGGCGAGCGGGACGCGCGCCAGGTCGGCTGCGCTGCGGCGGGCCTCAGGGGCGAGCCGCACCACCACGTCGTGCGCGAGCCCTGTCTCGTCCTCCCACGCTCCCGCCTTCTGACCCGCGAGCACCGGCCGCAGCGCGTTGCCGACCGCGCCCACCGACAGACCGATGTCGGCGGCGAGGTCGCGGTTCACGTTCACGGCGAACTCGGGCTTTCTCCCTTCGAGGCTCGAGCGGAGGTCGACGAGTCCCGGGACGTCGCGAACTGCCGCCAGCGCGTGGTCGGACATCTCCTGCAAGCGGCCCAGGTCCGCGCCCTCGAGGTTGAGCTGGATCGGCGCCTGGCTGCCGCCCGCCGCGCCGAGTTCCATGATGCGGGCGGTCACGCCCTGGAACCGGGGCAGCACCTTGCGCAGGTCCGCTTCGAGTTGCTGCTGCGTGCGTCGGCGTGTGCTCTTCGGGGTCAGCTTGACGTAGATCTGGCCCTTGTTAACGGCCTCATTCTGCTGCGCGCCGCCGATCGTCGTATACGCGAGCGCGACTTCGGGCTGGGCGCTCAGGTAGCGCGAGATCTCGAGCGCCTTGGTCGACGTGTACGCGACTGACGAGCCGACAGGCGTCTCGATACTGAGACCCGTCTGCTCATTGTCCGACTGCGGCATGAACTGCCCGCCCACGAGACCGAGCGCGAACAGGCTCATGGCGGCGACGAACGCGCCGGCGGCGATCCCCATCGTGGCGAGCCGGTGGTCAAGCGCCCAGGCAATCACCCCGCGGTAGCGCCGGCCCAGCCCGTGGAAGGATTCGTTGAACTTGACGAGCGCCCGCCCGATGGGGCCGCGCTGGGCGCCGCCCTCCGCCTGCGGATCGTACCACAACGAAGACAGCATCGGGTCGAGTGTGAACGCCACAAACAACGACACGAGCACCGCGAACGCCACCGTGATGCCGAACGGGAAGAAGAACCGCCCGACGATCCCTTTCATGAACGCGACCGGGACGAATACGGCGATCACCGACAGGGTCGTCGCCGTGACGGCGAATCCGATTTCGGCGGTGCCGCGCCGGGCGGCGGTGTAGTGGTCCTCGCCGCGCTCCACGTGCCGCACGATGTTCTCGCGCACCACGATCGCGTCGTCGATCAGGATCCCGATAGCCAGCGACAGGGCCATCAGCGTCATGATGTTGATCGTGAAGCCGAATGCGTAGATCGCGAGGAAGGCGGCGATCACCGACACGGGCAGCGTGAGCCCAGTGATCACCGTGGAGCGCCACGAGTTGAGGAACAAGAAGACGATGAGTACGGTGAGGAACGCGCCTTCAATCAATGTCTTCTGGACGTCGTCCACGGAATTGCGAATCCAGGTCGAGTTGTCCTGGATCGTCGCCAGCGCCACGCCGTGCGGGACATTCCTGCCGAGCTCGGCCATCACCCGCCTCACGCCGTCCGCCACCTGGACGGTGTTGGCGCCTGAGGTCTTGCGGACCTCGAGCGCCACGGCGCGCTCGCCGTTCACGTAGGCGGCGTCGCGCTGCTCCTCTTGCGCGTCCTCGATCCGTGCGATCTGTCCCAGACGCACCGGGACGCCATTCCGCGTCGTTACAATGAGCTTGGCGAAGTCGCTGGGGTCGTGGATCTTCCCCGCCACGCGCACCAGCTGCTCAGCATTGCCCTGCTCCACGCGTCCGGCCGGCACGTCGCCGTTCTCGCGTTGCACCGCGCTCGTCACCATGTCCGGCGAGACGCCCAACGCGTTCATGCGGTCAGGGAGCAGCAGCACGTGTACTTCGCGCTTGAGGCCACCCACGATGGCGACGCTTCCCACGCCCGAGATGTTCTCGAGGCGGCGGCTCACAACCTCGTCCGCGAGGCGCGTGAGCTCACGCAGCGCCCACCCCTGCCCTCGCACCGACAGAACGAAGATCGGCTGGTCGGACGGGTTGGCCCGCGAGATCACCGGCGGATCGACGTCCTTCGGCAGGTCCTGCCGGATGGCGTCGATCTTGGCACGAACGTCGGCCTGCGCGTCCATGATCTTCGTACCAAGGTCGAACTGCACGAAGATGGTGGAAAAGCCTTCCGTCGAGGTGGACTGGATCTGTTTCACACCCCCGACCGTGTTAACCGACTCCTCGATCTTCTTCGTGACCTCACGCTCCACCGACTCGGGGCTCGCCCCCGTGTAGCGCGTCTGGATGACGAGGAACGGGAACGCGACGTCGGGGAACTGGTCGATGTTCAGCCGACGATAGGAAAAGAGCCCCAGCACGACCAGCGCCAGGATCATCATCGTGGCGAAGACGGGCCGCTTGATCGACAGGTCGCTCAGGAACACGGCTCAGCCCTCCCCGCCTGCGACCGTGACTGCCTCGCCCGGTTCGAGCCCCATGGCGGGGCCGACGAGGACGATCTCGCCGCCAACGAGACCGGACGTGATCTCGATGAGCCCGGCCTGGTCATCCGTCGCCCCCGTCGTCACGTCGCGACGCGCGATGCGGCCTGCTTCGACTATGAGCACGTATGTCTTCGAGCCCGCGTCGCGTCGCACGCCGGCCACGGGAACCGCTACCGCGCCCTTTACCTGACGCACCACAAGCCGGCCCGACGCGAACAGTCCGCCCACGAGGCGTCCGCCCCGGTTGGGGACGGTCACGTAGAGCTTGACCTGCCGGGTGGCCGGATCGACGGTCGCGTTGACACGGGAGACTCGGCCCGTCAGCCCCGCGCCGGCCTCCCCCGCGCCTGTCACGGACAGCACGACCGGCGCGCCCGCGCGAACCTGAGCGGCGTACTCGCTCGGCACGGTGGCCTCGAACTCGAGCTCGGCCGTGTTGACGAGCCGGAACAGCTGATCGCCGTCCTTTACGCGGTCGCCCGAGTCGACGGAACGCTGACTGATCACCCCGCTCATGGGCGCGCGCACAGTGGCCTCTTCCAGGCTCTTCTTAGCGCGCGCCTCCTCGGCCTCGGCCGCCCGCAGCCCGACTTCGGCGCTCTCGACATCCTGCTGGGAGACGGCGCCCTCCTTGAAGAGGTTCTGCATCCGCTCGTAGTCCGCAGCCGCCTTGCGCCGCCGCGCCTCCGCCGCCAACGCTGACGGTTCGAGTGCCCCGGCGCGGAACCGCGCCAACACCTCTCCACGGCGGACAGCCTGACCTTCCTTGACGAGCACTTGATCTACGACCTCGGCGATGGGCGACGCGATCCGCACCTCGAGAGAAGGCTCGAGCGTGCCCGACACCGGGACGCCGGCAATCACATCGGTACGCGCGGCGCGCGCCACGTCGCTGGGTCCGAGCACCGCCACCGGGGCCGAGTCCGTACGGGCACGCGTCGTCGCGTCTGCCCGCTCGCCGCGCCGCGCCGCCAGCACCACGATCAGGGCCACGCTCACGAGTGCGCCGACGGTGACATATCGGTTCATGGCTGTCTGTCCTTGACGTTGAGAGTCTGTGTCAGCCGATCGATGGGTTGCCGAACCACGGGGACGGGCCGACCCAACGCCCACTCGAGGCGGGCCAGGGCCACCAGGTAGTCTCGAGTGGCCTGGACCTCGTTCACCGCCGCCTGCTGCGAGGCGATCCGCGCATCGGATACCTCGAGCTGCGTCGTCATCCCGTTGGCGTAGCGTACGCCCGCGAGATAGTGCGCCCGCGCGGCCTGGCGCACCGTCTCGCGCCGCGCGGCGAGCAGCGCGCGGGCGGCTGCGACGTCGGCCTTCGCCTGCGCGACCTCGAACTCGACCCGTCGGCGGAGTTGGTCCCTCTGCGCTTCGGCCCGCTGCACGGCGGCGCGCGCCTGCTCCACACGCGCTTCGGTACGGAAGCCCAAGAAGATCGGGAAAGAGAACTTGAGCTCCCCACTCCAGCCGCGGTGGAAGACGTCGCTGCCGGCTGGGAAGATGGTCTGCGGAAACGACTGCTCAGTGTAGGTCGTCGACATCGACAGCACTGGCCAGCGGTCCGCTCGGGTCGCGCTGAGCAACTGCTCCCGCCCCGTCACGGCGAGGTCCGCCGCAGCGAGGCCCGGCCGCTGCGGCGCGCCGAGCGAGTCTGTCGTGAGCACCGGAATCGTGGTGTCGGACGACTCGAGGGCCGTCTCGAGGGTGACCGGACGATCCGCGGGGAGGTTCAAGAGTCGCTTGAGCTCGAGGACCGCGAGATCGTGGCCGTTCATCGCCTGGACCACGGCCGGCTCCTGGTTCGCCGCGTCCACCTGCGCGCGGAGAAGATCGTACTCAGCGCGTGTGCCGGCCTGCCGGAACAGCTGCACTTGATGCAACTGGCGGCGCGCCTGGTCGAGATTGTCGGTCGCGATCGCGAGGAGCCGGTCCTGGAGCGCGGCATTCCAATACGCCTCAGTCACCTGGAAGGCGACGTCCGTGGCGGTCTCGGCCTGGTTGAGCGAGGCGGCCTGCCGCACCGTCCTCGCGGCGGCAAGCCCGGCCCCGACTTTCCCGCCTGCCCACAGGAGCTGGGTCCCCTGGAGCTGCACAGTCCACAGGTTCGGCGCGCCAAACGGCGTGTTCCGGAACAGCTTGGTAAGCGGGCTGGTATCCGCTCCGCCCAGCCCCTGGTAAATCGAAGCGAACTGCCGCGTGTAGGTGATGCTCGACGTGAGCTGCGGCAGCGCAGCCGACAACGCCTCGCGCACCTGGCCGTTCGCTTCGGCCTGGTCGGCGCGCGCGAGGCGCATCGCGAAGCTCTGGTCGAGGGCCCTGCGCAATGCCGCGTCGAGCGTGAGCCGGAGCGTATCACCTGGAGCCTGAGCCGCGGCCGGCGAGAGCGCGGCGAGGGCGAGAAGTAGCGTCACGGTCAGGCGCTTCATTTGCCCCTCCCGACCCTGAGGCCGTCCATCACAAGCGTCAGACGCTTGCGGAGCTCGTCCTTCAGGGAGAAGGTCGGCTCCGGCGTCTCCAGCCACATCATGATGGTGCCGTGGTAAACATCGGCGAACACGTGGTGGACCCGCTCGGACGGGACATCGCGCCGCAGTTCCCCCATGGCCTGGAGCTCGCGCACCACCCGCTCGCCGAGCGCGTCCCACCGCTGGCACGCCGCGTCGCTGGGGTCATGCAGGCAACGCGTCCATTCCAGGGCCATATGCTTAGACAGCTCACGGTCCGTTTCGTAGAAGGTCGCGAACTCGATGAATAGGTCCCGGACCTTGGGCCAGGCGGGGAGGCCCTTGGCGAGGATCTGGCCGAGCGTCTGCTCGGCCTCGCCGACCCACTGCTCGGACAGGTAGCCGAACACCGCCTCTTTGCGGGGGAAGTAGTTGAAGAAGGTGCCTTTGGCGATGTCCGCCTTGTCGCAGACCTCCTCGACCGTCGTCGCCTCGACGCCCTGCTTGCGGAAGAGCGCCAAGGCGGCCTCGACGATGCGCTCCTTGGTCTCTTCTTTCTTGCGCTCGCGGCGCGAAACTTCAAGCTCTGGAGTCACTTAGTACCTGCACTGAAGCTAAAGATGACTGTAGTCAACTTTGGAGTGAGAACATTATTGCACTCGCTCCAGTACGTCAATCCCCGCGGCAAAGTTTCTGGCCAGGTTACGCCCAAATGGAGAGGATGCTGCCAGCGATGGGCCCGCAGCGTGTCGAGCGCGGCGCGGGCCGACTCGTGGAAGGAGGACAGTCGCATGGCAGGGCCCGCACTGCGGTGGAGGACGAGAATCCTACGAAATGCGGAACATCCCGGTTTCCACAACCTAGCCGACGATCAACGTCTCAGCAGGCCACAACTCGCTTGACGTTTTGTTGACGAGGAGTCCGCAGATTTTGTCGGTAAGCTCACGAGAGCTAATCATGGCTCGCCGCCCAATCGCTTATATGCTGCTGCCGTGGTATCTCGCTGGTTGCACCACTTGGCGTGTCCAGAACCTCACCCCTCAGCAGGTAATCGACCGCTGGCATCCCGCCTCAGTGCGGGTAACTACCACAGACAGTTCTGAGTTCGTCCTTAAACAGCCACGAATCGCAGCGGGCGACAGCCTCGTGGGACAAGCCGGCGGAGTGCCGGATGGCGTCGCGATCTCGGACGTCACGCACGTTGCAATCCGGCGCTTCAGCGCTGGCAAGACGCTCGCGTTGATCTTCTTGGTTAAAGGGGTCCTAGGCATCATTGCGGCTGGCCGTGGCCCGACCGTCGGGTCGGGCGACGGACTCCAATGAATGTCGCTTGGAATAGCTACGGTCTCGATGTGAACGGCGGTGGCGCACGCGGCCCTCCGTGTTGTCCACGGGCCGTGATCGCCACCGCACCTCCCTGGTAGGGAGATCCCGATTCAGCCGATCTTCAGAACTACCGACTCATCCTCATTGTACACGATCGCCATGATCGTGCAGACATCGCGCCCCCTCTGGTAGACCTGAGACGTCCCGTCGGTGTACACAAGCTTGAAATCGAAGTTGCAGGAAGTGCTGACGCCTCGACTGAAGACGATCTTCGTGCCCATCCCGTCGGGTAGCGTGGAGCGCCCCAGCACGTCCGAGCCCCAATTCGTGCTCTCGTGCGCAGAAACGTAGAATTCTCGGATCTCCTTGCCGGTATTATTCAATGCCCAAAAGTCTCTGCGGTCGTGAGACCGGGCAGCGGCACCACTTATGCAGAGGCATATCAGCAGGGTCAGCTGAACGGCAACCTTTCGGACGGTCATGGCTTCCTCCTGTCGACTCCGCAGAGGACGTGACGGGACCTTCCATCGCCTTCGCAACAAGCGTACGTCTCGGACCGACGCCCGGCTACCCCTAAACCTCTCTAGCCGGATTCTCAGTAGCGCCTCGGCCCCGGAAGCACTACTAAGGAGGTAATCATGTTGAGATCTGCACCAATTCGCGCTTACATCCCAGCTTTGGATGTCTCCCGCGCCAGGAGATTCTACGAGAAGACACTCGGGCTCACGCCCAAGGAGGAGTTCGCCGGGGGCGTGATATACCAATGTGGCGGAGCCGAAGTCTTCATGTATCCGACGCGCAACGCGGGCACGTCCAAAGCAAGCCAGGCTTTCTGGCAGGTCGAGGACGTCGAGGCCGAGGTAGCCGACTTGAAGGCACGAGGAGTGAAGTTCGAGGAGTACCCGGGGATGACGATGAAAAACGGCATCGCGACCGGCGGCGGCGCGAAGACAGCCTGGTTCAAAGACAGCGAGGGAAATATTCTCGCGGTGACCCAACGGCTCTAGGCAAAGCGCGCGGCCTTAACACAAGCGGTTTACTCTACGACGGTATGTTGAATACCGACCTATGGAGAGATCATCGAGCCATGAGCACATCGATCAGGGGTAGGCATCCCATCGGGGTAGCCATCCTCTCGCTTTACATCGCGGGCCTCGCGTGTTCGCAACCTCGGCCGACCCCTGGCCAGGCGAGTGTTGGCATCGATTCGCTGAATGCACGTGTCGTTCAGGCGTACCGGAATCGCGACGCTGGGGCGTATGCCGCGCTGTACACCGACACGGCGGTCTTCGAATGGCCGGCGTTCAACACGGTGCGGGGCCCCGCCCAGCTGGCAGCGATGGTGCGGAGCAACTGGGCCGCCTTGAGCAACATGGACCTCCGTCTGACAGTTTCGGCGAGACGCCTCGCACCGGACCACGCCACTGAGTTTGGCGCCTTCCAGCAATCCTGGCGCGACCCCAGCGGTGTGCGCATGACGGAGTTCGGTAGGTACGTCACGTTCCTGGTCCGGCAGGAGGATGGCGGTTGGCGGATAGATCGCTTCTTCGGCTTCGAAGACTCGACTCGGCCACTTTCCACCCGGCCTTGAGAGCGCCTTGTGGTCACCCGCCGCGGTCGATCGGCCTAACGTGGCGTTGAGTCGAGCGATCGGGTACGCTCCTCACTTGACCGCACGCGGTGCCCTCTTCTGTCTGTCCCCCAACCACAATAAGCCATCGATGACCAGCTGATCCTGAACTGGGTTATTCAGCGTATGTGACAACGTCGTGTTTGTGGCTCCGTATTTGTGCTCATAGTCAATGTCATTGTGACCCATGTTGAGGTAGATCATCTTGTAGTTCTCGTTCGTCCAAACCACGGGATAGTATCCACTGCGCCAGATCTCCGACACGTAGAATGGCCGACGTAGGTCTCCACGTGTTGCTGACGTATGATCCTGACCCGAGAAATGTATTGTGATACCAGTCCCAGTTTGCCGGAACTGCTGAAGGTGTCAAAGCAAAACCAGCAAAATGAAAGCCCATCCAAGCTCCGCCATGCTCCATGTACGCCTGAAACGCAGCGCGTTGCGCAGGTTCTTCAGGGCGCGTATCCAGAAACACCACGACCTGATACGAAGCAAGAAAGTCGGCGTTCAGATTGTGCCAATTGGATGTGGTGTCGAAGCTGAAGCGGTATTTCGCCGCCATTTCCGGAAACCACCGCTCGGCTTCTTGGACAAAGCTGATATGTGCCGGATCCTCTTTGGCGGTAAGGAACGCTATCACTCTGAACGTTGGCTTCCCGTTCTTGGCGCTAAGAGCTGAACACCAATAGATGAGCGCTGCAATGCTCAATGCTTTGAGGGCACCCATGCATCAGCGCCGACGCGACCGCGTTCCCGACTCGACCCGTTTCCAAAACTGCTGCTCTCCGATGATGGTGATCCGGTGCCCCAGCGCGGCGAGGCGCCGAGTCTCTATCAGTTTGGTGCCACCTGCCTCGCCGGCGATCTGGAGCCGGTTGGGCCGCCCTCGCACGAGCACATCGGTCGTGCGTCCGGGCTTCGGTTGCACGATCGCGCCGGCCTTACGGGCCGCGGCGATGGCCTCGCTCCGCGGACGGCGCAGGAATCCGGTGAAGGAGAGCCGCTTTCCCCGGAGACTCTCGACGCGGCCTACCGACAGCTCCTTCGGACGATGCCGCAGGGCAGCAATGAGCTCGCCGGCGGCCTCGTAGCGGCGGCCGCGCGCGCCCAGGCAGCGGTGAATGACCTCCTTCAAGTGGTCGCTGCAGGGAAGGCCACGAACGTCGCGACTGCGCATGGGACTCGCGATGTCGCCGCGGAGCAGCATCGCCGTCAGTTGGCCGACCTGATAGATGTCGTCGCGCTGCTGCCACTTCCGGATCCATCCCCACGCGATCTCCGTCGGCGCGTTGAGGAGGTTGAAGGCATCGGCGGTGACACCCCGGCGATTGCGCTGATGCCTGGCGATGCCGAAGTCGCCCAGCTTCAACTGCTCGTGCTCGCACACGAACACGTTGAACGGCGTCAGGTCACGGTGTAGGGCCTGACCGCGATGCAGCGTATCGAGCGCACCAAGGATCGCCGCGATCTCGCGGCGCACGAAGCGCTCGGATTGAGGCCCACGGCGCCCGAGCCAGGCGCCGAGGTCTCCGTGCTCAGCGTACTCCATCGCGAGGCAGTAGCGCATCTGGGATCCATCGCCCTCGACGAAGCGATCAAAGACCCGGAGCGCGCGTGGCTCCCGCTCGAGCAGCTCGGCGAAGTATGCCTCGCGCAGCCAGGCCGTGAGACGACCACTGATCTTGATGCAGACCTGCGCCGGTAGTCCGCCTGCGGGCGTTGGGGTCGCGAGGTAGACCTCGCCGAACCCGCCCTTGCCGATGAGGCGGTCCAGCCGGTAGGAGCGCCCGGACTCAGAGCTATGCGCCACGGCTTTCGCTGCCATGCGACCTACTTGCGGTGTGTCCGAGCAGCCGTCAAGCCGACGAACGTGCCAGTCCGCTTCCGCACGATGGCCCTCGCCGGCGCCGCTTCGTGCCGTGTGACCTTGAGCGGGAGCACGATCACATCGTAGTCACCCGCTTGAACCGGGCGCAGGTCCAACCCTTCCACGATGGGAATCCCGCGTCCGAGCAGAATCTGGTGGGTCCGCGGCGCCGCAGCGCCGAATTGCTCCGCCGAGATGTAGTCGACGCCGACCAGCAGGACGCCGGCGTCCGCGAGGAGCTGCGCCGCGTCCGGTGCGATGTACGCAAAGTCCCGATGGAACTCGGGTGAGTCCATCCAGCCGCGCAACGTGCTTCGCGTCCGGAACAGCACTCGCTTCGCGCCCCTCCAGTCGTGCCGCCTCAGCTCGCCCGCGTCGATCGCCCGTACGCTGTCGGGGATGTCGATCACCCGCGCCGCCCCGATCAGCGGGTCCAGTGCCACCTGGTCGACCGACGCTCCATTGGCGACGAAATGCATCGGGGCGTCAATATGCGTCCCGCTGTGCGCGCCCAGTGAGTAGACCGAAAGCGTCAGGAGATCGCCTTTCCGCATGTCCTTGAGAAACTCGAACTTCAAAGGCGCGTCGCCC
>WNFG01005123.1_pt1 | contig 11023 bp, 7 predicted proteins | sample 5400431 | NCBI WGS metagenome assembly WNFG01 (sample SAMN13153346, study PRJNA577476) | soil metagenome | isolation source: 120 cm saprolite under Douglas fir tree site 2 hole 3 replicate 2 | place: USA:California | collected 2015-04-18
GCGCCGGTGATTCGGTTGGAAGACACGAATTTGCCGAACAGTTTTTGGGAGCTGCAGCAGTCGGCGTTTTTCAACGACACGTTTGGGTTTTTGCGGTATGAGAACGGTTCGGCAGTGCAGAGCAAATCCTTTGTGATGTCGAGCGCGGGGAATTTTGGAATCGGGACGGGAGCGCCGACGCAGAAGCTGGAAGTGGCGGGGAACGTAAAGATCAGTGGTGGCGGCAACGCGCTGACGTTTCCGGACGGCAGTGTGATGAGCAGCGCGGCCACGGGAGTAGGCGGAGGGACAATCACGGGGGTGACGGCGGGGACCGGGCTGACTGGAGGAGGCACGACGGGAGGCCTGACGTTGGGGATTGCCAATGGTGGGGTAACAAACGCCATGTTGGCCGCTAGCGCGGTCAGCGACTCCAATGTGGCCGCGAATGCCAACATCGCGCCGAGCAAGATCGCTGGAACCGCGGCGACGCTCACAGCCACATCCAACACATTCACGGGCAGCATCACGGCGAATTCGTTCATCGGCAACGCCACGACTGCCACGACGGCGGTGAGCTTCAGCGGCAACCTTGCTGGGGAGGTGACGGGAACCCAGGGCAATACGGTTGTCTCGAACGCGGTCGCGGCTAGCACCGCCAATGCCATCGTGCGCAGGGACGGCTCGGGCAGCTTTTCGGCGGGAACTGTGACATTGGCTGGAAACCTAGCACTTCCAAACACGACGTCGAGCTCTGTGGGAGTGGTCACGATGGGAGGTCCCCGGTTCCTGCACGACTTCGGCACCGAGAACACTTTCCTCGGCGCAGCGGCCGGAAACATGAGCCTGACGGGAGACCACAATACTGGAGTGGGGGGCTCCGCGCTCCTCTTCGACACGACGGGCGGGTTCAACGCTGCCTTCGGCACCCAAGCGCTCCAGAGCAACACAACAGGCAGTCAAAACGCCGCCTTCGGTCACGCCACGCTCTTCGCTAATACGAGGGGCACCGGCAACTCCGCCTTCGGCTACGGCGCGCTCGGAGGCAACATTATCGGCATCAACAACTCCGCCTTCGGTGACCAGGCACTTCCGGCCAACTCCGCGGGCAGCAACAATGCCGCCTTCGGCGTAACCGCGCTCCAGGGCCTCAGCAGCGGGGATTCCAACATCGCGATCGGCGCTAGCGCCGGCAACATAGTCGCGAGCGGCAGCAACAACATCTATGTCGGTAACGCCGGAGGAGCTAGCAACGAATCGAATACCATCCGCATCGGCGCTGTGGGAACACAGACGGCGGCCTTCCTGGCCGGAATCTCCGGAGCCACCAGCGCCGGTGGTGTGGCCGTCTTCGTGAACCCCTCGGGCCAGCTCGGCACGATCACCTCTTCACGACGGTTCAAGGAGGAGATCGCCGACCTGGGCGGGGAAAGCGACCTGCTGATGAAGTTGCGGCCGGTGGCGTTCTTCTACAAGCCCGAGCTAGACGAGACACACACGCGGCAGTACGGGCTGGTCGCCGAAGAGGTGGCGCAGGTGGCCCCGCAGCTCGTGGTTTTCGACAAGGACGGTGAGCCGCAGACGGTGCGCTACCACTTCGTGAACGCCATGCTCCTGAACGAGGTCCAGAAGCAGCGGACGATCATTGTGAGACAGGAGTCGAAGATCCAGGATCTAGAGGCCAGGCTGGCGAGGTTGGAGGCCGCGATCGCAGAGCGATGAGCCTGGAGCCGGGAATGCTGTAGGCTTCGATCCGATAGAGGATTTATCTTGTAACTGCTACGGCTTCACGAACGACTCCTGCTTCGCCTCTCTCGCGAGCCAGATACTGGTCGTAGATCCAACGATAGGTTTTTTCGAGACCTGCCCGCAGTGAAGTGTTAGGCTCCCAACTGAGATACTTCTGGATAAGAGTGTTATCGCTGTTCCGGCCATTCACACCCTTGGGCGCGCTGAGATCGTATTTGCGCTTCAACTTGATTCCAGCAATTTCCTCCGCGATATCGACCAGTCGATTTATCGTCACCGCCTCACTCGATCCGAGATTGATCGGCTCCAGAATCTCCGAATTCATGATCAGATCGATGCCCTTAAGGCAGTCGTCAACATACATGAAGCTGCGGCTCTGATCGCCTGGGCCCCAGATATCGATTTCGTGCTTTCCGGAAACCTTCGCTTCGATTACCTTCCGGCAGATCGCGGCGGGAGCCTTCTCCCGCCCTCCGTACCACGTACCCCAGGGTCCGTAAACGTTGTGAAAACGGGCCACGCAAGTGTAGAGACCAAAATCTTCCCGGAAGTGTCGACACATGCGCTCGGAAAAGAGCTTTTCCCATCCGTAGCCATCTTCCGCGAGGGCGGGATAGGCGTCCGCTTCCTTGAGCGACGGGGCTTCGAATGTCTTCTGCATGTCTCCGTTGTATACACACGCGGATGAGGAGTAGAAAAATCTCCTTGCTTTGTATTTCCTAGCCGCCTGCAACATGTGGGTATTGATCAGCACTGAAAGCATGCACAGCGCTTTGTTGTGCTCGATAAAACCCATCCCGCCCATATTGGCCGCGAGATTGTAGATGTCGCTGGCGCCCTGGGCGCTTCTCTCACAGTTTTCTTTGAGGTTCAAATCGAGTGAATGATTCTCTACATCGTCAAAACGCTGGTACCACTCATCAAAAGACTTAATGTCTACTGCCCTGATCCGCTTGTGGCCTCGCGCGCGGAGATCCGCGACAAGATTCCCGCCAATGAAACCACCCGCTCCAGTAACAAGAACTAAACTCAGATGATCGCCCATTAATATGCCCCTCCCTAAATCGTGCCAAACATGTCACCAAACTCCCCGAAAACGTGAACCTGGATCGTTGCTACGTTGTCACCTTTGCGAGAAAGAGTACCGCCTCATCCTGCTGTCAGCGAGCTTTCTTCAGACCCAGTAATTCAAGCAATACAAGTGCCGCAAATTCCGCTCCATAAACCAAGTAGCGGCGCCACAGACGCCGCGGCTCGACCGAAAGCCGGAATAGCCATTCCAGGCCATGATCGCCCATCCACGCCGGTGCCTGTGCCAGGCGCCCAGTGTGGAAATCGAAGGCGGCGCCAACTCCAACTAAAACCGGGACGTTCAACCGATCGCGATGCTCGAACATCCAACGCTCCTGCTTGGGAGTGCTCAATCCAACCCAAACAATGTCTGCCTGCGCGCCTTCGATGGCATGAATGATTTCGCGATCCTCCTCCGGCGTCAGCGTGCGAAAGGGAGGGCTGTATGTTCCCGCCACTACCGCGCCGGAGAACCGGGAGACAAATCGCGAAGCCAGGTCCTCTGCAACACCAGGCGCTCCGCCATAAAAAAAGTGCCGGTATCCCTTCTTCGCTGTCTCTTTGCAAAATGTCTCCATCAACTCCGGTCCATACACCCGGCGTCGCATCTCGAACCCATGCCGCCGCCCGATCCACACGAGAGGCATCCCGTCTGGAACGACAAGCCCCGCCGCGTTCAGAGTCGCCTTGAACTCCCCGTCATGCTGCGCTTCCGTCACTCCGTGCATCCCTGTCACCGCAATGTACCGGCAACCCTCCCGCCGCGCGATCCATTCCTCCATCTGTTCCACCACTTCCGGTATCTGCACCGCATCCACCCGCACTCCCAGCACTCGAAAAGACCCGTTCGTTGAGTTTCGACGCAAGTACTCAGTTCTGGCCTCTTCATAGATTTGGGACATCTGCTCAGCCCGCTTCTCCCATGTCTGGGTCTTAGCAAATTCCAATGCAGCTTCGCTCATCTTTTGGCGTTCGTTTGGAAAGAGAAGCAGTCTCCGTATGCCTTGCGCAAGAGCGGTTATAGTTTCCTGCGGCGATGCCACCGGCACTTTGATCGCTGCTTTGTCCGGTACAAACGCGGCCACCCCTTGATGGTCAAGGGCCAGGATGGGTAACCCATGGGCCATCGCCTCCAAAACCGAGGGACCAAACGAGTCTCTCAAACTAGTGAACACGAAAGCATCGCAGCTTCTATACAACCGCGCCATTTCGAGCCAAGGCACTCTGCCCAAGAATTGCACCCGACCCTGCAGATTTAAGTCCTCGGCCCGCCGTTCCCACATCTCGCGCATTTCGCCGTCTCCAGCAATGAGGAGCTTCACCTGTGGCTCTTTCACCTGCGCCAAAGCCTCTAGCGCCAACGGCAACGCCTTTCTGACTTGCAGTTTTGCCGCCCAAAGCAGCCTTAGCGTTCCGTCGTTCCTTGGCGAATCAAGGCCGTTAGAAAGGAAACTGGACGGAATTCCCGTGTCCAAGAATGTCCTCACATCCCGGGCACCCAAGGTGCTAAGCAACTGTTGCGTTTCACTGTTAGTGGCAAGCACAGTCGAAATGGACCTCGCGGCCTTGCGCACCTTGGGAGCAAACCGCAACAGACTCACGCGCGCATTGCGGATACTCTCGCTTCGCCAACGGTTTCCAAAGCAGGAACGAAATGCCCGCGGTGCTCGTTGTCCACCACCCACTGGCCCCCACACAAGAGGCACGGGCAGCCGCCTGAGCAATGGAGGAGCGCTAACGGTTCCCCAACTGACATGATGAGCAACATCAAAACCTATTTCTCGGTGGAGCTCCACCGCTTTTTTGAAGGCAAGCCTTTGCCACAGCAAATAATGAATGCGGATGAATCTGGACCTGGCTTTACCATAGGGGTCCAATCGTTCCAGCAACTTTGGAAGCTTAATCCAGTGCACTCGCAAGTTTGCGTTCGGCTGCTGTGCGAGAAAGTCTTCGACCCCTTCCCGATCATGGGGATGCGTCAGAACCCAAACCTGATGCCGCAACGAGAGGTGCCATGCCCAGTTCCATGTGAAGCTCGGCTCTGTCCCTTCGCGCGGGCTACAGACGACACCAACCAACAGAACCTTCACTTGTCACGCTCCCAGTGAACCGACATCACGCTGCCCCCAGCCACGCCAGTCCGAAAAATTTCCGACCTCCTACCTCCGAAACAACCCGTTAGACGAGGCTTGAGGGACGGTCATTCTGGCGCCGCGCCATAAGCTTAAAGCTCAGCGAAGCGCCCAGCCGATGGTTCATCCACTTCGTCGCTTTGGTGCGTCCCGCTGCATATCGCACGCGAGTGACACCGAATCCCTGTGCCTCCAGTGCGGCGGCGATCGCGAAGTCATCAAGTCCCTCGCGCGCATGATATTCCGCCAGATCGCCGGGACTGGCAATCGCACGGGCATGCGTAGCGTTTCGGGGAAGAACCAGCTTTCGAAAGCGGCGTGTCATACCGGGGAGCAGATCCTTCCTATCGTGAAGCAACTTTGCCAGAATCGTATCGAAGTTGCGGTAGCATGTCGCCATCAAGCGAGACGATGGAATCACAGGATCGAAGTTGGAATAAAAGAAACCGCCCGGCAGGATCCGCGCCGCGGCCTCCCGAACCACCTCAACGGGAGAATACAAATGATGGAGAACGGAGCTAAACGCGATGATTTCGAAATTCTCTGTCGAAGAAGCCAGGAAGTGCTCAATGGAATCATTCACGAATCTTGCAGCGTATCCGCTGGCACCGATTTTCGCTTTGGAGACTTCCAACATGTCGGGCGAGACGTCAACCACGGTAACGGCCCATCCCCGCTTCAGCAGTTTCAATGTCAAATTCCCACTACCACCTCCACAATCTAGGCATCGAATCTTTTCAAACTGATTCTCAAGCCCTTTCCTCATCTCATCCACGTCGTTGTCTAGCATCTCTTGAAAGAAAGTGTCCGCGGCGCAGGACTCGTAGTGGTCGTACTTTTGCGCAATTTCCCTGTAGAACTCTACGTTGGCCGAGACAACCTGATCCTTCGCGGGCATGGCGGTCTGCATCCTAACGCTCCTCTTCCCCGCTAGAAGCACAGCTTGCCGCTTCAGCGTGCGGAGCCACTGCGGAGGACGCGTTTCGATTGGGCTGTTCTAGCGCCTGGCGATAGATGTCCATAAGCCTGCTGTAATTGCGCTCGGCGGTGTATTTCGCCTCGTATTCCTGGCGGGCGGCGCGGCCCATGCACAAAAGCTCTTCCGGGCGGTTCCACGCCCACTCCACCTTCGCGGCCAAATCCGCTTCATCGCCCGCCGTAAAATGCATCCCTGTCTTCCCGTCCTCGACAATCTCGGCCATCGATCCCAGCCGCGAAGCAATCACCGGCACGCCGCACGCAAATGACTCGATAATCGCCAGTCCGAAGGTTTCGTACCAGATGCTCGGGAACACCAGGAAGCGGGCGCCGCGCACCAACGTCACAATGTCCTCCCGCGACACTTGCCCTGGCATCTCAACTCCGCGAAGTTCCTTGGCTCCGATTTCTTTGGCCAATTCCGCTTTCAAGGGACCGTCCCCCGCAATCCGCAGCGGAATCGTTTCCCTCAGCCGTTCCCATGCTCCCAGCAACACCCGCAGCCCTTTCTCCTCCGCAAGCCGCCCCACATACAAAGCATACTCACCGGGTTCCTTTTTCGCACCGTGATCACACACCACGAAATTTGGTTTCACAGCGATGCGCTCCGCAGGCAGACCACCTTCGGTAAATTTCCGCCGCGCAAACTCCGTCAGCGCCACGTACACGTCCACCTTTCTCTTCCACGTTCCCATCGTTCGGTGTATCGCAAGCATCGCCGCAACAGCCGCCGTCGCCGCCCTGCTGTCGCGGTAACAAGCATGGACCACTCCCGGCCAGGGCACGCTCCTACCTAAGCAGGCTTCGCACACTTTTCCATCGCGTAGGAGCGTTGCGCTGGGGCACAGCAACCGGTAGTTGTGCAGCGTCTGCACCACCGGGACATCCGCTTCCGCGCACGCGTAATATGCCGCCGGCGAAATCAGCGGAAGCGTATTGTGAAAATGTGCCACGTCCGGCTTTTCCCTCGCGACCAGCGCCTTCACTTCGCGAAACGACCGCGACGCCCATACCGTCTCCAATCCCGTTCGCAGCGACGAGAAACCGTGCCGGTCACGCAGTTCATCGTTGTTTCGCTGATACCGGACCACCGCGTGTCCACGTTCCGCAAGCAGCCGCGTCTCCGCCTCTACTGCGACATCTTCGCCGCCTCGGTGCTGATAGGTGTTGTGCACCATCAAAATCTTCATGAGCGCTTCGCTGCGATGCCCACAAGCAAACTCTTCTACGCAATCACGGTTATCCAGCTCTCTCCTTCAAGCGGTAGTGACCCTCGCGCTCCTCAATCCAGGGCTGAAGTTCTCCCTTGGAAATTGCGCAGAAAAATTTATTCCCCTGCGAACGCACCGGGGAAACCAAATTCAGCGTCGCCTGCCCCAGACGCAGTGCACTAACAAAATTCCGCGCCCCCAGTCTCTCGGCCAATGCGGCTACTCGAGATTCCTTCCGAAGAAGCAATTCCTCCTCATTAACGTAGAAATCCCAGTATGGATACGCGCGGATGCACATTCGCCGCTCGGGCTGGTAGGCCGAGACGCATTTTTCAACCTCGTGCCCTGTCCAGCGATAAATAAAGTTAGGAATCGGCCCGTTCCGCATTCCGGCGCAACTGTACCCGTTGTCAGCCACAGCAAAAATCTCGTACGGAAACGAGAATCCGAACCGCACGAGTATGCGCAGAGCCCAGGAATCGTTCGGCTCTACGAAGAAAACGTGCTTCTGGGAAACACGGACCATTTCTCCAACCGCCTTGTGTGGGCTGCGGCAATGATGAAGAACGGCATGGGCAAAGACGACATGGTAGCTGCCATCCGGCAAGCTTATGTTTTCCGCGTCAAGATCCATTCCGGTTGAATCTATGTTCGACAACACAATCCGCTCAAACCCGCACGCCGAAAGAATATCGATGTCTTCCTGCCCTCCACCTATAACCAGTGCCGGAAGACTTCTATCAACACTGCATGCCTCCAGGTGGTGCCGCATGACCCCCAACAGGCAGGACTTATCCTTCGGTGTCCTCGCGACCCGGCTCGTTACTGCTGGGATTTGTGTAATTTCCCGCATTCCACCCCTCTCTTCCGCGAGAAGTGCTTTATCTGTTCGTCACATTCAAAGCTGTCGAATCCTATCCAGCAGCCCTTGGCGTGGGGGACGGGAGACCTACCCGGTTCATCGGATTTCGGGCGACCGCCAGCATTCCATTCTCTGCACAAAGCAGAGGTGCGCACGCGCATCCTGCCAGTAGATAGAAAGGGATCGCGCCATAGGGGGCTTCGAAGAACGCAGTGGACAGCGAAAAAATCAGCATCGTCGCCCAGAAGATGATCCCGAATGGCCGGCCACGCCCACTATAGACGTTCCACAGCAGTCGCCCGAGCTCCCTCTGGAACAGCACGAACAGCCCCACACCAACCCACCCCGTATATCCCAAGACGTAAAAGAAAGCGTTGTGGGGGGTGCGTATGAACTCCCCCTCCAGGTATGGCACCAGATCACCGAGAGGAAAGCCATAGCCGTGGCCAAGGAGCGCTCGCAAGGAATTCGCGTGCACAGAGCTCCAGATTTCTGCCCACCACAACGCCCTCCAGACGGTAGTGTCCTCGTACGTTTGCGCTTCGAGAGTTAGATCCGCAGCAAGGTCCGAATTGACCGGCGCAAGTATCCGCCCCGCTACGTCGCGTGCCGAAATGGTGCCGCCCCGCGACTCCGGGGCCGGAATCGCAAGGTTTGTGACGTATAGGAGCCCAACGACGGCGGCGACCGCTGCGCCACCGAGCAAAGCTCTTTTAAGGTTTTTTGTGATCGCACTCCACACGAAAAGTCCTAGCGCAAATGCAAGCCACTCCCCGCGAATGAGCATCCCGAGGAGCACCGCCGCGTTCAGGAGCAAAAGCAAAAACACCTTGCGCAAGTCCTTCTCGTACGACAGCAGACCGAGCAGGATCGCGGCAGAGAACATGGGCTGGCCGAAAATGGGAACCGCACCGACTTCTCCGGAGACACCCGGAAAAAACAACGGGATCCGGTTCAACACCAGAATAAATAAGATTCCATACAGACCGTTGGCCCACGCCGCGAGGCGCACAAACTTCGGCAGGAATTCGGCATCTTGAGACCCTACCCATAGACCCAGGAAGAAATACAAAGGATAGTAGTTGAAGGCTAAATCGCGCACTGCACTGAGTGCTGGGTACCCCAGGAAAACCCCGCGGAGCACCTGGAACGCTCCAAACGCTAGAGAGAGCAGAAATAGCATCCTAAAGCGGTGCAGAGCCGGAGTCTCCATAGCAGTCCATAGCCAGCGGCCATGCCTGGTCCGTGGTCCACAAAACAGGAACCCGGCCAGCACCACTTCGCCAACGAAGACGTGCAGAGGCGGAATTCCCCAATAGGCGAAAGATCGGCCCATACAGAAATAGCCGACTAACAATATGGTTACGATGCGAAGCCACATTTACTTCACGAAACTCCATCTCCACTTCGTTTCACGGGAACCGTAATAGATCCAACAAACCGAGATTGTGTAGGCGCCGAAGCCGGCGACCATGCTGGCGGCAGCGCCCGCAAGGCCCCACCAACGCATAAAGAGAAGGGCCGAGATCACTGCCACAGGTGCGGCGATTGCGTTGGCAACCAGATCAAAGCGCGTTTTCTGCCAAGCGCGCATAGCCATCGCGTAGCCAATGGAAAATCCCTGGCAAGCCGCGATCAGCGCAAGCAGCGGTATTAGGCCCGCATAGGAGGCATACTTTCCACCGTACAATAGATGTTCGATCGGCCCTGAAAAGAGCGCCAGAATCGCCGCAAAACAAAGTGCCACGCTGCCGAGCCCAGCGCTGACGAGCACCGTCTTGTGCCTCAATCGTTCCGTCTGACCCCGTCCGAAATCGTAAGAGAAGGAGGGCAGAACAAGAATCCCAGCCGCAACGATGGAGTGGCCCATGGCCAACATGGGAAGCTGCATGGCGCGCAGTATCCCCGCTGCACCCAAGCCTAGAACAGCAGCCGCGAGGAAGGTCTGCGTCTGGAAGACCAGAGCGCCCAGCACGGCGCTACCCACCAGCCACCGCCCGTAAGTCCAGTTCTCCCCTAAGGCCGCGCGCCAAGAAACGCCCGGCTCTTCGTTAGGCGTGCGCTTCAGAAGTCCGAGCCGCCACACCAGCAGCCCCGCTGCCAGAAAGCTCCCGCATCCCATCAGCAGAAACACCGTGAACGCCCCCAGCCAACCGTAATGCCCAAGCACAAACAGTCCTGCGGCGACAAAGGTGACGTAGAATCCGGAACCCAGCACCGCCAGCGCCGGCCGCTGCACCACGTAGCACATTCGCCGGGCCAGCCAGGCCAGAAGCAGGAACGGCAGCACTATTCCTGCCCCCAGTACCGCCCCGACCAGCGGACTCCCCGGCACGACCCGCTCTAAAATGACGCTCGCTAAAAGCGCGACCACGGAAAGTGGCCCAACCAGCGCCAAGTGCACGTAAATCTGTGCTCGAAAGTACGCCGGCAACCGCTCCGCGTATCGAGACGGCCCCAACACGCACATGGGTTCCAGCAGCAGCACGTTATGAAACCCCGACACAAACAGGAATCCCGCAAACGCCACCGCGAACGCGCCATACACTTCCGGGGTCATCCACCGCGCAAGCAGTAGGTTCACCCCGAATCCCGCGCCCGCCGTCAAGCCCTGGTCCACCAGGGAAATCGCCGACAGCCATCCCCAAACGCGGAGCTTCGCAGGCGTCAGCAGCGAACCTATGGCTCTCTCGGCTACCGCCATTCCTTATCCTTTCCACGCCGCCATCCCTGCCGAATCCCCTTGACTTCTATTAACGATTGAGCTACCATACGACGTGATTTACTCGAAGCCAGCTTCGCTCCCGCCACGAATCGTCCTAACTCCTTTGGACGCAACACTTGCGAGCCTCCCGTCCAGTAACTCCTTTATTCGCAACACTTACGAGGCCCCCTTGCAAGCGTTGGGCTCTGTTGACATCCTCTATGAGGGAAGGGATGCCTCTCAGGCGGTAGATGTTATAGGCCAGGCCGAGCAGCAGGGCTTGGCGGACCTGCGTGGCCAGGCTGCGTCCCGGTGCGCGCGAGGAGAGCTTGCGTTT
>WNFG01005124.1_pt1 | contig 11023 bp, 6 predicted proteins | sample 5400431 | NCBI WGS metagenome assembly WNFG01 (sample SAMN13153346, study PRJNA577476) | soil metagenome | isolation source: 120 cm saprolite under Douglas fir tree site 2 hole 3 replicate 2 | place: USA:California | collected 2015-04-18
GGATCGGCGCATCGGCGGGATTAATCTTGCTGTAGATCGGCGGATTGGGAAGGCCCAGGGGCAGGAGGTTGGAAGCGCTATTGATGGCCGCCTGGACCTGTTGCTCAGCGACGTCGATGTTCAGGTCCAAATTAAATTGCAGGGTGATCATCGAGCTCCCGAAGGAACTCGTGGAGGTCATCTGATTTAAGCCAGGAGTTTGTCCGAATTGGCGCTCCAGAGGAGCCGTGACCGAAGAAGCCATTACTTCAGGGCTGGCGCCGGGATAAAACGTTTGCACCTGGATCGTAGGGTAATCGACCTGAGGCAACGCGGAGATCGGCAGTTGGCGGAACGCGACCCAGCCTACCAGGAGGACGCCGACCATCAAGAGAGTGGTGGCGACCGGCCGCAAAATGAACGGCCGCGACGGACTCATCGCGGGGATCCTCCGGCCTGGCCCTTGGAGGGGCCCCCGGTTTGTGGACCGCCTTGAGCGGGAGACGAAGACGCCGAGCTGCGACCTGCACCATTCGTGGCGGCCGAGGCGCTGGGATTGATCTTGGTTCCATCCTGCAGTTTGTCCTGGCCATCGATGACCACGAGGTCACCCGGATTCAAGCCAGCGCTCAAGCCAACGCTGTTGCCGGTCGTTTGCGCGATGGTGACCGAATAAATTTTTGCAATCGTGTCGCTGGTAGCAGGGTCTTTCGCGACGGCATAGAGGTAAGTGCCCTGGGGGCCGCGCTGAATGGCAGCGGCGGGAACGATGGTTAGATTGTGCTTGGTGTCGACGAGAAGGTGGACGTTGACAAATTGATTGGGGAAAAGAGCGTTGTCGGTGTTGGCAAAAATGGATTTGAGCTTGTAGGTTCCGGTGGTCAGGTCAATCTGATTGTCGATGGTCTGGAGTTTTCCGCTGGCGATTTTGGCGGTGTCGTCGCGGTCGTAGGCATCGACGGCGAGTTGAACGCCGGAGCGGAGCTTGGCGTTCACCTGGGGAAGCTGATCCTGTGGCAAGCTGAAAATCACCGATATCGGCTGGAGCTGAGTGATGACCAGGAGTCCGTTTGTGTCAGTGGCATGCACGATGTTGCCGGCATCGACGAGGCGGAGACCGATACGGCCGCTGATCGGTGCGGTGATGCGGGAATAAGTGAGCTGCAGCTTGGCGTTGTCGATCTGGCTTTGATCCGACGCGATGGCGCCATCAAACTGGCCGACCAGTGCGGCCTGCGTATCGAGCTGCTGCTGGGGAATGACGCCTTCCTTAAAAAGAAGCTTGAATCGTTCGAGATTCACTTCGGCGTCTTTGCGCTGAGCCTGATCCTTGGCGAGCTGCCCCTGAGCCTGCGCAAGCTGGACCTGAAACGGACGCGGATCGATCTGTGCGAGAAGATCTCCTTCGTGTACGAACTGACCTTCCTTAAATGCAATACTGATGAGCTGGCCATCGACGCGGCTGCGAACCGTGACGGTGTTGAAAGCGGTGACCGTGCCGATGCCATTGAAGTAAACGGGCAGGTCGCCGCGCTGTGCGGTGGCAACGACAACCGGCACAACCAGATTGCCTGCGCCGAAACCTCCCTTGCCCTTGCCGGCTACTCCGGGCGCGGCGGCGTCAGCTGCCTGGCTGGCGTTCCGTGAATTGCGATAATACCAGCCACCAAGAGCGATAACGGCAAGCACGAGAACCCAGAGCCACCAACGGCTCTTGGAAGACAGCGGGGCCGTCGAGCCGTGAGCGTGGGGCTCGGGGAGGTCTATGGAATTGAGTTGGCCCATTCGTTCGCTCCTGTCATGTACCACGGTTGTGCGAGCGAGTCTGTCCCAGACAGGACATTCGCAAATCGTCACTAGGGGCCGCTCCGGAAGGTGAGGAGAGCCTGCCGTAAATTATAGCCTACGCCTAAATAAGACGGCTTTTGGGGGCGAATGGTTACGAAGGGCTCTTCGCCCGCCTCAGACATTGGCTTGGGCGCCGGTAAACCGGCACAGGAACTCGCGAGATTCCGGCATTTTGGGGGATGCAGAAAGGGCAGAGAGAAAGTAGACTGTCGCGGAACGATGATGGTTCCGAAAAGTGGGGCCAAGAATCTGGACGGCGAGGAGAGAAAAACGACATGGTCAAAGGTTTGATCCTTGGGATTTTGCTGGGAATGCTGCTGATAACGGGAGGCGCCTACTACTTCATCTCTTCGGGGCACGCCCCGGTAGCCACTACTGCACCACCGATCCCATTTGAAAAGACGTTTGCGCGCCTCGGACTGAATGCCTATCTCGCAAAGCTGCCGCACCCGGAGCCCCAAGTGCCGGCGGATGAAGCCAACCTAGTAGCAGGAGCAAAGGTTTATAAGGAACAATGCGCCGCGTGCCATGGGCTTCCCGGTGAGCCCAAAGGCGCGATCGCGCGGGGAATGTATCCCGCGCCGCCGGAACTCTTTCATGGCGTTGGGGTGACGGACGACGATGCGTGGGAGTCGTACTGGAAAGTGGAAAACGGGATTCGACTGACGGGAATGCCGGGGTTCAAGGGGCAATTGACGGAAACGCAGATCTGGCAGGTGAGCGTGCTGGTAAAAAACGCGGACAAGATTTCAGAGTCCGTGAAGAAGGAGCTTGCGGCGGGCGCAATGACTCCTATGTCGATGTCGATGGCGATGCCATCGAGCAGCGCGGCACCAGCAAAAAAATAGGAGGACTTGGGCAAGATCGAAAAGAAAAACGCGCGAGCCGAAGAGAGTGACGGCTCGCGCGCACTTGGGGCGAATTGCAGATACAGGATTCTTTACTGGCCGAAAACGAGAATCGTGAATTGGCCTCCCAGATTCGCGGGAACAAAAAGATGGTGCGTTTTGGGATCGAGTCCCATGGTCTTTGATGCCGGGTTCGTTGTAACGTTTTCGAGAAGCGTATATTTATCGGCGGAATCCTGATGGAAAACCGCGGTGGTGCCGCCTCCCGTCGACATGAACACCAGTTTTGTCGCGGGATCGTGAGCGGCTGCGTCCACGCGCTCGCCGAGTGGCGCGGTGGTAATCACTTTGCCGCTGTCCGCGTCCAGCACCACCATCAGTTGGCCGCCGCGGCAGCCGGCAAACAACCGGCGGGTTTGCGGATCGAAAGCCAAAGCAGTGGGCGTCTTGCCGGGCGCCAACGGCCAATGGTGCAGGATCTTCAGCGTGTTTGAATCGATGTGAACGGTCTCGGCCTTGTCTTCAAGATTGATGTAAACGTTTCCCTTTCCGTCCGCCACGGCAAATTCCGGCCCGCCGCCCAGGTCAACGGTGCCCACTACTTTTCCGTCCGCTGCGTTGATCACCGTGGTGCTATCACTGTCACCGTTCATCACGAAGAGGTGTTTGGTGGCGGGGTCATAAATAATCGCGTCAGGTTTTTTTCCGACCTTCACCTCGCCAAGCGGCTTTAACGTCTTCAGATCAAAGATGATCACGGAGTCCGATTTGCCGGCGGTGATGAATCCGCGGCCAAATTCCTGGACAACGGCAACACCGTGGGCGCCAGGAGTGTTTGGAATCGTGCCCACGAGCTCGGCAGTGTCTGCATCGAGGACTTGCACTTGCGTGGCATGCGCGATGTAAACGCGCCGCGCCGCTTCGTCCACGGTGACGTAGTCCCAGCTACCTGTGCCGGGAACGGTCATTTTCTTGATGATGTGGTAGCCGGGCGCCGGGGTCGCCAAGGTACCGATGGCCGTGAGGCCGAGAACGACTGTCAGTATTACGAAATTGCGTTTCATTTTTTCTCCGATGATGAAGTGTGATGCCTTGCCTGGTACTCCGTGAAAAGCCGAAAGCATTAGTGGCATTTGCCGCTACCGGAATCGGTGAAGCTCTTCCCGGCTTCGGGAATGAATTGCCAGTCGTAGGCGTTGGGCTTGAGCGTGAGCTTCAAGACGCCAAAAGCTGTCGCATCGCGCAATTCGCTGTTGGGCTTTGCCGAGCCGAACGGACGGTGATTCTTGCCGCCGGTGCCAACGACAAATTCGCGAATGCCGCGTGCGGGGTCGGCTGTGCCGTCGGGCGTTTGCGGGGCGAAGCGCTCGTAATCGTGATCGTGGCCGGTGACCACGACATCGGCGTTGGCTTCGTAGAGCGCCTGGAAGAGCGGCTTAACAGTGAGGTCGTTGCCGTGGGCGCTACCGGAGCTAAAGAGCGGCTTGTGCCAATAGGCAAGCGTGCAGGCGGCGGGATGCGCGGCGAGATCGGCGCGCATCCATTTGTCCTCGGGCGAACCGGCTTCGCAGCCACCGACGTCCTTGCACTCACTGTTCAGCACGATGATGTGCCACGTTCCAAGCTCGTAGCTGTAGTAGCCGGTCTTCGGGTCGCCGGCAGCGGCGCCAAAATAATCGAAGTACGGCGAGGCGCCCGCGGAACGAAATTCGTGGTTGCCGGGCGCAGGACGCGTGCGGGATTTCGCGCGGCCCCACGTTTTGTCGTAGCAGGTGAAATTTTCCTTGCTGCCGTCGGGGTAGGCGAGATCGCCAACGGCCATGACAGTGCCGGGGATTTTGTCGAGGAGCTTTGCCGTGGCTTCCGCACCGGAAAGATCCTTGCAGTCCGCGATATCGCCTGCGCCGACGAGGACTGCAGCTTGCTCGTTGGCTGGAGGTACGCTTGAGGATTTTGCGCGCTCCAAAGGAAAGCCGAAAAAGAAACATCCGATTAGAAGAATCGACACGGTGAGAGCTGACTTCACGCGAAACCTCGCAATCCACTAACGCTTATAGTCCCAGAGTGTACAACTCGCAACCTAAACACAGCTTAAATCACTGCTGAAAGATTCGACATTCGGTCAAAGGATCTTCCAGAGTGGCGAAAAGAACCCCGGTGTGGCCTGCCCGGAACTTCTGGCAGGGGTTGCGGAGGGGGTACCCCACCCCGGGTGTTTTTGGCAAAGAGTGCGGAATCGATTGAAAAGAAACGGCTTGCGTTTTGCGTGAGTGCAAAAAAATGCAAAAAAACCCAAAAGAGTGCGCAAGAGTATCAAAACAAAGGGGATGAATGCAAAATGCGGAAAGAGCGAACGGTGTCGGGGTTGGAAAGTTGAGTATACCCCCTACACCCCCGGCATTTTGCATGAATGTCAAAATAAAGGACTTATGAAATTTGCATCTCGTAAGTAAGTGATTATAAAAGACATGCCTTCGAGTGCGCGCAACGGGTGGGGGAAGTGACGGATGGGAGAAAGCAGCAGCAAGCTGCCGCACTCCAAAGGATGTCGCAGTATTACCCGACATGAATTGTACCACACAGGTACGACTAGTCAAGGAAAACATTGCTTGGAGCTTCGCGCGGGGCGCGATCGAAATTCGATCGCGCCCCGCGGGTTGGGGTGGACGGTGAAACTTGGTTCTCAGAGTGGCAGGAGCACCAGTCAGAGGTCTACTCCGGCGAGGATGTCCAGCGGAAGCCGAAGGAAACCGTGGGCTTATAAAATTCGCGCTGGACGGGATAGATCGTGCTGCCCTGGTAGAAGCCGAATACCTCGTTACTGAGGTTCAGGCCGGAAGCCTCGAAGCGAAGGCCCTTGGCGATGCGATAGCTGCCTTGGACGTCAAATTGGGTATGTGCGTAAAAGTAGACGTCGCCGGTGGGACCTTTGATTCCGAGGATGGGATCCTTGTCCGTCGCTGCGTCGGTGTGGGAGTAGTTGTAGAACGCTATGTTGGCATCGTTGTGGCTCACGGCAAAGCGCATGGAGAAGCGGCTTTTGTCATAGGTAACGCCGGCATTCCAAGTATTCGGGGCCTGGCGTGGCAAAGACGGGTGATCGAGTCGTCCCTCACCGCCCGCGCTTGCAGGATTGAAGAAGGCCGGAAACGTCACCGCTGACTGAGTGTAGCTGTAGTTCGCGGATACGCCGAAGCCGTTCAGGAATCCCGGGAGGAACGAAAAGCGCTGCTCCCAGGAAACTTCGAAGCCCTGGATGTGGGCACTGGGGCCGTTGATCGTCTGGAGAAGTCTAAATCCCGCGTTCGGATCGGTTGGACCGAGGAGGCTCGCAGTCTGGTAAATCGGATTGGACAACTGTTTGTAAAAGTATCTGCCTTGCAGGATGCCGAGAGGCTGGAAGTAGTGTTCGATCAAGATGTCGTAATTGTTGGCCTTGGTCGGTTTCAGGTTGGGGTTGCCCTCGGTAACGGTCTTTGGGCTGGTATTAGGATCGACGATGGTGGTCGGCACCAGGTCGCCGATGTTGGGCCGGGAGATGCCCTGGCTGTAGTTCGCGCGCAGGTTGGTGTTCTTCTCAAGCTGATACTGGGCCTGCACGTTGGGCAAAGCATTGAGGTAACCCGAGTTTTGGGAGAACGGGGTGATTTTTGGGTTGCTCGAGGTGACCGTGGGGTCGGTCGGGTCGCTCGTAAGGATTCGATTTGCCAGGAAGCCGGTGTCTGCGGCATCAAAACGAACGCCAGTTTGCAGCCGTAATTTGCCAAAGGAGATCACGTTCTGCACGTAGCCCGCGTAGATCCGTTCGTTGGCGTCGAAGAAAGCGCCCGCGGAACGACGGATGCTTCGGGCCTGATCCACTGAAAATTGGGTCGCATTGGCGGCCACGGTCTGTTGAATTAAGTTGTAGTTAGAAGTTGGCCCATACGATTGCGAGCCGATCCTGAAAAAGTTGTCGTAATAGGTGGGATTGGTATAGGAACCCAAGACGTTATTGAGCGTAATGCTGCTTCCGTTATAGTCCAGAATCCGATCAGTTTGGTTTTGAGTGGAGTGAGAGTTCCGTACCTTGATTCCGATCTCGAAAGTTCCGAGGTGTGAGTGTGCGTTATACCGCCGCGCTGCGGACGCCGCGCCCTGGAAATTGAGCTGCGTAGCGATATAGCTGGTAAACGAGCTGTTCGCCAAGACGTACTGCGTCGGATCGTAGAGATTGGAGCCATCGAGCGCGTTGAATTTGGGCCGCAGCGGATCGCTGAGGTTCACAGCGAGGTCCGCGCCGGTCGATCCTGGCACTAGATTTCCGCTGTTGTCGTAGTTCGCTGCGACTCCATTAAAGTTCGAGGTCTGAAAATCCTGGCCGCCGATGTTGTGCGAACGAGAACCTGCGAACTCATAGGTGATCAATGTAGACGAAAGATCGTGCCTAGCGCCGGTCAAGAAGCTGTAGACCTGCTGATCGGGGCGGCGGATGTAGTGTCGGTATTGGTAAGAACCGGGCGAGCAGGGATTACTGCCAGGGTTTGCAACATCAGCTGCCTGGTTGACAGCAACGCAGTCCTGCGCGTTATCGAACGTGATTACCGAGCCGTTCACCGATTTAATGTTGGTTCCTGCGTTCGGCGTATAAACCCGGGTATCTCCGTAATCGTGAAAGTCAGAAAAGAATCCCTTAGCGTACACGCCGGTACCCGGTTTTAAGTTGTAGTCGATACCTGTGGAGAAACCATAGCGCGTGCGGTAGTAGTTGTAGGAGCGTTCATCATAGGTGTTCGCAAACGCCACCTTGCGGCCTGTCGCCGGGTCCGTCCCTGTAGCCTGCCCTGGTTCGAGGTCGTCGATACCGCGGTTGGTCTTATCGTACGTACCGTTCAGCAAGAAGCCTAATTTTCTGCTGGTGCCAAATCGCTTGCCAAAGGTTCCGTTAAACCCGCCGCGCCCGAGGCCGTTCTGAATGGGATTGTATCCGCCAGTGCCCGCAAAGGAATAAATCGCCCTTTCCCCAGCGGTCCTGGTTACCAAATTGACCGTGCCGCCGATGCCATCGGCGTCCTGATTGGCGGCAAGGGTTTTGAACACTTCGATGCGCTCAACCAAATCAGCGGGAACGGCGTCCAGCTTAATGTTGCGCACATTGGTTTCCGGAGAGGGCAGGTTTACGCCGTTGACGGTGACGCTGCTCAGACGCGGCTCCGTGCCGCGGATTTGCACGTACTTGCCTTCGCCTTCGTCGCGTTCGAGCGAAACGCTGGGCACGCGGCCGACGGCATCGGCGATATTGGTGTTCGGCAGGCTGGTGATGACTCTTTCGGGCAAGACTTGCACGATGTTTTCGGCGGTGCGCTCGATGTTGATCGCTTCCGCCTCACCCTGCAGGCGCTCCGCGCTGACGATGACTTGATCGACCTGCGACGCGACCTGCAGCACCGCATTTGCGCTGGTTTCCTGCCCGGCCTGGACCACTACCGGCACGTTGGAGACGGCCAAGCCGACATAGGAGACGCTGAGGGTATATTCACCAGCGGGCACGTCCGTGATTCGGAATTGCCCGTGGTCGTCGGTCACGATCTTTCTGCCCAGCGGCAGAACTTCGACCAGTGCGCCCTGCAGGGCGGAATTGCCCGAATCCTTTACAGTTCCGGTGATGGTGCCCTTGCGCTCTTGAGCGAGGGCCGGCAGGCCGAGAACAACTATGGCGACTAGCGCCAATAAAAACTTCCTTCCATTCGACATCTACACCCTCCACTTGAAAAACCACTAAGCTATTGAAACGCCAGCAGTTAGGACACTGGGACGGATCGACAAGCTGAATAAGACACGCCCCGTCCTTGGCCTCTATTAAGGGCAGGGATTGGTACTGAGAGATGAATGGCAATTCACGAATCATTAAAATAAAAGTGAAAGGATCTTCAGATTCACGAGGGGGCCGAATGGCAACCGGGCTAATTTTGGGATGAAGGGACCAGGTTAGGGATTCGTAGTGATGGGCAGAGTATTCGAAAGACGGAGCCGTTGCCGAGTGGGCTCTGCGCTGCGATCGAACCGCCATGCAGAACCACTATCCAACGTGCGAGGCCGCAGCACCTACGCCATTCCCTTTTCGTCTTCGACTACGGGACTCTTCATCTGAACCAACTGTCTAGGGGGAATGCAACCATCATCCGCTTCTGCGGCTTGAAATCAAGCCTGGGCGGATTTTTTCGGCTGGAGATAGAAATGGATGGCCGGAGTGAAGATGAGCGAGAGCACCATGGAACTCAAGATGCCGCCGACGACGGTGATGGCCAGCGGTTGGAGCATCTGCGAGCCGGCGCCGATGGCGAAGGCTAATGGCAACATTCCGGCGATGGTGGCCAGAGCGGTCATGGCGATGGGACGCAGCCGGCGGCGCCCCGCCTGAATCATGGCATCCTCGGCGGAAAAACCAAGTTGGCGGAAGTTTTGCTCGGCATCCAGGAGCAGAATACCGTTTTTTGCAACGATGCCGATAACCATGATCATGCCCATAAAAGAGGCGACGTTGAATGTCGTGCGGGTGACAAGAAGCGCGAGCAACCCTCCGAAAGTAGAGAGCAATGCCGAAGCCAGGATGGCGGAAGGCGCCGAGAACGTCCGGAATTCGAAGAGCAGCACGATAAACAAAAGCAAGAGCGCAAGAAACAACACCATAACCAGGTCGTGGAACGATTTCTGCTGCTCCTGGTAAAGGCCGCCGTACTCGACGCGGATGGAAGAGGGCAGATGGAGATCGTTGATCGTCTTCTGAACGGCAGAGATGCCACTGCCAAGGCCCACACCCTCCAGGCGAGCGGTGACTTGAACAACACGCTGAAGATTTTCGCGCCGAATTTCCGTCTGCCCGGGTTCCGCGATGAGCGTGGCCAAGGAGCCGAGCGTGGCCGTGCGGCCGGTGGAGCTGGCGACCAGCGTATTGCTCATACGGTCGAGCGAAGAACGGCTCTGCTCGGGAAAGCGGACACGAATCGTATAGGCGCGATCATTTAGAATCACGGGTGTTGCAGCAGGCTCGCCTCCCAATATGGCGGCGGCGTCCAATGCGATTTCCTCCGGGGTGAAGCCGGCGCGAGCAGCGACGGTGGGATTTACCTGGTACGTCACGGCCGGACCGCTGGTGGTGTTTTCGATGCCGTTTAGGATGTCCACGACCGGGTGGGCTTTTCCAATCTGGATTTTGCCGATAGCATCCGCGACTTGCGGAGCGGTGTCTCCGAGCAGCTTGGGATCCTGCGAAAAGAGTTTGATAACGATGGGCTCGGGGGCGCTGGTGAGATCGCCAATCATGTCCCCCAAAACCTGGATGAACTCGACTTTGGTGGCGGGTTCCGTCTGTTCGATTTGCGCCCGGACATCGGCCATGATCTCTTCGATGTCGCGTTTGCGGTCGCGTTTGAGCCTAACGGTGAAGTCGCCCTTATTGGCTTCGGTAACGGCAGCAAGGCCAAGCTGCAGGCCGGTGCGCCGCGAAGTGTTCTCGACTTCCGGAACGGAATGCAGAATTTCTTCGATATGTTGAAGGATGTGATCGGTTTCCGCCAGCGAGCTTCCCGGCGGAGTGTCATAGTCCAGGATAAATCCCCCTTCATCCATCTCGGGGAGCAGGCCAGTGTCCAGGGCCAGGTAGCAGACAATCGAAAGGACAACGATCCCAGCAGAGCTCGCGGCCAGAACCCAGGGACGTTTCAGCACCGCGTTCATCGTTCGCGTGTAAGAGTTCACGATGCGGCCGAAAAAGCCGGAAAGGTGCGCTTCTTCGGCGGCGAGGAGAGCCGCAACGTCCGGACCGCCCGCGGAGGACGGTGCCGATGCTTCAGCAGTGTCTTTTCGGCGCACCAAATACAGACTTAGAGTTGGAGTCCAAGTAAGCGCAAGAAGCAGCGAAGTGAAAAGAGAAACGGTCATAGTGACAGCAAGGGCGCGGAAGAAGCTGCCGGTAACCCCGGTCGTGGAGATGAGCGGCAGAAAAACGACAATCGGCGTGACCGTCGAACCGATCAGGGGGATTGTCAATTCGCGAAGCGCGCTCTGGATGGCTTGGGAGCGGCTCTGGCCCGCGTCGCGGTGCAACACGATGTTTTCAAGCACCACGATGGCATCGTCAATCACCAGGCCGACGGCGGCGGCAAGACCGCCAAGGGTCATGAGATTAAAGCTCTGGCCGGTAATCTTCAGGACGATGAAGGTGATGAGAAGCGTGGCCGGTATGACCAAGCCAGCGACCAGCGAACTGCCCCAATCGCGCAAGAAGAGCACGAGAATGATGGAAGAGAGCACCAAACCGAGAAGCACGGCGTCGCGGACACTGGCGATGGAATCGTGGACGATGGTCG
>WNFG01005125.1_pt1 | contig 11022 bp, 8 predicted proteins | sample 5400431 | NCBI WGS metagenome assembly WNFG01 (sample SAMN13153346, study PRJNA577476) | soil metagenome | isolation source: 120 cm saprolite under Douglas fir tree site 2 hole 3 replicate 2 | place: USA:California | collected 2015-04-18
CGCAGCTTTCGAAAAACGTCGGTCGCTGCTCAATTGCCCGTTGGCAGTGCAACCTCCGAGGCATGGATGTGGACAATCTTCTAGCTCGACTTGAAGCGCTGCAGCACCAGCGTGCGCCGGTTGAGAACACCGGGTCGGTCGTCGAGATGAAAAGTTGCAATGGCGGCGCCGTCGTGAGTATCTGGATGCGAAGGTCGCAGGGCTGCAAGTCCATGTATGGCGCCTTCGATTGGTTCCGCGTGGCTCCGAAGACCTGCCGGAATTGGGCTTCGATTCCGCTCTTTACACAGGGGAAAGCTGAACTAGAAGGTTTGCCGTGTTCCATCTGTCCGTTTACGAGCGCGGAGAATTGCCCGATCGTTCGTTACAGCCCCAACCTCTTGTTGCGGAATGCACTGCTGTACAATTTTCGCGAATGAAGAAGCGAGCTAGAGTTTCGGCGATCCTCTGGATTGGTTGGATCTTGCTGGGGGCGGCGGTGTGGGCTGTCGCCGAACCGATTGCTTCTCTGCGCCCGAGCAACTACGTCAATGATTTTGCGGGAGTGCTCGATGCGGCTACCCAGGCGCGGTTGAACGATCTTTGTTTGCAGGTGGAGCAGAAGGCACACGCCCAGATCGCCGTAGTTACGGTGAAGTCGCTGGATGGGCAGGACGCGGTGAGTTATGCGGTGGCGCTGTATCAGAAGTGGGGGATCGGGGCAAAAGGAAAAGGGAAAGATCGCGGGGTGCTGATCCTGCTGGCGACAAAGGATCACAAGTATTGGACTGCGGTGGGATACGGTCTGGAGGCGATTCTTCCGGATGGGAAGGTGGGCGGGTTCGGCCGGGAGATGGTGCCTTTGCTGCGCAACGGGGATTATGGGGGGGCGGTCACGTTGTTGACGGCACGCGTGGCCTCGGTGATTGCGCAGGATGCGGGCGTGACGTTGCACAACCTGCCGCAGCCTGGTCTGGCCGCGCCTCGGCAGCAGCAGGCACCTGGCGTGGGAGCCGTGCTGGGTTTTCTCTTTGTTCTCTTCATAGTAATTCTCATTTTGCGAGTGATATTTCGGGGAGGCGGAGGCGGGCGGCGCAGCGGCGGATCTGGATTCTGGTCCGGACTGCTATGGGGCATGCTGTTGAACAACATTGGTGGTGGTCGGGGTGGTGGATATGGTGGCGGCGGATTTGGTGGCTTCGGCGGTGGGGGTGGCGGCGGTGGATTTGGCGGGTTTGGCGGCGGGAGTACAGGCGGCGGTGGGGCGGGTGGCAGTTGGTAGTGGAGAGCCGGGCGTCGCTGCCCAGCCGGACGGGCGAGACGTCAGTCCCTCCACACGCCAGAGAGAGTGAGAGGCGCGGAATGGTTCCGGAAAAACTGATCAACGAGTTTGTCGAACGGATTCGCTCAGCAGCAGGAACTAATCTGCTGGCTGTCATTCTTTATGGGTCGGTGGCGGCGGGAGATTACGTTGCCGACCACTCGGACGTGAATCTGCTATGCGTGCTCGGCGACACTTCTTTTCCTGCCATTGCGGCGCTGGCTCCGGCGGTCGAGTGGTGGGGTAAGCAGAAGCATCGGGCTCCGCTGCTGATGAGTGCGGAAGAGATGCGTCGGTCGGCGGACGTGTTCTCCATCGAGTTTCTGGACATGCGGCGGCACTATCGCGTGCTGTGGGGCGAAGACGTTTTGAAAACGCTGGAGGTCCCGATGCGTTTGCATCGGGCGCAGGTAGAGTATGAGCTGCGGGAGAAGACGATCCTGCTGCGGCAGCGGTTGCTGGTGACGGCGGGAAACGAAGCGGCGAAGTGGGAGCTGTTGCTGCGGTCGCTGCCGGCTTTTGGAACGCTGTTTCGTCATACGCTGATTGCGCTGGGCGACGCGGAAACGAGGTCGAAGCGGGAAGCGGCGGTTGCGCTGGCGGCTAAGCTGGGGATCGATACCGGCGTGTTTGGCGAACTGCTGGATATCCGTGAGCGGAGGAGAGATCGAAAGTCGGCAAACGTGGATAAGATATTTGCGCGCTATCTGAAGTTGGTGGAGCAGGTGACAGCGGCGGTCGACAAGATGCTGGATCCGGCGGCGTAGGAGCCCGTAGTGGAAATCGGGTAACAGCGCGGGAGTGACGCCCTCCACGAAATTGTCATCCCGAGCGGAGCGAGGGATCTGCATTTTGCGGCGGACTACAGATCCCTCGCTCCGCTCGGGATGACAATCTATAAAAAGTATCTTGTGGATTGATTTCGTTTTCAGGAGAGTGACATGAGCAAGGGCTTGATTGTACTGGTGGTGCTGGTGGTGATCGTGCTGGCTCTGTTTGGACAGTACGTGGGAGTGCGCAATCAACTGGTGGCGAAGGATCAGGCGGTGAAGGCGGCATGGTCGCAGGTGGATATTGTGCTGCAGCGGCGCGCGGATTTGATTCCGAACCTGGTGGAGACGGTGAAGGGATATGCGCAACAGGAAGTGACAGTGTTTGGAGACATCGCCAAGGCGCGGTCGGCGTTGCTTTCGGCGCAGACTCCGTCCGACAAAATTGCCGCGAACGGGCAGTTGGATGGGGCCATCGGCCGGCTGCTGCTGATCGTGGAGAATTATCCGCAGCTGAAGTCGAATGAAAATTTTCTGCGCTTGCAGGATGAGCTGGCGGGCACGGAGAACCGGATCGCGGTCGAACGCAAACGGTATAACGACGCCCTGCAGGATTACGACACTTATCTGCTGCAGTTCCCAAACAATCTGTATGCGGGTTTTGCCGGATACAAGCAGAACCCGGCCTATTTCCAGGCTGCGGAAGCGTCGCGGCAGGCGCCGAAGGTGGACTTTGGCGCGAAGCCCGCGGCAGCTCCTCCGGCTGCGGCTCCGGCGCATTGAGTGGAGTGGTGGAGCCGGTGGTCGTTAGTCGTCGGTCGTTCGCAGTTCGACCCGGACTGCTGGCCAGAGGAAATCACCGGGCTGGAAGGCTTTTGTCCGCCAACGACCAGCGACTAACGACCAGCGACTAACGACTGACGACTAGCGATCCCCCAGAAAACTGAACATATTGCTGGTGCGTGCGTCACATTCCGGTGGGATGCGCGGTGGTATATAGATTGGCAGGGTTTCTGGAATCCCCTCCGATTCCGAAGTCTTGGACACGAGGGGACTGCCATGTGCCGCCGCAATGACCTGTTTCTGGTTACGATTCGCGATGTTTTTCGTGTAGTGGTCCTCCGGGTATTCCTCTTTCAACTCATTCTTATTGCTCCCGGCGCTTGGGGGCAGGACGCGTCCACGGGCGCGTTGCGAGGCGTTGTTTTGGACGCTCAGGGGGCGGTGATTACGAACGCCGACGTCGTGGCGATCCGGGTGGACACGGGGATCCGCTACCACGCGGGCACGGATTCGGCGGGACGCTTTGCGGTGGACCTGCTGCCGCCGGGGGAATATTCGGCGCGGGCGGAGGCGGAAGGAATGTCGCCGCAGATTTCGCCGTTGGTTCGTGTGGAGGTGGGAGCGGCGGCGCAGCTGACGTTCAAGCTGAAAGTGGCTGGGCCGAAGGAAACGATTTCAGTGTCGGACGCGCCGCGGCTGGTGGAGGCAGACCCGAGTTCGGTGTCGGCGCTGCTGGATGAGCGGGCGATCAAGGATTTGCCGCTGAACGGGCGGAGGTTTACGGATCTGTTGTTGCTGGCGCCGGGGGTGACGCAGGATCCGCGAGGGCTAACTTCGGGATCGAACGGGGATCTTTCTTACGGCGGGATCCGAGGATACAACACGAGTTTCCTGGTGGATGGAGGGGACGACAATAACGGTTTCTTTGCGCAGGCGGCGGGACGGTATCGCGCGCCCTACCAGTTTTCGGACGAAGTGGTGCAGGAGTTTCGCGTGTCGTCGAGCGGCTATGGAGCCGAGTCAGGGAGGGCTGGCGGCGCGGTGGTGAACGTGGTGACCAAGTCGGGGTCGAACAATTGGCACGGGAGCACCTTCTATTATTTGCGCGACAGTTCGCTGGGGGGAGCGGCACCGGCCTTTGTGGGTTTCAATCCAAGCGATCAGCAGCACCAGTTTGGAGCAACGATTGGAGGTCCGATCCAGCGCAATAAGACATTCTTGTTTGCGGGATACGATCAGCACATTTTTCATGTGCCTTCGGTGGTGGAGTTCGAAAACGGTTCCACGGTGGCGGTGCCGCAGTTGGGCACGTATCCGAGCATTGGGGATTACGAGATCTGCGATCCGGCGATCGGGGGGCAGGCTTGTGATCAGGCGCTGGTGTTTGCGTCGGCGGCACAGCTTTCGACCATGGGCGGGACGTTTCATGCGAAGTTGCTGGGGAACGCGGGATTTGTGAAGCTGGATCGGGTGCTGACGCCGCGTCAACATCTATCGGCGCGCCTGAGTACATCACGGTATTACGGGACGAATAACGTCTTCTTCGATCCGGCGAGTCCGATTACGAATTATGCGATCAGCGGGAATGGGGAAGAGAACGTAAAGACGGAAAGCGCGTCGCTGAGTTTAATAAGCAGTATTACGCCGCGGCTGACGAGCCATCTGCGGGCGCAGTTTTCGCGCGATCTGCAGCAGTCGTTTCCAAACTCAACGGGGGTGCGAACGAGCATCTACAAGTGGCTCCAGGATTTTGGGCAATCGTCGATTTTGCCGCGGCAGACGCGGGAACACCGGTTGCATGTGGCGGAGACTTTGAGTCTGAGCCGCGGACGAAACGAGTGGAAGTTCGGGGGCGACGGGATGTTGACCTGGGATTACAACTATTTTCCGTCGCTGTACGGGGGAGAGTATTTGTACGACAGCATTAAGGTGAATCCATTTACGTTTGTGCCGATGCACGGAGGACTAAATCTGACGCCGCTGCGGGCGTGGGCCCACAACGTGCCGCGATATTACATACAGAATTTCGGGAACCCGGTATCGCATCCGAACAGCAATGACTACGCCGGGTTCGTGCAGGACACGGCGCGGTTGACGCCGCACTTCACACTGAGCCTGGGTGCGCGCTACGACGTGCAGACATTTTCGAGGACCGGAATGGTGAGTAATCCGCTCTGGCCGGCGGCGGGGAAGATGCCGCTGCAAGAGAAGAATTTTGCGCCGCGGGTGGGAATTGGGTATGCGCTCGGCGACGACCGGCCGCTGATGGTGCGGGCGGGATTTGGAATTTTCTACACTCGCATTCCGCAGATTTATGAATCGGCGGTGATGAATAACAATGGGATGAGCAACAGCTTTCTATCCCTGGATGATACGGATTTCTACCAGCAGCAGGTGTTTCCGGCGTATCCGAATGCGGCTGTGAACTGTCCGCGGGGTCCGGCTTCATGTACGCTGCCCGACGCTTGGAAACAGTATGCAACCAACGAAGTGGCGGCATTTGAACCGGGCTTTAAGACGCCCCGAGTGCAGCAGGGAAGCCTGAGCCTGGAGCGGGAATTGGCCGACGGGTTCACGGGACAAGTGTCTTACCTGTATGTGCACGGGGTGGACATGATCCGGGCGCGAGATGTGAATCTGCCGCCGCCGACCTATTACAGCTATCCGATCTTCGACTCGGCCGGCAACAATTTTCAAAATGCGTTTTACAACGTGGAGTCGTTTGCGACGTGGCAGACGAGTAGCAGCATCAGTTGCCCGTTTCCACCGTGTATTAACCCGTTGAATCGCCCGATATCACGACTGGGGGCGATCGACCAGTTTGAGAGCGCGGCATCGAGCGTGTATCACGGTATGACGGTGTCGCTGCACAAGCGGATATCGGGGGGAATGTACTTCCGTCTGGCGTACACGTGGGCGCACGCGGTTGATACCGGACAGGACGCGCTGGTGGCGGGATCGCCGGCTACGGTGCAGAATTCGTATTCCACGAAGAGTGAGAAGGGGCCGAGCGTGACGGACCAGCGGAATCGGCTGACGATCTCGGCGATCGAGGAGCCCAACCCATTTGGGGCGGGAGTTCTGGCGGCGATGTTCAATCACTGGAAAATCTCCGGGATCATGACATATGGCAGCGGACGTCCGGCGAACGCGACGGTGTCGGGCGATCCCAATCAGGATGGAAACACGAGCAATGACCGTTTGCGGAAGTATGGACGCAATTCGTTGCTCGGTCCGGACTACGCAAGCATGGATCTGAGAGTGGGAAGGAAGATAGACTTGGGCGGACGGTATCATCTGGAACTGACCGGGGAGTCGTTCAATCTGTTCAATCGCGACAATAAGAGGTTCGGCTTGACTGACAACGGCTTCTATAATTCGGCAGGCCAGTTCGTTAAGTACACGCAACAAGCGGGGACCGCTTACTATCCGGCTTATTTTCAGCAACCTACAAATTTCCTGAAGCCGAAGAGCTCATTTGCGCCGCGTCAAATGCAATTGTCGATGCGGTTGAATTTTTGAGGCTGATGAAAATTCTTTCATAATCCACTTGACTTGGGAGGGCAATGCTTGCCATAACTAACGAGTCCAGTTAGGGCGGGTAGGGGGGTGTAGTCCGTTGGCGGAAGTTCGACTTCAAGAGGGTGAATCCCTCGAAAACGCGCTGCGACGGTTCAAGCGGAAGGTACAAACCGAGGACATAATCAAGGAAGTAAAGCGTCATTCGTTTTACCTGAAGCCCGGCGAGAGAAAACGAGTAAAGGAAGCGCTGGCTCGCAAGCGCAGCCGCAAGAAAGCACGTAAGGAACAGGACTAAGGAAAAACGGGCCGTTCGCTGGTGGGGACGGCCCGTTCCTCGCACTCGAAGGTAAGAGTGAGACGCCGCAGGCCGCGTCTCTACGGAATAGTTTCAGATCGAAAGTTTTCCAAATTTCCCCAGTAGTTGTCTTAAATCAGTAACCAGCAAAGCAGTAACCATATGGCGCACACCGTATGGCGGGCCGAACCCGGGGGGTCAGCATGAGGGGGATGTAAATCTCCTGCCCACGAAGTGAACCGGATCCTTCCCTATTCGGGTCTCCCGTGCAGAGCAGGGACGCGTAATGGGAGCGCCTCTTCGATGGAATACCAGGACAAGGTTTTGAAGTGCATGGATTGTGGCACGGAATTCGTGTTCACAGCGGGCGAACAACTGTTTTTCCACGACAAGCAGTTCAAGAACGAACCCAAACGATGCAAGAACTGCAAGGGCAAGCGAGTGGCGGTGCTTGGGGCCACCTCGCACGGACCGTCGCGCGGGCATGGGCACGCGAAAACGGAGACCCGGACAAACTGCTCGCAATGCGGGAAAGAGACCACGGTGCCGTTTCGACCGACGCAAGGACGGCCGGTGCTGTGCCGCGAATGCTTCCAGCAGGGGCGGCACGTCGCGAGCGCCTGATTATTCTCTGAACGTCAAGGGAACGAAGGTTGAGGGAAGCGGGGCCAGCGGGATGCTCATCCCGCGTGGCGGTTGGTTTCTTGCGCCTTAGAGGTGGAGTTCTGTTGGCGGAGCTGCTTAAGATCGGCGTGGCGGATGAGCAAGGCTTCTACCTGACGCAGAAGATCGCCGGTACCGAGCGGTTTGATGAGCAGCGAGTCGGAGTTTTCTCCGGTCCAATCCTCTCCGTCCCAATGTTGTCCGCTCCGACGTTCTCCTCGCCAATGTTCTCCGGATGGTGGATAGGCGGTGAGTAGAGCGGTCGCGGGATCGTAAGCCTGACGGCGCGCGCTGCGGATGACCTCCAGGCCAGCCTCCTCGGTTTCCATGCGCAGGTCGCTGATGACCATCTGGTAAACGCCGGACTCCATGCGGGCAAAGGCCTCGGCGGAACTGCCAGCGGTTTCGACTTCAAATCCGTGGAGTTCCAGGACAGCCTTAAGGGTCAGCAGGACGGCGAGATCGTCATCGACAAGAAGAATGCGACGTTTCATGTGCAACTCTTAGGCAGTTCGAGATGCAGTGCACTGCGGAATCAGTTCGCAACGACCGCCGGAAGCTTCAGTCGCAGCATCCGCTCGTTTAGTATAGGGGCGTGGCCCGCTTCTACATAGAGAATTTTGGCTGCCGCGCTACGCAGGCGGACGGGGCGGCACTGGAACGGCAATTCCTGGAACGCGGCCTGGAGCGGGCCGGGGCGGCCCGCGACGCCGAAATTGTTGTGCTGAATACCTGCACGGTTACCGAGGGCGCGGATAAAGATGCACGCGCTTCGATACGGCGGCTGCAGCGGGTGAATCCGGGTTGCCGCATTCTGGTGACCGGCTGCTACGCGCAGCGGGCGCCGGAAGAGTTGGCGGCACTGCCGGGTGTGACGTGGGTCGTGGGTAATTCGCACAAGCACCAAGCGGCGGAGATTGCGACTTCTTCTTTTCCCTCTTCTGATTCTTCTTCCTCAGGTTCCGGTTTCGTTCCGCTGGGGCGGCTTTCTGGAAACCAGTCTTCCGGGGATCGAGCTGCCAATGTGATTGTGGGGGATATTTTTGCGCATACCGAACTGCTGGCGGCTCCCGTATTTGAAGCGGCAAACGAGCGGACGCGTCCAAACCTGAAGGTACAGGATGGATGCAACAACCGCTGCTCGTTCTGCGTGATTCCGTACGTTCGGGGACAGAGCCGTTCGCTGCCGGGGAAGCGTGTCGTCGCGGAAGTGCGGACCCTGGTGGAGGCGGGCTATCGCGAAGTGGTGATTTCGGGGATTAATTTGGGGCGGTGGGGGAGGGATCTGGACACGGTCGTTGGTCGTCGGTCGTTAGTCGTTGGCAAGCAAGAACCTTTCAGCTCCGTGCATTCCAGCCAGCTGCCAGCGTCGCACCCCGAGCGACCAACGACCGACGACCAGCGACTGGAATCTCTGATTCGCGCCATTCTGGAGCGGACGTCTCTTGAGAAATTGCGCATCAGTTCGGTCGAACCGATGGATTGGAGCGATGAACTGATCGGGTTGGTGGCCTCGTCTGGGCGGATCGCCAAGCATGCGCATGTGCCGATGCAGTCGGGGAGCGACGCAGTGTTGCGGCGTATGCATCGCAAGTACCGGCCCTGGCATTACCGCGAGAAGATCCTGAAGATTCGAGCGGCCATGCCAACCGCGGCGATCGGAGCCGACGTGATGGTGGGATTCCCGGGCGAGACGGAGGCGGAGTTCGATGAAACGGGGCGCATGATCGAAGAGCTGCCGTTTACTTATCTGCACGTATTCACATATTCGGCGCGTCCGGGAACGGCGGCGGCGGCGCAGCCTGGTCAGATTCCCGTGGCCGTAGCTCGGGAAAGAAACCGCGTTTTGCGGGAAATTGCATCCAAGAAGAAAGCGGCGTTTATGCGGTCGCTGGTGGGGACCGTGGTCGAGGCGATTACGCTGCAATCGGGCGGTGCGGAATTCACCGAGGCGCTGACGGAAAATTATCTGAAGATGAAAATTACCGGGCATTATGAGGCCAACCGCTGGATGGCTGTGAACATCGAAGGAATTAACGGCGAGACGCTCCTGGGGAAGCTGGTCGTGAACCCGGCCCGGGTCCGCTTTGCTGGGGTCCGCTTTGACGAGCAGGGGTGAACGCGCGTACCGCCCCAACCGACGGTAGCGACTCAGGAGTACACGGAAGCGAACAAACGCATTGACCTGTAACCCTTTACAGCTTACGATAACGAAAAATCAAGAAATGCGGGAGCGATCCGAACCCATGTCACAGTCACCGTTTCGGTCTTCTGTGTGCTGCTTGCTGGCAATCCTGTTTCCGGCGCAAATGATGCTGGCGGGAGAGACGGCGTCGGCCATGTTGTACACGAACGGTGCGGCCTGGCTGAACGGGAGCGAAGTGCCGAAATCGGCAGCCGTGTTCGCGGGAGACATGTTGCAGACGCGGCCCGATTCGACGGCCAGCATTCAATCGAACGGATCGAGCGTGATGGTGTTGGCCGACTCTCTCGTGAAATTTGAAGGGCCGGCAGTGGAGATTGAACATGGGGCAGTGCGCGTGACCACTTCGCGCGGACTGGCGGCGCGCGCTGGCGACGTGACCGTGAAGCCGGCGACTAATTCGTGGACCGAGTTTCAGGTGACCGACGTGGATGGGCGCGTGCAGATCGCGGCCAGCAAGGGTGATCTGACGGTGCAAGACGACAAGGGAACGACAACCGTGACGCAGGGGCAGGAGACTACACGCGACGACACGGCTGACACGGAGAAAAAGAAGAAGAAGCGCCGGCGCGGAACTGGGGCAGCCCCGGCGGCGGGTGGAGGAGTCCTGAGTTCGGCGCCGGCGATCTACACTGGGTTAGGCGTCGTGGGCGGGGTTGGGGTGTGGGTGTTGTTGCAGGATGAACATCCGGTGAGTCCGGCGTGCCCGACAAATCCCTGCCAGTGATTTTGTTGCAAGCGAGTTCTTGCCTTGAGTTCTTGGCCTGTGTACTTTCCAACGCGTTCTGGGGTGGGCGACTGAATCGATGTCGCGCTACGTTTCCTACCGAGATTTCGACTGGGTCCTGCTGGGCTTCGTGCTGGTGATCTGCACGCTGGGCGTGGTGCAGATTCACAGTGCGACCGAGCATACGAAATTTGCCGGAGCCCACGTCAGGCAAATCTACTGGATTCTGGCGGGCGTGGGGGCGATGTTCCTGGTCAGCCTGCTGAATTATCAAGCCCTGCTCGAACAAACCCACTGGATGTACATCGCAGCGTTGGCGTCGCTGATCGCGGTGATTCTCTTCGGACAGAAATACCTGGGCGCGCGGCGCTGGATTAAAATGCCGGGGGGCGGACATTTCCAGCCGTCGGAGTGGGTGAAACTGATCCTGATTCTGGCGGTGGCGAAGTACTTTGCGGATCTGCATGAGCGCGAATTGTCGTGGCCCGACTTTCTGAAGGCGGGCGCGATCGTCGGCTTTCCGATGCTGATGGTATTGGCCCAACCGGACCTGGGAACGGCGCTGACGTATCTGCCGGTGGCGATCATGGGCCTGTTTCTGGGCGGGCTGCGATGGAAGCAGGCGCTGCCGATCGTCTTGATCGGCGCAGCGCTCGTGGCCGCTGTTGTTTTCTCCGACCGCGTCCACATTCTGAAACCATACCAGAAGGACCGGCTGACGAGTTTTATCAATCCGGATGCGGATCGGCAGGGCTCCGG
>WNFG01020696.1_pt1 | contig 11022 bp, 7 predicted proteins | sample 5400431 | NCBI WGS metagenome assembly WNFG01 (sample SAMN13153346, study PRJNA577476) | soil metagenome | isolation source: 120 cm saprolite under Douglas fir tree site 2 hole 3 replicate 2 | place: USA:California | collected 2015-04-18
CGCCGAGGAGATTTTTGAAATGGTCAGGGACCGGCTCGCTGATTCGCCCTTTGCGGCAGAGCCGAAGGCACGGGTCGTTCTGAGCGGCGGGGCCTCACAGCTCACCGGCACCCTCGAACTTGCGACCCAGATTCTAGGCCGGCCGGTGCGCATCGGCCGCCCGCTCGGCTTTGGCCGGCTCCCCAGTGAAGCCAAGAACGCGTCGTTCGCGGTTCCCTCGGGTCTGCTGGTCTATCCGCAATACGCGCATCTCGAACACGTCGAACCGCGGCATACGCGGCAGCTCATGACAGGGACTGACGGCTATTTCGGAAAGGTCGGCCGATGGCTTCGCGAGGGCTTCTGATGAATCATTTCCGACCCATTCGATTTCCACTAGCACCCGCGGCCGCCGGCCGAGGCGAACCAACGCGCGCTTAATCGAGAGGCAACCATGGCACTCAATCTGACCCCCCCTGATATCAGCGAGCTGAAGCCGAGAATCACCGTCTTTGGCGTTGGTGGAGCTGGCGGCAATGCCGTCAACAACATGATTACCGCCGGGCTGCAGGGGGTCGATTTCGTCGTCGCCAACACCGACGCCCAGGCGCTCACGATGTCCAAGGCGCAGCGCATCGTGCAGATGGGCACCCAGGTCACGCAGGGCCTCGGCGCCGGTTCGCAGCCGGATGTCGGGGCGGCCGCCGCCCAGGAAGTCATCGACGAACTTCGCGACCATCTCTCCGGCGCCAACATGGTGTTCGTCACCGCCGGCATGGGTGGCGGCACCGGCACAGGGGCTGCACCGGTCATTGCCAAGACCGCACGCGACATGGGTATCCTCACCGTCGGCGTCGTCACCAAGCCGTTCCATTTCGAAGGCCAGCGCCGCATGCGCACCGCCGAGGCCGGCATTGCCGAGCTCCACAAGGTGGTCGATACGCTGCTGATCATTCCGAACCAGAACCTGTTCCGGGTCGCCAACGAAAAAACCACCTTCGCCGACGCCTTCGCGATGGCCGACCAGGTGCTGTATTCGGGTGTCGCCTGCATTACCGACCTGATGGTCAAGGAAGGCCTGATCAATCTCGACTTCGCCGACGTTCGCGCCGTGATGCGCGAAATGGGCAAGGCGATGATGGGCACCGGCGAAGCCTCCGGCGACAAGCGCGCATTGACCGCTGCCGAGGCCGCCATTGCCAATCCGCTGATCGACGATTCGTCGATGAAGGGCGCCCGCGGCCTGCTGATCTCGATCACCGGCGGCAGGGATCTGACCCTGTTCGAGGTCGACGAAGCCGCGACCCGGATTCGCGAGGAGGTCGATCAGGACGCCAATATCATCGTCGGCGCCACCTTCGACGAGAACCTCGATGGGGTGATCCGCGTCTCCGTCGTTGCCACCGGCATCGAACAGGCGCTGATCTCGCGCAACGCAACGCCGCCGGCCGCTACCGGAACCGCGACTTCGACCACGGCGCCGGACAACCGGCTGGCCGATCTGACGGCGCGGCTGCGCGCCGACAATCAGCGTCTTGCCGAACGCGCCCAGAAGCTGGATCCGTCCGGGTCGGCGCAGACGCCTCCTGCCGGTGCACTGCAGCAGCGCGCCTCGAGCGGCGTCGAACGAGCGGCGCTGGCGGCCATCGCCGCGGCAGTCGCTCCGGATCCCGTGCATGCGGTTGCATCCGCACCGCTGCAGCCCGCGTCCTACGGCGATGTCACCGTTCGCCCGATCGCACCGAAGCCGTCATTGTTCCCGGATCACGATGCAGGGCATGCCGAGGCGCACCATCTCGCGACGCCGGAGACGTTCATTCCGCAGGCGGCCGAACGCGCGCCGGTCCGCACCCCCAGGATGCCGAAATTCGAAGAGCTGCCGATACCTGCGCAGAACGAGATTCGGCAGGCCCGCGCTGATGCCGAGGACGCGCATCCGCAAAAGAGCCGGATGTCGCTGCTGCAGCGGCTTGCCAATGTCGGACTGGGCCGCCGTGACGAAGAGACCGAGCCGCCGATCGCGGCCCGCGCCTCGGGTCCGGCGATGGGCTCGATGCCGCCGCTATCGGACCGCAAGTCCCAACGCTCGGTCGCGCAGCAAACCCATGAGCCGGTATCGGAATACGCCAGACGGCCGGCGCCCCAGGGATTGGACGTTCACGGCCGTCCCGCACCTGTTGCCTCAACGCCACAGGGTGACGACCATCTTGATATCCCCGCCTTTCTGCGCCGCCAGACCAACTGACGATTGTTACAATTCAAACGGCGAAAAAAGGCCTCGGCGGCAAAGCCGGGGCCTTTGTTTTTGGTCGCCAAGGCGCCACGGAATGACGATCAAGCAACTGATTTTAAATGGTAAATTATCTGCTTGATGTTTGGGTGCCGGAACCGGAATTGGCGTTAACCGTGGCTCCATTTAGCTAACTTTGGGGCGAATACGGCAGAGATAGGGTAACAATCGGTAAAAAAGCGTGAGTTGGCGCGCTTTGGGGCGCTGACTATGGTCTCCGCGACTTGGGGACTTAAGACGATTCGCCGGGCAAATCGGGGCGATATCGTCTCAAGTAAGTCAGTGGTGGGCCTTCGAAATGAAATTTAGCCGGCAAACAACGCTTCGGTCGCAAGCCACCGTGACGGGTGTCGGCGTTCATTCTGGTTTACCGGTAAATTTGACTCTTGGACCTGCTCCTGTGGATGCGGGTTTTATTTTTGTCCGCACCGGTCCGGATGGCTGCGACCGTGAGGTTCAGGCTACCGCTGAATCCGTGACCGCCACCGAATTTGCCACCGTGCTGGGCGACCGTGAAGGCCCGCTGGTCTCCACCGCCGAACATGTGCTCGCGGCCTTGCGCGGCATGGGCGTCGATAACGCCACCATCGAAATCGATGGTCCGGAAGTTCCGATCATGGACGGCAGCGCCGCGGCCTTTGTCGCCGCGATCGATCAGGCCGGTATTTTGACACAGTCGGCGTCGCGCCGTTTCATCCAGGTGCTGAAGCCGGTGCAGGTCGTGATGGGCGATTCATTCGGCGAATTGCGCCCCTATGCGGCCGGCTTCCGCGCCGAGGTCGAAATTGACTTCGCCAATCCGGTGATCGGCCGCCAGAGCTACATGCTCGATCTGAGCCCCGAAAGATTCCGCCGCGAGATTTCCCGCGCGCGCACCTTCGGATGCATGAACGATGTCGCGCGGCTCTGGAGCGCCGGGTTTGCGCTCGGCGCATCTTTCGAGAATTCAGTCGTGTTCGACGAAACCCGTCTGCTCAATACCGAAGGGCTGCGCTACGCCGACGAGTGTGTGCGTCACAAGGTTCTCGACGTGATTGGCGATCTCGCTCTGTCGGGTCTGCCTCTGCTCGGCGCCTATCGCTCGGTGCGCGGCGGCCACAAGCTCAACCACGCGGTGCTGACCGCCCTGATGGCCGATCGCAGCGCCTGGCGGGTGATCGAGGCGGACACGGCGCGTCGTTCGCGCACCCATGCGGAAGCCGGCAGTGGAATGGTGGGCGGTATGATCGCCCCGGCCTACGGGCCCGACGTTTCCTGACTTTCGTCTGCGAAATGTCCTGACTTTCGTCTGCGAAATGCACCGGACGTTCTCCCGAGCGTCTTCTGACGTCTCCGGAGCGTCCGTTTTGACGTCTCGTAAGGTTCCTTTTGCCGCAGTAACTGTGATCGGCCGCAATCCAATCCTACCGCCTTAATCCGGGCGAAATGCCTGCGTATTCGGTTGGTTAACGGTCTTTTATGAGTTACACAGGCCCGCGGCTGCACGACAAGCGCCACAGGCACGAGGGTTATCGCGTCCATGCCGCGTTCATGGCGCGGCGGGTACCGCATCACAGACGTCAGGTCCTAGATTTATGTCGGCACAGCGTATGATGCACGAATTACGCAAGGTACTGGCCGGCGCCGGCTGTCATTCGGTTGCCGCCGGCAACCCGGCTGCCGCTGGCAAGCAGATCGGCCGGCAATTGCGACTGGCCGTGGGTCTCGTTGTTCTGGCGATCCCGCTCAGCGGATGCGGCACCGGTTCGCTGTGGGACAAGTTTCTCGCCAAGGACGACACCTTCGTCGAGGAGCCCGCCGACAAGCTCTATAATGAGGGCTTGTACCTGATGAATCAAAGGAAGGATGCGAAGGCGGCGTCGAAGAAATTCGAGGAAGTCGATCGCCAGCATCCTTATTCCGATTGGGCGCGCAAATCGCTGCTGATGTCGGCGTATGCGTTTTACAATTCCGGCGACTACGACAGCTGCATCGGCGCCGCGACCCGCTACGTCACCTTGCATCCTGGCAGCGCCGACGCCGCATACGCGCAATATCTGATCGCCGCCTCGCATTACGACCAGATTCCAGACACTTCCCGCGACCAGGGCCGGACCGAGAAGGCGATCGCCGCGCTTGAGGAAGTGATTCGCAAATATCCAACGTCGGAATACGCCAACAGTGCCAAGGCCAAGCTCGAAGGCGCGCGCGATCAGCTTGCTGGCAAGGAAATGACGGTCGGTCGCTACGAGCTCGAGAAGCGCAACTATATCGGCGCGATCAACCGCTTCAAGACCGTGGTAACCCAGTATCAGACCACGCGGCATGTCGAGGAAGCGCTGGCGCGGCTCACCGAGGCCTATATGGCGATCGGCATCGTCGGCGAGGCGCAAACCGCTGCCGCCGTGCTCGGGCACAATTTTCCCGACAGCCGCTGGTACAAGGACGCCTATAATCTTGTAAAGTCCGGCGGTCTCGAACCGAGCGAGAATCAGGGTTCCTACATCTCCAGGGCCTTCAAGAAACTGGGTCTCGGCTAGGAATTGATCTCGCATGCTGGCGCGTCTTTCGATCCGTGACATCGTCCTGATCGAACGGCTCGATATCGAGTTTGCCCGCGGCCTTGCGGTGCTGACCGGCGAGACCGGCGCGGGCAAATCCATTCTTCTCGATGCGTTCGCGCTGGCACTCGGCGGTCGCGGCGATTCGGGCCTTGTCCGCCACGGCGTGGAGCAGGGGCAGGTTACCGCCGTGTTCGATGTCCCGAAGGGTCATCCGGCCTCCATGATTCTCAGCGACAACGGCCTCGACGATGCGAGTGCTGAAGGGTCTTGCGAAATGATCCTGCGCCGGGTGCAACTCGCCGATGGCCGTACCCGCGCCTTCATCAACGACCAGGCGATCAGCGTGCAAACCCTGAAGGCGGTCGGCTCCGCGCTGGTCGAGATTCACGGCCAGCATGACGAGCGCGCGCTGGTCGATGCCGCGACTCACCGACGTCTGCTCGACGCGTTTGCCGGGCTTGATAAGGACGTCACGGCGGTCGAGCAGCTGTGGGACGCAAGACGCGCCGCGAACACGGTGCTCGACGAACATCGCGCGGGCATGGAGCGTGCCGCCCGCGAGGCGGACTATCTGCGCCATGCCGCCGATGAATTGAAGACGCTGGCGCCCAAGGACGGCGAGGAGACCACGCTCGCCGGACGCCGCACCGCGATGATGCAAGGGGAGAAGATCGCAGCCGATCTGCGCGAGGCACAGGATGCCGTGAGCGGCAATCACTCGCCGGTCGCGGCACTGTCGGCGGCGGTACGACGGCTGGAACGCCGGGCGGATTTCGACCCCAGCGAGCTTGAACGCATCGAGGAGCGGCTGTTCGCGCTGCGCGCCGCGTCGCGCAAATATTCGACGCCGGTCGATGGCCTTGCCGCGCTGGCGTCAAAATACGCCGCCGACGTGGCGCTGATCGATGCCGGCGCCGATCAGTTGAAGAAGCTGGAGGCGGCCGCGGCGGAAGCGGACGGGCACTACAATGCCGCCGCCACCAAACTCTCCGCCGCGCGCACCAAATCCGCCGAGAAGCTCAACAAGGCGGTCAATGCCGAACTCGCGCCGCTCAAGCTCGATCGGGCGACATTCATGACGCAGGTCGATTCCGATCCGGCATCGCCGGGTCCGCAGGGTTTTGATCGCATCGAGTTCTGGGTCCAGACCAATCCCGGCACCAAACCCGGACCGCTGATGAAAGTCGCCTCCGGCGGCGAACTGTCGCGGTTTCTGCTGGCGCTAAAAGTCGTGCTGTCGGACCGCGGTTCGGCGCCCACGCTCGTGTTCGACGAAATCGACACCGGCGTCGGCGGCGCCGTGGCTGACGCGATCGGTGCGCGGCTGGCGCGGCTCGCCGGCAAGGTGCAGGTGATGGCGGTGACGCATGCCCCGCAGGTCGCCGCGCGCGCCGATCAGCACCTCCTGATCTCGAAAGACTCGCTCGACAAGGGCAAGCGCGTCGCCACCCGCGTCAACGCGCTCGCGGCCGATCACCGCCGCGAGGAAATCGCCCGGATGCTCGCGGGCGCCGAGATCACCACCGAGGCCCGCGCCGCGGCGGACCGGCTGTTGAAAGCGGCGACGGCATGATTCTCAACGTCATTCCGGGGCGACGCGAAGCGGCGAACCTCAGATGTGCAATTGCAGATCGGGGAAACTCGAGATTCCGGGTCTGGTCCTTCGGACCATCCCGGAATGACGAACTATAACTTCCTCCATGATAGCAAAATCCAAAGCAAAAGCTCCTCCTGATGTCGCCAAACTCACCAAGGCGCAGGCCAAGGTCGAGTTGAAACGGCTGGCGCTCGAAATCGAGAGCCATGACAAGCACTACTATCAGGACGACGCGCCGAAGATTCCGGACGCCGACTACGACGCGCTGCGCAAGCGCGTCGATGCCATCGAAGCCAGATTTCCCGAACTCGTTACCAGCGAGTCACCCTCGCAGAAAATCGGCGCACAGCCATCCGGGCGCTTCGCCAAGGTGCAGCACGCGGTGCCGATGCTGTCGCTCGGCAACGCCTTCAGCGACGAGGACGTGGCGGATTTCGTCGATCGCATCCGGCGCTTTCTCAAGCTCGATGCGGATGAGATTCCCGCGATCGTCGCGGAGCCGAAGATTGACGGCCTCTCGTTGTCGCTGCGCTATGAGAATGGCGAACTGGTGCGCGCGGCGACGCGCGGCGACGGCTATACCGGCGAAGACGTTACCGGCAATGCCCGCACCATCAAGGATATCCCGAACACGTTGAAGGGGCGAAAGATTCCGGCCGCCTGCGAGGTGCGCGGCGAGATCTACATGCTGAAGCAGGATTTTCTCATCCTGAACAAGAAGCAGGCCGAGGCCGACGACACCGTGTTCGCCAACCCCAGAAATTCGGCGGCAGGCTCCTTGCGCCAGAAGGATGTCTCGATCACGGCCTCGCGGCCGCTGAAATTCTTCGCCTATGCGTGGGGTGAGATGTCGGAACTGCCGGCCGATACCCAGCACGGCATGCTGGCGTGGATGGACAAGGCCGGCTTTGTCGTCAATCCGCTGACGAAACTCTGCAAGGACATCGACGAGGTGCTGGCGTTCTATCGCAAGATTGGCGAAGACCGCGCCTCGCTCGGCTACGACATCGACGGCGTGGTTTACAAGATCGACCGGCTCGACTGGCAGGAACGGCTCGGCTTCGTTTCGCGCAATCCGCGCTGGGCCGTCGCGCATAAATTCGCCGCGGAGCAGGCGACCACGGTTCTCAACGGCATCGACATTCAGGTCGGCCGCACCGGTGCGCTGACGCCGGTGGCGCGGCTTGCGCCGGTCACGGTGGGCGGCGTCGTGGTGCAAAACGCAACGCTGCACAATGAAGATTACATCAAGGGCATCGGCAATGACGGCAATCCGATACGCGACGGCGTCGACATCCGCATCGGCGATACCGTGGTGGTGCAGCGCGCCGGCGATGTGATTCCGCAAGTGGTGAGCGTGGTGCTCGACAAGCGGCCGAAGAACGCAAAGTCGTATTCCTTTCCGCAGGTGTGCCCGGCCTGCGGCAGCCACGCCGTGCGCGAGGAAGGCGAGGCGGTGCGCCGTTGCACCGGCGCGCTGATCTGTCCGGCGCAGGCAGTGGAACGGCTCAAGCATTTCGTGTCGCGCAATGCATTCGATATCGAAGGCCTCGGCGAGAAGCAGGTGCAGGAATTCTTCCAGGACGGGCTGGTCATGTCGCCGGTCGATATTTTCACGCTGCAAAAACGCGACGCGCGTTCCACCAGCAGGCTGATGCAGCGCGAGGGCTACGGCGAGACCTCGGTGCGCAACCTTTTTGCCGCCATCGACGCTCGCCGCGGTATCGAACTGCACCGTCTGATCTATGCGCTCGGCATCCGCCATGTCGGGGAGGGCAATGCCAAGCTGCTGGCGCGGCATTACGGGACGATCGATGCATTCCGCGAGGCGATGCTGGCGGCAGCCAAACACGGCACCGGCGAAGGCAACACGTCGGAAGCCTATCAGGATCTCAATGACATCGGCGGCGTCGGCGAAATCGTCGCCGATGCGGTGGTCGAGTTTTTCGCCGAGCCGCGCAATGTCAAGGCGCTCGGTGAACTGCTGCGCGAGATCGAGGTGCGGCCCGCCGAACAGCCGCGCAAGAGCTCACCGGTTTCCAGCAAGACCGTGGTGTTCACGGGGTCGCTGACGAAATTCACCCGCGACGAAGCCAAGGCGGTGGCCGAGCGTCTCGGCGCCAAGGTCGCGGGCTCGGTATCGAAGAAGACCGATTATATCGTCGCCGGCGAGGATGCCGGCTCCAAGCTTACCAAGGCGCGCGAGCTCGGCGTCGCCGTGCTTTCCGAAGACGATTGGCTGAAGCTGATCGGCGAGTGAGCGGGGCTCCGCTCTGCGTAGGAAAGGGCACGGCGTCGCCGCACATCGAGATGTCATCGAAGCGCTCCCCGCTGCCCGGCGGGCTCGATCCGGGCATCCGGCGGCGTCAGGCGCAAAAATTTTCGTCACACGGGCTTGCCGCGCACAGCCTGATTTCCTGAGCCGATTCAACAAATCGACCCGACGGGCAAATCACCCAAAAGTCTGTAAAGCCCCTGTAGCAAAAATATTCTGATTTGCCGAAATCGCAAATCAGTCTATATCCATCGCATCCCGTTCCACTCGGAGGGGCGTTTCGCGAACGTCACGGACGTAGGGATGGGCTGCGGTGGACGCGAAGGTGCCTTTGACGAACGGTGCTGAAGCGTACGGCGAAGTCGTGTGGTCCTGACGCCGCGGTGCTGGCGTCAAGTTTGCGCAAGGCCAATGTCAGGCGCAGCGACGGTGGCAAGAAAGCCGTTCACCGGGGAGAGCACGAAGTAAGTCGTAAAGCCACTGCGCAGGGAAGGCCGGAGTGTTTCCGCTGAACCTGTATGCTCGTGTGCGCATCCTTTGATGCACATTGCACGCGAGACCGCGGGTGCAGCGCGCACCCGGTCTTCCCTGCGCCCTCTGTTTTCGAGGGCGATGTATTCAGTATCACTTCGGGCGCATCGCGCCGCGAGAACGCGAATGTATGTCAGGTCCCCGTCATTGCGAGGAGCGAAGCGACGAAGCAATCCATTCTTTGCGCGGCAAGATAGATTGCTTCGCGGAGCCTGTCATCGGGCGCGCATTCGCGCGACCCGTTGGCTCGCAATGACGATAACAACGACAAAATGTCGCCGCCATCACAACAGCCCCGACTCTTCCTCTTCGGCCTTCTCGATCAGTTCTTCGCTGACGACCAGCGTGCGGCGCGGCACCAGGAAAATCATCGTCGAGGCGCAGCCGATCGACAGGACGACAATGGCGATGTTGAGCGGCACGGGCGTTGCAAAGTGGCCGCCGAGATAAGCGCCGAACTGCGAGACCAGCGAGCCGATCCCCATCTGCAGGAAACCCATCGCGCCGGAGGCGGTGCCGGCGGCCTCGGGGCGAATGCTGATGGCGCCGGCCGCCGAATTGGACATCACGAAGGCGTTGGCGAACATCACCAGCATCTGCGTGCCGAACAACCATGCCGGTGCCTGATCGAGCCCGGTGACGCCCCACAGCAGGTTCAGCAACGCGCCTGCCAATTGCAGCGCCAGCCCGAACCAGATCAGTTTCTCCAGCGAATGGCGCGGCGCGAAGCGCACGCAGAACAGGTTGCCGATCAAATAGGCGAAGCCCGTCGTCGCAAACCACGCGCCGTATTCGGCGCTGGAGCGGCCCATCTGGGTGACCACGATATAGGGTCCGCCGCCGGCGAAGGCGAAGATGATCTGCGAGGCCAGCACCTGACACAGCACGTAGCCGATGAAGGCGCGGCTGGTGAAGAGACTGCCGACATCGCCGCGAAATCCGCCGCCGCCCTCGGCGCGGTCGCGGCGCGTTTCCGGCAGCGCCCAGGCGATGGCGACGGCGATCGCAAGCGACGCGGCCGTGATGACGTAGAAGATCGAGCGCCAGCCGAACGCGGTCTCCAGCAGGCCGCCGGTCAGCGGGCTCAGCATCTGCGCGATCATCATGACGGCGATCACCAGGCTGATCATCGCGCTGATGCGCTCGCGGCTGTAGAGATCGCGGATGATGGCGCGGCTCACCACCATGCCGGTGGCGCCGCCCAATGCTTGAAGAAAGCGCGCCGCGATCAATTGCGGCAAGGTCTCGGCAAAGATGCCGCCGGCGCTCGCCGCCACCATCAGACCGAGACCTGCGAGCAGCACCGGACGGCGTCCGAAGCGATCCGACAGCGGTCCCATGATGATTTGCGAACAGGCGATGCCGACCATGTAGAGCGACACGGTCATCTGCGCGATCGAGATATCGCGCCCGAACGTGGTGGCCAGCACGGGCAGCGCCGGCACCAGCAAATAGAGAGAAATCGGCGCGACACCGGTCATCGCGACCAGCAGCAACAGCATCATCCGGGATGTCGCGAGGGCGGCGTTGTCTTTCGCCGCTCCAGGCGGCTTGCCAGTTACTCCGTGCATGCTTTCCGGTGCGGGCTCGATTCAAGTACGTTGAGCCGCACTGTAAGCCTATCCTTCAACGGCGACATCGCCGTTTCGGAATGCGGCTATTCCGTTTTCGGGACGCGGTTCCGGCAACGCCAGCGATGTTTGCGCGGTGCCCATTACACATGCAGACGTCATCACCCGCGAAAGCGGGTGAACCAGTATTCCAGAGGCGGTTGTGATCGAATCGAGAAGGCGCGGCGTACTGGATG
>WNFG01008393.1_pt1 | contig 11021 bp, 10 predicted proteins | sample 5400431 | NCBI WGS metagenome assembly WNFG01 (sample SAMN13153346, study PRJNA577476) | soil metagenome | isolation source: 120 cm saprolite under Douglas fir tree site 2 hole 3 replicate 2 | place: USA:California | collected 2015-04-18
CTCTGAAAGATCGCTTGCATTCAACGCTAGTCTCCACGTTTTATCATCGCGAAATTGCGATCGCAGCAAGCTGAGTTCGTGCTCCATCTCCGTCCGCAGAATTTTTTCCGACCGGGTATGCGCTCGCGCAGCCGCATTCGCGACCAGATTAGTCAGCGCTGATTGCCGTTCGAGATTTCTTTCTTGGTTGTGGTCGGTGCCTGCGAGGTAATGAAATTCGGCCAGTGTTCGATCCAAGTCAGCTTGATAAATTCCGCGGTCACGGACCAATGCCAATAAATGACCGCGGCCGCAGATGGTTCCGAGTTTGTCATGGAGAACAACTGAACTCGCGGCGAATTCACCGCAAATGATTCCAGTGGTAGCGGCAATTCCAATCGAAATCCAAGTTGTGGCGATCCGGCTCACTTTAGCGCGAACTGCGAAAGATAGTAAGTCGCCACCGAGCCCACAATCTGAAGACTCTGCGCGCTCAGCTTGTCCATTGTGTCCTCGGCGGTGTGCCACGGAGGGTAATGAAAATCGATCACGTCCACGACCGGAATCCCGATCGCATTCAAGGGGGTGTGATCGTCGGTAATGTCCTGATCGAAATAGGTGAAGTAATTCCGCAACTTAAGGGCATCGGCCGAGGCAAAAATGTCGCGCGCTATTTCTGTGGGCGAGTTCGGTGGAAGCGTGATATCCAGCGAGCGATCGCCGACCATGTCGAAAAGAATGCCGCCTCGAAATGATTTGGCCGATCCGTTTTGCGCAAGTTCGTGGGCAAAGTGGCGGCTTCCATAGATACCGTCGGTATCGCTAAAATTCTCAAAAGCTTCCTCGCCGTCGAAAAAAACGAGCTCGATCTCTTCCGCCAGGTGCGGCTGTTGAGCTAACACTCTTGCCAGTTCCAGAAGCAAGCCGGTGCTCGAGCCTGCGTCATTCGCGCCGACGAAGCGAAAGGTGTCGAAGATTTTCGTGTCATAGTGCGAACAAAGTAAAAACAATTTATTCGCTTTCCCACCTGCACCAAAACGCGCGATCAGATTTACGAACCGCACCTGGCCGCGCGGTGTGTTTTCTGTGAAGGCCTGCTCGCTCACGCTCCAACCGGAAGATTGAAGTTCCCGCTTGATGTAGGCGCGCGATTTTTCGATCGCCTCGGATCCCGGTGTCCGCGGACCGAAATCGACCAACCGCTGCACATGAGCGAGCGCTTTATCGCCGGAAAATTGCGTCCAGATTTTACCCGAGGGCGCTTTGGCACAGGAAGTGGCGAGCATTGCGCCCAGACAGACTCGCCCCAAGGAAAACGACATCTGGGTTTCGTTCAGCGATCGCTGGAATTCAAACCAACAATGCTCAAGATGCGCTGGAGATCGTCATCGCCGTAGTATTCGATTTCGATCCGGCCGCGTTTCAGCCCGTGATGAATCGCCACATTCGTGCCCAAGTGTTGACGCAATTTGTCCTGTAAATCAGCGATCGTCGCCGACGTGACCGTGATTTCCGCAGTCCGGCGCGCCCGCCTCTTCCAGCCCCCAAGATGTCGCGCGACGAGACGTTCGGTTTGGCGCACGCTCGCGTTACGACGCAAAATCGTCTCGGCCAGTTTCACCTGCTCCTCGGCCACTTTGACCCCGAGCAGAACTTTGGCGTGCCCGACCGAGAGCAAATCCTGCGCGACCCAGGTTTGGATTTGCAGATGCAAATCGAGCAAGCGAATCGCATTTGCGACCGCGGCGCGGCTACGGCCAACCTTGAGCGCGATGTCTTCCTGTCGCATTCCGAATTCCCCGGCCAACCGGGCATAGCCTTGCGCTTCTTCGATTGGATTCAGATCCGTCCGCTGAAGGTTCTCGATCAAAGAAAGCTCAAGCACTTCCAAATCGCTCGCCGTCCGGACGATGACCGGAACGTCGGCAAGTCCAACTTCCTGCGCTGCGCGCCAGCGTCGTTCGCCCGCAATCAGTTCGTGGCGCCCGTCAATGCGCCGGACAATTAGCGGCTGAATGATTCCGTGTTGTCGAATTGAATCGACCAATTCCTGCAACGCTTCGGGTGCGAAATTTTTCCGTGGTTGTAGCGGGCTCGGAACAATCGTGGTCAGCCGCACGTGGTGGACCGACTCGCCAGGATCGACCTCTTGCGGAACGGGCGCCGGACGAGTCCCAATGAGCGCGGCCAGACCCTTGCCGAGACCGGTCTTCGCCATCTTCGCCATCTGTCCGAGGCTATCGGAAGCGCTCGAATAACGCAAATGGCAATCAGAAACCCGCGAGGGTTGCGCAGTTTTTAGCCGACGGATAGCATGCGGCAATGTGGCGCGCGCCCGAAGTCTTTACTCTGGGACATTCTCCGGATCCGGACGACGCGTTCATGTTCTATGCGATCGCAAAAAACAAAATCGATGTGCGCGGCTATCGTTTCGAGCACCGGCTGGAAGACATTCAAACGTTGAACGAACGAGCAATTCGCGGCGAGCTGCACATCTCGGCGATTTCCATTCACGCCTACGCTTACGTTGCCGACAAATATGCGCTGCTGCAGTGCGGCGCGAGCATGGGCGATGGATACGGACCAATTGTCATCAGAAAAGCTTCAACCGCGAATGAGAATGTCGATCTTCGGAAGCAATTAAGAAACCTTGTGATTGCAGTGCCGGGAAAAATGACGAGCGCCTATCTCGCATTGCAACTCTATCTCGACGATTTCAAATACATCGTCGTGCCGTTTGATCAAATTTTCGATGCGGTAAAACGAGGCGAGGCGGACGCCGGTTTAATTATCCACGAGGGGCAACTGACTTATGCGAAGTCCGGTTTCAAAAAAATTGTTGATCTCGGCGAGTGGTGGAAAAACAAGACCGGACTGCCGTTGCCGCTCGGCGGAAACGTTATTCGGAAAGATATCCCCGAGAATGTGCGACACGATCTTTCCGAAATCATGCGTGCGAGTATCGACTTCGGTCTGGCTCATCGCGACGAAGCTGTGCAACACGCTTTGCCTTACGCGCGGGACATGAACGAAAAGCAGGCGAGCAGGTTCATCGGCATGTACGTGAACGACTACACTCGCGATTACGGCGCGAGCGGGCGCGCTGCGATCCGCAGATTTCTGGGCGACGCACGCCGCGCGGGCTACATCGACAATCTGGCCGAAATCGAATTCGTCGAGTGAGTAAGGGAGACTATTTCTTCGGCTTCTCCGCTTTGCCAACCTGCTTCAGAACAAATGTCTTGACCCGACTGAATTCTTTTTGAAACCCGTTGGTAAAATCGTGCGTGCCGTATTCGAAGAGAACGACAAAGCAAAAGGTGAAGAAAACGAACAGAGCGACCCAAAATATTCCGCGCAACAAAGCCATGGCCGCAACCCTAACTGAGGCCGAGTTTTAGGTCAATCTGGGCTACGTGCGGGAAACTTCGGATTGATCGGCCTCGGAGAACTGCCAAGCTAATCGCCCATGCGCGTTCCGTTGCTGGATCTGAGAGAGCAATACCGTGCGTTATCGGATGAGATTCGCGCGGCGGCCGACGAGGTGTTGGCCAGCCAGCGCTTCATTCTCGGCCCGAAGTTGGCCGAATTTGAGAAAGCAACTGCGCAGTATTGCGGCGTGCCGTACGCCATCGGCGTTTCATCCGGAACAGACGCGCTCCTGGCTGTTTTAATGGCGCTGGAGATCGGACCGGGAGACGCGGTCATTACGACAGCCTACTCTTTTTTTGCGACCGGCGGTTGCATCGCGCGCGTCGGCGCAACTCCGGTCTTCATCGATATCGACCCAGATACCTACAACATTTCACCGACAGCGCTGAAGTCCTACATCGACGAGCATTGTCATCGAGTTGAAGGAAAATTGCTCAACGAAAATCGACAAACGATTTGCGCCCTCGTTCCAGTCCACCTCTTTGGTTTGTGCTGTGAGATGAATGAAATACGCCACGTCGCGCGCGAGCACGATTTGCTCGTGATCGAGGATTCAGCCCAGACGATGGGGGCCGAGTGCCCGCTCGAGAACGGGCCGATGAAAGCCGGGACAATGGGCGATGCCGGCTGCTTCAGTTTTTATCCGTCGAAAAATCTCGGCGCCGCGGGAGACGCGGGAATGGTCGTGTGTCAGAACGAACAATTCGCCAATCGAATGCGCATTTGCCGGCAACACGGTATGGAAGCGCATTACCAGCATCAATTTATTGGCGGCAATTTCCGGCTCGACGAACTGCAAGCCGCAATTCTCAAAGTGAAACTGCCGCATCTCGACCGCTGGTCATCAGAGCGACGCGAAGCGGCGAAGTTTTACACGAATGAGTTCCGGCGGGTTGGATTAGACGAAAAAATCAAATTGCCGGTCGAGCCTTATGGGGAGAGTGGGCTCACCAACCATCACATTTATCATCAGTATGTGATCTGTTCGAGGCGGCGCGATGAGTTGCGGCGACATCTTACCGACCACGAAATTGAAACGGCAATTTACTATCCGCTCGCCTTGCACGAGCAACAATGTTTCGCGTATCTTGGCTACAAGCCTGGTGATTTTCCGGAAGCGGAGCGGGCCGCGCGCGAAAGTCTCGCGCTTCCGATCTATCCGGAAATCTCGCGTGAAGCGCAGCAATACGTGTTAAATTGCGTCGCGGAGTTTTTTGGATAAGCCGACAAAATTCCCGCTGCGTGACTCGCTCGCTTCCGCGACACTTGCCAGCGGCAGAGCGTGAGTTATATCAAAACGCGCGAGGGTAGGTACCGAAGTGGCCAAACGGGGCAGACTGTAAATCTGCTGGCTTTACGCCTTCGCTGGTTCGAATCCAGCCCTGCCCATTTTCCTTTTCGTCTCTTAGCGACGGCGTCTTCGCGCTTTGCCACGTGAAGATGCCGATCTTCGGCGTGGTTTGGCTTTGGTGCGTTTGCGCGACTTCATCGCTCTTCGTGTCGGTTTTCTTTTGGCGGCTTTGCCGCGCGAAGTTTGCTTCGTTCGCGGTCGTGCGGGTTTAACTATGCGCACGACTGCTTTTTTGGCGACGGGAGCAAGACGACGTTCACTCGCTGCTTTTCCGGCCATCGCACCAACAATTCCTCCGACAACGGCGCCGGCCGGACCTACCATGCTGCCGAGCGCAGCGCCGGCGACGGCTCCGGCGGTTTCTTTGGGTATTGGCGGAATTTCAATGTTTTCTTGCGCGTTTGGATCATCGGGCATAATCAGAACTCCTTCTTTAGAGCGTTGTAGTTTTATGTACTTCGCTGCTCGAATGAGACACAGCCGTGATGAAACAAAAAAGCGGTCGCTGCGGCGACCGCTTTCAGGAAATATCTGGACTAATCGGGCCGATTAACGGCCCCGGCGTTGTCCGCCATCGCGGCGCCGATCGCCGCCATAGCCACCACCCCCGCCTCCGCCGGGCGGCCGTGGTTCGCGCGGACGCGCTTCATTAACGGTCAGCGCTCGTCCTTCGAGAGTTTTGCCGTTAATTTCGGCGATTGCCTTTTGCGCGTCTTGTTCGGAGCCCATGGTCACAAAAGCGAAGCCGCGTGATTTGCCGGTAAATTTATCCTGCATGAGCATGACTTCCTGCACCGCGCCAGCTTGCGAAAAAAGCTCCTGTAGTTCGTTTTCGGTGGTGTTAAATGGGAGATTCCCCACGTATAATTTAGTTGCCATTGAGTCTAATCTGGAAAACGCGGCCAGGACACTGTTCCCGCTTATTGAGTTTTAAATCGCCGCTGAGTGAACTTCAGGTGACAATCGGCGGACTTCCGAGCTGCTGTTTTCTCCTTTCGGGCACATTGTGTAAGGTGCTTCGGTTTGGAAAGCAACCAAAATCGCGGGGCAATTGTCGAGGAGAACGTGATATTTAACGAGTTAAGCGGAAAAACACCGGCGTCCCGGGTCGCGGTGGTGGCGGCCGGGGTCATTAGCCCCCTCGGGTTTGGCTTAAATGAGACCCTCACGTCGCTCAGGACCAGCAAGGATTGCATCTCGCCCGTCACCCGGTTCGACGTCGAGAAATGTCGATGTAAGACGGCTGGTCAAATCTCAGACGAACGCCTCCTCGGCCAGCCGCGAAATGGGCGTAAAAACGAGCGGCTACATCGCGCGACTCGCATGATGATCGCTGTTCTCGAAGAAGCCTTCGGGCAAGATCCTGGATTCACGCCGCAACTGACGGTCATCGGCACAACGAGCGGCGGAATGTCGTTTGGGGAAGATTATTACCGCGCCTTACACCGACATCGAGGCTTGCGACATTCCCCAGGGTGGATTGCAAATTATCCGCCGCAAAAACCCGTGATCGATGCGCAACACGCATTTGGAATTTCTGCGCCTTGCCAAGTCATCGCCAATGCCTGCGCTTCGGGCACGAACGCAATCGGACATGCGTTTGAGTGCGTCCGTTCAGGAAAATATCAGCAAGTGCTGACCGGCGGCTACGACGCGCTTTCCGAGCTGGTCTTTGTCGGATTCGATTCTTTACAAGCAGCAACGCCGGAAAAATGTCGACCCTTCGATCGCGACCGCTCAGGTATGGTCCTTGGCGAGGGCGCGGCTGTGCTCGCACTCGAGAACTTGGAGAGTGCGCGGGCGCGACGCGCCCATGTTCTGGCCGAAATCATCGGGTACGGAATCTCCACGGACAATCATCACCTAACCCAGCCCGATCCGTCAGGAAGCGGTCCGCGGCGTGCGATGGAGCAGGCGTTACAGAGCGCAAATCGTTCCGCGGAAGAAGTGGATTACATCAATGCTCACGGAACAGCGACAACATTCAACGACGCCGCGGAAGGAAAAGCGATTGCCGAGTTGTTCGGAAAAGTTCCAGTGAGCTCGACCAAAAGTATGATTGGTCATTCGTTAGGCGCAGCCGGCGCAATCGAAGCCGTCATCTGTTTGGCTGCGCTGAAAGCGCAATTCCTGCCACCGAATATTAACTTTCGTAATCCGGATCCAGATCTCGATCTTAACATCGTCGCCAATACGGCACGCGACGCCCAGATCGACATCGTCCTGTCAAATTCATTTGGGTTCGGAGGAACTAACGCTTCCATTTTGATCCAGAAGGTTGCGGCATGAACCTGCGGATCGCAGGTATGGGCTGGGTCACGCCGCTTGGCCGAGACATCGATCCAGTCTGGGATCGTTTGATCCGCGGAGAGGAAGCAACCGCGCAACCGATCTCAGACCCCATTACTGACAAGACATATTGCGCCTTCCGAATTCCAACCGAGGCGTTGAAAGATCTGCCACCGCATCCTCGCCTGCGTCGCGCCAGCGCGATCTCGCGCTTCGCCGCGGCTGCAGGATTGGACGCCCTCGCGGAGGCAAGATCGACAATCGGCGGGATCGACGTGGAACGAATGGCGCTCGTGTTTGCCGTTTCCAACGGCGGCGTCGTCTACACAAAACGTTTTTATCACAGCGTGGTCGAGTCCGGCGCGCAATCGGCGAGTCCTTTGCTTTTCCCGGAAACGGTTTTCAACGCGCCCGCCAGTCATCTAGCCGCGATCCTCGGGATTGCGGGCGCGAGTTACACACTTGTCGGAGATGGCGCCGTCGGCGCGCTGGCGATCAAGATGGCGAGTGACCTACTTGACAATGAAGCGTTCGATTTTTGTCTCGTGGTAGGCGCGGAAGAAGCGGACTGGTTGCTGTGCGATGCCTATCACAAATGGCGCCTTCTCAAAAAAGAGCCGCCGATTGAACCGTTCCACGAGCCGCCACGCGGCATGATTTTGAGCGAAGGAGCCGGCGCAGTGTTGCTCGCGCGTGAAGGTACCGTGCAAATCGACGCGATTGATGCCGGCGGGAATTTTTCGGAGCGTCGAAAAGCGAACGAGATCGTGCGTCGAATTCTGCACGGTCTCGCGGATGAAGGTGCCTGCATCATCGCGAGCGCAAATGGCACCTTTGTCGATCTTGCCGAACGCGCAGCCATAGAAAAAGAACTGCCGAAAGCAATAGTTTACGGCCCAAAGCCGGCGCTTGGCGAAAGTGTGGGCGCGAGCGCGGTTTGGCAGATAATCGTGGCTGCGGAAGCGTTACGAACAAAGCGCCTCCCGCAAATGCTGCGTTCGGGCGGACAGGTGGGGCTCAGCTTTCTAGCGGTTGACGGGGGATCCTGGTCGAAAGCGATCGTCTTAAGCTGCGGCCTTAATCAACAGGTCGCCGGATTGCGGTTGTCGATCTAGGCAGGCACCGCCCTACTGCTTTTACCTTTGCAACTGGGGCCGCCTAAGGTACCTTCGGCGTCCGCCATGCGAACGCTGGTCTGGGGGATTATTTTTATGTTTTTGGTGACCGGGATGGCTGGCGCGGCGACCAATGTTTCCGACCACGAGCCAGTGGAGATTACTTCGACCGGAGAAACGACCTACGAAAACGGCGTCGCCACGGCGCGAGACAATGTAGCGATTCACATTGGGGACACAGATATCTATGGGGACTTTGCTCAGTACAACTCCCGCACCCACGAAGTCTCAGTAGAAGGACACGTGCGCATCTATCGTGACGTTAACGTTTACGTCGCCGAACGAGGCGTCTACAACATCGACACCAAACAAATCCGCACGAGCAACGTGCGCACCGATTATCATCCTTATTTCTTGACCGGACAAAACGTAACTGAAACCTCCGCAAACGTTTATCGCGTGGAAGATGCCACTTTCACTACCGACGATTCCCCCCACCCGGACTTTCACCTGCGCGCGCGAACGGTGCGCGTTTACGAAAACGACCACGTCGTTTTGGTGCGCGTTTACGAAAACGACCACGTCGTTTTCCAAAACGTGACGTTGTACATCGGCAGGGTTCCGGTGTTCTGGTGGCCGTACATGTACCAATCGCTGACGGATGCGTTCAGCTTTTCGATTTCGCCGGCCGATTTAAGTTCGTGGGGGCCGTCGCTCCTCACGCAAGTCACGTTTCCAATCACCGACGATATTAAAGGCCGGCTTCGACTGGATTATCGCGGACGCCGCGGCCCCGCGATCGGTTTCGAATCGGATGTTGACTACGGCAAAGACAAATCGAGCAATCTCAAGATCAAGACCTATTACGTCGACGACCAAAACCCGGAGATTAATCCGACCGCCATTCCGCGCGGTGAGGTACTGCCTAACCGATACCGGTTGACCCTGCAAGACACGACCGATTTCACGAAAGACATCTCCGGAATCGTGAATGTGACCAAATTAAGTGACGCGTTTGTGATGCAAGATTTTTATCAGAGTGAATTTCGAGTCGATCCTAATCCGGACAACGTCATTGCCTTAACTAAGAGTGATCCATTCTACACGCTCACGGCCATCACGCGCTTCCAGTCAAATGATTTTTTTCAAACAACGGAGCGCTTACCTGAGGTCGTGCTCGACATCAAACGTCACGCGTTATTTGGTGGCCCAATTTATTACGAAGGTGAGACTGGTTTTGCGGACCTGCACCGGTCTTTTGCAGAAGGGTCCGGTTTTGAAGACTACGGCACGACTCGATTCGATACGTTTCACCAACTGCTTTATCCGAACACCTATTTCGGCTGGCTTTCAATTGTGCCGCGGGCGGGATTCCGAGCAACCTATTACGACAAAACTCGCGACCTTGGGAACACGTTGTTCCCTACCAACGAAGATCCGCTGATTCCAAACTTCATCCCTCAGGACCCCACCCCCACAAATCCCGTCATAAACGCAGGGAGCGGTGTTCGGACGGTCGTCGATGCCGGAGTGGAAGCCTCGTTCAAGCTATCCCGTTCGTGGGACGACGTGTCGGATCGGACTTTTGGCTTGGATGGATTGCTTCACGTAATCCAACCGTATACGGACTTCTCGTATGTCCATGAGAACGGGGTCAATCCGTCTTCAATTTTGCAGTTTGATCGATTCGAACCCTCGACCCAGTTACCGATATTCGATTTTCCGCAGTTTACCACCATCGATTCGATCGCGAGCTGGACAATTTGGCGTAACGGGATCCGCAACCGTTTGGAGACTCGGCGGGACGATGTAACTGTGACCTGGCTGGAGCTGGACACATTTTTCGATGTGAACTTCGACAATCCCTACGACCGCGGGACCTACTCGAACTTCTTCAACAAATTGCGCTTTACTCCGCTACCATGGGCTTCGCTTTCAATTGATTCGCAGGTGCCGGCATTCAGCTCGGGATTTACGGAAATCAATACGACTATCGCCGTGCAACCGACCGCAAATTTACAGCTCAGCGCGGGTCATCGTTATCTCAACGACAACCCCTTCTTCGAACACAGCAGTCTGTTTGTGGTCGGCGGCTACTATCGACTGAACGACAACTGGGGTTTCGGATTTCAAGAACAATACGAAGGCTCAACCGGGATCTTCGAGGAACAGCGCTACGCCGTCTATCGGGATTTGACGAACTGGGTTGCGTCCTTTGGCGCCGTCGTGCGGGACAACACCGGCAATAAAAAGGAGTACGGCATTCTCCTCACCTTCACCCTTAAAGCTTTTCCGAAATTCGGGTTCGATCTCAACTTCGATCCAGGAAGTGCTGGTCAATGATCAAGAATTGCTCAAACAGCTTGCATTCTTCGTGTTCTAACCGGTGTTTATCTCGCCGCGACTAGGTCGCCGCGTCGTTTATCTCCAAAATGGATATTTCAATCATCGGTTCGGGTTACGTAGGACTTGTCACCGGCGCCTGTTTTGCCGACGTCGGACACAACGTCATCTGCGTCGACAACGACGAAGGAAAAATTAAAACGCTTCAGGCTGGACGCATTCCAATCTACGAACCTGGGTTGGAAGAAATCGTTCATCGAAACGTTTCCGCCCGCCGTTTACATTTCAGCAGCAGCATTCGTGAAGGGGTAGACAAGTCTCAAATCATCTTCATCGCGGTGCCAACGCCGCCACAGCCGAACGGAGATGTCGATCTTAGCTTTATCGAAAAAGTTTCGCGCGAAATCGCCGACGTTCTAACCGATTATCGGGTGATCGTCGATAAGAGCACCGTCCCCGTGAAAACTGGCGAGCGCGTCGCGGAGACGATCAAACGCTACAATCGGCACGGA
>WNFG01005430.1_pt1 | contig 11020 bp, 9 predicted proteins | sample 5400431 | NCBI WGS metagenome assembly WNFG01 (sample SAMN13153346, study PRJNA577476) | soil metagenome | isolation source: 120 cm saprolite under Douglas fir tree site 2 hole 3 replicate 2 | place: USA:California | collected 2015-04-18
GCGCGTCAGCTCATCGTCGAAAATGTGATGATCGCGTTCGCGGGTGGCGTAGCAGGCTTAGGCCTTGGAATAGCAATCATCAAAGCGCTTGGCATTATTGGCCTGGATCGATTTCCGCGCGCCACCGAAGTGCAAGCCGGCACCAGCGTCGTTCTCTTTGCTCTAACTGTGGCGGTCTTGGCCGGCGTCTGTATTGCTATAGCCCCGTTGGCAGGCATCTTCAGAGTAAGCCTCAGCACGGCTCTTCGCGAGAGCAGCCGGACCGGCACTGGCGGAAAGCGGTCGCGTATGGCGCGCCAGACTCTGGTTGTGGCGCAAATCGGATTTGCTTTTGTGCTGTTGGCCGGCGCGGGACTGCTGCTTGCGAGCTTTCGTCAGCTCTTGAACGTCGATCCTGGATTTAGAACAGCGGGTGTATTGACGGCCTCGATCAGCGCTCCCGGATCGAGCTATCGAAATGATGCGGATTTGAGGAGCCTGATGAATCGTTCGCTGCAGGAAATTCGCCGCATACCGGGTGTCAAAGCCGCGGGGGCAACCACCGGCATCCCATTTAAAAGCAACTACAACGACAGTGTGATCATCGCCGAGAGTCACACCATGAAACCCGGTGAATCTTATATTTCACCCCTCCAGTTGATCGCAACGCCCGGTTATATGGAAGCCATGGGGATCGCGTTAGTGAAGGGCCGCTATTTCGAGGAGCGCGACGAGGAGAGATCGCCGCGAGTGGTAATAGTGGATGAAACGCTGGCCCACAGGTTCTGGCCGGATCGCGATCCCATCGGCCAACGAATGTACCAACCGAATAACATTGATTTTCTGAAGACGGACGAGCATACGCAGTGGTTGAAGGTTGTGGGTGTAGTTCGCACGTCGCGGCTTGTGGATCTAACTGGAGGCGGAAATTTCGCGGGAGCTTACTACTACCCTTACGCTCAGTCCCCGCAGCGAAGTTATTCCTTTGCGATAAGCACAGGTACGGATACATCCACGATCGCCCGCGCGCTGCGCACCAGTATCGCGAGGGTCGATGGCTCGCTGGCTCTCTTCGACGTCAAGACAATTACCGAGCGCCGGGATCTATCGCTGGCTTCTCGACGAACCTCGATGTCGCTAGCCTTGGCCTTCGGTTGCTTGGCACTGTTTCTTTCCGCCGTCGGGATTTACAGCGTGCTTTCGTACTTGCTGGGCCAGCGGAGGCGCGAAATCGGAATCCGGTTGGCCATCGGCAGCAGCCCGGCCGGAATCTTCCAACTTTTCCTGCGTGAAGGATTGCTCTTGATCGCCAGCGGCCTGATCCTGGGAATCGCAGGCTCCATCGCCCTGCGAACGGCGATCAAGAACCAGATTTACGGCGTCCAACCACTCGATCCACGAGTGATTGCCTCAGTAGCCCTGGTCCTCGGAGTAGTAGCCACAATCGCCTGCCTCCGGCCAGCCCAGCAGGCCACCAAGGTCGACCCAGTAGTGGTCTTAAACGAACAATAATTGTTCAACCTAATTACACACCTTATTTGTGGGGCAGGATGGCATCCTGCCGCCGATTGGCAATCGGCGTTCCGAAGCTTCCACTAATCCTCCTGATCGTCCGATAAGCCACGTCACAAACAACGACAGGCTACCACCGACCCACATCACACATCCACAATCTCCATCGCCTGCTCCAGCGACTTCAACGCATCTCTCCCAGCCGCCGGACTATATTCGTGTGCGATAAACCCAGTAAACCCCAAGTCCGCAATGGCCCTCGCCACAAAGCGATAATTCAGTTCCTGCGTATCGTCAATCTCATGTCGCCCCGGCACTCCGCCAGTATGAAAATGCGCAATGTATTGGATATTCTCGCGGATGGTGCGCACAATATCTCCGTCCATGATTTGCATGTGATAAATGTCGTAAAGCAATTTCACTCGTGGCGAGTTCACGCGCTTCATCACCTCCACTCCCCAGGGCGCGTGATCGCACATGTAGTCCTTGTGGTTCACTTTGCTGTTGAGCAATTCCACGCAAATGGTGACGCCCTTGTCTTCGGCGTGCGCCTTCACCTTGTTCAAGAACAGCACGCAGTTGTCGGCGCCCTCTGCATCCGCCATGCCCCGTCGATTCCCCGAAAACGTGATCAGATTAGGAGCGCCTTCCTGTGCGCATAGATCGATACCGGCATGCATCGACTTCTCGATGGCATCGTGATTCTCTTTTCGGTTCAGCGCATCCGGAATCGTACCGCCAAAGCCCGGAACCATGGCGGGAACCAGCCCGTATTTTTTTAGAATCGGCCAGTCTTTCGGCCCGATCAGATCGTAACCCTTCGCACCCAGCCGCGCCGCGTCGCGGGCATTTTCCTCCAGCGGCCTGCCTCGTGGAAAAACGCCGTTAGTCACCGATTGCTTCAACCTGCCCTTTCGGCGCACCGTTTGATCGCTATCCTGGAAAGCCACTGCCGAAACCGCTCCGGCCGCGGTCATGGCGGGGAAAAAGGTTCTCCTGGTCATAGCGCTATAGTATCAAGCCAGTCACAAACAATCTAAAAAAACTCGCCCATTCGTTATCTTCTGCGTTTCGTGGATCTTGTCCGTCTTCCCGGCATTCCGATGACCGCAAAATCTCGAAGAAAACTTGACTCCACCGTCTAGACTCCAATCAGACCGCGGTGCGTAAAGACCAAGACAGACACCTACGGCTCTTGAAACCGGACGCGCGTTGGTTCTCGGCGCCCGAGGAAAGCAGCGTGGATTTTCTGCCCGCATTTGGCGCGATATCCAGCGCTGTTCAGATCGCTCTTCGAGAACACCTTCCGCCGGCGTATTTTCGGCGTTTGGACGAATTTCGCGATCGGCAAAAGGCGAACGCCGTGCTTCTTTTTCAAGCCACGCCGCCGTTCCGTGCGAAGTTCCGTACCGACCTCACCTACGACGTGTTGAATCCCGAAGTGTTGGAGATTCTGACACGCAAAGCAAGGCCGGGCCTGACTCAAGTGCTCAGCAGCGTGGAGGCGACTCTCCGCGCCGCGAATCTGGTTGAACTCGCCGGCCAGTACGCTCCTCGCCGGGCTCTTGACATCCTCGCTTCGGTACGGCGGCAAGCCAGGAGTCGCAGATCTCTTCTAAATATGATCCGAGCCGAGAGCGTGCTGGTAAACGCGTTGGTGCAACTGGGAGGGGCGCACGAACTCTCTCCAAGAAAACAAAGGGCGAGAATGGCTTCGTTTTGCAGAAAATGGAACTTTCAACTCCGCCACATGTGTACCGGAAAGGATTTCAGCTCCCTAGCTCCCTCAATCTTAGAGGCCGCAACCGAAGCATTGGCTTCGTTTCAAACGTAGCGCACGCACTCGTGCGTGCCGTGTCGAGACTCGTCTCGACACATGTTCCGAAGAATGAGAGTCAACTCAAGCGTCGAGAAAGTCTCGACGCGGCACGCAAGAGTGCGTACGCCACATTTATTCCACGAAACCGATCTTTCGCAGCGTCTCCGCCGGTTCGTTTTCTTCAAAGGAGACTATCGCAGCCTTTTGCCGGCCATGCTCCAGCGCCACTCCATACGGCGGATCCACGAACTTGAAAACGTTGCGCAGCGGCGCGACTTCGTACGAAGTTGCCGCCTGCAATCCAGTGTCGCGCAAGAACGACGCGGCAAACTGCGGGTCGTGTGTTGGAATGGCGATCACTTTCGTGTTCTTCCAATTCAGCTTGGCCATGCGCCGGGCGGCGGCATCGCAGTGCATGCACTCAGGATCGTAGAAAAACAAAAATATCTCGCCTTGCTCCAGGGAGAAAGGTTTTCCATCCACCTCAATGTAGGCCGGAGCTTTCAAGCCACCCTGACGAGCCGCATTCACGCCGAACGCAACCCCGGCGAACACCAGCACTGCTCCCAGCACCACCAGCGCTGCCCGAATGTTCTCAGATTTGCGGACCCACGCACCGGCCAGCCCGGCCATCAGCACCATCACCATGTCCCCGACGAAAAATCCAGGGCCGATGCTGCGCTTCACCAACGGAAAGCAACTGCAGTCCTTCCCCGCCAGTGTGCTGTAGTTCAGAGCGATGTAGGCCATGAATAGGATCAGCATCAACGCAATCAGAGCGCTTCCCCACTTGCGGAAGCGAGGCACCAGGATCAGAACCGCGGAGAAAGTTTCGCCGATGCCCAGGGCCAGCGTGAACGGAAGAGCCAGATTGGAAGGAACGCGGAACTCGCTAAGCACCTGCGACCACTGGCTTGGGTCCGTCAATTTCCAACAGCCCGATGCAAAGAAAACGATGGCGAGTAATATGGCGGCTGTTCCGCCAATGGCTTTTTTCCAAGCCGGGAAATCAATGCCAGCGGAACTCAGGCCCAGTTCAGCCGGGTCCGCCGTGCTTTCATGCATACCTTTTCTATTCTAATCGAGGATGAAGACGGCCGGTGTCAAGCGTGGGTGACATCAAGCGAGGCTGAAGAACTCATTGGCGGCCTGTACGGTACGCGCGATATCTTGCTCGCTATGCGATGTGGAAACGAAGCCTGCCTCAAATTGCGAGGGCGCGAGATAGATGCCCCGATCGAGCATCCAGTGGAAGAACTGCTTGAACCGAGCCGTGTTGCAACGCTTGGCCGACTCCCAATCCACCACCGGATCGGGCGTGAAGAAGAAGGTAAACATCGAACCGACACGATTCACAGTGATCCCTTCCGGAACTTTCGCAGTCAGTTGTGCCGTGCGCCGTTCGACGATTTCGTAGACTTCAGGATGCGCCTTCAAATAGCGGAGCACTGCAATTCCGGCGCTCACGGCCATCGGATTGCCGGAGAGAGTTCCAGCCTGATAGATAGGTCCCAGCGGAGCGACCTTGCTCATGATGTCGGCGCGCCCACCGTAGGCCGCGAGCGGAAGACCGCCGCCCACGATTTTGCCGAGCGTAGTGAGATCGGGCTTGATACCATAAAGCTCTTGCGCACCACCCAGGGCCAGGCGGAATCCAGTCATCACTTCATCGAAGATCAGCAGTGCGCCGTGCCTGTCGGTGAGAACACGCAGGGCTTCGAGAAAGCCTTGGCGCGGGGGCACGCAGCCCATGTTGCCAACCACTGGCTCAACGATCACAGCGGCAATCTTTTCGCCGCGCTCCTGGAACGCAATCTTCACGGCCTGTATGGAATTGAATGGCAGCGCGATTGTGGTGGCGGCAAACGATTCCGGAACACCAGCCGTATCGGCGATACCGAGAGTCGCCATTCCGGAGCCCGCTTTAACCAGCAGCGAGTCCACGTGACCGTGGTAGCAGCCTTCAAACTTGATGGTCAGGTCGCGCCCGGTGAAGCCACGCGCGACTCGAAGCGCGCTCATCGTAGCTTCTGTGCCGGAGCTGACCAGCCGCAACATTTCGATTGATGGAACGCACTCGTGAATCAATGCCGCCAATTCCACTTCACGCTCGGTTGGTGCGCCAAAGCTGGTTCCGATCTCGAGCACGTCGCGGAGAGCTTCAATCACTTGCGGCGGCCGATGGCCCAGGATTAAAGGTCCCCAGGACAGAACGTAGTCGATATACTCGTTGCCGTCCACATCGTAGATTCGCGAGCCTTCGCCGCGAGCGATAAACGGCGGCGTCCCACCGACGCTACGGAAAGCCCGTACGGGCGAGTTGACTCCGCCAGGAATCAGCGTCTGTGCTTTGCCGAAGATGGCTTCAGATCTGGACCGGTTCATCTGTTACCGAGCCGCGACCGTAAGGGAGTCGGTTGTACAACTTTCCCCATTACGTCTTTTCCGGGATCACCTTTTGCAGAAAGAGGTTCATCACAGCTTCCTGCAAAGTGCCATTCAGATTCCTGAACAAGCGGCTTTTCAGGTCGAGGTACGGCTGCGTCCCGGCGAACAGATCCTCGATCAGGGCACGGAAGCGCGGACTGCGGCGGATGAACCCCACCATTCGGGCGGGCACGGTACTGAACAGAAAACGTCCTAGGAAAACACGCTTGGCGAGCGTCGCGCCGAATTCGAGGTCGGCGGCAAAATCGCGGCGCAGCAAGCCACAATAGGCTTGGGCCTTTTCGGCGATTGAATGCGATTCGTTTAGAACTACCTGGCTCGCCAGATCGCCCGATCGCATGGCGTAGTATAAACCTTCTCCCGTGATCGGGTCCACTAATCCGCCCGCATCTCCCACCGCCATCCAGCCCTCGCCCGCAACACGGTTCTTCTTCCATCCTGGACTCTCGAGCGAAGGCAGCATGTGCCCGTAAAACGACGCGCCTTTATAGGCAATGCCCTTCTCCGTCATGTACCGTTCCAGTCGCGCTCGCAACGATTGTGCCGGCTCCCCTTTGCCGCAGATCCCAACCGACAGATGGCCGCAGCGCGGAAAAACCCAGATGTATCCTTCGAGGTTCGGCAGGAACTGTATATCGATGTGGTCCTGTCGCGAAGGCACATAGTAGCCCAGCGCGTACATGGTGTCGGCCGCGGTCCATTCGGTTCCTACGTTGCGCAGCGGATTGCGCGCGCCCGTGGCCACTATGCAGAAGTCGGCATTCAGCGAACCATGCTGCGTCTTCAGCATCCAGCCGCGGCCCGACCGCTCGATTTCCAGCACACGCGTTTTTTCCAGTTGAGCCCCGGCATTTTCGGCGCGATCGAGCAGCATGCGATTGAGATCCAGCCGCGAATAAATCACCAACGGCCGGCTGAGCCCCATTTTCACCGCGCCTGCCTTGGGAGCCGCAAGATACGTGTCCGTGATGAACTTTTTAGGAATATCGTTGTCGACGAGAAATGGGTATTGGTTATAAGCCTTGTAGGTAAGCCCGCCGCCGCAGGGTTTTTCCCAAGCGAGCTTTTCATCGAAGACCACAGTTTCGAGTCCGGCGGTGGCCAACCGTTCGGCAGCGAAAGCTCCAGCCGGACCGCCTCCCAAGACCGCGACGCGTTTCATTGAGATTTTCCAGGTGTCTTATCGGAACCGATGGGCGGATGACCCGCAGGCAGGCCGCCGCTGCCGACGGTTGGATGCCCGGGCGGCATGGTCTCTGGCATTGCGCCGATCGAACCACCCGATCCTTCCTGCGGCATTCCCGCCATCCCATGTCCCTCGCCGGCTTTGCGTTTCACCGTCCACTGATTCCCTTTGCGCTCCAGGACGTATTGCATGGTCAATCCGGCTCCGGCGGCGTTGCTACCCTTCGCCTGGAAACGTACGGTCGCGGTCGCTTCGTCCTGGTGGTAGCTGACGGACACCACGTTCACATCCATCGACAAAAGATCGGAACGCTTGGCGAGGTACGTCATAACACCCTGTTTCACGGCATCGTTGTTTTGTATATCTCGCTTGCATCCGCCGAGCATGAGGATGGACAACCCAAGCGCTACACATAGAATAGTAAGGCCTTTCACAATCCGATTATCGACTGTTTTCACTTCTGCATCAACTCGAAGAGTTTGAGGGTGGTGCGCCAATTCCTGGCTGTGCTGATTGTGGCGAGCTTGGAATCGAAATAGGCGTTGCTCAGTTTCGTGCGCGCCATACCGTTGGGCATTTTAAGATAGACATCCCGTCCACGCACCAAGAATGCATCTGGCGACGAGCGCGCAGGATCAAGGCTGGCTATTCCGCGCGCATCTGGCGCGTTCGCGAGGAAGTATACGTGTAGCTCGTTCTCATCCGCTCCAGCCTTTAGAAAGGGATTATTTTCTACGGTCTCGCCAATCTGTTCAACCGTCCGCAAGACCACTGGAGTCTTGTATCCGAAGCTTTCCGCGATGTTCTTCGCAATCACAGCGGGAAGCTTTTCCAGCCTGGACTGCGTCGCCTTGAAGATGACATTCCCGCTCTGGATATAGGTCCGAACATTCGTACAACCGGCCTCGACGAACATTTGAATTAAGGCCGTCATCGGCATCCGGTTCTTGCCACCGACATTCAGTCCGCGCAATAACGCGACGTTGGTAGTCATGGCAACCTCGGCTTACAGCGTCCTGAGGAACGCGACCAGCGCGACTTTGTCGTCCGCCTCCAGCGCAAGCCCGAACTCGTGACCCGGCACGGCGCGGTGCTTCACCTGATAACCTTTGAACCCGGTGGGGACGTAATCGTTCCGCAGACGAGCGGGGTTGAACCAGTCCGCAAGATCCGCAACAGAGCCGTCGTGTCCATACAGCCCGCGATACCAGACGCCCTTGAGTGACGGGACTTTGTAGAGCCCGGTTCCCTTGCGCGTCTTGAGGGAGAGGTTCGAATCGGTGCCGACTGAGACCGGAATAATGTCGGCGGCGAAGGGATGGTCTTTGGGTGGGCGGTAACCCTGGGCCAACGTCAACTTGTTGTTGCTATACAGGGGCGGGGTGTGGCAACTGGGGCAACCCTCGCGCTCGAAGACCTTCTTGCCCAGCGCGGAACGTGGGTCGCCGAGATTCGGATTCTTCGGAGGTTCGAGAGTGATGATGTATTGCGCAAGCGCGTATAGGAGGTCGTCGGAAAATGGATCTTGAACGACGCGTTGTTGGCTGCTCAGCATGCGGTGTGGGCCAAAGTCGGCGGAGTCGCAACAAGTCACGAGCGCACCGTAGCGGGCAATGTCTTCGGGATTGCGAAGGCGATGGGTCGCAGTCGCATCGATATATTTGCGATCACCGACGCCAATCAGGTCGGGAATTTTGGTGGTGAAGTAGGGGCTGCCATTGAATCGCGGGATTGTACCGGGAATGTTCGATTCCAGAAGCTCATCCAGTTGCTTTTGCGGCATGGTCCTGATCGCATCGTGAATATCGTTCGGAATCCACGGAGCCACGAAATTACGCCAGTTAGCCATGGCGAGTGATTCGCCCATGAATGATTTCAGAGTGGCTTGCGACAACAACTCGTTCGAGATCCCATCGCCGGGATCATGGTCCGGCGCACCGTAGAGCAGGGACCCATCCGGCATGGTTCGGACGTGGCAACCGGCGCATTCCCGAACCGCAATTGCGAGACCTCCACTAGTAGGCACAAGACGCAGACCCAGGACCGTGCCATCTTTTTGCGGATGCCCTCCCAGCTTCTTGAACTCCTCGGCGGAGCTGAGGATCGCGAAGTACTTCGGATCGTAACTGCGGGACGCGAGAAAGTCCAACTCGTGAAAAACCTGTTTTCCAGCAGCGATCCATTCGCCGCGTGTGCGCGGACCGGACGTGATGATCGGCTCGGGTTTCTTATTTCGCAGCATCTCCCAATAGCCTTCCGGTTCTCGGCCAGGGAAATAGACGGGATACGTGCGGACCCATTCGCCCTGCGGCGTAGCGTAGTACTGCTTTTCGGTGAAAAGACTGGGACGGACATTGAGGCCGGCGACCGGCGCGGCCCAGTCGGCGAGCGACGGCTCATTCCAGATACGGGGCGCAGAGATCTTCTGCGCAACGCAGACACTCGCGGCAAGCAATAGAAATAGCAAGTGACGCACGAGGCCTCCTAGAGTTGGTGTGCTCACGACTGTACCATATTGGCCCTTATGGGCGGCCTGCTGCTGTTTCCGAAGACAACACAACGTCTTGTTCCGGTTGAGTTGACTTGAGCTATCCTGATACCCAGCCTCTTCATAAAGCATGTCAGATCCACCGAGCACTGTCGCAAGCCTGTTTACGGAATGGCGGGTTCGCCCTCCGGGACGCCTGGCTCTCGATACTTATCGCATTCTTGGCAAAGCCGCCAACGAAAACGGAGAGGCGCTGCTGGCCTACGACGTATCTCGCGAAGGCCTGGAGACTTGGCCTGGGGACATGCAATTGCGGCAAGTGATGGCGTTGGCGTTAGCGCGCATGGGATCCACCGAACTGGCGCGCAGTCTTCTGATTCAAATCCGAGATGAAGGGCATGACGACGAGGAATCGCTTGGGTTGCTTTCGCGGACTTACAAAGACCTGTGGCTAAGAAGCGGCAGCACGCAAGATTTGAGAGCCGCTCTTAACGAGTATTCGAAAGCGTACAATCAATCGCCAGAGCGATACTGGACAGGCATCAACGCAGCCACGCTGGCTTTTGCGTTGAAGGACGGCGAGACGTCGCTCACTCTGGCCGAACAGGTTCTGCGGAGTTGTGAAGCGCTAAGAGCGGCCCAACCGGAAAAGCAGGACTACTGGCTAACCGCCACCATGGCGGAGGCTGAGCTACTGCTGGACAACATCCCTCAAGCAGCACAGCATTACGCCGAGGCCCGCAAGATTGGAACTCTAGGGAGCCTGCTCTCCACCTGGCGCAATGCCCGAATCATTTTGAGGCTGATGCCCCCGGCAGCGCGTACAAGAATCCAACAGGCTTTTCTACCGCCGAAAGTGGCCATCTTCGAAGGCCGCTGGGCGGGAGATCCGGAGCAATTGGCGCAACATTTGAAAGACACCGGCGTGGGAGTAGCCTATTCCTCGACTGCCGCCGGACCCGAAATCGAATTCCTGGAAGCGATGCAATCCATCGGCGGACAGACGCATGTGGTGCTGCCGTACAACGAGGAGCAGTTTATACGGGAGAAGGTTGCCTCCGCCGGAGCGGATTGGGAAGATCGCTATCGCAAAGTGCGCGAAGCGGGCCATGAACTAATCGTTTGTTCGGACCAGAAGATGAAATTCGGGAATATCGGCAATGAATATGCCTGGGATGTGATGCGCGGCCTGGCCAGGATTCATGCCAGTCAACTTGAGACGGAACGTGTCGATCGGCAAGCCAAACGCTCCCAGCGGCATAATTCCGCCGAGGGTTCCTGGGTTCATTACCGAAGTGATGGACCGGGTAGGGCAGCTTTGCGGCGATGCGGAACCCAAACCGGAATATCAGAACACGTGGGGCGACGGTCTGTTTTTTGTCTTTAAGAGCGTGGTGGAAGCAGGCCGCTTCGCGCTGCTGCTCTCTTCAACAATTGCAGGGATCGATCGCAAATCGGCTGGCTTGCCGGAACAACTCGCGTTAAGGATCGGCTTGCATGCCGGTCCGGTTTACACGTTTCCGGACCAGGTCACCAAAGAAGAGAACTACATCGGATGGCATGTGAACCGGGCTGCGAGAATCGAGCC
>WNFG01010611.1_pt1 | contig 11019 bp, 9 predicted proteins | sample 5400431 | NCBI WGS metagenome assembly WNFG01 (sample SAMN13153346, study PRJNA577476) | soil metagenome | isolation source: 120 cm saprolite under Douglas fir tree site 2 hole 3 replicate 2 | place: USA:California | collected 2015-04-18
CGTTTGCCTGGTAAGGTACTTTCCTCGCCGATGCCGACGATTTTGATGCACGTTTGTGGGTAGAGGCTGGCGACATCCTCGACCTCCACCGCTGGCGGCACAGGGGGACGATACCAGTTGCGGACACGTGGTGCGCCGTAATCGGCATAGACCTGTTCATAGGTGTGGTATGCCCGGTAGAACCCAAGCGCACGCAGTTTATCAAGCACCGGTAAGATAAGTTCTGTAGGCATCAGCTTTTCGTGCAGAACCGTTCCACTGCGTATATCGGCAACGAGTGCTCCATTTTCGATGATCTGCGGTGCCGTCAGTGGCAGCTCTCCGCAGACTGCGCGTAACACTTGCAAACTCTGGCCGGTGGCGATCACGATAGCGATGCCAGCCTCCGCAACTCGACATAATAAATCACGGGTGCGAGGTGTAATCAGCTTGTGGGGCGCGGGGGTAAGCAGCGTGCCGTCGAGGTCTATGGCGAGTAGGCGGTACATGTAATCAAGTGCTCCTGAGAATTTCTACCGGGCGTAGGGACCCGATTTATCGCGTCCCTTCATATCCCGATGCTTATATCTTACACCAATTCCTCTTCGTCCATGGTAGGGGTGCCCCTTGTGGGTAGCCTGGCCTGGGCGAAACGCCATGATATTATTGTACATCCTCTCAATTGACATCTGCGGCAAAAAATGTTATCACTACAACAGGGGAATGCCAAACCTACATCCTGCGTATCTCAACAGTCTACTGTTCCCTTATTTTCAAAGGAGAAACAATATATGTCAATCCTTTCTGGTAAGATGTGGTGTTCGCGCGCCGCTCTCGCCCTGGCAGTCGCAGTGTTATTGACACTCTCAAGCACAGCCCTGGCTTTTGCCTCACCTAATTCAGTGACACGGCTGCGTCTTAGTAATGACCCGTTTACCAACAATACTAGCCAGCACAAAACACAAGTTGAGCCGGACACGTATTCCAATGGCTCAACCATCGTATCGACCTTCCAATCCGGGCGCTTCTTCGATGGAGGAAGCTCCGATATCGGGAGGGCCACTTCTACCAATAACGGCTCGACCTGGACGCATAGCTTCTTGCCAGGCACCACGCCCTATTCAACCCCAACAGGACCATACGCACGAGTCAGCGACCCCTCCGTCGCCTTTGATGCAAAGCATGCGGTTTGGATCATCTCTTTCCTGGGGCTCTTCCCCAATGGGAATGGCAATGAGGTAGATGTAGAAGTCAGCCGTTCGACTAATGGGGGCCTGACCTGGAGCAACCCTGTCAAAGTGGATGCGAACGGTCATTTTTTCGACAAAAACTGGAGCGTCTGCGATGATACCTCCAGCAGCCCCTTTTACGGGAACTGCTATACCGAGTTCGACGATGTGAACTTCGGCGACCAGGAGATGATGAGCACATCCTCCGATGGTGGAGTAACGTGGGGAGCGGCCAAGAGCCCATCCGGCACCCCCCATGGCCTGGGCGGGCAACCTGTGGTTCAGCCTGGTGGCACGGTGATCGTGCCATTTGAAGATTTAAATGGTACCATCTCCGCCTTCACGTCCACCAATGGCGGCACTAGCTGGACTGCTGCCGTGACCGTCGCGACACTCGATACCTTCTTTGAGCCTGCGAATATCCGCACCAGCCCGCTTCCCTCCGCCGAGATCGACGGTGCGGGTACGGTGTACGTGGCCTGGCAGGACTGCCGTTTTGAAAGCGGCTGTACCGCCAACGATATCGTGTTCAGTACTTCGTCCAATGGGACCAGCTGGTCGACGGTGAAGATGGTTCCTGCCGACCCCGTTGGCAGCGGCGTTGACCACTTTATTCCAGGGATTGGGGTAGACAAGTCCACTTCGGGGAGCAGTGCTCACATTGCTGTGACGTACTACTACTTCACCAACGCGAACTGCACCACCAATTGCCAGCTCGATGTCGGCTATCTCTCGTCGACCAACGGCGGGACTTCGTGGTCGGCAAAACAGCAGTTGGCCGGGCCGATGATGCTGACCTGGTTGGCAAGTACAAACCAGGGAAACATGGTGGGTGATTACATCTCGACCTCCATTGCAGGCACTGGCCTGGCCTTCCCAGTGTTTGCAGTAGCCAGGGCACCCGTAGGCAGCACGTTCCACGAAGCGATGTTCACCGTCAAAGGTGGCTTGCCGGTTGTCGGTGGCACGAATTCTTCAAGTGCCGTGGTTGTTGACTGGGGCCATGCGCCAGCGACTTCCCGTTTTACGGCTTTGTAAGAGCGTCGATCTCTCTGAGATCTAAGTTTGATGTGGAGGCTGTTGCTGGTTCCCCCGAAAAGCAATAGCCTCTCTACAGTATGACGCTATCTCACCATTGGCAGGAACGGCTGTCAATGGTACCTCTCAAGAAGACGGTGGCACCACTGCGGTACAGCTTATTAGGCATAGGCGATTGGCATTTCCTGTACGAGTGGCACCGCCTTCTTTCACCGAGAAGGAAAACCGCAAAAACAGCTTTTCTGCGATAATTCAATGGCCCTATCCTTTTCTCCTTTAGAAGCGTGTCAAGTCAAATGAAAATGTTACCGAACGATGACAGTTCCGTCAAATGAAACAGACTATGATATAATTGCGCTGTTAAAAAATACCTCTGAACGAGGATGTTACAGAAACGCGGGGGAACATTTATGCGATATTCTCAAAGGCGACTCATATTGGTTTTCTTCCTCATCATGTTACTGATAGCTGGGGGAGCTACCACATTCATCATACATGCACGCCAGGTACATGCAGTCACCAGGCATCCAGGCGTGGCTCAAACACCGATCACACACGTCGTTTTCATCATGCTGGAGAACCATACCTTCGACTCCTATTTCGGGACCTTCCCAGGAGCGGTCGGCACCACGCTCGCTCCTGCCACCAATCCTCTCAGAGGTGATATGGGCCATGGAGGACCTGGGGCACTCGCGGCATTTGATAATGGGAAGATGGATGGCTTTCCCCTGCGGAGCTACATACAGTATAACCAGGCTGACATTCCAACGTATTGGGCGTATGCGCAGCAGTACGGCCTGGGAGACGACTTCTTCTCTTCTATGAATACGACTTCAACCCCGAACCACGTGGCGATGGTTGCCGCACAATCGGGCGGTATCGATGCCACCATAAACAGCCAGGGCTGCCAGGATAAGCCGAATATGATCCTGTACTCTCGCAACCAGGCAGGCAATAACTACTGGTCTTTCCCCTGCTACTCCATCGGAAACCTGCCCGCATCTCTTGACGCGAACAGCATTTCGTGGAAGTACTACGGCTCGACGGCGGTTTGGGACGCGCCTCTCTTAATTCAAGGCATCAGCACCTCACCCAACAACATTAGAAAATCAGGTCAGTTCGTGAAAGATGTACAGGCGGGGAATATGGCCTCGGTTTCATGGGTGACACCAGGAGTCAGTGATCACCCACCTGCCGACATTCAAGGAGGAGAGAATTGGCTCGCAACGCAAATCAATCCGATCATGAACAGTGCCTACTGGGCAAGTACGGCCATCTTCGTAACCTGGGATGACTGGGGTGGATTCTACGACCACGTTACCCCTCCGCAAGTGGATGGCGTTGGCCTTGGACTTCGTGTCCCGCTGCTCGTCATTTCTCCTTTTGCCAGACAAAACTATATCTCACACCAACAGGGTGAGTTCAGTTCGTTTGTCAAGTTTGCCGAGGAGAATTGGGGCCTACCCAGTCTCAACCAACGCGACGCATTGGCGTCGACGAGCGATTTGATGGACTTCTTTGACTTCTCTCAGACACCGCAGGCTCCTTTGATTGAACCGATGATCTCCTATTCTCAGAATCTTCGCATTCCAGCCTATGGCCAGGCGGGACCGGGTTCCAATGTGGTGGGGAGTATCAGTCCACCTGTGGGAGGTGTTGGTACTACTTTTGATTTTAACGTGGTATCGGAGCTTAAATCTCCCAGCGTGCATACCGTAACGATTGATGGCACAAATTACTCCATGAGTCTCGTCGGTCCTTATAGCGGTGGTGGCTACGTGTGGGGATATAAAACCAAGCTTCCTGTTGGCAACCACTCGTATACCTTCACGTTCTCAGATACGACAGGCACGATCACCCTTCCCTTCAATGGTATTCCGTTCCCTGGCCCTGAAGTCCATCCTTTTACCGTGACTTCGATAAATATTAAGCCCACTGTAGTATTACCGGGCACGCCAGTTACCTACTCTGTGAAATATCAGTCCCCAACCAATACTGCACCTAAAGTAGCAACGGTGGACATTGATGGCCAGTCCTACCCTCTTTCGGGAAAGGGAACGAATTACCTGAAAGGTGTAGTCTATACCTATACGACCAGTAGCCTCTCTGTTGGTGAGCATTACTTCCGTTTCAAGTTCGACGATGGTTCAGGATTGGCGATCTATGAAGGATACGAACATCCGGGTGTGACGCCGATTGTGCTTGCATCTTCCTCTGTCTCGCCCACCTTTGGGCCTTCTTCGACGGTATTCACCTTCTCAACAACCTATACAGAGTCAAGTGGAGCACCTCCTGCGTCAGCCATGCTCTATGTTGATAACGTAGGCTATCCGATGAATTATGTGAGTGGCGGCTATGCGACGGGTGCCCTCTTCCAGGTGGCAACGACGCTGCCGGTAGGCAACCACACCTTCGCGTTCGTGTTTAGCGACCAGTCCAGCAGTTGGGCCGATCCCTTTGCCCCGACGACCTATGCTGGTCCGAATGTAGGGCCCAATGCACAACCAGTGCCACCCGGCACGATCAACTATCCAAGCCATGACGTTAATCCAGATGTCACAACTGGGGAGGGCGATGATTGACATGTCCAGGGCTACCCCCTATACTAGCCAATAGAGGTATTTTTATATGTGGGGAGAAATGCATTGCAATTGCATGGACGAACACAGCGAGCGCGTATAGATCATGTCGGTTCATTGCTCGTTGTTGGTAGTGGCAAGGGTGGTGTTGGGAAATCCACTGTCAGCGTTAATCTAGCCATAGCTCTGGCGAAACGGGGTGCCATGGTCGGCCTGCTTGACGGAGACGCCTACGGTCCAAGTATACCCATGATGTTAGGGGTGCGCAAGCGCAGAGCCGGCCAGGGCGCGGAAGTCATTCTCCCCCTGGCCCAGCGCGGGGTGCTTGCACCTGAGCAGAAGCTCAAGGCACTGCCGCGCTATGGCATCAAAATCATGTCGGTCGGCTTCTTCATCGGCGAAGAACAGGCCGTTGCCCCCATTCCCGATGTGTTGGGAATGCTCATTCGTCAACTACTCTACTCTGTTGATTGGGGTACGCTGGACTATTTGATCATTGATCTCCCTCCTGGCAATGGAGAGCCGCAGGCCACGCTCTGTCGTGAAATGCAAATAGATGGAGCCATTCTGGTAACAACCCCGCAGGATATCGCACGCATTGATACCGCGAAGGCATTAGCTATGTTTCAAGGTGTTGGCGTGCCTGTGCTGGGTGTCGTCCAGAATATGGATGGATTTTTGTGCCCACACTGCGGCGAACACGTTGAAATCTTTCCCCGCAGTCGCGAAGGGCGAGAACAGCTCGATGATCTGCCTCTCCTGGGCAGTATCCCCCTGGATCCCTCCACCGCAGTCAGTGGCGATAAAGGGCAGCCTGTCGTGGTCAGTAAGCCAGAGTCACCGGTATCTCTGGCCTTTATCGGGATGGCCGAGCAGATTGCTATCCAGCTTGCAGCAAAGAAAGCATCAGTAGCTATGCAGCCACCTGCAAGCAATGAAGTGGAGTCGGAAACTGTGAAGGGAGAGGACTGCGACGATGAAAGAGAAGATTAAAGGCATAGTGGCAAGTATCATATTTCGGGTCATTGCTCTTCTCACATTGGGGCAAATCTCTCCCATCCTGAGTGCCTGTATCATCATCGAGCGAGATGGCAAGTTCCTCCTCATAGACCGCTCGGATGGACTGGGTTACACCATTCCTGGCGGCATCGTCCGTTACAAAGAGACTGTGGAGCAGTGTGTGTTGCGCGAAGCTCGCGAAGAGACTGGCTACACTGTCGTTATTCAAGGGATAGTGGGTGTCTACTCCGGGCTAAAGCGCGATCCGCGTTTCCGTGCCGCCTCCATCGCCTACAAGGGTTCTATTGTCAGTGGCTCCGAACACAAATCGGGCGAAGGCAAGCCGTGCTGGCACGAACCTGGGGAAGTTTTTGGGCGCATGGCCTTCGATTGTGAAGAGATGCTCAAGGATTATTTAAGCGGCAAGCAGCGTTTCTCGTAATCGCGTATGTTCCTCTCACAAATATGGTATCATAAGCGTGGGTTGCTCACCCCTTTGACGACACTCTTACGATAACGAGGAGGCCAACTATGCCTATCTGCCCAATTTGCGATGACACTGGCTTGCAAAATTCTGACCCCACTCATCCTGAGTTCTGTTATTGTGCTGCCGGTAAATCGGCAAGGCGTCAATGGGAGGCAAGCCACACTGGAAACAGGGGGCAAGGTCAACCCAAAGCGGCCAGCTTCATCGATATAACTCATCTTGAGGAAGTGAACGCCAGCGTTGATGCCATGCGTGCATCCCTACTCGGCTCCGCAACTAGCGAGACAACGACCACCGCAAAGCATCCCGCCGTCCAATTACTTTACCAGGTTGCTCATGCAAACCACGAGGTTTCCGTGCCGGAAGCGACCCAGTTGTACGAACTGGCAAAGGCACTGGAAGGATTTCTAGCAGCTCTGGCACCTATCGGGCGAAATCTCAAACGTTGAGATAAAGGTACTAGTAAAAAAGGGTAGAAATATTGACATGTATGCATGTTCTCAACTATACTCAGCCAAGAACATGCTCTACACATGTCAACGCATGGTACCGAGGTACCTTTGACCTACCTCGGGTTTTGTTTTTCTTCAAGTATTGCTGAGCAAGGAACTTAGAGGGGTCTATCATGATATGTCCACGTTGTGGTAATGAGTGGGATGCAAACAAGAGTCCTTGTACACGTTGTGGTCTCGTGATACGTATGCCTGGCCAGCCGGGACCCCTAGGACGTACCTCTTCTTCAACCCCACCTCAAAGAAGTAATTCACCTCAGTCTGGGGGTTTGTCGCCGTTAAGGCAGTCGTCAAGTGGTTCGTCGGGAAATATGGGCCCGCCTCCTCTTGACAACTATTCGCCGCCCCCATCTTTTTCCTCATCAAGAGGATCAACCATGGTGCCAAACACACCTGCATCTCCTATTTCTTCGACACAGGCACCAAATACCCCACGACCCTTTACATCGATACCAATGACGGATAATCCACAATCATTTAACAACCCGTCAACATCAGTGTCAGGCTTTGAGCATAATGCACAGAATCGTATCTTTCCTGGCACCCCCTCTCATTTTGGGCAGGCACCACATCAAGCAAGAGGGGTATCGCGTGCCGATGTCTTGAGCCCAAGAAGTGTACCGCATCGGCCACAATCAGCATCCCAGTTCGGATACTCCGCTGATTCCTTCACACCAGAGCTGCCACGTACGCAGAATGCTCCCCATCCAAGTCGTTTAGTTACGGACCCTTCAGCCAGAGATGGTCAGCGTCCACAGATGCAGCGGGCGCCCTCGTTTCAACAAAGTAACTCCTCTTCAATCCGAAGTGGCATAAGGCCCCAGGCTCAAGGAAGTGATACACGCCAACTTGGACCAGGCACGATTTTGCGCAATGGTCGCTACCGTTTGCTAGAACTGCAAGAACGACAGGAATGGTTAGCTGGCGCGTATGAGTCGATGTGGATCGCCCAGGACGCCCAACGAGGTGCATCCCAGGTGATGATCTGTGAATTGGTGTTGCCTGGGCGTACCGCGACCATAGCCTTGACCTCTGTTGGCAGGCATCCTCATATACCCACCCTGTGGGACGCCTTTAGTGATCGCGGTCGAAACTTCTTCGTCTTTGAGCCGTTTGAGGGAGAGTCCTTATTAAATCGGATGCGACGTACTGGGAGAGCCATGCCGGAACAGGATGTGATTGAATGCTGCCTCCAGATGACCGAGGTGCTGGAGCTACTCGCACAGCATTCTCCTCCGCTGGTGCATGGCCTTATCCGTCCAGAGCATATCCTGGTGGTGCGCACAGGTTCTCAGTATGTACTGACCAACTTCTCTATCGTGCTGGCCGGTGGGGCAACACAATTTGTCTCAGGTATGGAGCGCACCCGCCTTTCTGTGCATACCGCCCCAGAGTTTGTGCGTGGAGTGATCGATGTACGCTCTGATCTCTTTGCCTTGATGGCAACTGCCTACCACGCGGTTACGGGTAGTATGCCGACAGGGGTGAGTGGAAGTATTCCTCAAGCGCAGCGCCTGAATCCAAATGTTTCGCCCCAGTTCGATGCCATTCTGGCAAGAGGATTACGTCCCATTGCCAGCCAACGCTACCAGCGGGCATCCGAACTACGCCAGGACTTGCTGGCAATGCGTTCGGTCAGTGGGACACTTGTCCCCGGCCAACGTCTTGAGCAGCCTTTCCAGCGTGTATCCGATGGCGCGCAAATTGGGCAAATTGGGCAAAAGTTTGAACAATCTACTACACCGCGTGTAGCCGATAGTGTTGCGCAAGCCTTACAATCTCTTGCTTCAGCCGATAATTTTGAAGAGCAGAAGCTATTGCTGCCACGTCCAGAGGAATTGCCCCCGCTGGAAGAAAGAAATGACAGGCTTTATGCTGCTCTCTGGTTGAGTGCTATCCTGGTCTGCTTGGTACTGGTCATCGTATTCAGCCGTGGTTTTGTTTAATCACAAGAGCGGGTCGAATTTCAAGAGGAAAAGCGGTAGTTCAGGCAAAAAAACTTAGTTTTTTTGCCTGAACTACCGCTTTTCCTCTTGAAATTCGACCCGCTCTTGTTTGAATCTTACATTCGACCCGCTCTTGTTTGAATCTTACATTTTGGTTCCGACGTGAACGGCGACGATCCCGCCGGTGAGTCGATAGAAACGCACATCGCTCCAGCCAACCTCCTCCATAATGCTTTTCAATGCGGGTGCATCTGGAAAGGTCGTCAGGGAATGCGGCAGGTAGTTGTATTCCTCAAAAGCTTTGCCGATGATCGTGCCAAACAATGGAGCCAGCCTGTAGAAGTAGAAATGGAAGAGAGAGCCGAACATTCTGCCTGGCGGATGACTGATCTCCAGGCACACCATCCGACCTCCGGGCCGTACTACGCGCAACATCTCGCGGAAGCCCTGCCGGATATCGGTCAAGTTGCGAACCATGAAGGCGGAACAGCAGCCGTCGACGCTGTTATCGGGCAAATCAATACGCTCAGCGTCCCCCAGACGCAGTTCAATACTGTCCTGTAGTCCCAGGCGCGCAAGTTTCCTGTGGCCCTCAGCGAGCATCTCCGGTGTGATGTCCATGCCAATCATGCGGGTGCCCGGTCCAGCGCGGCGAATGACTGCGATAGAGAGGTCTGCTGTGCCGGTGCCTAAATCAAGTCCTACTTCGCCTGTTCCCAGGGCCAGGTAACGGGCCGCGAATGCGCGCCAGCGTTTGTCCAGCCCCAGGCTCATCAAGCGGTTCATCAGATCGTAGATGCGTGCAATGCGCCCGAAGAGACGTTGTACATAGGATCGCTTGCCGCCAGTTTCGCGGAACTTTTCCTCTAAAGATATCTTTGCGCTCATAAAAATGATCCTGTTAGTGCCTGCGTGACACGACGAAATCGATCAACTCATCAAGTACTTCGCGGTCTCGTGTGGGGGGAAAGTGATACAAAGCCTCTCGCGCTTTGTTCGCATAGGTCTGAGCATCCGCACGGGAACGCTCCACCCCCTGTCCTGTCGTGACCCAATGGACGACTGAATGGATATCCTCATCTCGCTGGGCAGTTCCATTGAGCAGTCCATCTACTTCCTGGTGGTGTCCATTGAGGGGCTGTTCTTGCAGGGCATAGATCAAAGGCAGTGTGACCATACCCTGGCGCAGATCATTGCCGGCAGGTTTCCCTATGGTTGCCTGGTCTTCTGTATAGTCCAGGATGTCATCGATAATTTGGAATGCAATCCCCAGGTTCAGGCCGTATTCGTAAAGGAGGGCGATTTCCTCGTCCGAGGCCTGGCTAACGATAGCTCCACCCTTGCAGCAAGCCGCAATCAAACAGGCGGTCTTACGGCTGATTTTCTCATAGTAGCTTTCGACGGTCAGATCGATGCGACCGGCCGTCATCATCTCCATGATCGTACCTTCGCAGACTGTCGCTACAGTATCCGAAAAGAGGTGATCGATGCGATTATCGTTGATGTCGGCAATCAAACCCGCCGTCTTGGCAAAGTAGTAATCACCGAGCAGGATGGCAATATTATTGCCCCATAAAGCATTGACAGTCGGATTGCCACGCCGCGTCATGGCATTGTCCACGATGTCATCATGAATAAGCGTCGCCAGGTGAACCATTTCAAAGGCGACGCTCAGAGGCAATAGCCGATCAAAGCGGTAGGTTTTCATCTTGCCTGAAAGTAACGTCAGTGCTGTCCTTAGGCGCTTGCCGGGCGATCCAAGGGCATGCATCGAAGCAGAATTGAGGATGTCGAGTCCAGAGGTGGCCCGTTCTTCAAAAGTGGTGTCCACCTGAATCAAGTCATGTTCGATGCTGGCGAACAGGCGGCTCAACGTGGCCGTGTCTTTCATAAAGATTCTCCATTTCGGGCACTTCCAGGTACATATCTGCTTGCTTTAGACATGCCCCTATAAGAGAAACAGCTTGTACACAGCGTACATTGCCTCTCATGTACCGATCTTACTTGATATACTTTAATAGCATTTGTCAGATTATAGCACGGCTCAACCAATCAAGTGGAGGAGAAGTTGGGTTTCTGATTATTAAGTGTAGCCTGATGCTCCGTAGAGCATCAGGCTACACTTAATAATCAGAAACCCATTTTTGTCTAGATAGAAGACGTGGTGTCTAACTCCATCAGGTCTTCCTGAACATAACCGGCGTCCAATTGAAACTCTTCCAGGGCATCGATAGCTGCTCGATACTCTGT
>WNFG01012135.1_pt1 | contig 11018 bp, 13 predicted proteins | sample 5400431 | NCBI WGS metagenome assembly WNFG01 (sample SAMN13153346, study PRJNA577476) | soil metagenome | isolation source: 120 cm saprolite under Douglas fir tree site 2 hole 3 replicate 2 | place: USA:California | collected 2015-04-18
TCGCTCACGTCCACGCAGGCATTGGCGTAGAGCTGGGCCCAGTTGTACTGGAAGTTGAAGATGTCGGCGCCCGACCCGGACTGGATGGCCGCGGTGATGCGCGCCTGGAGATCGTTGGCATTGATCGTCTCGAACACGACCTCGGCGCCGAGCGCCTTGGACGCCTCCGGCATCTGCCGCTTCAGCTCCACGTCGGACTCGGGGATGAAGTCCACCCAGCGTACCCAGTGGAGCTTGGTTCCCTGGGCGAAAGCCGGCGCGCGGCGCGCGGCCAGGATGCCCTCGATGCCCCCCGCCACGACGGCCGCGGTCCCCGCGGTCTTGAGGAAGGCGCGGCGATCGAGGCCCTGCTGGGAGGGAGTCACGTCCTTGTCTTCTGAGTTGTCCATTCCTGGGGTCCTCCTTGACCGATAAACGGCTGTTGACCGGGATTCCCGATATGGACCGATGTCCGCCCTCCGGTGGCGGCGTCCACCGAGCAGTTCAATCCGACCGGTTGATCGCAATCCTTCTGGTGAACCCTGGGGCCTGTGCGACCGGGTGCCTTCGGGTTTGGTCACTCCCTTTGTGTCGAATCTTGAGCCTAGGCAGCTCTTCCAAGGAAGGTGGCGGTGCATTCCGCTTCGCGGAGAATTGAGCGCATGGCCCCATGCGAGTGCATGACGCACAGCGCAGAGCGACGCGATGGTAGAGGGGGCGGGCGAGGCGAACGCCCCGCCCGCGGGTCCCTCTGGTGTGTGCGCAGCTCCCGCTGCGCGGCCCGGCACAAGTCGGGATTTAGTGCAGGCAGCGGCGCTGCCGGGGCGTCATCGGCGGCCTGTTACCTCGCCGATGACACAACCTCGTGGTCGGGTGGAGTGTCCATCCCTACCTCCATGGTGCACTACCACGATGAGCCGTCTTGCCTCATCGCGCGCCTAGTAGACCCCCATCCCCGGGCCTCTGTCAAGGCGCCCGCCGAACTACTGGCAGCGGAGCGGCATTATCGCCCGCGAGTCCAGCCAAGGTAACCGAGAGCACTCCGGGCACCGGTCTCCGGGCATCGCTATCGCGTCCGGTCACGGTTGGGCTCGCCGCCCCACGACGCGCGCAGGGCGTGTCATGCGCTATCTGCTCACGGCGACCCGCGCCGCCCTCGCTGAGCGCACGGCTGTCACATTACCGAGCGACCTCCTCGCAGCCTAGGGCAATGGAATCTGCCCGCCAGTTCGGCCGCGGTGTAGCAGCGCTGAGAGGCGAAGGCGGGCCGGCGCTCGCAGCGAATGAGCAAACATTCAGATGTTGCTCGAACCCACCGCCGCGCGTCCTACTCGTTCAAGCCCATCTGGTCGGCTTTCTCCTCGTAGAAGGCGACCGCAGGCCTGCGCTGCGGCGGGCGAATCGTGGTGTGGAGTACTCGACGGCCTGGGCTTGCGATACGGGAAGGAGTCCGAGGAGCAACACGATCCCGAGCCAGCGCTTCATGGGCACTTCCGAGTCTACACCGGGGACAGAAGCGTACCCATCCACCTCTAAGGCGAGGGCGAGCGGGGGTGGGAGCCGAGACGGCAGACCCCAGTAGCCTGATACTCTCAGAGCTATAGGAGCATCACGGCTGAAGGAGCAGCACTACCCATGGGAGAAGGCCTCAGCGTCACGCCTCAGAGCAGGGAGTCGGAAGGAACGCGGTACTACACGATTGCGTGCTTGAACCCCGACTGCGGCTATCGATGGGAGCAAGGCGCGGAACCTGTCTCAGGAACGAAGTGCCCGGAGTGTCAGATGGACTGGCGCCGGCTGGCGCAGCGTATCAAGGACTTCCGAGAGGAGCGTGGCTTGAGCCAAGCAGCTCTAGCTGCGAAGACCGGGCTGAGCGCGGCCTATCTCTCGAAGCTGGAGCAGGGGCCACGGCGATCCCCGTCCATTCGAGATCTCGTGCGGATCGCCAGGGCGCTTGGCATAAAACTGACGAGCGATCTGCGGTAAATCCCAGGAAGCCCCCCCTTGGTTCAACGGCGCCCTCATCATCGGAGATCGAGCGATCCGAACGACGCCGGCATCGGCGTGCCAGTGGAGATGATCAGATCCCCCTCCCAGTGACCGGGCACGGCTCGGTCCTCTACCTCGGCCGGGCGCGCAGAGAGCAGCCCCATATCCAGGAGCTGGCCGCCCCGGTCGGTGCGCCGGTGCGGCCGGCGCTGGGCGCGCCCGGTGCGCAGGCAGCGCGTGAGCTCCTTGCGGAGCGCCCCGCGCGCCTGCACGAACAGCGACTGGTAGATCGTCTAACAGCCACCAAGCTCATGGCAGATCTGAGGTCAGGTGCGGTGCTCCCGAATCACCGACGACGATCAAGCTCTCTCATGTCACCATCGGATCGTCCTGCCGCTCGCAGCCAGGAATGGCCAGAATCAGGTCCGGCCCGTAGGCGGACGCTGGCGTATGGTAGCCGATAGGGGCGACGCCGCCCAGCACGCGAGCGGTGATCTCAAGCGCCGCGAGCGCGGTGAGGGTGTAACCCTCCGGCGTGCGGAGCCGGCTCACGGCGCGCCGCCCCGCCGCGTCGGCGACCTCACCCCAGAGATAGCTTGCGCCGCGCGTGCGCTCAGCGTCGGTGGGCCCTGCGGGCGCCATTCGCACGCCCGTCTTCAACACGCGTTGAAGGATGGGGTTTGCTAGCAGCGGCGCCATCATCCCGGCAAACGCGACACCGGCGCGTACAGCCGCGGGCATCGCCATGTACACCGTGATGTTGGGGATCCCGGTCGAGCGGTAGGCCGTCGACACATCTCCCCATGGCATCGCGACGGCGGTCTCCGGGCCGCGCCCGAAATCGATGACGCGGCTCCGATGCCCGAGCGCCACGGGCGTGAGGACGCCTCCTCTGCGGACGAGGCCACCGCGGTGCACGCTCTCGATCATGGTGGCGACGGTACCGTGCGACGCCCGGGTCAGACCTGAAATCGCAAGCGCCAGTTCGGTCGCCATGGGCAGCCGCCGCTTCAAATGCGCGGCCAGACAATCCGAGGGCACGACGTCGAAGCCGGCACCCGGCATCAACATGACACCCGCGTCACGCGCCTCCGCGTCACGCGCCGCGCAGGTCTCGAACACGGATACCTCACCCGTAATGTCGAGGTACGTGACGCGATTGCGCAGGCAGGCGTCGACCATCGGACGCGACGTGTGGGCGAACGGCCCCGCGCAGTGGAGTACCGCCCGCACGTCCGCGAGGCCGCGATCGATTGCGACAGGATCGCTGAGGTCGAACAGTCGGGATTGCAGACCAAGCTCCGAGCCTAACGCCTCCACGGCGCGGGCGTTGCGCCCGGCCAGGATCGGCCGAAGCCCGCGCTCGACGGCGTAACGCGCGATCAGGCGGCCGGTGTAACCGTTGGCGCCGTAGACCAGGTAGGGAAAGTTGGCCAACGGAGGGTCACGGCGCCTCGTGGAGCGCGCCGACCTCCTTGATCATCGGCATCATCGGCCAGCGAGCCGGCGAGGGCAAGGATGCCCGCGCTGATAGACCGAGCACCGGGCGGGTACCTTCACCACCCGCTGCGTTAGCGATACACGAGCACGGGGATTTTCGTGTGCGTCAGAACCTTGTTCGTTTCGCTGCCGATCACGAGAGCCGCTACCCCGCGCCGCCCGTGGGAGGCCATGAAGATTACGTCGCAGCCTCTATCCGACGCGGTTTTGATAATTTCCTCCCACGGATGGTCACCGATCTTGTGGGCCCCGTCGTAACTGACCCCCGCCTGCTTGGCGGCTTGCTCGATCACCGACAGGCGTTTATCAGCCAAGGCCGTGTCTTCGGCGTAGGTTCCCTTGGTGTCCTCGAGCTCCATCACGTCAGTCGTGAAGACGTGGAACGGCTTGGTTACGGTAAGCCCGCAAACCTTCGCGTTGATCTCTTTGGCGAATGCCACCCCCTTCTTGATGGCCGTTTCGGATAGAACGGAACCGTCTGTTGGCAGGAGGATGTGTTTGAACATATTCGCCTCCTTGCGCGTGAGGTCGTGGCTGGACTCTACGCGGAGTGCCAAAGGACGTCAAGGCCCTTCACTCAAATCGCGGGCCAGCAATCGCCGAAATCGTCCACCCATTTCCATGGGATGGCACCAGGGGCGGGAAGCCGCCGGCTTCCTTGTCTCAGTAGCTTTCGTATATTCGCGGCCGTGCGAGACCTCTATCTCGGCGGGCTGTTTCAGCGGGTTAGCCCACTTCGTGTCGCGGTGGTGGCCTTCACCCTTCTGCACGCTCGTGCTCCTGCCCATTGCGCTTGTGCGGTCCAGCGATAGCCTTGTGGCGCTCCTGCGTCAATCGGGTGATCTGTTCTGGGTCAACGTCGCGAAGACCTTTGATCAGGTCGGCTGCAATTCCAGGCTGGTCAGGGGGAGCATCGTCCCTCAGCACGCTCACGATGCCCGCCCGTCCACGCCCAGCTTTTTGAGACGGCCCGTGGCGGGTGGTCCGCTCCACTTTGTAGCGAGCGCCCGCCGCCGGGGGTAGACTACCGGTCACTCGCTCCCCTGTCGGGAGGGAGCGCACATGATGAACAAGAGCGTGACGATCACGATGCAATATACGAGAAGCGTCCACTGTGCCAGCAGCGCCTGCCCGAGGAGGCGATTGCTCAGAAAGCAGCGCGGGCTCGCTGGTCGAAGAGGAAGAAACGCCCGGCCTAACTTGAGAAGGAGTCGGCCATGAGCAAGAAGCGCAAGCCTTCGAAGAAGCAGAAGCCGAGCTTCAAAGCTCCGGCTGCTCATCGCAGTGTGGAGCCGGTCACCCTGGACGACCCCGCCGGTTGGATTCAGGAGATAGACGTAGGCCTCGTCGTCGCCGTCCTGGTAGGACGGCGGCAATGCCTGGAGAGGGATGCGCCAGTACTGGTCGGCGATCACGGTCCGGCCGGCCCGGCCGTGTCGAGCCGCACCAGAGTGCAGACCGGGCGGCGTCATGGGCACGGGCGCAACGCCGACCGTGGCAAGGATGGAGACGTCAACCGCGGTAACGCGAAGGATGAAGCTAGGCCTCTCAGAGGTGAAGATCGCCGACGCCACCACGGGGGAATAACTAAAGTAGTTGCCAAGTAGTCATTCGAGATCGTTGGTCCGGGCCTTACGCGCCGCGTTAAAACGACGTAGCCTTGACGAATCGGCGCCCAATCATGAGGTACAACGAGTAACCGACAAAACTGACAGAACCTCGGTTGGGCTGCGCGCCACCGGGGCGGCGTCAAGAGCGGGCGGCCAAACATCGCGCACCGGGATGGTCAAAGAGGGTTCCCGTCTTGGCCATGTCCCCGCGAAGGAGTTCGCCCACAGCGCGGCGGACAAACTGTTCTGTCGTATATGGCATCGCGCTAGCTCGGGCGCTTCGCCCAGTTTCAGAGAGGCGGCGTAGGTATCAGCTTCGGGAGATCTTTCGCCAGAATCGGTGAAGGCGGGGAAGGAGGGCTTGCTCTCACTCCCGCTAGTCACATTGGGAGTTTTGAGACTCGGCTGAGTCTTCTTCGATGGCTTGTTTGCACTCGCTACATTCGGAGAAGCCGGAGCTTTGAAACTTGGCTTCTGCTTCTTCGAAGGCTTGCGCTTCTTGCTTATGGCCGACTCCTTCTCAGTAGCCCCTGCGCCCGGCGCGGGGTCAGGCCGGCCCTCACGGCGGCGTACTGCAACCAATCGAGCCACACCCCACCCCACGCAGGGTCGCTCGTGCGAAGCGCCGTCAGGGGATGTCTACCCTCTTGCCAGGGACCACCTTGCATTTCCGGAGCTCTTCCCCGAGTGCGAACCTCACCAGGTGCGCGAGGTATACCTAATCCAGTGGGAGCAGCCCAGCCTGCTCACCGACATCACGGACACGATGGAGGTCAAGCTGAAGGCCATCGCCTGTCACGTAAGTCAGGTCGGCGACCTCAAGAGCGTGGAAGCGCGGATGCGAACGCGTGCTGCGGCCCTTGGCAAGGCAAAGGGCCATACGTATGCCGAGGGTTTCGACCACGTGCTCCTTCCGAGATGATGGGCCTCCTGGACGCGTGGGAACTGCTCGACAAACCCAGCCGGTAGCCTATGCTCAGAGGTCGACCTGTAGAATCGCCCGTGAGAGAGATGTGGGAATGACGCAGCATACGATAGCGAGGAAGAGGGTCGCAATGGCCGAGCCCCAGGTGGACCGACAGCACGAACCAGGGCTCGGGCCCCCGGGTCTTGTCGGTGACCAGGAGCGAGACGCCGTCCGGCGTGTGACCCGGCCGGGGCCGGGCGGCCGTCTACAGCACTGCAATTGCCTCGACCTCGATCAGGTAGTCCGGGTGTGAGAGCGAGCTGACCTCGACCATGGTCGAGGCCGGCCCGCGCTGGCCGAAGAACTCGTCGCGGACCACACGGAAGTCCATGCGCCGGCGGACGTGCTGATCCGCCCCCTCGCCGATGACTCAGCAAGAGAAGATGAAAGCCTGCAACACCAAGGCAGGCGAGAAGAAGGGTGACGAGCGGCAAGGCGAGATGACCCGCACGCGAAGGCCTGATTAGCGTGGTAGTAGCGTGGTAAGGACCGTGGTAAGAGCGTTACGCGCCGCGTTAAAAACGAGGGTGCGGCCTCCAATCATGAGGCCAGCGAGGAACCGACAAAACTGACAAAACCCCAGTCGGGCGGTTGCCACCGGGGCGACGTCAGGGGCTCTCGGACGCCTCCGGAGGCACGCGGCGCGATCGGTCATGCCTGCCCGCCGGGAGCCGCGGGTTGAGGCGGAACCGCACGGTGGGCCGCCCGCCGTCACGGGCCCGGACGGTCTCCGGCCGGACCCAGCCGAGCTCTGCCAGGCCTTCAAGCGCGCCCTGCACGACCCGGGGCTCCGTCAGGCCCGTCCACTCGTTCCGGTACACGTCCCGGGCCGTGAACGGGCTGGGCAGCCGGCCGTGCGTGAGCTGGGCCGCCAGCAGCGCCGCCGCCACCCGCGCCTGGTCGGTCACGCTCGCGTAGAGGCGCCGCGCGTGCCCCTGCAGATACTCGCACCAGGCCACCGCCCGTGCCGCTGAGCCCGTGAGCTGGGGTCGGGGACCGGCCTGTTTCACGCTCGTGCCGGCACTGTGATCCCGCCCTGGCGTTGCGCTCGCACAGCTCGGCCAGCATGGCGTTGGTGCTACCGGAGCGGCTCAGGCGCCGGCAGTCTCAGGCCCGCTGCGGCCGTCCTTGGGGCGGATCACACGGCACCGTGCCCATGTCGGCGGGCACGGAGACCTCCAGGATCTCCAGCGTGTCCGAGGTGGCGATCTCATTGTGGCGCAGGCCGCCCGGGATATAGAGGGACTCGCCCGCCTGGAGCCGGATCGACTGGCCGTCCTCGAACTCGAGGTCGACCCAGCCCTTGAGCGCGTAGATGAGCGCGTAGACGAACTGGCCCTCGCAGACGTGGTAGTGCCAGCCGGTGGGCTTGGTCATGCCCGCGGTGGCGGACATCACCTGCGCCCGCATGCGGCCGCTGCTCGCGGCGGTGACGCCCAGGTCCTGGTACTTGAGGAAGCTCCGCCGCCCCTCGACCTTGGGGGCCGTCTCCGGGGTCGCGTGGACGAGCTTGCCGGTCGGTATCGCCGCGTGAGTGCTCATGCTGGGCCTCCAGAAGAAGGTCGAGGTCGAGTTGCGAGGACTCTATCACGCCCGTACTGTGGCTTCGAGAGGAACGGTGGACGCGCCCAGCCCAGTGATCCGTTGGCAACGGAATGACGAGACCCGGTATCCCTTCGGCTCCGAGTCCCCCGACCCCGCGCGCCTCGAGCCCCTCGGATTCCCTCCGCCGTGGCCCACCCGGCCCTGGATCTACGCGAACGTGATCGCGTCGAAGAACGGGATCGTCGCGTGGAAACGAGCGGGTGCGCACGACGACCCCGTCCGCGCAATTGCCGGCGGTGACTTCACCCGACCGGGCCGCCGCGCCGACCTCCAGCTCATGCGCCATCTCCGTGCCTGCGCCGATGCCTTCTCCATCGGCGCGCAAACACTCCGCGATCAGCCCGATCTCGTCGGCGCCGCCGACGACATCGGCGGGGCACTGGGGGAGGCCTTGCATCAGTTCCGGGTGAAGCAGGGGCGACGCCGCTTCCCCATCCAGGTCGTCTACTCCGAGTCTGGTCGCCTGGACCTCGACGCCCCGATCTTCAACACCTCGGAGCTCACGGCGATCGTCGTCACGACGGACTCCGGAGCGCGCCGTCTTCGCTCGGAAGGGAGTGATGGAAAGGGCATCACGATCTTCCTCGCCGGCGAGGAGCGGATCGAGTCGAGCGGGCTCATCCGCGCGCACGAACGTCTCTTCGACGAGCTCGACGTGCGCTATCTGGACTGTGAGGGCGGGGCAGTGGTCCTCGCGGCTTTTCAGCGGGCGGGCATCCTGGACGAGATCTTCGTCACGGTCACGGACATCCATATCGAGCCCTCGGAGCACAACGGGGTGCGGCGCATCCTCCCCCTGGAACCCGGGCCCGCCCGTCTGATCGCGGAGGGCCGGGCGGCCTCGGATCCCGGCTACCTCTTCCAGCGGTGGCGATTGAACGACCGGTAGCCGGTCAGGATGCCGCGAGGGCGTTGTACGCTCTGCGTATGAGCCTCGGGCGCTGGCTCCAGGAGCAGCTCTTCGCGCGCCGCATCGTGCTGGTGACGGGGCGCCTGGATGACGACACCGCGGCGGCGGCCGCCGGGGCGCTCATGGCGCTGGATGCCAATGCCGACAAGCCCATCGAGCTGCACCTCGACAGCGCCGACGGCACGCTCGAGGCCGCCTTCGTCCTGATCGACACGCTCGACCTGCTGCGCGCCATGCTGCGCGTGCAGTGCCGCGGCCAGGTGGGCGGCCCGGCCATCGGCGTGGTCGCGGCCGCCGACCACCGCGCCGCCGCCCCGCACGCACGGTTCCACCTCTCCCAGCCGACGGAACGCTTCGCGGGGACGCCGGACGAGATCGCGGCGCGGAGCCGGCAGCAACAGGACCTGCTCTGGCGACTCTGCGCGCGCCTGGCGCGGCGGACGGGCCGGCCGGCCGAGGAGATCGCCGAGGACATGCGGCGCGGACGCTACCTCGACGCCCAGGAGGCGCTGGAATACGGGCTGATCGACGAGGTCAGCGGCACGAAGTAGGCCGCACCCAGCTGGCCGAGAGGCACTTGACGCGGAGCCTCATCGGGCCGATCCTTTGGCGCATCAGGGGGACACGTCATGAGCGTTCCTCCAAGCACTCCCGCCCCGGCCACCTAGGCCGACGTCAACCGCGACGTCATCCGCACCATCGGGATGCCGGGCGAGAAGTACTTCGCCTGGATGTGTCTGGTGGCCCTCACGCTGGCGTGCGGCATGGCGGCGTGGGCCTGGCAGATCTGGGTCGGCATCGGCGCCGCGGGCAAGCGCACGCCTCAGATGTGGGCGATGTACATCACCACCTTCGTGTTCTGGATTGGGATCGGACACGCGGGCACGCTGATCTCTGCCATCCTGTACCTGTTCCGCGCGAAGTGGCGCACCTCCATCTATCGCGGCGCCGAGGCCATGACGGTGTTCGCGGTCATGACGGCCGGCCTCTTCCCGCTCATCCACGCCGGCCGCATGTGGTTCGCGTACTGGCTGCTGCCCTATCCGAACCAGCGCTACCTGTGACCGAACTTCAAGTCGCCGCTGGTCTGGGACGTGTTCGCCATCTCCACCTACCTGACGATCAGCGTGGTCTTCTTCATCGTGGGGCTCGTGCCAGACGTCGCCGCGCTCCGGGACAACGCGACCGGCTTACAGCGGAAGATCTACGCGGTGTTGTCGCTGGGGTGGGAAGGGTCCGACCAGCAGTGGCGTCACTACCGCCGTGGGTATGGGTTGTTAGCTGCACTAGCCACGCCGTTGGTGCTCTCAGTCCACAGCGTCGTGTCGTTCGACTTCGCCATGGCGCTGGTGCCGGGCTGGCACTCGACGCTGTTCGCTCCCTTCTTCGTGGACGGCGCCATCTTCTCCGGGTTCGCCATGGTGCTGATTCTGATGCTACCCATGCGGCACCTGTTCGACTGGTACGCCTACATTACCGACAAGCACCTCGATGCCATGGCCAAGCTGATCCTGCTGACGAGCCTCATCCTGACGTACTTCTACGCTTGCGAGGCCTTCACCGCGTGGTACAGCGGGGAGCACTACGAGAGGGCATCGCTCTTCGCGAAGGCGACGAAAGAGTACGCGTGGGCCGTCTGGCTGCAGTACGTCTGCAACAGCGTGACCCCGCTGGTCTTCTTCTGGAAGAAGGCCCGGACCCACGTCGTGACGCTCTACATCGTCTCCATCTTCGTGCTGATCGGCATGTGGTTCGAGCGCTTCAACATCATCGTGCCCGGCCTCGGACACGATTTCTATCCCTACACCTGGGGCACCTACTACCCGACGGTGACGGACACGACGATCATCATCGGATCGTTCGCCTGGTTCTTCATCCTGTTCCTGGGCTTCATCCGCGTGATGCCGTCGCTGTCCATCGTGGAGGTGAAGGAGGTGCTGCCGCATCCGCTCAAGCACGGAGCGCATCACTGAGATTGCGACGGCCAGAAATCACGAGAAGGTGGAGAAAGCCAGTCCGAGTCCCAGTGTCCCCGGGAACGTTTCGCTAGAGTCCTGCGACCGGTGCCCGCCATGGCTTCCGTGCCCGCCGTCAAAAATCACCTGCGCCAGAATCAGTTTGCGGACCATAGGGCACCTCCCCCTGCCGCGCTCCCCTTCACTTCCTCAGACGGTCCAACTAGCCGATCCATCGCCGGGTCCAGGCACTACTTCCCGATCCCGGGCTCTGACGCTAGAATCACGTTTGCACCCGTTCCTCTCTCCCTTGCGGGTGCAGGTGGATCAGGCAAGCGCCCCGGGGCGAGTGAGTACCCCGGGGCGTTTTCACGTGAGGCAGCCTGGCCAAGTCAGCCGGTGCTAGACTCCTCGCTGGGTGGTCGCCTCCACGCACTACCCCGGTCAGTTCCTCCCCCGGCCACTTCAGCCGGATCGCCCGGAAGGCCGAGATGGGGCAGGCG
>WNFG01017443.1_pt1 | contig 11018 bp, 6 predicted proteins | sample 5400431 | NCBI WGS metagenome assembly WNFG01 (sample SAMN13153346, study PRJNA577476) | soil metagenome | isolation source: 120 cm saprolite under Douglas fir tree site 2 hole 3 replicate 2 | place: USA:California | collected 2015-04-18
CTTCAAATTGTGCTTGCCCTTGATCCAGCTCACGGAATCATTCGCCTGGTAGACGTTGTCTGCAAATTGCGAGTCGCCGCAGGCGTTAAGCACCTCACGGTAAGGGCCGCCAAAAAATTTAATGCATGGGAAAGTAGTGTTATTTACCCCCGTTAATCCGATCTTTGCCGGGTATCCTTGGCCGAGGCTGTTGCCGACTTCGCCCCGGAAACGCCGGCTAAATCCGACCAGGAATTGGTTGACCACCGTTGGTCTGAAATCGTAGTTGTGGCTAAAGCGCACATAACGGGTACTCTGCGGCGTGCTTTGCCCGAAGATCGGTCCGAAGCTAAAGACATCGCCCTTGAAGGTTTGGCCATGGTCAAAGCCGCCAGAAATCCGCTGCCTGTCCGAGATAATGTGATCAATCCTGAGATCCCAGATATCTGCGGTCGTTTTTGCGGTGCTGGTACCAGTCACATTGTTTGAGGGTGCGCCCGTGGTCGCCGGAAGCAGTGCAAAGACCTTCGTCATCACCGCACTCGGTTTGAAGTTGGGGTCGTTTGTCAGGATGTTACCAGGAATCGCGTTGTGGGTCGTGGGATCGTAAAGCTGCGTGCCAGGGAGCAGAGAGGAAAAGTCGCCCTTCCGAAAGCTTTCTGGTGGCAGACTAAGTACTGATGTGCCTCCGGTCTGTAACCGAAAGCCTTCATAAGCAAAGAAAAAGAAGGTCTTATCTTTTCCGTTATAAAGGTGTGGAACCCACACGGGACCGCCGAGGGTGAAGCCGAAGTCATTCTGCGTATCGAGACCCTTGGGTGTAAGCGATGTGTTGTTTCGCCAACTGTTGGCGTCCAGCACGCGGTTGCGCAGATTGTCATAAACAGAACCGTGGAACTCGTTGGTCCCAGACTTCAGCGTGAGACTCACTATGCCGTCGCCGGATTCACCATACTCGGGTGAGAAATTGCTCTGTAGCACCTTGAATTCTTGCACTGCTTCCGATGAAACCCCTTTATTCCACTGAATGTTGGGCGACACCAGGGAGATCGAGACTCCGTCCACAAGCACATCCGTTCCGCCTTCTTGGCCTCCATTCACCTTAAAATCGTCCTTCGTATTGTCAGCTGGGTCGTTCCCCACACTCCCAACGAATCCCGGTACCAGCTTAATGAACTCCACCGGGTTGCGAATGGCACCGGGCACTGCCAGCGGCAGATTCGCCACCAGGCTTCTCTGCACGGTTGAACCGATATCTGAGGTTGCGGTTTCCAGTTGGCTGGCGTCGGCAATCACCGTCACGTTATCCGAGACAGCGCCAAGCTCCATCTGGACGTCCAAGGCAACAGTAGCGTCCGTCTGCACCGTGACGCCTTCCCGCGAGTACTTCTTCAGGCCCGGCCCCTGGATAATAACGGAGTACCGGCCGGGCGGAAGGTTCGCCAATGAATAAAGCCCTGCATCGGTGGTCACTGTTGTAATCGTGAGGCCAGTATCCAGATTTCGACCAGTGACGCTGGCTCCGCCGATAGCTGCACCGCTCGGATCGGTTACAGTGCCCTGAATGCTGCCATTCGTTGTCTGGGCGCGAAGACAGACCGTAGATGCCAGTAAGATAAACGCAAGAGTATAAATGAACCTTTTCACTAGTTTTCTCCCCCTACCACTCTGATCAGACTCTAGTTAACGTTCAAACCAAGATCTCGCGAAGCTGAACACTTACACATAGAGCTGAAGGTCCAAAGCGAGTTGCGATTAAGACCTGCGTGCAACCTAGTCCTTTTGTACTATGCGGGCGGTGAAAACGAATAGTTGATCTGCTTGACGTTTGAAGGAAAGGGTCTTACACGTGAATTCATTGTGATTCACGTGCACGCGCATCCGCCCAGCACTCCGCTGATTACGCGAAGCCATTGGAAAGAAGCAGGTTAGGTACTTGACTTGGAAAGTCTCTGTGATAAAATCGCGTCGCTCAATCTAAATTGTTGATAGAGGATGGCCTCACCGCAAACGTCGGTTTCACAACCACCAGTCACTGACGACCTCCTTGGTGATGAGCGTTGGCGGCTCGTACAGCGAATTGTGTCCAGTACACCCTTCCAGAAAAGCACCCGTCTCAGGGATTTGTTGCAGTACGTCAGCGAGCAAACCATCCACGGGAATGCGCACGAATTAACCGAGCAACACATCGGCAACGCGCTGTTCCACAAACCTTCCGATTACAGCCCTCTGGAGGACAGCTCCGTGCGGGTACACGCTCGGCAGCTGCGCCTGAAACTTCACGAGTATTTCGATGAAGAAGGTCGTAATGAACCAGTCATACTGAACATACCCAAAGGCTCCTACGCCCCGGTATTCAGAACGGTTCTGAAAACGGCCGAACTCCCGGCGGCGATTGCATCTGCGGTAATTCCAGTCGTGGCATGGCGCCGCCGAGCGATGGTTCCTTGGGCCATATGCGGCATTCTGACCATGCTGTGCGTAGTGTTGTCGTACCGCGTCATCACGCGCCGGACTGCCGGCGCGGTGCCAGGCACGCCTTCTCTTTCTTGGCCGTCTTCTCAGATTTTCGATGCGCGACACCAGACGATTATTGTGGTAGCCGACAGCAACTATGGAATGTCCCGTATCCTCACTAGTCAGCCAGGTTCCCTCGACCAGTATCTCCGCCGGGATTTTCTGCGGAGCCCGACGGTCAGCAAGACTGGTGAAGCCGATTTTCGACTGAGTGAGTATATTTCGAACTCGACGCTCACTTCCTTCGCGGATGTAGCGGACGTCGTCTCCCTTTTCAAAATGGCGGGGGCACTGCAATCGCAGGTGTCCGTGCGCTATCCGCGGGACCTGAGGATGCGCGACCTGGACCACAACAATTACATTTTTATAGGAAGCCCTGGCTCTAATCCCTGGGTGACGCTTCTACAGGACAAGCTTAACTTCCGTGAGAGTGAGACCGTCGTTGGTAAGAGCGCCAAAGTATTCCTGAACAAAAACCCTCTACCCGGTGAACAGCCACAGTATGAAGGCTTGCGGTGGACAGGAACGATGGGAGAAGATTACGCTACTATTTCTCTTCTTCCAAATGCGACCCACGACGGAAGCGTGCTCGCATTCCAGGGTCTTCAGCAGGAAGGAACGGAAGCAGCGGGACGGTTCCTTGCAGATGAGGAAAATCGGCGTCAACTCATGAGCGCGCTCGGTATTTCTGCCTCGGATAGCATGTCTCAAAATATCTGGTTTGAGGCTCTGATTCGATCCCGCACAGTTTCCGGGGCGCCAAATTCCACGACCCTTGTCGCCGTACGTCGAATACGCTAGCAGATTCGAACACCAGGCTTGATTCATGCCCACTCCCTACTTTCTACGGAAGGCGGCGCTCGGGAGGACGCTCTGTCGGCAAGTCCATCCATCTAAAACGTGTCGCCGAAAAGCGTACGTTGTGAAGCTACTCATACGGGCAAGTCGCCGACAGAAATGGGTGGCTGAGTCCGAAGCGTTCTGTCTTTTCTAAACCTTGCTTGGTGCTGCTTGCTATACTTTTGCAGAAGATTCGTTATTTTTAACATTTGGCACAAAGTGAAAGACAAAAACTTGTCCGGCCAGCTTTCAGCAGTATCGACGAACTCAGTACGGGGCCCTGCCTTCGGTAGGCATCGCGCATTGCGCAGGGTTGCGTATTACCTGTTGTTCGCTGCTTTCGGCGCGATCACCACGACAACGGCCTGGGCAGGACAAACGCAAAGCAACGTGGAGACCCTGCTCGAAAAAGCACGCGGAGAAGAAAAGGCCGGGGACTACGCCGCTGCGGAGCGGATCTACAAACAAGCCCTGGCGCTTGCTCCTGAAAGCCTCGAGACCCTGAAGCGCTTGGGAATTCTGGAGCAGACGGAACTTAGATTTGACGATTCCATTCAACTGTTCAAGCATGTACTGGTCAACGACCCGCGATATCCGGAGGTCAATTTCTTCCTTGGGGTTTCTTATTGGGGGAAAAACGACTTTAACGAGTCGATCGATAGTTTTGAGCGTGAGCTTAAAACACCCAACCCGCATCCGCGTTCTCATTATTATTTAGGACTGGCATTCCAATCTTCCAGCCGAATCGAAGAAGCTACATCGCAGTTGAACCAGTCGCTTGCTCAGAACCCCAAAGACGCTGACGCACTCTACGAGCTCGCGCGTATTTACAAGAATGCATCTCTTCGTTCTATCGAGTTGCTCAAAGCGCTGGACCAGGATTCCTTCCAACTACATGCCTTGATGGGTGAGGTCTACGCGGATGAGGAACGCTATCCCGAAGCCATCGCGGAATACCAGGCAGCTCTTGCCAAACGTCCTGACGTTCAGGGGATGCACTATGCGATCGCAGTCGCGTACTGGGCCCAACAGCGAATGGACCTTGCAGAGAAGGCATTTAAGGACGCCTGGAATGAAAACCCAAACGATGCACTCACGAATTTGTACCTGGGTGACATCGCTGTGCGGGATCAACGCTTCTCGGAGGCTTTGCACTTCTTGCTTGTAGCGCAGCGAGGTCAACCGAATATGTCTCAAGTGCACGTTCTGCTTGGGAAGTGCTATCAGGGCCAGAAGGAACCCGAAAAAGCAAAAGCTGAATTCCTGGCGGCAATCAACGCCGACCCTGCGGCTGCCCAACCCCACTATCTACTGGCGAAGGTTTATCGTGAATTGCACGATCAACAGGCAAGTGCCGCCGAACTCGCTCAGTTTGAACGTCTTTCAAAACTGGAAAAAGATAAAACTCTGCAGCGCAGTCCTCAGGACTAGAATGAACCATCCAACAATTTTCTGACGCGGACGCCGACCATGAGCGCTCAATCAATCACGGCGAGCATGATTACCTTTCGATTCCGGATTTTGTTACTCCTGCTCGCTATGCTGACAACCCCCACCTTGCAATTGACTGGGCAGACCGTCCCATCACGCGCCGCTCGGGATTCGGCGATCGAGTCCCACTTTGCCGCGGCCCAACAAGCCCAACGCGATAAGGAGTACGCTACAGCGGAGCGGGAATACCGGACCGTGCTTGCCCTCGCGCCTGATTTCGCGGAAGTTCATATGAACCTCGGTCTGGTCTATCAGCTTCTGGATCGCTCTGCCGAAGCGATGACAGAATTCCTCCGCGCGCTCAAATTCAAACCGGGGCTTGCCGGCGCCAATTTTTTCCTTGGGGTTGACTATTGCAAGTTGGGCGAAGGAGCGAAGGCCATTCCCTACTTGAAAGCAGCGCTCCAAACAGAACCCAATCGGCCGGACATCTGGCTGTGGTTGGCCACCGCGCAAGAGATGTCCGGCGAGCTTCAGCCCGAAGTCGTAACGGTCCGCCGGGCGCTGGAGTCGCAACCCAAGGACGTTGATCTTCTCTACCTTCTGGGACACGCTTACGAGCGGTTGGGGAAACAAGAGGTCGCTCACCTGGAGAAAGTTGCTCCGGGCTCTTCCCGCAGCGAACAGCTACTAGCGGAGAGTTATGCGACGAGCAACGAGTGGCCTTCGGCGGTGATTCATTTTCAAAGTGCCCTGGCTGCTTCGCCGAACCGTGCCGGATTGCATGTCGAGCTCGGTGAAGTTCTTCTACGCGCAGGAAAAGTGAACCAGGCGATTCGGGAATTTGATGAGGAGTTGCGGCGCGATCCTGGCAACCCGCATGCCCTGGTGCGTCGCGGAGAAGCAAGGTTGATCCAGGAAAATGTGGAGGCCGCGCTTCAGGATTGGGAGAAAGCGATTGCCATCGACGTCGAGCAAACGGAGAGACTCCTGGGCCTTCGCGAAGCAGGATTCGGCGATTCTGCTCTCGAACAACTTACCGACGCCACCCGCGAAAAAATCCAGAAACTCGCGGGAGACCTGCAAGATCGGAATTCCCCAGCAGCGCACTTGGCTCTTGCGTTTCTCGCCGAACAGAACGGGAACTTTTCGCGAGCGGCGACAGAGGCTACCCTTGCAGCTTCCACCGCCAGGAAGAACGTTGCCGACAAGACCTGCACCGAAGCAGACGTCGACCTCACGCTCCAGCACGGGCAATTTTCTGAGGTCGCACCCTGTGTGGAGTTGGCCCTCACTTCGCGGACCTCCGCTAAACTTCGCATTCGAGTGGCGAGCGCATTGCTGGAAGCGGGAGAGTATGAAACTGCTCTCAAGACTCTGGAGGGATTGCCAGCAGCGGATCGGAATTCGGCTGAGGTGTGAGGCAGCAAAAGGGGATGATGGAAAAGCGATAGAGGAGTACCGCGCCGCCATCGCCTTGAGGCCATCCGTATCGAATTTGCATTACAGCCTTGGCCATCTGCTATGGAAAGATCTCAAAGTTCCCGAAGCCCGCGTCGAGTTCGAAGCCGAACTCGCGTTGAATCCGCGTCATCCGGGTGCGCTGAACGACCTGGGGGACACATACCTGCTTGAACATCAACCCAATAAAGCTTTGCCTTACTTGGTTAGAGCGCTGGCGGCGGATTCCGAAAATCTCGATATACACCGTGATTTAGGCACCGCATACTCCGAGCTCGGCGACTACCGGAAAGCGGAAGAGCATTTCAAGATCGCGATGTCCAACGATCACGATGGTTCGGTCCACTACAAGCTCGCAAGGGTTTACCAAGCCTTGGGCGAGAAGGAGAACGCTGCCCGTGAATTCGCTCTCTCAACTGCCCTGAACCGCGAATCGCACAACAAGCTCGAAAAGCAGACGGAGCGCCTGGGAGAAGTAACAAAATCCGCCGAAGATCCTTAGCATGAAACACTTCCTGATTCTCTTTTTCCTTTTATCTCCCCATGCCGGCCGCCTGCTCGCCAGTTCTCCCAGCAAGTCCGCGGATCAAGTATCTGTGCAAGCAGACGCCTTTCAGAGAGGCCTCACGGCACTCAAGGATGATCGGGTCGCGGATGCCCTCGAAGAGTTCACTACCGCGGAACGCGAGCATCCTGACGATGCACGGGTTCGCAACTTTCGCGGGATCGTGCTTGCCAACCTCGGCCAGAATGCCGAGGCTGCCGCCGAGTATCGCGAATCGATTCGCCTGGACCCGCGCATGGAAGATGCGTACCGAAATCTAGGATTCCTCAAATGGACCGAACACCAGCTCGAGCCAGCTCGCGAAGCGCTGGAGCGCGCCGTTCAATTGTCTCCCGGCGACTCTTTTGCCCACTACTATCTCGGGCAGGTTCTGCTGGAGGCACAGCGCTACTTACAGGCCATCCAGGAATTGGAGATATCTCGCGTGCCCTTGCCAGCGGACGCAAGATTCTCTATCCAAGTCACGGCTGGGTACATTGCATTAGGCCGTCGTGAAGATGCGCGTAAATCGCTCGATCATCTGGTAACAATACCCTTAAACGACGCGCAATCAATTCAGGTAGCTTCCCTGCTCCTGGCCATCCACCAGAACGACGCGGCCATCAATCTAATTCAGCAACTGAACAAGCGTCCATCCCATCCCGAGGCTGCGTGGCTGCAATTTGATCAGGCTCTGGTTTATCTGCTTGCCGGGAGCTATGAAAAAGCGGTCGAAATGGCTCACGCCTACACGGAGTTTCTGCCCCAAGGGGCCTTAGAGTCCCCTGAATCCGCGCAGACTTGGTCTTTGATCGGCATCGCCTGTGCCCACCTGAGCCAGGGCGACCGGTCAGTCAATGCTCTGCGCCAGGCTGCCACCCTTGCTCCCGGCGAAGAAGAGCACTGGCTTAACTTGACACGCGAGTTGATGGAACTGAACCGCTATTCCGAGGCAATCTCCGCGGTTCAAAATGGGCTGGCCGCCAACCCGAAGTCCTACGCTTTGCATTTGCGGCTGGGAGCAGCGCACCTCGCCGCGGGCCACTACGCTGAGGCGGAGAGTGTCTTTCGCGCTCTTGTTGCCGCAGGCGATCCCCTCCCCACCGGCTACATCGGATTGGCGCAGGTGTTGCTTCGGACGGGCCGCGCCGAGGAAGCGGCGTCCGAGCTTGCCAATGCGGGGCAGAAGTTAGGACCCAACTTTCTCATCAGCTATTTTCTCGGGCTGGCGTTTGATCGCGCTGGCAAGCCGCTAGAAGCGATGATGGCTTTTCAAGAAGCCGTACGGTTGAATTCGAATAATGCCGAAGTTCATCTCAGTTTGGGAAAAACCGAACTTGCGCTAGGCCGCGTGAACGATGCAATCGCCGAACTTCAGCAAGCGCTTCGCCTGAGTCCTGGCAACCCCCAGGCAAAGCGACTCTTGAGTCAAGCCTATCACCGGGCAGGCGACTCAAAAAATGCGGCGAAGTTCGCAGAAGCATCAGCAAACGCGCGTCCTGACCCCGAAGGCGATCTTCTAGATGACTTCTTCGTTCCGCAATGGCAGCAGCCCCCCGTAAGAGCGGGACAATAGCCACCCACGAACTACGGAGAAGTCTAGACATCCTTTCCTGGAAGGTCTCTTGAGAATCGCAGAAGAGTTCTGCCATCGCGCGCCGCGGCTTCCTTGACCCAGTCGAAACCAGGCCCTACGCTGTTACACGGAACAACAGATTTCGACGTGCAATTCATCCATCGGGTCTGTCTCTTTCGGGGGTTGCGTCCGTGAATCATCTGAGATCGTGCTCTGCAAAATCCACGCATCGATTCACCGCGACTGAGGTCAGGGCGTGATTAGTTGTAGATCGGCGGTCAAAAGAGCGCCCATACAAAAAATACTGCTTTGGCCGGCAGTAGTGTTCCTCCTGTTCGGCGGCCTCTCGCGTTCTCAGACACCGACAGAGAAAGTTAACGACAATCCGGGCATCGCAAATTTCATGGACATCGCGGAAAAAGCGGGGCTGACGGCGGTAAATGTATTTGGCGGAGTAGAAACCAAGAAATACATCATCGAGACGACCGGAACGGGCGTGGCTATCTTTGATTATGACAACGATGGATGGCCGGATATTTTCATTGTGAACGGCACCACACTGGAAGGATTCCCATCCGATCAGGCCCCCACCAACCACTTGTATCACAACAATCATGATGGGACTTTCACGGATGTCACCGTGAAGGCCGGTCTTGTTGCCACGGGATGGGGTCAGGGCGTCTGCGTCGGAGATTACGATAATGATGGTTGGGAAGACCTCTACGTCACGTACTACGGGAAGAATCGTCTCTATCATAATGACCATGGCGTCTTCACCGAAGTTGCCGAAAAGGCTGGCGTAGCGGGGTCAGGAAAGGCCTGGGGTACGGGCTGTGCTTTCGTTGACTACAACCGTGGCGGGCGCCTCGACCTGATGGTGGCAAATTATGTGGATTTCAATCCGTCCACTACTCCAACACCGGGTGAGGGAAGTTCTTGCGTGTGGAAGGGCGTGCCCGTGATGTGCGGACCACGTGGTCTGCGGGGCGCGAAAAATATTTTGTATCAGAATCGCGGTGACGGGACTTTCGCGGATGTCACCACCAAGGCCCACATCGACCAGACCAATGGACGCTATGCCTTCAGCGTTTCCACATTCGACTTTGACGATGATGGCTGGCCGGACATCTACGTGGCCTGCGACAGCGCACCAAGTATTCTTTATCATAACAATCGCGATGGCACTTTCACCGATCTCGCGGTCATGGCTGGAGTGGCGTTCAACGAAGATGGGCGCGAGCAGGCGGGCATGGGAGCTACCGTCGCGGATTACAACGGCGACGGACGGCTGGATATTTTTAAGACTAACTTCTCAGATGACACGCCGACCCTGTACCGCAATGACGGTGAAGGAATTTTTTCTGATGTGACTTACGCCGCGGGACTCGGTCTGCACACGCAATATCTGGGCTGGGGCACCATGTTTTTTGACTTTGACAATGATGGCTGGCCCGATCTCATCCTCGCCAACGGACATGTCTATCCTGAGGTGGACAAATTCCACCTGGGCAGCGGGTACATGGAGCCACGCCTCCTTTATCATAACAACGGCAACGGAACTTTCACGGACGTGTCAGTGACTGCTGGACCAGGGATCAATGCGGTTTCTTCGGCGCGCGGCTTGGCTGTAGGAGATCTCTGGAACGACGGGCAAGTTTCCGTAGTCATCAACAACGTGTACGCAAGGCCCAGCCTCTTGGTGAACACGGCGCATTCCGGCAACCACTGGGTCGCTTTTAAGACCGTCGGAACCCGCTCCAATCGCGACGGGATCAGTGCAAAGATCACAGTCAAAGCAGGCAAGAGAACTCTGGTGGATGAAGTGCGTAGCGGTTCCAGTTATATTTCCCAAAACGATCTGCGAGTGCACTTCGGTCTAGGCTCAGCAGTGAGAATTGATGCCGTACAAGTGCGCTGGCCGAGTGGACTGGTGGAGCATTTCGATAACTTGTCCGTCGATGCGATCCACACCCTGAAGGAAGGTTCTGGCGTGGCAGTCGTGGTGACTCGGAAGAAATCTTGAGCAGGCGAAGAGAGTCATTCTCACGGTTTACGCGAGGTCACTTGGATGGGCCCCTTCCGACGGGTCCCGCGGAGGGTTCATCCACCTTAAGGATTTGATCTGCAGAAACATTCTTGATCGTTTGACGAATCCCACTAGGCCAGTGAATTTCGATCGTCCCAGCAACTGTCTCCGGTCCCAGACCGAAATGCACCCGTTTGTCACTGGAAGAAAGATAGCTGCCGGCTGTCGTCACGGTTGCCATCTGAGAGCCCTTCGCGGTTACCAACTTTACTTCCGCCCCGATCGCATCCCGGTTGCTCTTGTGCCCGACCAGCAGCAAAGCTAACCAATGGTTCCGGGTTTGCGTCGAGTTGTGAAGAACGTAGAGCGCCCCGTCATTACTGGTCACCACGGCGTCCAACCGGCCGTCGTTATCAATATCGCCGATCGCCAGGCCGCGCCCCACCCAGGCTTGCTGAAAAATACTCCCGGCCTCCGCCGAAACATCCACAAAGCCCTTGCTGGTGTTTCTTGCCAACAACATAGCTTCGCGGTAACGAAGGTTGGGAAAAGTCAGTTGAATCGTATCTAAATCGTGTCCCTGGTTGATCAGAAGATCCTTCCATCCGTCGTTATCATAATCAATGAAACGAACGCCCCAACCC
>WNFG01005131.1_pt1 | contig 11017 bp, 19 predicted proteins | sample 5400431 | NCBI WGS metagenome assembly WNFG01 (sample SAMN13153346, study PRJNA577476) | soil metagenome | isolation source: 120 cm saprolite under Douglas fir tree site 2 hole 3 replicate 2 | place: USA:California | collected 2015-04-18
CGCTCCCCTTTCGTTACCAGCCGCGGAGCGTCGGCCGGCCGATGAAGACCTGCCCGGCTTGCGCGTCCGAGTTGATGGTGACCTGCCCGTCGAGCTGGGCCTGCGTAGTGGAGAAGCTGGTGCGGGCTTGGGTCGTGAACGGGTCGCCGCCGGCACCGCCCTTGCCGCCCGGCTTCGAGTCCACTACGACGGGCGTCACCTTGCCCTCGGCGATGAGCTCGAGCCACTTGGTGACGTGGTCGCGGCGCTCCTTGAAGACGACGTCGCCGGGGTCCTCGGGGTCGAACCCGCGGTAGGCGATGATGCCGTACGCAGTGAGCACGACCGCGGCGTTCTGCAGGTCGGGTCCCCACTGGACCAGAGGGAGAGTGAACTTCGCCCCGATGTAGCTGTCGATCTTCGCGTTGGACGAGTCGAGGATCGACTGCTGCTGCGGCGTCGTGACGGTCCCGACCGCGGCCTGCGGCAGGCCCGAGTTGTAGACGTCCGCGAGGGTCGCGTACGGCGTCGGGGCGAGCAGCGGCATCGGAGGCTACTTCGAGGCGCTCGCCTGCGGCTTCTCGTCGAGGACGACGTACTCCAGCATGGCCGGCGTCCGGACCTTGCGGGTCTTGTTGCCGTCCTGGAGAACGATTTCCTTGCCGCCCTTCGCGTCCTCGAGCTGACGCAGCTTCTGGGCGACGGTGTATCCGGGACGCCGAACGATCTCCTGCTTCTGCGTCTCGAAGTTGTACATGGGGAGCGGCTCGCCGTCGGGATCGTCCTCCAGCACGTCGGTGCTTGAGCCGTTCGGGAAGAACTTGCCGAACACCCAGTAGCCCTTCTCGGTGTCGGTCGACCCGTCGTCCCTCGTGAACGTGCGCTCCGGGACGATGACCATGACCTTTACGGGCTTGGAGGGCATGCGATACTCCTTGGGATGGGAACGGTCGAGTTTCAGCAGGCGGGACAGAAGGTGATGAGCGCCATCATCGAGGCGCTCTCGAAGCTCGCGGACAAGGACGTTCCCGATACCGCGGTCGTCTTCGCCCTGCTCGCCGCAGCAGCGATGCTATCCGAGAAGTCGATGGGGATGACGGATCGCGCCGCCTTCCTGCGTTTCGCGGGCGAGGTGTGGGACGGGCACCGCCGGCAGGGCGGGACGGGCTAGACGTCGCTCTTCACGAGCGTGAGGCGCTTGCGGTTGTGCAGGTGCTCGTGCACGCGATCGATCCAGTCTTCGAACTCGGCGAGCGTCTGGTCCATCTTCGCGCGGTTGCACGTCCCGCAGCAGGACACGACGTTGGTGCGGACATAGCCCTGCGAGCTGTCGACGCGATCGATGCCGTTGTAGATGAACGGCTGCGGCTGCCACGCGAATGCGGTCTTCTTCCAGCGATTCGTCCGCTTGAAGACCTGGGCGGGCGGCACCCCGCAGTACGCGCAATCTCCTCGGAACAGCGCCAGCGTCTCTTCCTCGGTCAGCTCGAAGGCCATTCCCTCGCGGCGGGCCTTGACGAAGTACTGGAGGAACAAGCCGTGACCGCACGAGATGTCGCCCGGCTTGCGTCGGCTACATCCGCAGCTGGCACTCTTGCCGGCCCGCAGGTGATACGCCATGTATGCTTGCGTCGAGCCGCAATCGCAGCGACACAACCATAGCGCGTCACCGCGCTTATTCGCCCCAGCCCTGTCGATAACCAGCAGCTTACCGAAACGCTGACCTAACAGACTCGGTGCAGGTGGTCCAGCCATGAGGAGGAGTGTACTCCTCCCCTCTGACAACGGCTGTCTTTTTAGGCCCCTGCCTTAGCGAGAAGAAAGGGCAAAGTGTACCCAGCGTTTCCGCGGGCGTCGATGCCCCAAAGGAATTTTCTCGTTTTAAACACGTTATCATCGGTCGGGCTGGTCTTCTGCACGATGGTGACCGGCTGCCGGATCTGGAAGATGATCCCGCGCACGATCCCGCCGAGCGTCTTCGTGTCGCCCATGTACCAGGTGGTGTCGTCGCCGGCGAGCTTGGGAATCATCACCACGCTGAAGCCGAGCTGGTTGAGCACGTTGCTCTGGACGGTGGAGGCCGCGTTCTGGCCCACCGCGATCGCCGGCGCCGTGAAGGCCGAGTTGACGATCTGGCGCGCCGTCACGTCGAGGAGCGGCGGCACGTAGATTGTGTCGGGGATGGTGTTGACCGGGAAGCTGTTCGCTCCCTTCCAGGCCAGCATCGAGGCGCGGACGAAGGCGAAGTTCGCCGAGGTGAGCAGGCGCGCTCCGGAACCCGCCGTGGTGAACAGGTTCGACTGCGTCGCGGAGGCCGCGTTGTCGGGGTCCAGCGGGTGGCTGGCGTTGAAGTACGGCTGCCCGTCGTAGCAGGTCGCCGAGGTCTGGTCCCCGTTCTGCAGCGCGTTGATGACGAGTTGGTCCGGCCACAGCGCGCCGCTCATGCCCAGGGCCTGGGCGCGCGCGTTGAAGATGCCGAACTGGTCGTCGAGCAGCGGGTTGCGGTCGATCTCGACCGTCGCCTCGTAGTCCTTGTTGATCAGCGTGTAGGCGCGGGTCTGGAGGTTCAGGATCTGCCGCTCGCCGATCCACTCGCGCATCAGCGGGAGCCGGTCGATCCAAGCGTGCACTTCCTGCCGCGTGCTGGAGGTGGTCTGGCTGGCGATCGTCGCCCAGTAGGTCACCGTCGACAGCAGCGCTTGCTGGACGATGTTGTTGAACCCGTACCAGAGGAAGTCGATGTTGGACTGGATCAGCTCCATGGGGACACGTCTCCGTGCGCCTCACCCGATGCGGGCGGCGCGGCTTGCGTGATGAAGGGCGGGTGAGGCGGAAAGGGCACTCGCGGATAGCTACGCGAGCTGGATAAGGAACTTGCCGGAGCCGCCGGTGAACACCGTGCCGGCCGCGTTCAAGAGCGTGATGGTGTCGGTCGGTCCGAACTGGTTCAGGGCGGTCACCGCCGTGCCGAGAACCGGAGTCGCCGCGTAGGCCGTGTTCGCGACCGTGACGGTGCAGACACCGCCGGTCACCGCGACCGCATTGACCTTCAGGCTCACGGCCATGGTCGCGCCCGCGCCCGCGCCGCTGACGTCGGCGACGTAGGAGATGCCCATGATCCGGCCGGTGAAGCCGAGGGTGAGAGGACCGGCGATGGTGCCGCCGCCGACCACCAGCGAGGCGAGCGTGACCGGGAGGGTGAGGATCTGCCCGCCCAGGCCCGGCTGGGCGAAGTAGCCCATCGACACCCAGACGCCATCCGAGTCGACCTGGACGATCTTGCCAGCCCGGGCACGGCCGGTGCTCAGCACGCGTCCGACCGTTTGGTCGTCGACCGCGAAGCAATCCTGGCCTACATCGGCCTGGGTGATCGCGTCGGCGCTGGTCCCGTTCGCCCACTTGAACACGCCGGTCCGGACCACCACCTGCAGCGAGCTGGCGGCGTGGCCGGTGAACGTGTTGTCGTACTTGGTGTTCGGCGAGGTGTTCTGGGTGGTCGGCTGCGGCAGGTAGGGCACCTCGGCCTTGCCGAGAACGGTGACGGCAGTCGCGTCGGCGCCGCGCACCGCGAGGCCGGCAGCGGTCACGCCCACCATGCCGCCAACGAAGATGACCACGTTGTCCGCGATCGGGACGAAGTGCAGGTCCATGATCGCGGTGTCCTTGAACTTGAGCGTGTTGCGGACGGCAGTGAGGAAAGCCATGCGGCGGTCTCCTAGGCGCTAGAGAGAGCGCCCGTGGAACGGTGAGGTGGAGCGGTCCTGTCGTGGATTGCGGCTGCGCTAGGCAGCGCCGGCGCGCACGGCCTGTACTTCGGCGAGCTGCTCGGAGATCTTCTCGAGCGCCTTCGGATCGGTGATGCCCAGCTTCGTAGCCGCCTTGAGCTGCTCGGCGGTGAGGGGGACCTTCACCTTCGCCTCTGGCTCGAGGGCATGCTTGCGCGGCACCACCGGCGATGCGGTGGAGAGGAACGCGCGGAGCATGTCCACGTCGTCCTTCCCGATCTTGAGCCACATTTCCTTCTGCGCCGGCGAGATCTTGCCCTCGCGGATGCCCTGTTCGACGAGGGCCTCGGTAGTGGCGCCCTGGCCCTTCTGCTCCAGCTCGGCGATGCGGGTCCGCAGCTTCGCGAGCTCGGCCACGGCGTTCTGCCAGGAGAGCACGACGCCCAGCGACTCGCTGTACGTCTTCATCCCGGTGAGGTCGTTCAGCCGACGCTCCGAGTCGGCGCGGGTCTTCTCCGTCTGCACCGCGTCGGTCGCCGTCTTCGCCGCGATCGTGGCCAGGTTGGGCTCGCCTTCGCGCGCGAGCTTTGCCTTGGCCTCCGCTTCTGCCTTGGCGCGGGCGTCGGCCTCGAGCTTGGCGCGGGTCGCGTCCACAGCGCGGGCCTGCTCTTTCAACCCAGCGAGGGCCGTGCGTACATCGTCGGGGCTCGCGTTGGGAGGCAGGCCGAGGTCGTAGAGCATCCAGGCGCTAACCCTGTTCTTCTTGGACATCTTCTGCTCCTTGCGGGTGTACGTTGGGCCGCCTTCTCGCGAGGCGACCAGAGGCATCTGCTTCTTGATGGCCGGGATATTCGTCAGCGCACAGTTGACTAGTTCTGTGATGTGGCGGTCTTCCCGGTCGAAGTCGAAGGCCGGCGAGATGTAGCGGGCCTCGCGAGCGATGAGCATCTTGCTCGCGTCTTCGGTCCACTGGACGTCAGTCGCCCAGAGCTCGCCGTCCTTCAGTTGTGGCTTGAACCAGCCAGCGGCCTTCATGGCCTTCGCTGGGTCGACGTTGAAGAACGCCAGCATCGAATGCCCGTAGTCGATGCAGTAGTCGTTTCCCCAATCAGCGACCGCGGCCATCACCGCCTGCGCCGACTTCGCGTCGAACGTGAAGGGCCCCTTCGTCGTGTCGAATGTGCCTGATGCGAAGATGCGGAAGTCCTTGGGAGGCTGGCCGTCCTTGGCTAGCAGCTCGATAGAGAGGGATGCGCGGTCGCGGTTCATTTCGCTGGCCCCGCTCCCTTCGCCTTCGCTTGCCGGTCCGCCTCTTCCTTCTCGGCGACCTCGTCCTTGAGCTTCTGCTCCTCTTCCTTCGACAGGAGCGGCACGTCGTGATCCTCGAGGACCTGGCGCTGGTCGACCGGCGCCGCGGCCGTCTTGAAGGTCGCCAGCGCGCCGGCGAGCTTCTGCAGCCCGTCCGCCTTGTCGTTCTTGTCCTCTGGCGGGTCGACCGCCCAGGTCGGCGTCGGCGCCTGCTCCGGGTCCGACCCGAAGTTCAGGACGCTCCACGGCGTGACCGCCTGCTCGCGCACGCAGTCGGACATCGACTCCGCGTCCGCCTTCAGGAAGTCGCCGCGCACCCGGTCGTGCACCTGCGCCGCCGCGCGCGACCCGTCACCCTTGGAGATCTCGGTGGTGAGGTTCTGCCCGAGGAGCGTGATGGCGATGGAGCTGTTGCACTGGTTCATCAGCTCCATGAACGTCTTGTGCGAGTCGGTCGCCGCCTCGATGAGCTTGAGGTCGAAGAACTCGTTCTCGTCGACGCGCGGCAGCTGGATGACCACGTCCCTACCCAGCGCAGCGAGGTCGGAGGCGAACTTGTCCTTTTCCTCGCGCTTGGCGTCCGCCGGCACGACCGCGCCCTTTACCGGGATGCCGTGCACCTCGCTCGACCGTGCCCAGTCGCGGAACGCCCACTGCCGCGCCATGAACGGGATCGCCAGCGAGCGGACCAGGCCGTCCATCCAGCCGAGCTGCTCGCCGTACGGGGTGTAGAGCACCCATTGCTTGTCGCCGGCGACGACCTCGGCCGGCCCGTCCATGGTGGTCACCCAGAAGCTGCGCGTGTCCCAGCGCCAGTACGAGAACTGCGGGTGCCACACCTTGAGCCGCGGCACCTGCTGCCCATCCCGCAGCTCCCAGAGCAGTTGCCCGATGCCGAACCCGAGGTAGATGCCCCACTTCATCAGCCCGCGGAGCTGCGAGCGCGGGAACATCTTCTTCCAGTTCTTCTCCAGCCCCTTCGCCGCGGCCGCGTTGCCCTGGGCCTCGAACGTGAGCGGCAGGCTGAACAGCGCGTTGAACCTGGTGTCGGAGACGCCCTTGATGCGGTCGTCCCAGAACATCCGGTCGACGAGCTGCGCGGCGAGGGAGAACTGGCCGCGCTCGAGCTGGTACAGCGCCGACTTGACCTGGCCGACCGAGTCGAAGTCGGTGAAGCTGACGACCGGAACGTCGAGGCGGGCCTTGCGGTCGCGGTCGTCGTACGGGCCGGACGCTCTGTCGCGCATCTTGAGGGCGGCAGAGAGCGTCATGGTGGCGGTTCGCCCTCTCGATGTGGAATCAGGCGGCGGTCTTGAGCTCCGGAGCCTTGCCCGGCGCCCACATCGGCGCGCCGTTGACGATCATCACGTCGTCGGCGTGCTTCTTCTTGAACCGCTTCACGGCGCAGCGGCAGGCGTCGGTGGTGCGAACTTCGCCACTGGTCTTGTCCTCGCGGTTCGCGTGGTGGATGCGCGTGATGTAGCCGGCACCGTGGCAACGCGAGCACCCCGTCTTCGCGCACGCTGCGACTTCGATCAGCAGAACCTGGCGCGGGGCGTGTGCGGCCTGCACATCTTGAGCGGCATTGCTCACGTGGTCTCTCCGGCGTCTTCGTCCGTGTTCTTCACCAGCAGCCATCCCCAGCCGTGCATCCGGTTGCCGGTTACGTGCGAAAGCTCCCACCCTTCCTTCGTCCACGCGGCAAGTCCCTGGTCCCAATTCTCCGGGATGCCGGGCACGTCGTCGGTCACGGCCTTGATCTTGATCGTTCCGTCCTCTTTCTCCTTCACGGACACGAACGCTGCGAGGCGCATGGGGTCTCCCCAGTGCTGCTCCAGCAGCAGCGCGAAGCCGCGCTCGCCGTTGCCGGTCAGGTAGAACGGGAACCAGCCCTCATCGAGCCAGCCCTGCAGGTACTGCCAGCCGTCGGGCCGCAGATCCTTGGGCACCGACGTTGCCGACGCCTGGATGCTGCGGTGCTCCTCGAGCAGCGCGAGGTGCGCGCGCAGGGCGGGCATCGGTCAGGAGAACGCCATCCCGACAGGATCGCGAGGCGAGATGTCGGGTAGCGCGACCGGCGTGGGCGAGCCGTAGAACGAGCCATAGACCACGCCCGGATGCCGGAACGCGTGCAGCGGGCAGGGCCAGGCCGTGTAGCAGGAGCAGACCACGTTCGGCGGCGCGATGAAGACCGTAGCGGGCGCCAGCTTGGCGATCTCCTCCGGCGTGCCCTCGACCTCGATGCGCGTCCCGTCCGGCCTGACGATGGTCGCCTTCATGTGGCTGGCTCCTTCGGCGGCGCGGTTGCGGTCGCCTCACCGGGCGCGGGCGGTTGGGTCTGGGACGTCGGCTGCGGCGGGGGATCCTGCGGCCTGGATGCGTCGTCCTTGGCCAAGAAGTCGTTGACCAGGTCGAGGGCGGGCCCCGGGGGCAGGTCCGGCTTCAGGGCCTCGACCAGGGTTCGATGCAGCTCGTCCATCGATCGCGCCGGTGGCTCGTCCAGCACGATCCTATAGCTGAGGACCGGCGGCGCCTTGTAGAAGGCCTCGTTCCCGCGCTCGAGCCCGAGGGCGTCTTGCTGCTGCCCGCCCTTCGCCGCGTCGAGCTGGGCGAGCTGCTGCTCGAGGGACAGGCCGGGTTGGTCCTCGAGCACCGCCTCGGTCTCGCCGGCTTCCCAGCAGCGGCCCGCGCAGAAGTAGCGGCGCGAGCTGCTGACCACGACCTTGAGGGTGGCCATCAGATGGCCCCACAGGAGGGTGCTGGCACGTCGCCAGCTTGTTCGGACTCCGCACGCAGCGCCCGGCTCCTCGCGAGCAACTCGTCCTTGCGCCGCATGGCGACGGGGCAGTCGAGCGGTTCGGTCCGTACCCGCTGCTCGCCGGGAACACGATAGACGAGGCCGGCAACGACCGATTCCTCCATCATGCAGCCGCAGAGATCGCACCAGCGAAATGACGCGAAGCCGTCGCCGTGGACCAGCACGAACGAATGCGTCTCGATCCGCACGCTCGGCATCAGATCCTCCGCTTCGGCATCTCGGTCGAGCCCCAGCCTTCGTAGCTTGCGCCGGTCTTCAGCGCATCGAAGGCGGCGGCCAGGGCGTCCACCTGATCGTCGTGAGCATCGTCCACGCCGGTGAAGCTGACCACTTCCGAGACGAATTGGTTCGTCCACGGACCGTCGCTCGGCACCAGGACCTTGCCCGCGTTCCAGGCGGCGGCGACGGGCTGCGAGCGGGTGAACTTGTCTTCCTTCGCGACCACGGCCCTGACGTCGAGCAGGTCGCTGACGCCGATCTCGGTCGTGTTCGTGTACCAGCGCGACTTGTGGATGGCCCACTTCTTCTTCAGCGCCTTGATCCGCTCGTTGAAGACCGGCGTCTTCCACTGCCCGCGGTCGACCTCCAGCACGTAGAACTTGCCGTCGACTTCGGCCATCACCACAGCGACGGAGTAGTCCGCGTACTTCTTCGCGCTGTACGCGCTATCGATGCCGAGCGCGACGCGGTAGCCGGTCAAGTTCATGGTCGCGATGCTGTCGACGAGATGCGCGTCACCGAAGACAGCAGCGCCACGGGCTCGCGGGACGCACTGAAACAGCGAGGCCCATTCGTACTCCCCGACGCGCTCGCGCTTGTCTTCGAGGAACGCGAGCGGCCGTTGCTCCGGCCACAGCGCCTCGCCCTTCTCGTTGATGGCCGGAAGGATGATGTGGTCCCATCCCCGGTCGAGCAGCCGGCCGATCAGGTCGTCCGGGTGCCACCGCGTCGCCACCACGATCACCGACGCGGACGGGTGCATGCGTGTCAGCGCGACCGAGCGGAACCAATCATCGGCCCGCTGGCGATACGTCGCCGACTCCGCCTCCGCGCGGTTCTTGTGCGGGTCGTCCACCAGGAGCAGGCCGTCCACGGGGTTGCCAGTCAGGGCCGAGTCGACCGCCGTGGCGAACACGGACCCGCCTCCGGCGAAACGCCAGTGCCGGATGTTGCCCTTCCAGCCGATGCCAGCCCGGTCCGCAATCCGGCGGGTCTCCTCGCTGACGATGTTCGCGCGAGACGATTCGTAAGTGACGTACGCGTGCCGCAGCTTCGGGTTCTGCTGCGCCAGCCACATCAGGCCATGAAGACAGACGGTGGTCTTGCCGTGCTGCGGCGGAGTGCTGACCACCAGGTAGCGCGGACGGTCCAGCGTGCTCTCGACCGCGTTGACTAGCGGCTGCAGGTGCCGCGGCGCTACCAACTCCGGCGAAACCCGGGGGATGAACTCGAGCAGGCCCTCGGTGGCGATCCCGAGCTGGCGGACTTCAGCGTCCGAGAGCTGGGCGAGGACCTGGGCCCGCTTCTCCTCGGACAGCCCGGCGAAGAGCTGCGCGATGGTCTGCATCGGTCACGGGTCGCTCGCCCGGTGCAGGCAATGCTTGCGGTCCTCGGCCTCGCGGAACGCGTCGACCACCGCGTCCGAGAGGAAGTACTCGGCCGGACGGCGTTCCTTGCGCGGCGGGCGGGCACCACTCACATGGGTGGTGGTCCCGCGCGCGCGGCGCAGGACGCCGGCGGCAGCGAAGGTCATCAGTCGCGCTTCGGCCAGCGCCAGGTGCCTGGCCCTTCGCCCATGGAGGCGCTGGAGCGAGCCCAGCCCATGTCCTGCGGGTCGTGGACGTCGTTGAACTTGTCGACGAAGACCTGCAGCTGCGCGCAGAGATGGTTCCATGCGCGCGTCACGATTGCAGGGCGGTACTGGCCCTTGTTCGGACCGACGTCGAGGCAATACTCGACGATCCGGCCGTGCGTCAGTGGCGCGAGATGCTTCTGCGGCAGGTCCTGTTCCTGTTCGGGCATCGGCTCTCCATTCACCGCGGCCGCGTCGTCGCGCCTTGCTGCGACGGCTGCAGCTCGCTCTTGATCTCGTAGGAAAAGAACGGGTACTCGTCGTGCCCGCTGGTGGCCGCGTTCCCGAGCAGCACGTCGGCGCAGTTCCACTTCCCCTGCGGACCGATGCCCTTCGGATAGGCCATCCCCGTGCCGCACCTGCAGCGCACGACCGCCGCGAACACGAGCTCGTCGAGCGCGAACCGGCGCTGGGGCAGCGGGATCACCTGGCCCATGGGACCTCCCCGGCGCGCGCGCTTGGGCACGCCGTGCTCCGACATCGCCTTCACCTCGGCTGCACGTCCGTTTTCCGCCGGCAGGGCGAGTGCGAGGCCGTGTAGCCGTTCATGTTCAGCACGGTCGGCCGGACCGGCTCGGTGCGCGCCCAGCCGCACTCGCAGCGAAACGCCGTCGCCGCGATCGCGCCCTGCGACTGCTCCAGCGTGGCCGGTTCGCCCTGCAGCTCCCGACCGCAGCCGGGCGTGCCGCAGGTCATGCAGGCCGGCTCGGCCGGGGCGGCGGCGGGACTCGTCGCCACGGCACCGGCGCCAGCCGTGGGCGCCACCCCTGCTGCTGCTCGTCCGGCGGGAACTCCACCGGCTTCCCCGAGGTCGCCCACATCGCGATCGCGAAGGCGAGCGCCACGCAGACGATCGCCACACTCAGGACCAGGTCCTGGGTGGGCATCGGGCAGGTGCACCACTCCTCCTGCCGGCAGCAATCAGGGCAGAACGGGCTCACGGCGTCACCTTGCCGTCGACCGGGCATCCTTCGCGGAACCCCGCCTTGCACTTGAGCAGCCGCACGTCGCTCTTGATCTCGGCGACGTCCTTGACGAGCTGCTCGTTCGCGTGGAACCCCGCCGCGACACCAGCGCCGGCGCCGATAGCAGCCGCGACCGCCGCGCCGACCAGCCTGGCGAGGAGGTCGTTCGAGAGGGCCATGGCGTCTTCTCAGTGTATGGGCGGCTCCGGCTTCGGGGCCTGGGCGGCGCCCTGGCCGATGAGCTCACGGATGCGCTTCTCCAGTGCGGCGCGCAGATCCTGCTGCTGCTGCGCGGCCTGGCTAGGCGCGTCGGGCTGGTTCAGGCCGGCGTAGTGCATGAGCAGGTTCGCAGACTTCAGCTGCCGGTCGA
>WNFG01010998.1_pt1 | contig 11017 bp, 13 predicted proteins | sample 5400431 | NCBI WGS metagenome assembly WNFG01 (sample SAMN13153346, study PRJNA577476) | soil metagenome | isolation source: 120 cm saprolite under Douglas fir tree site 2 hole 3 replicate 2 | place: USA:California | collected 2015-04-18
CCTCGTCCACAACTGCGGACCGCAGGATCGGTGGCAGGGCGGGGTTTACACTCTTCGTGACCAAGAAACCGGGGCGGTTGTCCGCACGGGCGGGCTAAGAGCCTGTATGAGCGACGACTCGACCATGCCCGTGATCCGGTGCTCGGCCAGTACAGGTTCCAGGTTGAGTACCTAACCAACGACCTCAACGAGCAAAAGGGTTTGGAGCAGATGTTGTACGAGAAATATCCCGAGGCTCAAGAGGCTAATAGCGGATTCAACAAGTACCGCGCGGTAGACGTAACGAAGCCGTATTACCAGATCTATAGGCAGGCAGCGCTAGATTACCTGTCAAGGCAAGCAGGCGGCTGATGCCAAGACAAACTTATAGCGAGGGCGAATGGTTTGCGGTACCGCTGCGAGATGGCGGGTTCGCGGTCGGGGTTATTGCTCGGGCTATGCCGCGCAAGGAAGGCGTCCTGCTCGGGTATTTCTTCGGCCCAAGGCGTTCCGTGCCGCCAACGCTCGAAGCGCTGAGCAGCCTATCCGTATCCGATGCGGTTATGGTAGAGATATTTGGTGACCTTGGTATCATAAGCGGAGAATGGCCGCTGCTAGGACGCATGAATGGATGGGATCGCACTGCGTGGCCTACCCCAGAGTTCGGGCGGTTTGAGGAACTGACGGGCCGGGCCTTCAAGGTCATCTATGACGACGAGAATCCGAATAGAGTTATCCGTGAAGAACAGATTGACCCCAGCGAACTGGTCGGTCTGCCACAGGATGGCCTTTCGGGTGCAGGGGCCGTAGAGAGGACGCTGACGCGCCTTCTGCCCTGAGGTTATCTCAGCGGATTCGTCAGGGATGGACGGTCCCTTGGTCCGTCGTGGCGCGGAGTCGGTTTCAGGTGGTAGTCTCCGGCAGCTTCTCAGCGGCCTGCTGTGGCGCCGCGGGCAGCTGGCCGCCGCCCGGGATGGCGTGCTGCCGGGTGCGCCAGAATAGCCCCAGCCGCGCGCCCGTCCCGCTGTTGCCGCTCTTGCCGTGCGCCGGCTTCTTCGCCGTCTTGGCGTCGGTGTTCTTGCGCGGGGTGAAGTAGTCGGCGACCAGCTTGGTGGCCGCGAGCGTCAGCGCCAGCGCCACGATGATGAGCCCGAAGGTCTGGGCCGTCGCCGCCGACATGTTCAGCGCCAGCGTGAAGTTGCCCGCCGGGGAGCTGGTGTCGGCGACAGGACTGCCCGGGGTCCCGCTGACCGGCGTCGGGAGACTGGCGGCAGCACCGTGGCCGGTCCCGGGCTGCTAACCGGGCTGATCTGCGCCACCGGGGAAGATGCCGGGGCCGTGCTCGCCGGCGTCTTGGTCGGGGATGCGCTGGCCGAGGCCGCCGCCGCGACGCTGACCGCCTGGGACGCGGCGGGCATGGCGGCCATGGCCGGACTGGTAGCGGCGTCGGCGGTGGCGGTCAGCGTCACCGAGGTGACCGAGGTCGCGCTGGAGGAGACGGCGATCTGGGCCTGCAGCTGGTACGCCGCCGGTGCCACCGAGGTGCCCAGCGACCCGATCGTGCAGGTCGCCGACCCGTTCCCGCCCGGGCAGCGGCCGGTGAACGTGGCCGCCTGGCCCTGCGGTGCCGTGGCCAGCGTCACCGACACGCCGGACGCCGGCCCGTTCTGGGCGGAGACCTGGACGGTAAACGATGCCGCCTGGCCGCGTTTGATGCCGGACTGGGACGCCTGCACGCTCACGCACAGCTCAGCCTGCGCCGAAGACGAGGACGAGGACGAAGAGGCCGAAGCAACCGTCAAGGGCTCGCACTGCGAGCTGGCGGCCGAGGCCGCGAGCGCAACCGCCGACGCGCCCGGCACGCCGCCGATCAGGCCCCACGCTACGGGACCTGCGCAGATGAGACAGGCTGCCAGCACTCGTGCGGTCCCGAGGCGCATCGGTACCATCCTGTTCTTGCCGTTCACGGGTATTCCTCCGCGTATTCGCCGGCCTGCGCGAGCACCTCGCTGACGTACCAGGTGGCGTGGTTGTAGCCGAAGATCGCCGCCGACAGCGCCGCGCCACCGCTCGCCGCGCCGTCGGCGCACAGCATCCGCGCCGCCGAGGGCACGGCATCCAGCGGGTTCATGATGTCCGGCGACCCGGTCTGGCCGAACCCGTCTGTACCCCAGATCCGCCAGGTGGAGGGCATGAACTGCATCGGGCCCAGCGTCCCGGCGGTCGACGGCCCGTCGTTGGCCCCGTCGCCGCTCTCGATCTCGCCGATGGCGGCCAGCACCGTCCACGACAGGCCTGGGCAGTACTCCGCGGCCGACTCCCGGTACAGCTGCAGCCAGTTCGCCGGGCGCCCGGCGGGCACGTTGTCGTCGACCGGGAGGCTCGACGCCGTCACCACCGGGACGAGGTTCAGCACCTTGCCCCGGGGGCCGAGGATGTCCTGGACCTGCCGCATGAGCGTAGCCAGGTCCGCGGCCGGCGCGTTGACCAGGACCGCGACGTTGGCGGCCAGGCCGAGCCGGGCGGCCAGGCCGCTGGTGACGATCGCGTCCACGCCCGGGATCCCCAGCTCCGCCGCTGCCCCGAACGGTACCTGTCCGGGCGACGCGGCGGAGACCAGGTAACTGTGGCCGGCCGCCAGCCCGAGCCTGCCCGCGGCGGCCGGGCTGGCGATGAGCTGCCCGCCGGACAGGCGGGCCCAGATCCCGGCGGTGCGGCAGCGGCGGCCGGAACTCCAGGTAATCGATCTTGCCGCTCTTGTTCACGCAGGCGAACACGTAATCCCCGCTCGCCTGCGCCGCCGGGCTGGAGACGGAACTGCTGCTGTACCCGGCGTTGCTGCTTGTGCTGAAGCTGACCGTCCGCACAAGGACCGCGCCGGCGGCTATCCCCGCCAGAGCCACCACTGACATGGCCAGGGTCCTGGATTTCATGACCGTCCTTCCGTTCCGCTCCCCGGGGCACGTCAGGGTCCGCACAGTGCAGGCACAGCGCGACTAGGCACCGTGGATCTCCGCGTCCCCCGCACGCCGCGCGAGGTAGAGCCCGGCAATGCCAGACAAGAGGCGTATACGCCATCGCGGCGTGCGATACCTGGATCATGCGCGACCTCGCGCGCCCGGTGCCAGCGGGACAACGAAGTCTGCCGGTAAGTCCGCCGGTTCGGTCGCCGGGCGGCACCGGCAGCCAGGAGAGCCGCCCGGCTCATAGGTGACCCAGAAGGTTCGTGCAGGGATTTCCGAGTACGTGACCGCAGAATGAGATACATGAGCAGAGCACGCCGCGACGACGGGATCCGCCAGGCCATCGCCGCCAGGGAACGCGGCCGGAACAAGGTCCGGTCGACGACTCCGGATCCAGCTCGACCTCGACGGGCTCGTCCTCGGCCAGCTCAGGCTCCAGCTCGTCCGGCAGCAGCTCGTCCGGTACCAGCTCCGGCTCCACCGGCTCCAGCTCCTCGGGATCGAGCTCCACGAACTCGGGCTCGTCGTCTAGCTCGAACTCCGGCGGCCTCAGCTCCGGCTCCTCGCCGACGTCGAGCTCGGGCGGCAGCCAGGCCACCTCCGGCGGGTCGTGATGCCGCGTCCCGCCGGGGACACTGCGACGGACGCCGGGGACACCGCGACAGACGCTGCGGATACCGCCCCGTCCGCGGCTTCGGGTGCGGACGGCGCGTCGGCCAGCTGGCGCGCTCTCGGCACGCTGGTCCAGCTGGTGGTGACCGACCCGGCGGCCCTGGCCGAGGCCCGGCGCCTGCTGACGGACGACCTCGCCGAGGTGGACGCGGCCTGCAGCCGGTTCCGCGCCGACTCCGAGATCCGCGCCCTGCAGGACGGCCGCCCCGCCCGGATCAGCCCGCTGCTGGCCGAGGCCATCGCGGTGGCGCTGCGGGCGGCCCGGCTGACCGACGGCGACGTGGACCCGACGGTGGGCGCGGCCATGTCCGCGATAGGATACGATCGTGATTTCGAACAAGTCAAACAGTATGGTCCAAAGATCGGACTCACGGTCAGGGCGGTGCCCGGCTGGCGCGAGGTCCACCTGGAAGGCCAGTCCCTGACCATGCCCGCCGGGGTCCAGCTCGACCTGGGGGCGACCGCGAAGGCGTGGGCCGCGGACCGGTCCGCCACCCGCATCGCGTCCAGGCTCGGCTGCGGCGTGCTGGTCAGCCTGGGCGGTGACATCGCGGTGGCCGGCCCGGCCCCGGACGGCGGCTGGCGGATCCGGGTGCAGGACGTGACCGGCGCGCCCGAGGATCCGCCGGCCGGCCCGTACGCGCTGATCGCCATCCGCGACGGCGGCCTGGCCACGTCGAGCACCGCCGCGCGCCGCTGGCGGCGGGGCGGCGACGTGCTGCACCACATCCTCGACCCGCGCACCGGCCTGCCCGCCGAACCCGTCTGGCGTACCGTCTCGGTCGCCGCGGGGAGCTGCGCCGACGCCAACGCGGCGAGCACGGCCGCCGTCATCCGCGGCCGCCGGGCGCTGGGCTGGCTGGCGCAGCTCGGCCTGCCGTCCCGGCTGGTCGACGCGACCGGCGTGGTGTTCACCGTGGCCGGCTGGCCCGAATCAGAAACAACACAGAAGTAACGTGCAGGCTCCGCATATCGCGGTCGCCGAGGATAGATGACGTGAACGAGCGAACAAACCCGACGGACAAGGATTACTGAGATGAGCGGGACCACCGCGTTCTGGTACGCCAGCCGCGCGACCGGGATCGTCGCGCTGCTGTTGCTGACGGCCGTCCTGGTCCTCGGCATCCTGGTCAACCGGCAGGGCCGGCTGCCCGGCCTGCCCAGGTTCGCGGTGACGAGCCTGCACAGGAACCTCTCCCTGCTCGCGGTGGTGTTCGTCGCCGTGCACGTGGTCACGGCGGTGCTCGACACCTTCGTCAGCATCCCGCTGGTCTCCGGGGTCATCCCGTTCGCCTCGGGCTACGAGCGGCTCTGGCTGGGCCTAGGCGCGATCTCGTTTGACCTGATGATCGCGATGATCGTGACCAGCCTGCTCCGCGGCCACCTGAACCGGATCCTGTGGCGGGCCATTCACCTGCTCGCCTACGCCAGCTGGCCGGTCGCGTTCGCGCACAGCATCGGCTCGAGCAAGGACCTGCAGCAGGGCTGGATGCTGTACCTGGCGGCCGCTTGTGCCGTGATCGTCGCGGCGGCGGTAGTCTGGCGGCTGGCCCACGCGGCGCGTCAGGTGCCCAGGGCCGCACGGGTCGCCGCCGTCTTCGCGCAGCACACCGCCGCGGGTGCCAGGCAAGCCCGCCGGACGCGCGAGACGGTGACGCGATGACCACCGCCGTGAACGAGTCGGCACCAGGCGGGGCAGCCCGGCAGGCTGCCGGGCTGCCCCGCCTGCTGCCGGCCACGCCGGAAGACCTCCGCGGCCACCTCGCCCGGTACGGTCCCACGCCGTACCGCGGCCAGCCGGGCCTGCTGATCGGTGACATCGAGACCTCCGGCCTGACCGGCCGGGGCGGCGCGGCCTTCCCGGCGTACCGGAAGCTGGACATCGTCGCCCGGGCCCGCGGCCGGAAGGTCGTCGTCGCGAACGGCGCGGAGAGCGAGCCCGCCAGCCGCAAGGACGAGCTGCTGCTGCGGGTCGCGCCGAACCTCGTGCTCGACGGGCTGCAGCTGGCCGCGGAGGCGGTCGGCGCCGCCGAGGCGCACCTGTACCTGCACTCAGGAGCAACGCCGGAGATCCTGCGGGCGCTGGCCGAACGGGCCGCCCGGGGCCTGGACGGGCTCCGCGTCACGATCACCCAGGCCCCGCCGCGGTTCCTGGCCGGCCAGGAGTCGGCGCTGGTCAACCGCCTCGGCGGCGGCCCCGCGCTGCCGACGTTCCAGCCTCCGCGGGTGAGCGAACGAGGCCTGGGCGGCGCGCCGACCCTGGTGCAGAACGTGGAGACCCTGGCCCACCTCGCGCTCATCGCGCGGTACGGCCCGCGCTGGTTCCGCGCTGTCGGCACCGACGCGGAGCCCGGCAGCATGCTGACGACCGTGTATCAGGCGACCGGCGGGGGGTCAGGGGGGGCGTCCCCCCCGGGGCAGCCCGGCGGGGGGTCAGGGGGGGCGTCCCCCCCGAGGCAGCAGAGCAAGACCCAGGTGGTCGAGACGGAGATCGGCGCCCCGCTGCGAACGCTGCTCAGCAGCGGCGCCGAGACGGGGGCGTGGCTGGTCGGCGGCTATCACGGCACCTGGCTGCCGCTGCCGCAGGCGGCCTCGCTCACCCTGGACACCAGCACGCTGAAAAAGTACGGCGCCGCCGTCGGCGCGGGCGTGCTCGTGGCGCTGCCGTCGGACCGGTGCGGCCTGACCGAGGTGGCCCGGGTGACCGGCTACCTGGCCGCCGAGTCGGCCGGCCAGTGCGGCCCGTGCCTGAACGGGCTGCCGCGCATCGCCGCGGCGCTCGCCGAGCTCGCCGGCCCCGGGCACCGCAAGCAGGTCCGCGCCGACGTCGAGCGCTGGGCCGGACTGGTCACCGGGCGCGGCGCCTGCAACCACCCGGACGGCACGGTGCGGTTCGTCCGCAGCGCCCTGACGGTGTTCGCGCCGGAAATCAGCCTGCACGCGCGGGGCCAGTGCTCGGCCACCAACCGCAGGCCGTTCCTGCCGCTGCCGGACGGCATTCCGACCAGCGAAGAAGACTGGACCTGACCATGGCCCAAATCATGACAGCAGGGACCCTGCGGGTGAACCCGATCAACTGCACCGGGCACGGCGTATGCGCCGAACTCCTGCCCGAGCTCATCTCCGTCGACGAGTGGGGCTACCCCATCGTCGACCCGCGCCCGGTGCCCCCGGCCCTGGACCGCGAGGCGCGCCGCGCAGTGGCCGCCTGCCCCGCCCTGGCGCTCAGGCTGATGCGGCAATAACGTCAAGATCGTTCGTCAGTTTGTGTCGCGATAACGACCACAACTGACGAACGATCTTCGTCCTCCCGAGCACGCACCCGCCTCGTTCGGCCCCTGTGCTAGCCCGGGGGGACACTCTGCCCCTGAGGACACCCCAGATCCCGGTGGCCCGGAACTCCCGGTGCGGAGCTTTGCTCCGCGGGCCTACAGAACGTCGTGGCCGGGGTGTGGCTCGATCGGGACGGCCGGGATGCTGCCGAGGCGCCCGGCCTGGTAGTCCTCGAAGGCCTGGACCAGTTCGGCGCGGGTGTTCATGACGAACGGGCCGTAGGCCGCGACGGGCTCCCGGATAGGCTGCCCGCCGAGCAGCAGGATGTCCATGTCCTGCTTCGGGCCTGCGGCGAACGTGATCGCGTCGCCCGCCCCGAACACCGCCAGCTGCCCCATCCGCACCGGGCGCTTCTCTGCTCCCTGGGTCTGAGCCCCCACGGTCCCGCTGCCGGCCAGCACGTACGCGAGCGCGTTGAAGTCCGCCGGCCACGGCAGCCGGACCTGGGCGCCGGCCGAGACGGTGGCGTGCACCAGGGAGATCGGCGTGTGCGTGATGCCGGGGCCGTCGTGGCCGCCGAACGACCCGGCGATGACCCGCAGCAGCGCGCCGCCGTCCGCGGTGGTAAGCAGCGCGACCTGCCCGGCCCTGATGTCCTGGTAGCGCGGCGGCGTCATCTTCAGCCGGGCCGGCAGGTTCACCCACAGCTGGAAGCCGTGGAACAGGCCGCCGCTGACCACCAGCTCCTCCGGCGGCGCCTCGATGTGCAGGATGCCGCCGCCCGCGGTCATCCACTGGGTGTCGCCATTGGTGATGAGCCCGCCGCCGCCGTTGGAGTCCTGGTGCCGGAACGTGCCGTCGATGATGTAGGTGACGGTCTCGAACCCGCGGTGCGGGTGCCACGCGGTGCCCTTGGGCTCACCGGGGCCGTAGTCGACCTCGCCCATCTGGTCCATGTGCACGAACGGGTCGAGCGTGGCCAGGTCCACCCCGGCGAAGGCGCGCCGCACTGGGAACCCCTCGCCTTCGTAGCCGGACGGCGCGGTGGTCACCGAGGTGACCTTCCTCTCGGTTTGGGTCACGTCGGGTTCCGGGACCCGCGGCAGGACGAGTATGTCGTCCACAGTGATCGCTGGCATGGCTTTCCTCCTCAGCTTAGTGCCAGCATAACGATGCTTGAAATATCAATTATTCCGAACGGGGCGTAGTGCGTGCCCCGGCTCAGTGCTCTCGCCCGGCGGCTCCGCAGCCGGGGCGGCTCGTTACCATGGGCAGTCCCCGCCTGCCGACTGTGAGGAGCCTGAATGGACCACGATCAGCGGCCGTCCTCCTACGCCAGCGCGGGCGTGGACGAGGAGCACGAGCAGGACGTGTTCGCCCGGGCGATGCGCCCGTGGCTGGCCCGGACCAAGGTCAGGTCCCCGATGGTGACCCACATTACCGGCCTGGCCAGCGGCTATTTCGCCACCTTGATGCACATCCCGCCGGGGCCGCCGCTCGCGCTGACCACCGACGGCGTCGGCACCAAGATCCTGCTGGCCCGCGAGGCGAACCGGTGGGAGCCTATCGGGATCGACTGCGTGGCCAACAACGTCAACGACGTGATCTGCGTCGGGGCGGTGCCGCTCGCGCTGCTCGACTACATGGCCACCGACCGGATCGACGAGGGCGTCCTGGCCGCGGTCGCCCGCGGCCTGTACCTCGGGGCCGACATGGCCGGGATCGCCATCCCGGGCGGCGAGATCGCCCAGATCGGCGCCATGCTGGCTCCTTCCGCGGGCGGGCCGCCCATGCTGGACCTGGTCGGCACCGCGATCGGTGCGCTGCCCCCGGGGCGCGTGCCCGTGGACGGGTCCCTGGTCAGGGAGGGCGACGTCATCCTGGCCCTGCCCAGCTCCGGCCTGCACAGCAACGGGTACTCGCTGGCCCGCCGGGTGCTGTTCGAGGTGGCCGGGCTGACGCTGGCCGACCTGGTGCCCGGCACGAACCAGCGGCTCGACGACGCGCTGCTCGAGCCGACCCACGTCTACGTGCGGGCCGCGGAGGCGTTGTGGGAGGCCGGCGTCAGCCCCCACGGCCTGGTGCACATCTCCGGCGGCGGCCTGCTCAACCTGGCCCGGCTGGCCGCGGACGTCTCCTACTCACTGGACGCGCTGCCGCCCGCACTGCCCGTCTTCGCGCTCATCGCCGAGGCGGGGGGCATCCCGCCGGAGACGATGTATGCCACCTTCAACATGGGCACCGGCTTCTGCGTGGTCGTCTCCCCGGCCGAAGCGCCGGCCGCGGTCGACGCGCTGAAGAGCGCGGGCGAGGAACCGGTGCTGGCGGGCTCGGTCACCGGGCGCCCGGGCCGGTTCGTGTCGATCCCGTCGGCCGGGCTGCTCGGCCGCGGGGACGCCTTCGCCCGCGTAACCTGACGCCCCGGCGCGATCGTTCCCCCGATTTGTCTGCAGTTTCGGGGGTTATGGCCGGTTATGGCCCCGAAACTGCAGACAAAGGCCCTGCTGCTGCACGCCCGAGCATGTGACCGGTTCACATCCGGCTCACACGGTCCTGTTACCGCCGGCGAGGCAGGCTGGAGGCATCAGGTCAGGCAGCCGGAAAGGAACACGACCATGAGGGCCCTTGGCGGGTCCCTGGGCGCCGGCGCCACAGCTCCGAAGGTGGAAGGAGGTGATCGAATGGCCGCCTACAGCGTCACGGGCCTTGAGCCCACTGACAGCCCGGACCCCGGAGAGGCTGCCTCGAACGAGCCAGACACCGGCGCGGACGTGCAGCAGCAGGGGGACTTCCACGGGAACTACTGATCCCTGGATCCGCCGGGGGTGGCCGGCCTCGGCCGGCCACCCCCGTTCGGCTGAGTGAAGGCATCACTGGCGCGCGGGGACGCCGAGCTGGGAGGCGGTGTGCGGTGAAGCGGTCCGACTGGAAGATCTACCGTCGGTTCGCTGCGCTGCTGCGCCCGTACCGGGGTCATCGTGCCGGTGCTGAGGTCGTCGCGCTGATCGGGCCCAGCGGCGCCGGGAAGACCACGGTCGTCAGCCTGCTGCTCAGCTACTACGACCCCGGCCAGGGGACCGTCAGCCTCGATCGGCTTCCGCTGCGGGACTTCGATGCGGCCAGCTGCCGCCGCCAGATCGCCGCGGTACTGCAAGAACCGATGTTGCTTGACGCCACCATCCGGGAGAACATCCGCTACGGCCGCCTGGACGCCACCGACGCCGAGGTGGCGGCGGCGGCCGCGATCGCCCAGGCCGATACGTTCATCGGTGAACTGCCCGACCAGTATGAGACCGTGGTGGGCCCCCGGGGCGCGCGGCTGTCCGGCGGGCAGCGGCAGCGGCTGGCGATCGCCCGGGCGGTCATCAAGGCCGCTCCCGTGCTAGTGCTCGATGAAGCGACGTCCGCCCTGGATCCCGGCACCGAGGCCGAGGTCCTGCACGCGCTGCGATCGGTGTGCCCCGATGCGGCCGTGCTCCTGGTCGCGCACCGGTACTCGGCGGTGAGCTTCGCCGACCGGGTGCCGGTCCTCGAAGGCGGGCGCCTGGTCGCCCAGGGCACCCAGGAGGAGTTGCTCAGCAGCGAGGACCGGTTCAGCTGGTTCACGCAGGTATCTCGACCGACACCTGCGCCCCTCCGCCGGAGCGGTTGACCGCGACGGCGCGGCCGCGGTGGGCCCGGGCGATGAAGTCCACGATGGCCAGGCCCAGCCCGGTTCCCCCCTCCGCGCCGCCCTGACCGGGCAGGCCTGACGGGTCGGCCGCGCGGACCTGTAGCGCCAAAGGTCACATCATCGCCAGTGCCACCCGCGCGATACGGTCTAAGCATGGATGTCCGTGGCTATGTTGAGGCGAACGCGCGCGAGTTCATCGACGATCTGAAGCAGTGGCTGGCGATACCCTCGATCTCCGCTGACCCGGACCGGCACGCCGACGTGCGGCGCAGCGCCGAATGGCTCGCCGGGCACCTGCGCGCGGCCGGCTTCCCGGTCGCCGAAGTCTGGGAGACCTCGCCCAGCGGCCTGCCCGCCGTCTACGCCGAGTGGCCGGCCGCCGACCCGGCCGCGCCGACGGTCCTGGTCTACGGCCACCACGACGTCCAGCCGGTCGAGCCGCTCGAGGAGTGGGACA
>WNFG01010658.1_pt1 | contig 11016 bp, 6 predicted proteins | sample 5400431 | NCBI WGS metagenome assembly WNFG01 (sample SAMN13153346, study PRJNA577476) | soil metagenome | isolation source: 120 cm saprolite under Douglas fir tree site 2 hole 3 replicate 2 | place: USA:California | collected 2015-04-18
TGCACCGCGGCGCCATCGAGCCGACCCGCTATCCGCGCAATCCGCTCGATGTGCTGGCCCAGCAGATCGTGGCCATGATCGCCGTCGAGCCGTGGCATGCCGACGAGCTGTTCGCCACCGTTCGTCAGGCAGCATCCTTTTCGGACTTGGCGCGTACGTCGTTCGATGGCGTGCTGGACATGCTCTCCGGTCTCTACCCGTCCGACGAATTCGCGGAGCTGCGGGCGCGCATCACCTGGGATCGCGTCACGAACATCCTCACGCCGCGGCCGGGCGCGAAGCACGTCGCCATCACCAGCGGCGGCACCATTCCCGACCGCGGCCTGTTCGGCGTCTTCCTGGCCGGCGGCGACAAGATGCAGAGCGCGCGCGTCGGCGAGCTTGATGAAGAGATGGTGTTCGAGTCGCGCGTCGGCGAGACGTTCCTCCTCGGCGCCTCGACCTGGCGCATCGAGGAGATCACCCACGACCGCGTGCTGGTCACCCCGGCGCCGGGCGAGCCGGGAAAGATGCCGTTCTGGAAGGCTGATGCCGCGGAACGGACGGTGCCGTTCGGTGAGGCCATCGGCGCGCTCGTGCGCGAGATCGGCACGATGCAGCCTGAGGCCGCGGTGAAGCGCCTGACGTCGAAACACGACCTCGGCGAGCTGGCCGCGAAGAACTTCCTGCAGTACCTCGCGGATCAGAAGGCCGCCACCGGCTCCGTCCCCGACGATCAGACCATCGTGATTGAGCGCGTCCTCGACGACCTCGGCGACTGGCGCGTCTGCGTCCTCACGCCGCTCGGTGGCCGCATCCACGCACCGTGGGCGATGGCGGTGACGGCGAAGGTGCGCAACGAGCTGCAAATCGACGTCGAGACGATGTGGAGCGACGACGGCTTCATCGTCCGCTTCCCCGACACCGATGCCGCGCCGCGCGCCGAGCTGGTCATCCCCGACGCCGACGAGATCGAACAACTCGTCGTCCGCCAGCTCGGCGCCAGCTCGATGTTCGCGGCCAAGTTTCGCGAGGCCGCGGCGAGGGCGCTTCTGTTGCCGAGGTATCGGCCGGACAGGCGAACGCCGCTGTGGCAGCAGCGCAAGCGCGCCTACGACCTGCTGCAAGTAGCGTCGCGCTTCGGATCGTTCCCGATCATCCTCGAGACCTACCGCGAGGTGCTGCGCGATGTCTTCGACGTCCCGGCCCTCGTGGCCACGATGAAGAGGATCCAGCAGCGGACGATCCGCGTCGTCGTCGCCGACACGGAGAAGCCGTCGCCGTTCGCCGGATCGCTGCTCTTCCGCTATGTGGCGAACTTTATCTACGACGGCGATGCCCCGCTGGCCGAGCGCCGCGCCCAGGCGCTGGCGATCGATCAGGCCCAGCTCCGCGAGCTGCTCGGCGAGCCGGAGCTGCGCGAGCTGCTCGATGCCGACGCGCTGTACGCGCTGGAAATCGAGCTGCAGCATCTCGACGACCGGCATAAGGCGAAGTCGCCGGATGCTCTTCACGATCTGCTGCTCCGCCTCGGCGACTTGTCATTGGACGAGATCGCCGCGAGATCGCTGGTCGATGCAAAGGCTGCCACGCGCGAACTGACGAAAGCCCGCCGCATCATCGAGATTCAGGTGGCGAGAGAAAAGCGTTTCATCGCCATCGAGGACGCCAGCCGCTACCGCGACGCCCTCGGTGCGCCCCTTCCGGCAGGTCTGGCCGACCGTTACCTCCAACCGGTGGCCGATCCTACCGGGGACCTCGTTCTCCGATTCGCCCGTACGCACGGTCCGTTCACGCCGCCCGACGTGGCACGCCGCTACGGCCTCGGCGTGGCGGTCGTGACGATGGCGCTGGAGCGTTTCGTCGAGCGCGGCCGCCTGGTCGAAGGGGAGTTCCGGCCCGGCGGGACGCAGCGCGAATGGTGCGAAGTCGAAGTGCTGCGCTCCATCCGCCAGCGCTCGCTGGCCAAGCTGCGCAAGGAAGTGGAGCCCGTCGACACGAAGGCGTACACGCGCCTCATCAACGGCTGGCAGCTCGTAACGAAGAAACGCCGCGGCCTCGAGGGCCTGCTCGAAGTGATCGAAGCTCTGCAGGGAGCGGCGCTGCCAGCATCGATCCTCGAATCGGAAATCCTCTCGGCGCGAATCGACGGATACAAGCCATCCGACCTCGACACGCTCAGTGCCGCGGGGGAGATCGTCTGGACCGGCGTCGAGCCGATCGGCGAGCGCGACGGCCGTATCGCGCTCTATCTGACCGATCATCTCCCGCTGCTGCACACGCCGGCGGAAACGGAGCTGAGCGAACTGGAACAGCGCATCGTGGAGCACCTCCGCGCCGGCGGCGCATCGTTCTTCGCGCAGATTCAGGAGGCGTTGGGCGGCTTCGCCAACGATGTCGTCGACGCTCTCTGGAACCTGGTCTGGCACGGCGTGATCACGAACGACACCTTCCATGCCCTGCGCGCCTACACGCGGCCGAAAGCGGCTCCGCGATCGCAGGGTTTCCGCTCCCGCCGCGTGGCGCCGCCGTCGACGCAGGGCCGCTGGTCGCTCCTTCCGCAGCAGCGCGGCTCGGCAACGGAACGCGCAAGTGCGCTCGCGCACCAGCTCCTGGCGCGCTACGGCATCATCGTCCGCGAATCGGCGGCGGTGGAGTCGGTCCCCGGCGGCTTCAGCGCCATCTATCCCGTGCTGAAAGCGATGGAGGAATCGGGCCGCATCCGCCGCGGCTACTTCGTGGCCGGTTTCGGCGCCACGCAGTTCGGCAGCGCCGGCGCGCTCGATCTCCTCCGCTCCAACCGCGAAGAGCCCGACGAGCCGGAGACGGTGATGCTCGCCGCCACCGATCCCGCCAACCCCTACGGCGCGTTACTGAAATGGCCGGCTGCCGGCCTGATGCGCGTCCCCGGCGCCAGCGTGATCCTCGTCAATGGCATGCTCGGCACGTACGTCGGCCGCGGCGAAAAACAGCTTTCGGTGTTCCTCCCCGAGAACGAGCCGATGCGGGGAACGGTGGCGCGCGAAATCGCCCGGGTGCTGGCGTCGCTGGTGACGAATGGTTTACGCCGCGCGATGCTCATCTCCGAGATTAACGACGCGCCCGCGTCGAAGTCAGACCTCGGTTCATACCTCGCCGAGGCGGGGTTTGTGGTGACGGGGATGGGGTACCAGATGAGGGCTCTTCCGGGCGCGCGGCATGCCTGAAGGCGACTCCATCTACCGCGCCGCGCACGCACTTCACCGCGCTCTCGCCGGAAGGACGGTGACCTCTTTCGAGACGGTGCTCCCGAAGCTCGCGCGCGTCGACGAAGACGCACCGGTGAAGGGCCGGACGATCGAGCGCGTCCGGCCGGCCGGCAAGAACCTCATCATCGAATTCTCCGGCGACCTGCACCTTCACACGCACATGAAGATGAACGGGAGCTGGCACATCTACCGGCCGGGCGAGCGCTGGCAGCGTCCCCGCCGCGACATGCGCATCGTCATCAGCACCGTCGACTATGTTGCTGTCGCCTTCACCGTTCCTGTCGCCGAGTTTCACAGCAGCAGTAGTCTGGCCCGCAGCGACGATCTCCGCCGCATGGGTCCCGACCTCCTCGGCAAGACCTTCGATCGCGACGAGGCGCTGCGCCGCATTCGCGCCAGGCCCGGCGAAGAGATTGCGAATGTCCTCCTCAACCAGCGCGTCCTGGCCGGCATCGGCAACATCTGGAAATCGGAGACGCTGTTCTGCGCCGGCGTCGATCCCTTCACAGGCGTCGCCGATCTCGGGGACACGAAACTCGAGCGCATCGTCGACTGCGCGTGCAAACTCCTCCGCCACAGCGTCGAAAGCCGCTCAACCTTCGCCGTCTACAGCCGCGGCGGCGACCCATGCCGAAGGTGCGGAACACCGATCCGGTACAGGAAACAAGGCGACGATGCGCGGGGCACGTACTGGTGCCCGAAGTGCCAGACGTAGGGTTGCAGCGCTGCTGAGCAAGACAAACCAAGCAACCCTGTGTCCTTCTCCAGTCCGACGTATGTTCATCGCGCCTCATCGCACCTTCCGCAGCGCCTCACGTAGAAGCTTGAGACCCTTCTCGTGGTCCTCGTCTTTCTTACTGTGCATCAGCTCCTCGGCGCGATGAAGATCGGCCATGATCGATAGGAGCGGGAGCGGTTCGGCGTTCGGGAAGAGCTCTCGTTCGCGCTTGGCAATCTCGTTATCGACCGTGTAGGGCTCGGTGTTGCGGCGGATGCGCTCCAGCGACCGGATGGTGTCGTAGGCGGGGTTTGCAGGATCGTCCTGAGCCACCGCCTGCACGAAGTGGATCTCGACGAGCGACTCCTTCACATTTGCAGCGGACGTTGATGCATCGAGACTGGCCTCGACATGGTCAGCAATCGTTCCGAGGTCGATCGTGCGTGAGGTGTCGGGATTTATCCATTGATCGACCTTCTCGTCCTTCGTGCGCATCCGGCCGTTCGCGGTAAAGGAGACGTGGACGCTGCCGACGTAGACGGGGTTGTTGCGGCTGAAGAGCGACTTCTTGGCCGGCACGGAGATGCGCACGGCGAACGCGTGCTGCCCCGAGGCTTCGACGGAATCGCTGCCCGAGCCGTGGACGGCCTGGACCGTGTGGCCGTGCTTGTCGATCGGCGCGTCGCCGTCGGGTCGCACCCATCGCACCCAGCGATAGCCGCCATCGGGCAGCGGGTCGCGCAACTGCTCTACGCGCCGTTCGATGAAACTCTCGACGTCGTTCGACGTCGTGTACGGCCTCATCATCAGAGCTCGTACCTCGTACAGCGCACCGATCTGCATGTAGGCGCTGCACGGGTCGCTTACGTCGGCTGCAAACAGCGGCGCGGCGATGAAAAGCAGTACCACCCAAAGTGTTCGTTTCATGATCCCGACCTCCGCTGCGCATTTTGCATCGTTTATCCTTCCGATATGCCCCGCGATCTACCCATCGGCAACGGGAACCTCATGGTCAACTTCGACCATGATTACAACATCCGCGACGTTTACTACCCGCATGTCGGGCAGGACAACCAGACCAACGGCGATGTTTCGTTCTTCGGCGTCTGGTGCGATGGCAAGTTCGCCTGGATCGGGAATCCGGCGTGGGAGAAGAAGCTCGACTACGACGGCGACTCGCTGGTCACGCGGATGGAAGCGCATTCGGATCCGCTGCAGCTCGACATGATCATCAACGACACCGTCGATTTCGACCGCGACGTTTTGATCCGCCGGGTGGAGCTGCACAATCTTTCCGACAAGAAGCGTCCCGTCCGTCTCTTCACTCATTTCGATCCGCACCTCGGCGGGAACGCCATCGGCGACACGATTTTCTTCGATCCCGAGTTCAACGGCTTCGTCGCCTACAAGGCGCAGCGGTACGTGCTGATCAACGCCTCCAGCGACGACCAGTTCGGCTTTCAGGCATTCGCCATCGGTACGAAGGAACGCGAGGGCTACCAGGGAACGTGGCGCGACGCCGAGGACGGCGTCCTCGAGGCGCACAAGGCGATCGCGCAGGGATCCGTCGATTGCACCGGGATGATCTCGCTGACACTTCCGCCAAACGGATCGGCCGTCGCCTACATCTGGTGGGTCTTCGGCAAGACCTATCGCGAGGTGGCCCAACTCGATGCCGTCATGCGCGAGCGCGGCGCGGGATCGTTCCTCGACCGGACGCGCGATTACTGGAAGTTGTGGGTCAAGAACGACGTCGACATCAGCCGTCTGCCCGAGCCGGTGCAGAGGCTGTATCGCCGCTCGCTACTCATCATCAGGACGCAGATCGACAACAGCGGCGCCGTCATCGCCGCTACCGATTCCGACATCGTGCAGTTCGGCAAGGACACGTACACCTACATGTGGCCGCGCGACGGCGCGATCGTGACCACCGCGATACTGCATGCCGGCTACGCGGAGATCACGCGGCGCTTCTTCGATTTCTGCTGCCGCCTGATTACACCCGAGGGGTTCCTGCTGCACAAGTACAACCCGGATGGATCGCTGGGATCGTCGTGGCACCCGTGGCTGGCGGATGGCAAACGGCAATTGCCGATCCAGGAAGACGAGACGGCGCTGGTCGTGCTGGCGCTCTGGACGCACTTCGAAAAGTTCCACGACGTCGAATTCGTCAAGCCGATGTACAAGCCGATCATCAAGACGATGGCAGACTTTCTGGCGCGCTACCGCGAGCCGCACACGCGCCTGCCGGCGCCGTCGTGGGACCTGTGGGAGGAGCGGCGCGGCATCGCCGCTTTCACCATCGGTTCGGTCTGGGCGGGGCTCAACGCCGCCGCGAATTTCACGGATGCTTTTGGGGAAACGGCCCAGGCCGAGAAGTACCGCCGCGCCGCTAACGAGATCAAAGAGGGCGCGTCGCGTTTTCTCTTCGACGAGAAATCCGGCTGCTTCGCGCGATCGATCAACGTTTCCCGCGAAGGGGAAATCACCGCCGACATGACCCTCGACGCCTCGATGGCGGGGCTGTGGCTGTTCGGCATGTTCGAGGCTGACGATCCGAAGATCGTGGCCACCATGGAGGCGATGATCGCGCGGCTGACGATCAAAACCGACGTCGGCGGCCTGGCGCGCTACGAGAACGATTACTACTTCCAGGTCTCGAAGGACGTTGCCAACGTAGCGGGGAATCCCTGGATCGTCTGCACGATGTCGATCGCGCACTGGTACGCCATGCGCGCGCAAAGTGTTGCTGAGCTGCAGAAGGCCATCGACATCCTTCAGTGGGCCACGGAGCATGCGCTGCCGAGCGGGGTATTAGCAGAGCAGCTCGATCCGTACACCGGCGCGCCGCTCTCCGTCGCGCCGCTAACGTGGAGCCATGCCGCATACGTACTGGCCACCCACGCCGTGGCCCGACGCGCCAACCAACTGGCGGGGAGCAACTAGCGTGGCGCGCCGCACCCGGCTGCGCTCGCGCGTGCTGCTTCTCACCGCCGCCTTCGCCCTGGCCCTCTTCGCCATCACCTTCGGTCTGAGCTGGCGCGCGCAGGTCGCCCAGGAGAGGTGGAGCCGGCTGGTGGGCGTCGAGACACGCGCCATCGCCACGCTCGAAGAGTTGATCCGCGCGCAGAACGCCTACCGCGCCCATGCGGCAGCCGGCAGTACGGCGAACTACCGGATCGTCTCGCAGCTCCTCGAATCCGATTCTCTGACGACGATCGATACCGCGGCGCTGCGCCGGCGGATGGCGACGTTCCGCTCCGTTCTCGGCGATGGCACGTCGACGCCGCGGGAGATCGATATCGAATCCCTCCGCGTGGTGGCTGAAGCGCAGAGGATCATCGACGAGAGAAAACGCGAGATCGCCCGGCAACTGCCGATGCTGGAGCGCGAGTCGCACGACCTGATGACGGCGGGCCTGGCCGTGGCCTGGATCCTGATCATCTGCAGTTTCGCCGCGGTGCAGGTGACGCTGCGAAAAGTGGTCCGTCCGATCGAGGAGCTTTCTCAGGCTGCCGACCGCATCGCTGCCGGCGACCTCGGCGCGCATGCTCCGGTAGGCGGCGATTTCGAAGTGGCCAGTCTCGCCGCCGCGGTCAACCACATGGCCGACGAGCTGAAAGCGCACGCGCGTACCGACGAGCTGACGAACCTTCCGAACTTCCGCGCCTTCCGCGAGCGCATCGATCTGGAGATCGAGCGAGCCAGCCGCTACCCGGAACAATTCGGCGTTCTCATCCTCGATCTCGACCGCTTCAAGAAGTACAACGACGCCTACGGCCACCTCGCTGGCAACGAGGCGCTGCAGCGCGTAGCGCGCGTGATCCGCGAGGCCGTGCGCACCGTCGACTTTCCCGCGCGCTACGGCGGTGGCGTGGCGTTGTCGGCGATCGCCGAACGCGTGCGCGAAAACGTCGAAGCGATGCCGGCTCCCGCCGGCGGAGCGCCGGTGACCGTCAGCATCGGCGCTGCCATGTATCCCGACGACGGCGCCGCCGCCGATGCCCTCTTCCGTGCCGCCGACGAGCGCTTGTACGCGGCAAAGGCCGCGGGGCGGAATCGGGTGGTCGCTGCGGCGCTTCGCGCGTTGTCCGCGCGGTAGGAACTGCGAACAACCGACAACCGACAACGCGCCGAAGGCGCAGACAATCGCAGCCGCCGTTACGACAGCGTTTCGATCAACGCACTGATCGTGTTCGCCGCCGCTGCCAGATCGCGGTCTGACAAATCGGCAAGCAACGCCTCCCGCCACTCTTCATACGCCGGCCGCAGCTTCTCGATCGTCGCTCTCCCGCGTCTCGTCAGCATGACGCGCGACGAGCGAAGGTCGCTCGGGTCGTCGGCGCGCTCGGCGAAGCCGAGCTGCTCGAGGCGGGTCATCATGCCGGTCATGTTCTGCTTGGAAACCATCATCGACCGCGCCAGGGCGGCCAGTGACATCGGGCCGCCGCTTTGGTCGAGGACGGAGAGGATGGCCCACTGCTGCGGGGTGACGCGGGCCTTCTCGAAAACGGGTGCGAGCCGGCGCGTCAGCAGGTTCGCAAGCTGAATCACGCCCGCGACGAGGTCCCGTTCCGGCTGAGCTGCCATCTAAGACAGTCAATGTATTGACCAATGGCCGGTGGTGTCAAATGCACGTGCTACTCTGCCTTTCATGCGGAGGATGATGCGGCGCATCGCCGAGGTTCTGCTGCTGGCCGCCATCGTCATCTTTGGCGCCGTGCTCCGCTTCGGCGGCATCGCCGTCCCCAGCCTCTGGCTCGACGAGATCCTCGATTACGACGTCGCCACAAAGCTGACGCACGAACCGCTCTGGCGCTGGCTGACCGGCTTCGCCAGCGAGCACGGACCGCTGTTCTTCGCCACGGAGCTGGCCGGACGATTCGCGCACGCGCCGGAGCTCGCGGCGCGGTTTGCGCCGGGTGTGTTCGGGGTGTTGGCGATTGTTATCGGGGCTATCGGGTGTCGGGTGTCGGGTGTCGGGGGTCGGAGTGAAGATGGCGCGGAATCAGCCACCTTTGCGCTCTTGCTTGCCGGCTCCCCCCTGGCCATCTACTACAGCCGCGAGGCTCGCCCCTACGCGCTGCTGATCCTGCTGTCCACAGCGATGCTTGCGCTGCTCCTGACATCGCACACCGCGAGACCGCGAGACCGCGAGACTGGGAGACCCGGTTTTCCGGCCACCGCGCTACTGCTCCTTCTCACCCTTTTCGCAACCTCCGGCGCCGCCCCGCTGCTCGCCGCCGCAGCTCTCACCGCCGCCATCGCTTTTCTGCTCGACCGGCGGCGGTTCTTCGCCACCGGGCAATGCCGCTGCGTCGGGATTCCGCCCGCTCAGCGCACGATTCTTTCAGCGCCTGCTGCAATCGTTCTCCATCGGCGCCGTCGATGTGACGACGATTCATCGCGCCGCATATGTCGTCGCCGCGCTGGCGCTCATCGGTGCGGTTGCCCTCGTGATCCGCGACCACGTCCGCGGCGCGATTGTCATCGGCATGGCCGTCCTTCCGATCGCCATGAGCATCTCCGCGCTCTGGCGCCTTCGGCACTGGTACGCGGTCCGTTACGTCGCCACGGCGCTCCCCGCGTATCTCCTTCTGGCGGCCATCGGCATCACCACACTTCTCCGTCTCGTTTTGCGCGGACGAACGGCCATTGCCGTCCCTCTCGTTGCACTGGTTGCCGCCGGCTTCATCATCCGCGAAGGTTGGCCCTCCGCGAGGACGGAGCCGTACCGCAAGCTGAACTGGCGGGTGATCGCGGCGACGATCCACGAGCACGCCCACGCCCGCGATGCCGTCGTGACGACCAATGATTGGTCGTACGTCTGTCTCGGCTTCTACCTTCGACAACTCCCACCTCGCGTCCGTCTGATCAGCGCAGGCGAATCGTCATCACGCGCCGCCAGCGTGGTGGCGCACAACGAGCCGGTGTGGATCGTCAGCGCCGGCTTCCACCGGCCCGGCGACATCGGCGACTGGAGCTGTCAGTACCCGGTCGTTCTGGCCAGCCCGCTGGAGTCGTTCCGGCTGTCCTACGCGCCGAGCCTTCGCCATCTCCTGCTCAACCGCCTTACCGCCGCCGACACCCGCGCTCTGATCACCGCCTATCCAACCCAGGTTCTCCACCTCGGCTCCGAGTCCGATTTCTTCCTCGGCGCGGGCTGGTACGGCTCGGAAGGAATGGGTACCGAAGTCGCGCGCTGGACTGACGCCGAGGTGTCGGCGCTGCTCATCGCATCATCGGCTGTCGACCATCGCATGTTGATGCGGATGATGCCGTTCCAATACCCCGGTGCGGCGCCGCAGATCGCCACGATCTCGCTCAACGCCGCGCCGATCGCACGGCTCGCCCTCGCCACCGGCTGGCACGACTATCCGTTCGATGTTCCTCGTAGGCAATGGCGCGACGGCGTCAACTACCTGACCGTTTCCTTCTCCCGCTCCGATGCGCCCGCGGCGATCGATCCTGCTTCCTCGCCCGATCACCGTGCCCTGGCCGCGCGCTTCAGCCTGATCGCCGTGACCCCGCTCAACGCCCCGAAGATCGTCGAATCCCTTCCCGAGCTCACGCGCGCCTTCCGCATCAACGAGCCGAATGAGTTTCTCGACGAGAACGCCTGGTGGTACGGTCGCCACCGCGGCGATCCCGCCCCTCCCGCTCTGCTGGCCCGCATCGGAGTCGATCCATCGCGCCGCGTCGCCGCCAATGACATCGCAGAAACGGTCGCCTACGATTCCGATTGCCTAAACGACCCCGACTTCCTCCACATCGCCTACGCCACCATTCTCGGCCGCCCCGTCGACGCCGCCGGCGAGCGCTATTTCGCCGCCGCGTTGAAAAAGAAGGAGACACGGGTGGGGGTGGTGAGGGCGCTGGTGGAGTCGGCGGAGTTTGGGAAGACAGTGCGGTGAGGTTCAGAGCGGAAGAGCGAAGGGCGGGTCATTCCAAATTTCGGCAAGCTCCGGCACAGACAAGAGTGTCTGTGCCACATTTGTCCCGGCTTTTGGCGGGGCATTGCTTTGGACGATACGGTGCCCGTCCTCGATAACCAGGGGCCAATGTGGCACA